>LNFM01007291.1_pt1 | contig 21021 bp, 21 predicted proteins | sample 596031 | NCBI WGS metagenome assembly LNFM01 (sample SAMN04254537, study PRJNA301005) | activated carbon metagenome | isolation source: dual media filters at the Ann Arbor, Michigan drinking water treatment plant | place: USA: Ann Arbor
ACGAAATCATCTTTCTGGTTCACCCGGACCAGAGCGAGCAAGTCGGCGGCATGGTTGAGCGTTACACCAAGCTGATCGAAGAAGACGGCGGCAAGATTCACCGCCTGGAAGATTGGGGCCGTCGTCAGCTGGCTTACGCCATCAACAACGTCCACAAAGCCCACTACGTGATGCTCAACGTAGAGTGCACTGGCAAGGCTCTGGCCGAGCTGGAAGACAACTTCCGCTACAACGATGCTGTGATCCGTAACCTGGTCATCCGTCGCGACGAAGCCGTTACCGAACAATCCGAAATGCTGAAAGCTGAGGAAAATCGTAGCGAGCGTCGTGAGCGTCGTGATCGTCCTGAAAGCGCTGACTCCGCCGATGGCGATGACAGCGACAACAGCGACAGCGACAACGCTGACGAGTAATCCACGGATCTATTGAGGAGCCAATCCCATGGCACGTTTCTTCCGTCGTCGTAAATTCTGCCGTTTCACCGCTGAAGACGTGAAAGAGATCGATTTCAAAGATCTCAACACCCTGAAAGCCTACATCTCGGAAACCGGCAAGATCGTTCCTAGCCGTATCACCGGTACCAAGGCTCGTTATCAGCGTCAGCTGGCTACCGCTATCAAGCGCGCCCGCTTCCTGGCCCTGCTGCCCTACACCGACAGCCACGGCCGCTGAGACCGGGTGTTCGACAAGAAGTAAGGGATAAACCATGCGTGCCATCGCTGAATTCATTATGCGCGGCCGTATGCAGGCCACCCTCGTGGTGGTCGTTTCTGCGGCGTTGCCGCTGCTGTTCTGGTTGAGTGCTGCCGCGGGGAGCCTGGTGCTGCTGCGGCGCGGAGTGAGTGATGCCTTGGGCATCCTTGTCTGGGCTTTACTGCCGGCCATTGGTTGGTGGTATTTCGGCGAACCGCGCACCCTGTTGGTGTTGTTCGGTGCGCTGGGGTTGGCGTTGTTGTTGCGCGCCAATATGTCCTGGACCCGCGTGCTGCTGTGCAGCGTGGCCCTGGGCCTGGTATTCGGTCTGGTTTTGGGTGCGGTATTCCGCGCGCCCATCGAGTCCATGGCGGGTGAGCTGAATAAGCTGGTTCCGCAGATGTTCGATGGGGTTCACCAACAGATGTCGGTGGACGAGCGAGCGCGCCTCGAGAGCCTGATCGTGCCGGTGCTGACCGGATTGTTGGCAGCTTTGCTGCAGATCGTCAGCCTGCTGAGCCTGATGTTGGGGCGTTACTGGCAGGCGCTGTTGTACAACCCAGGTGGTTTTGGCCGCGAGTTTCGCGCGCTGCGACTGCCGCCCCCGCTGGCAATGCTGCTGGTGGTTGGCATGCTGGTGGGTCCCAACTTAGGGGCGCAGATGGCCATGCTGACACCGTTGTGCAGTGTGCCGCTGATGTTCGCTGGCATCGCCCTGTTGCACGGGCTGGTGGCGCAGGGGCGACTGGCCAGGTTCTGGTTGGTGGGGCTGTACATCACGCTGCTGATTTTCATGCAGCTGACGTATCCGCTACTGGTGGTTTTGGCCATTGTCGACAGCCTGTTTGATTTTCGCGGACGCTTCGAGCGCAAGAACGGCTCGGGTCCCGCGAACGGTGAAGGTTAAAAGTTAAGAGGTTATTACCAAATGGAACTGATCCTGCTGGAAAAAATCGCCAACCTGGGCAACCTGGGCGATAAAGTGAATGTTAAGGCCGGTTACGGCCGTAACTTCCTGCTGCCGCAAGGCAAGGCCACTGCTGCTACCGCTGCCAACCTGGCTGCGTTTGAAGCACGTCGCGCCGAGCTGGAAAAACTGGCTGCCGACAAGAAGGCTTCGGCCGAAACTCGCGCTGCCCAGCTGGCTGAGCTGGAAGTCACCATCACCGCTAGCGCGGGCGATGAGGGCAAACTGTTCGGTTCGATCGGCACGCACGACATCGCTGACGCCCTGACTGCTTCCGGTGTTGAAGTGGCCAAGTCCGAAGTACGTCTGCCGAACGGCACCATTCGCCAGATCGGCGAATACGACGTAGCCGTGCACCTGCACAGCGACGTTGAAGCAACCGTCAAGGTTGTAGTCGTAGCGGCCTGATCGCCACTCGACTAGCGGGCTTGCACTCCGGTGCTGGCCTGCTGACAATCAGGCACGACATTGCGCAAGCGGTGTCGTGCCTTTTGTTTTCTGAATCCCCGACGCCTGCCCAGAGCCTATGAACGACATCAGTCTGCCCGAACAGTACGACCTGCAAACCTCCGCGCTGAAAGTGCCGCCGCACTCGATCGAAGCCGAGCAGGCGGTGCTGGGTGGCTTGATGCTTGACAACAACGCCTGGGAACGCGTGCTTGATGCGGTGTCCGACGGCGATTTCTATCGGCACGACCACCGGCTGATCTTCCGCGCCATTTTCAAGCTGGCCGAACGCAACCACCCCTTTGACGTGGTTACCCTGTCCGAGCAGCTGGACAAGGAAGGGCAGCTGTCGCAAGTCGGCGGCCTGGCTTACCTCGGCGAGCTGGCGAAGAACATTCCCTCGGTGGCCAACATCAAGGCCTATGCGCAGATCATTCGCGAGCGTGCCACCCTGCGCCAACTGATCGGCATCAGTAACGAGATCGCCGACAGTGCCTACGCCCCGCAAGGGCGCACCGGCGAGGAAATTCTCGACGAGGCCGAGCGACTGATTTTCCAGATCGCCGAGGCGCGACCGAAGACCGGCGGGCCGGTCGGCATCAACGACATTCTGGTCAAGGCCATCGACCGTATCGACACCCTGTTCAACTCGGGCGATGCGATCACCGGCCTGTCCACCGGCTTCACTGACTTGGATGCGCAGACCAGTGGCCTGCAGCCGGCCGACTTGATCATCGTCGCCGGGCGCCCCTCGATGGGTAAGACCACCTTCGCCATGAATCTGGTGGAAAACGCGCTGATGCGCAGCGACAAGGTGGTGATGGTGTACTCCCTAGAGATGCCCTCGGACTCCATCGTTATGCGTATGCTGGCGTCCTTGGGGCGCATCGACCAGACCAAAGTGCGGGCCGGTCGCCTGGACGACGATGACTGGCCGCGTTTGACCAGCGCGGTCAACCTGCTCAATGACCGCAAACTGTTTATCGATGACACCGCCGGTATCTCGCCGTCGGAGATGCGTGCGCGTACACGCCGCCTGGCCCGTGAGCACGGCGAGATTGGTCTGATCATGGTCGACTACCTGCAGCTGATGCAGATTCCGGGCTCCAGCGGCGACAGCCGAGTCAACGAGATATCTGAAATTTCGCGCTCGCTCAAGGCCCTGGCCAAGGAATTCAACTGCCCGGTGATCGCCCTGTCGCAGCTTAACCGCGGCCTGGAACAGCGCCCGAACAAGCGCCCGATCAACTCCGACTTGCGTGAATCCGGCGCTATCGAGCAGGACGCCGACATCATCATGTTCGTGTACCGCGACGAGGTGTATCACCCGGAGACCGAGTACAAGGGCGTGGCCGAGATCATCATCGGTAAGCAGCGTAACGGCCCCATCGGTACCACGCGCCTGGCGTTTCTGGGTAAGTACTCGCGCTTTGAGAACCTGGCGCCGGGCAGTTACCAGTTCGACGAGGATTGACGCGCAACCCCGCGCAGATCAATAAAAGCGGGCTCAGGAGTCCGCTGCATGCGTCCACTGCTTGCCACCCTCGATCTGACTGCGATCCGTCATAACCATGCCCTGGCTCAGCGCTGTGCGCCGGGCCGTGGGGTTTTTGCTGTGGTCGCGGCCAATGCCTATGGGCACGGCTTGGCCGAGGTGGTCACCGGGCTGCATGACCAGGCGGATGGCTTTGCCGTGGCCAGTCTCGATGAGGCAGCGCAGGTGCGGGCGCTGCATGCTCGGGCGCGAATTCTGTTGCAGGCTGGCTGTTTCAGCGCGCAGGAATACCGCCACGCCGCGCAGCTGCGCCTGGATGTGGTGGTGCATGCCGACTGGCAGGCTGAGCAACTGCTTGATGCTGAATGGGTGCGGCCGCTGGATGTCTGGCTGGCGCTGGACGCGGGGGCGCACCGGTTGGGCTTCGCCGCTGCCGAGCTGCGGGGCTGGCATGCGCGCTTGCAGGGTGTGGCGGCCGTGGCCTCGCTCAACCTGCTCAGCGAACTGAGTTGTGCGGGGCTGCGCGGGCACCCCGCAAACGAGGAGCAGCTCGACGCGTTCGCGCAGGTGTTCGATTTGTCCGTAGCGGCGCGTTCGCTGGCGGATTCTGCCGCCACGCTAATGTTGCCGGCAGCACACCTGGACTGGCTACGGCCTGGTCTGATGCTCTACGGGGTGAGTCCGATTGCTGAGCTGTCGGCGGCGGAGCTGGGCCTGCGTCCGGCCATGCAGCTGGAGGCGCAGATCATCGCCTGTCGCGACCTGGCCTGTGGCGAGACCTTGGGCCCTGATTGCACCTGGATCGCGCCACGACCCTCGCGTATTGCCACGCTGAGCTGCGGCTATGGTGATGGCTATCCGGCCCACGCCGTCGCCGGTACGCCGGTGTGGCTGCATGGGCAACGTGTACCCATCGTCGGGCGTATCGGCATGGATATGCTGAGCCTGGACGTGACCGATGTGGCTGGCGTGCAGGTCGGTGACACGGCGCAACTGTGGGGGCCACAGTTGCCTATCGAAGAGGTGGCGCGCGCTGTCGGCAGTGATCCGCGGGCCTTGCTCAGTCAGCTGAGTGCCCGCGTCCCTCGGCGCTACCTGGCCTGAGGCACCGGCGCGGGCACCACCGAAGCGGCTCTTAGAGCCCGCTGGTCACCTTGATCACGTCCAGTTGCAGCCGCTCGAGTGGGCTGAGGCCACCATCCTCGCCCTGCATGGCCCAGCCAGAGCGGCCGCGCCCTTTAACGTTATACAGCGCATCGTCGGCCAGCTTGTACAGGCCGGCGAAGTGGCTGGCATGGCGTGGGTAAAGCGCGGCGCCAATGCTGATGGTGACGACCAGGCGCTTAGCGCCATAAAGGACCGGTTGTGCCAGCTCATGCAGCAGGCGCTGGGCAATTTCCCGGGTGTGGCTTTCGGCGTCATGCCCACACACCAGCACGGCAAACTCGTCACCGCCCAAGCGCGCCACCAGATCACCCGCGCGAACATGCTCACGCAGGCGCTTGGCGATCACTTGCAGCATCAGGTCGCCGGCATCATGGCCGTAGTTGTCGTTGATGGGTTTGAAGTGGTCAAGGTCGATCAGCAGCAGCGCCACGGGCTCCGTCTGGCGTTCGGCATGGGCCAGGGCCGCTTCGCAGCGCTCAATCAGGTAACGCCGGTTGGGCAGTTCGGTCAGCGGATCATGGAAAGCCGCGTGCTGCAGCTCACGCTCACGCTGGCTGAGGCGCTCGTTGGCGGCGGCGAGTTCAGCCGTGCGCTGGGTCACTGCGTGTTGAAACTCATCGGCGTTCGCCTGCAGCTGTGTCAGGCGGGCAGTTTTCTCGCGGTCGGCTTGTTGCAGGGCGTCGGCCTTTTCCTGTTTCAGGGTCTGAATGCGGTAGGCCAGGGCGAATGAGAAGAGGATGGATTCGGCCGCCACCGCGATGGGAAAAACGTAGGCGTTCCAGGTCGCCGGCTGCACCAGGCCGGTGGCGCGCATCAGTGCCAGGCTGATGCTGCCCAGAATCAGGCCGTAGCCGCACAGGTAGAGCAGGGCGGGGAAGTAGCCTTGGCGCCAGCGAATCAGGGCGGAGCCGAGTGCGGCCGGGATGCTGGTCAGCGACAGCAGGGCAATGATCCAGGCCGCGAGATGGCGTTGCCCGAACGCTTCCAGGGTGATGGCCAGGCCATAGCAAACCAGGGCAAAACTCAGCAGATGATGGGCCCAGCGCACGTGGGTGCGGGTTTGTAGCAGCACCTGGGTGAAGCGGCAGGCGCAAAAGCCCCACAGCGACGGCAGGGTGATGCGGTCCAACCAGAACGGCACCGGCGCATTGGGCCAGAGATACTGGAAGCCATGGCCACTCATGCTGAGAATCATCAGCAGAGCGGCGCCGGTGGTCAGCACGTACCAGAAGTAGGCGGAGTCGCGCAGGCTGAAAAAGATAAACAGGTTGTACAGCAGCAGCGCGGCAATCACGCCGTACACCACGCCCAGGGCGAGGTTCTCGACGGCAGCCGTGTCCGACAAATGCTGCAGTTGCCAGAGCCGCAGCGGAAAGGAGTTGCCTGCAGGGTCATGGCTGCGCAGGTAGAGGGTCAGCGGCGCCTGCTCCAAGGGCGGCAGGCGGAACAGCATGTGCCGGCTGTCATGATCGCGGCCGGTGCGGTAGTCGACGCGCTCGCCTGAGCGACGCTCTTGCCAGCCGCCTGTCGGTGTTGGCACATACAGACGCAAGTCGAGTTGGGTAACGGCATTGACGGCCAGCCACCACTGCGCAGGTGCATCTGCACTGCGCTGCAGGGTGAGCTTGATCCACCAGGGGTTGGGACTTTGGCCAACCGTGGCGCGCCCGTTGGCGGCGGCGAAGCGTTGTTGCACCGCAGGGTCTGCCATGTCGTCGATACTGAGTTGGCCGCCGACGTCTTCGAGCAGCTCGATGGAGTCGTTGAGCGCAGCGCCGCTGCTCGTGGCATCGATGCGATAGGTCGCGTGTGCCGGCAACATGCCGACGAGTAACGCGAACAGCGCTAATGAACGGAGGAAAGACGGCACCCTGAACGCTCCTTGTACCTGGCTTCTAGGTCGGCGCAGTTAATCGCCCGAGTATAGACATTGGTGCGGTTTATGGCTGGTTTTCTCGGCCAGTAAGCGTGGTCGAGCAACCCAGTAATCAAGTCGGATTTGGTTAATTTTTGTGCTATATTTCGCGGCCGTTAAATCCCGCAGATCCTCGGTCATGTCCATGCAAGCCGCCAAGCCGTTATTCGATTATCCAAAGTACTGGGCCGAGTGTTTCGGGCCCGCGCCATTCCTGCCCATGAGCCGGGAAGAAATGGATCAGCTTGGCTGGGACAGCTGCGACATCATCATCGTGACTGGCGATGCGTACGTGGATCATCCCTCCTTCGGTATGGCGATTATTGGCCGGTTGCTGGAGTCGCAGGGCTTTCGTGTGGGCATCATCGCTCAGCCGAACTGGCAATCGAAAGACGATTTCATGAAGCTTGGCGAGCCGAACCTGTTCTTTGGCGTTGCGGCCGGCAACATGGACTCGATGATCAACCGTTACACCGCTGACAAGAAAATCCGTTCCGACGACGCCTATACGCCTGGCGGCCTGGCCGGCAAGCGTCCGGACCGCGCCAGCCTCGTGTACAGCCAGCGCTGCAAGGAAGCCTACAAGCACGTCCCGATCGTGCTCGGTGGCATTGAAGCCTCGCTACGCCGTATCGCGCATTACGACTACTGGCAGGACCGCGTGCGCAACTCGATCCTGATCGACGCCAGCGCCGACATCCTGCTGTACGGCAACGCCGAGCGCGCCATCGTCGAAGTGGCCCAGCGCCTGTCCTACGGCCATAAGATCGAAGACATCACCGACGTGCGCGGCACCGCGTTTATCCGTCGTGATACGCCCCAGGGCTGGTACGAGGTGGATTCCACCCGTATTGACCGTCCGGGCAAGGTCGACAAGATCATCAACCCGTACGTGAACACCCAGGACACTGAAGCCTGCGCCATCGAGCAGAGCAAGGCGCCGCTGGAAGACCCGAATGAGCCGAAGGTCGTGCAGCTGCTCGCCAGCCCGCGCATGACCCGCGACAAGACGGTGATCCGCCTGCCGTCCATGGAAAAGGTGCGCAACGACCCCGTCCTGTACGCCCACGCCAACCGCGTACTGCACCTGGAAACCAACCCGGGCAACGCCCGCGCCCTGGTGCAGAAGCACGGTGAAGTGGACGTGTGGTTCAACCCGCCACCCATTCCCATGACCACCGAAGAGATGGACTACGTGTTCGGCATGCCCTACCAGCGTGTGCCGCACCCGACGTATGGCAAGGAGAAGATCCCTGCCTACGAGATGATCCGTTTCTCGGTGAACATCATGCGTGGCTGCTTTGGCGGCTGCACCTTCTGCTCGATCACCGAGCACGAAGGGCGGATCATCCAGAACCGTTCGGAAGAGTCGATCATCCGTGAGATCGAAGAGATCCGCGACAAGGTGCCGGGTTTCACCGGGGTGATTTCCGACCTCGGCGGGCCGACCGCGAACATGTACCGCATCGCCTGCAAGAGCCCGGAAATCGAGTCCGCGTGCCGCAAGCCGTCGTGCGTGTTCCCCGGCATCTGCCCGAACCTGAACACCGATCACTCGTCTCTGATTCAGCTGTACCGCAGTGCTCGTGCGCTGCCGGGCGTGAAGAAGATTCTGATCGCCTCGGGCCTGCGTTACGACCTGGCCGTCGAGTCGCCGGAATATGTGAAGGAGCTGGTCACCCACCACGTCGGTGGCTACCTAAAAATCGCCCCGGAGCACACCGAGGAAGGCCCGCTGAATCAGATGATGAAGCCGGGCATTGGCAGCTATGACAAGTTCAAGCGCATGTTCGAGAAGTACTCGAAAGAGGCGGGTAAAGAGCAGTACCTGATCCCGTACTTTATCGCGGCGCACCCTGGCACCACCGATGAAGACATGATGAACCTCGCGCTGTGGCTTAAGGGCAATGGCTTCCGTGCCGACCAGGTGCAGGCGTTCTACCCGTCGCCAATGGCCACCGCCACGGCCATGTACCACTCGGGCAAGAACCCGCTGCGCAAGGTCAGCTACAAGAGCGACGGCGTGACCATCGTCAAGAGCGAGGAGCAGCGCCGCCTGCACAAGGCCTTCCTGCGTTACCACGACCCGAAAGGCTGGCCGATGCTGCGTGAAGCGCTGCAGCGCATGGGCCGTGCTGACTTGATCGGGCCGGGCAAGAACCAATTGATCCCGCTGCACCAGCCGGCGACTGACAGCTACCAGAGCGCGCGCCGCAAGAACTCGACGCCGGCCGGTAGCCACAAAGTTGCCAAGGACACCACCAAGAGCAAGCCGATGCTGACCCAGCACACCGGCCTGCCGCCGCGCGATACCGGTGCGGCCGGCGGTAACCCGTGGGACAAGCGCGAGAAGGCCAAGGCGGCTGCGCAAGTGCGTAACCAGCAGGCGGCCAAAGAGCGCGCCGACGCGGCGAAAGGGAAGGGCAAGAAGCCCACCAAGAAACCCGCCGTACCGCGCTGATTCAGCGGGAATAAAAAACGCCAGCTTCGTGCTGGCGTTTTTTATGGTGGCGTTTGCAGTTTTGTCGCGGCTAAAGCGGAGCGCCGCCCGGCCCCTCCCACAAACGCATCGGGCCCATTTGTGTAGGGTGGATGACGCTTTTCTCATCCACCGGCGTTCCGCTAATGGTGGATGGATAAAGCGCCATCCACCCTACGTGCTCTGTGGGAGGGGCTTTAGCCGCGAACTGTTGCAGTGTTTAGCCGTAACGCTTCTTCGCCTCAATGGCCAAACCGCTGCCGATGCTGCCGAAGGTATTACCTTCGACATGGCGGGCGTTGGGCAACATGGCCGCGATGCTCTGGCGCAAGGCCGGGATGCCGCTGGAGCCGCCGGTAAAGAACACGGTGTCCACCTGCGCCACACCCACGCCGGCATCGCCCAGCAACTGCGTGACGCTGGCGCGCACGCGCTCTAGCAGCGGCTCGATGGCCCCTTCGAACAGCTCGCGGGTCAGCTCGGCGACCAGCCCCTCTTCCAGGCGGCTGAGGTCGATGGGACGTGCCTCTTGCTCGGTCAGGGCGATCTTGCTTTCTTCCACCTGCATGGCCAGCCAGTGGCCGTCGCGGCGTTCGATCAGCTGGAACAGACGATCAATGCCAGTCGGGTCGACGATGTCATAGCGCATGCTCTGCAGCTGGCGCTTGGACTGTGCTGAGTAGACCGCGTTGATGGTGTGCCAGGTGGCCAGGTTGAGGTGCATGCTGGTGGGCATAGGAGCATCGCTCTTCATCCGGCTGCCGTAGCCGAACAGCGGCATCACGCCCGCCAGGGAGAGCTGTTTGTCGAAGTCGGTGCCGCCGATGTGCACGCCGCCAGTGGCGAGGATGTCGTCATGCCGATCGGCGACGTTGCGGCGCTCCGGCGCCAGGCGCACCAGGGAGAAGTCCGAAGTACCGCCGCCGATGTCAACGATCAGCACCAGCTCTTCCCGGTCGATGCCCGACTCGTAGTCGAAGGCCGCAGCAATCGGCTCGTACTGGAAGGACACATCCTTGAAGCCGAGCTTGTGCGCCACGGCCACCAGGGTGTTTTGCGCTTCCAGATCGGCCATGGGGTCATCATCGACGAAGAACACCGGACGGCCCAGCACCACCTCCTCGAAGGGGCGGCCGGCGGTGTTTTCCGCGCGGGTTTTCAGCTCGCCGATAAAAAAGCCGAGCAGGTCCTTGAACGGCAGGGCGCTGCCCAGCACGGTGGTTTCGCTTTTCAGCAGCTTGCTGCCCAGGAGGCTTTTCAGCGAGCGCATCAGGCGGCCTTCATAGCCTTCCAGGTATTCCTGCAGGGCCAGGCGGCCATACACCGGGCGGCGTTCTTCCAGGTTGAAGAACACCACCGAAGGCAGGGTGATCTTGCCGTCTTCCAGCGGGATGAGTGTCTCGACGTCAGGGCGCAGCCAGCCGACGGTGGAGTTGGAGGTGCCGAAGTCGATGCCGCAGGCGCGGGCGGGCGTAGAAAGAGTCATGCGGGCGCGCTGTTCCTGAAATGAATGCGGAACGTTCTGGCTAGGCGCGGAGCTGCCCAGCAAAAACGGCCGCGCATTCTATGCGAGTGTGGCGCGCAATGCTGCCCCAGTTGTCCGGATTGTTACGGCAACGGTGGCGTTTGTCGTTCATCGCGACGTGCGCGCCATTGGCCCCACTCGAAACCGAGCACGACAAACAGCGACAGGGCGAAGGGCAGCAGCAGGTAAAAAACGCGAAATACGATCAGAGCGGCGAGCACGCTCGAGGTTGGCACATCGGGCAGCGCTGCCAGGAAACTCACTTCGAGCACACCCAGGCCACCGGGGGCGTGAGACAGCAGCGCGAGCGAGAAGGAGGCGAGAAACACCCCCAGAACGATCAGGTAACCGGGATTATGCTCCGCCGGCAGGGCGAAGTAGATGATGGCCGCCGCGCAAGCCAGCTCCAGTGGGCCGGCCAGCAACTGGCGCGCGACGATACCCAACCGTGGGTATTCGATGTGCACCTTGCCCAGCTTCCAGGGTTTGAGCTGCAGCCAGGAGCCGAGCACATACAGGCCCACGAGCAGCAGCAACAGGGCGCCGATGCCTATCGCCAGTGCGCTCGGCACGTCCAGCACGCGCTGCATGATCGACGGCTGCAGGATCAGCACGCAGCCAGTGGCCAGCAGCGTGCCCAAGGCGAATGTGAACGAGCAAAACACAATCAGGATGCCGATTTCCTGGGGCGTCAGGCCCTTGGTGCGGTAGGCGCGGTAGCGCACCAGTGCGCCGGAAAACACCGAAGCACCGATGTTGTGGGCCAGTGCATAGGTGGTGAACGAGCACAGGGTGATGAAGTGCCAGGGGATCTTTTTGCCTAGGTGGGCAATGGCGATGCGGTCGTACCAGGCCAGCGCGCAGTACGCACCCAAGGTTGCACCAGCAGCGAGAAGCCAGTGGCGGGTGGAGATGGCTTTGAGGCTGTCGGCGATTTCATCCAGGGAAATCGTGCGCACTTCGTGATAAAGCAGAAAACACGACAGCACGACCGCACCGAGGCCAACCAAGGTCCAGATCAGGTCACTGCGCTTCATCCTCGGCTTAGTCCCTTGCAACGCTGATCCCCTGTTCATTGGTGTGCTCTGTCGTGGGCACTCGCGTAATCCCGGCGCGTAGGCGCGGGCTGCGCAGTATCACGGACAGTCGCGCGTTGCTCAACTGGCGCATGTGTTTGCGGTGCACAGCGTCAGCCAGGCCAGCACGGCGTAGCGCGCCGTTTTCGCCAGGCTGACGAGCGCCAAAAACACCCATAGACGCTCGCGCATCACGCCCGCGACCAGCGTCAGTGGGTCGCCAATCACCGGCATCCAGCTCAGCAATAGGCTCCAGCGCCCGTAGCGGGCGTAGCCGCGCTGCGCCTGCAGCAATCGGCGCTCACTGACCGGAAACCAGCGCGCGTGACGAAAACGCTCCAGCGAACGGCCCAGCCACCAGTTGAGCAGCGAGCCAAGCACATTGCCTAAGCTGGCAACTGCAATCAGCCCTATGACGCTCTGCTGGCCGCCCAGCAGCAGTGCGACCAATACAGCTTCGGATTGCAAGGGCAGCAGGCTGGCGGCGGCCAGGGCCGAGAGAAACAGGCCCAGGTAGACGGACAGGGTCAGCATCTGGTCGCGACCGGCGCGTAGGCGATCAGGCCTGCTTGTCGGCGTCGCTGTTGGCCATCACGTCTTCCAGCTTGAGGCCGGTCAGGCCATGAATGGTGCGCCACAGGTAGTAGAAAATCGCCATCAGCATGATCATCGACGGGATGGCGATCATCGGGTAGCTGAGCAGGTTCATGCGCCCCAGTTCTTCGTTGAAGGCTTCACTGCCGGCCGGGCTGATGACGATCCATTTGGCCAGCACGTAGTTCATGGCCGAGGAAAAAAAGAACGTGCCACTGAGCCAGTAAGTCGCGCGCAGCAGGCGGGCTTCGAAGTGCGCGGTATTACCTGCTTCCTGCAATCGGGCATGGATCTTGTCGACGTTGAGCACGGTCTTGTTGAACAGCATGGTACGGATCAACGGGAAACGGGTGCGCGTGGAGACCAGTACGGCGATACCGATCAGCCCCGGAATCGCCGCTTCCTTGATGGCCAGCCATTGGTTATCTAGCTTGAGCAGGCCGATGCCGCCGGTCAGCAGCACGCTGACCAGGCCGAGCAGGGCGATAAAGTTGAATTTGCGGTAGGTGATCAGCTCATACGCGCCCCAGCACAGCGGGAACGCCAGGGCCAGCACCAGGGCGCGGTCGGCACCCAGGTTGGCGTCGCCACTGAGTTTCATCAGGATCAGCGAAGGAATCAGGATGCTGACCAGCAGGTCGATCATCGGGCGAGGTTTGTGCGCGGGCACGGGGCGTGGCGTGAGGTCGGTCATAGTCGTCAGGCGGCGGAGTTAAGCGCCGATGATCGCCTGCCCGCGCGCAGACCGCCAGCCCAGCGGTCGCCTCGACTGTGACAAAGTTGTGCCCGCTGGCGGTCTTCCGCCAGCGGGCCGGCAAATTGTGGCGGGAAAAGTTACGAATTCGGCCAGGTAGAGGCGCGCGAGACGCGTCATACTGTCACAGGTCGGCGATGACCGGATCGCAGGTGGTGAGGGGCAGCAGATGCAGAGGTTCGCGGTAGTTCATCGCAGGCTTAGCCGATGCACGGGTTGGTGCTTGGCGTTGCTGCTGGTGACCGGCTTGGCCCAGGCCGGCGAGCTTCGTCTGTACACCGAGGAGTACCCGCCCCTCAGCTTTACCCGTCAGGGTGTGGCCGACGGTATGGCGGTTGAGGTGGTTAACGCCCTGATCGAACGCACGGCAAGCCCTGCTCGTATTGAGTTCGTCCCTTGGACGCGGGGTTACCACGAAGTTCAGCATCAAGCCGATACAGCCCTGTTCGCCACCGTGCGCACCGCGCAGCGCGAGGACTTGTTTCAGTGGGTCGGTCCAATCGCTGAGGGGTTTACCAGCTTCTACACCCATGCAGGCAGCGGCCTGCGCCTGAGTAGCCTGGCAGATGTCGAAGCCCAGGGCACGCTTGCCGTGCCGAAGCAGTGGTACAGCTACGAAGTGCTCAAGGCCCAGGGGCTGAGTAATTTGTACGGTGTGCCCAGCCCTCGCCACATGCTCAACATGTTCAAACATGGGCGCATTCGTGTGCTGGTTGCCAACAGCGCGACCCTGCGCGGCATGCTCGCCGAGCACGGTATGACACCCGATCAGGTCGAGCTGCAGTTCAGTTTTATGCCCAGCGATTCCTATATCGCCTTCTCGCGTAGCACCTCGCCCGAGGTGGTGGCGCAGTGGCAGGCGCAACTGGAAGCGATGCGCGCGGACGGCAGTTTGGCGGCCATCGCACAGCGTTGGGCCAAGGGCGATCCTGCGCACAGCGAGCCCGGCACCGACTAGCCCGAGCACTGGCGCAAAGGTTGCTTCGTTGTTGCCATCACTGCCTATTTATCGAGCCCGCTGCGGGCCTGTATTCACCGTTTTCTGGAATGATTTCATGCCGATTCTGCAACGCGCTTCCCATCACGAGTTACGTCACGCTTTTCGCCAGCTGCTCGCCGCTGACCGCTGCTTCCACACCGCGTCGGTGTTCGACCCCATGTCGGCGCGCATCGCCGCGGACCTGGGTTTTGAGGTCGGCATCCTCGGCGGCTCTGTGGCCTCCCTGCAGGTGCTGGGTGCGCCGGATTTTGCCCTGATTACCCTGAGCGAATTCGTCGAGCAGGCCAGCCGCATCGGCCGGGTCAGCCGCCTGCCGGTGATCGCCGACGCCGATCACGGCTATGGCAACGCGCTCAATGTGATGCGCACCGTGGTCGAGCTGGAGCGTGCCGGCGTGGCCGCACTGACCATCGAGGACACGCTGCTGCCGGCGCAGTTCGGGCGCAAGTCCACCGACCTGATCAGCGTCGAAGAAGGCGTGGGCAAAATTCGCGCAGCGCTCGAAGCGCGGGTCGACCCGGACCTGTCGATCATTGCCCGGACCCATGCTGGCGTGCTCAGCGCCGACGAGGTGATTCGCCGTACCCAGGCTTATCAGGACGCGGGCGCCGATGGCATCTGCATCGTCGGCATCGAGGACTTTGACCACCTTGAGCAGGTCACCGCGCACCTCAGCGTGCCGCTGATGCTGGTGACCTACGGCAACCCGAAATTGCGCGACAACCCGCGCCTGGCCAAGTTGGGCGTGCGTATTGTGGTCAATGGTCACGCCGCTTACTTCGCAGCGATCAAGGCCACCTACGACTGCCTGGCTGAGCAACGTGGCATCGAGCCGGATACGCTCAACGCCACCGAATTGACCCACAAGTACACGCTGCCCGAGGAGTACATCGTTTGGGCTGCGCAGTTTATGGACGTTAACGAGTAGGTAAGAGGCTGTGGTAAACCCGGTCGGGCTTTCTGCAGGCGAACGGCTGTAGCCGCTCTTGGTAAGCCGAGCACGCCAGTGCAACCGCTGCGCGGCGGACCTGTCCAACTCGGTAGGTTGGTGCGAGAAGCGGACCCGGGAGGTGAGCGATGGCAGGTGGATGGGCAAGCGATGGAGCGGTGCAGGAGCAGATCGACAGCAGCCTGGAGGATGCGGTAGCGCGGGCCCGCAGTCAGCTCCCTACAGGCGAAAGCCTGCTGCACTGCGAGGAATGTGATGCGCCCATCCCCGAGGCGCGGCGTCAGGCGGTACCCGGTGTGCGCCTGTGTGTGGCCTGCCAGAGCGAGCATGATCGCCAGCAGGGCGGTGGCGCGGGTTACAACCGGCGCGGCAGCAAAGACAGCCAATTGCGCTGAAAAAATAATCGGCACCTGTAACGTACCGTGGGGGTCATAACGCTACTACTCCCTTCATTCAGGATCAGGCGTTATGACTATTTTTGAAGCCCTGCGTATCAGCCATGACCGCCAGCGTGAGCTGGCGCAGAAACTGACCACCACTCAAGGCGACACACCCGAGCGCCACGAGCTGTTTGCTGAGCTCAAGCACGAGCTGGCGGTGCATTCAGTGGCTGAAGAGCGTCATTTCTACATTGCCCTGATGCAGCAGGACGCCGGCGTCGACCTGTCGCGCCATGCGATCGCCGAGCACCACGAAATGGATGAGATGGTCGAAGGCCTGGAAGAAACCGATGCCAGCAGCCCCAGCTGGCTCGCGCAAGCCAAGGCGCTGTCGGAAAAGGTCCACCATCACCTCAAGGAAGAAGAGCACACCTTTTTCCAGATGGCCGGCAAGCTGCTCAGCGATACGCAGAAAGAGCGCCTGGCGAGCGACTACCTGAGTGCTTATGACGAGATGAAGCAGGCGTCCTGAGACGCCTGCCTGCCTGGGCGTGAGGCCCGGGCGGATGCTCAGAACAGGAAGTAACGCTGCGCCATTGGCAACACGTCGGCCGGTTCACACCAGAGCAACTGGCCGTCTGCCTTGACCTGATAGGTTTGCGGATCGACCTCAATATCCGGCAGGTAATCGTTGTGGATCAGGTCGGTCTTCTGCACCTCACGGCAGCCTTTGACCACTCCGATCTTCTTCTTCAGTCCGAGCTGCTCCGGTACGCCAGCATCAAACGCCGCCTGGCTGATAAAGGTGATGCTGGTGGCATGGCGGCTACCGCCGTAGCTGGCAAACATCGGCCGGTAGTGCACCGGCTGCGGCGTGGGGATTGAGGCGTTGGCGTCGCCCATCAGGCTGGCGGCAATCGCGCCGCCTTTCAATATCAGCGTCGGTTTCACGCCGAAAAACGCCGGGCGCCAGAGCACCAGATCGGCCCACTTACCCACTTCAATCGAGCCCACTTCATGGCTGATGCCGTGGGTGATCGCCGGGTTGATGGTGTATTTGGCGATGTAGCGTTTAACCCGGAAGTTACTGTTGCCCGGGCCGTCGCCTTCCAGCGGGCCGCGCTGCTTGTGCATTTTGTCGGCGGTCTGCCAGGTGCGGGTGATGACCTCGCCAACGCGGCCCATGGCCTGGCTGTCGGAGCTGATCATGGAAAACGCGCCGAGGTCATGCAGGATATCTTCGGCGGCAATGGTCTCGCGGCGAATGCGGCTCTCGGCGAAGGCTACGTCCTCGGCGATGCTCGGGTCGAGGTGATGGCAGACCATCAGCATGTCCAGGTGTTCGTCGATGGTGTTGCGGGTAAACGGTCGCGTCGGGTTGGTCGAGCTAGGCAGCACATTCGGGAAGCCGCAGGCTTTGATGATGTCCGGCGCATGGCCGCCGCCGGCGCCCTCGGTGTGGTAGGTGTGGATGGTGCGGCCCTTGAACGCGCCGAGGGTGGTCTCGACGAAGCCGGACTCGTTCAGCGTGTCGGTGTGGATTGCCACCTGCACGTCATATTCGTCAGCGACTGACAGGCAGTTATCGATGGCCGCCGGGGTGGTGCCCCAGTCTTCATGCAGTTTCAGGCCGATAGCGCCGGCCTTGACCTGCTCAATCAACGGCTCTGGCAGCGAGGCATTACCCTTGCCGGTAAAGCCCAGGTTCATCGGGAAGGCGTCGGCGGCCTGGAGCATGCGCGCCATGTGCCAGGGGCCGGAGGTGCAGGTGGTGGCGTTGGTGCCGGTGGCCGGCCCGGTACCGCCACCGATCATGGTGGTGACGCCGCTCATCAACGCCTCTTCGATCTGCTGCGGGCAGATAAAGTGGATATGGGTGTCGATGCCGCCTGCGGTGAGGATCATGCCTTCACCGGCGATCACTTCGGTACCGGCGCCGATGGCGATGGTCACGTCGGGCTGAATGTCCGGGTTACCGGCCTTGCCGATGGCGGCGATGCGTCCGTCCTTGAGGCCGACGTCGGCTTTGACGATGCCCCAGTGGTCGATGATCAGCGCATTGGTGATCAGCGTGTCGACCACGTCGGCGGCGCACAGCTGGCCCTGGCCCATGCCGTCGCGGATCACCTTGCCGCCGCCGAATTTCACTTCTTCACCGTAGGTGGTGAAGTCCTTTTCAACTTCAATCCACAGCTCGGTGTCGGCTAGGCGCACCTTGTCGCCGACGGTGGGGCCGAACATGTCGGCGTAGGCTTGGCGGGAGATTTTCATCAATGAAGTCCTGACACAGTGCGTTCGGTTTAGCTCGGTGGGAGGGGCCGGGCGGCGCTCCGCTTTAGCCGCGATGTCGCTGGAGTCGCTGGAGTCGCGGCTAAAGCCCCTCCCACAGGCCCTAATAAAGTGTGCTTAATCCAGCTCGCCCATCACCCGGCCGGCAAAGCCAAACACGCGGCGATGACCGGCCAGGTCGACCAACTCCACCTCACGGCTTTGTCCCGGTTCGAAACGCACCGCAGTGCCGGCCGGAATGTTCAGGCGCATGCCGCGTGCGGCACCGCGATCAAAGGTCAGGGCGTCATTGGTTTCGAAGAAGTGGTAATGCGAGCCGACCTGGATCGGTCGGTCGCCGCTGTTGGCCACGGTCAGGCTAAGCGTGCGACGGCCGGCGTTGAGTTCGATGTCGCCGTCCTGGATCTGGTATTCGCCGGGAATCATCTGGGGTTACTCCAGGATCAATTGCATAAAGGTAAGGTCCAGCCAGCGGCCGAACTTGCGACCGACCTGGGGCATCTGGCCGGTGGTGATGAAACCGAGGCGCTGGTGCAGGTGGATCGAGGCCGTGTTTTCAGATTCGATTGCCGCCACCATGACATGCAGGTTGGCCGCTTTGGCGCGTACGATCAGCGCCTGCATCAGTTGTGGGCCGAGGCCCTGGCCGCGCTGGTCGGCGCGCACGTAGACCGAATGCTCGACGGTCTGCCGAAAGCCTTCGATGGTGCGCCAGGTGCCGTAACTGGCGTAACCGAGCACGGTGCCGGTGTCACTGACCGCAACCAATACCGGGAAACCCGCCGCTGTGCGCTCGTTTAGCCAGGTGTGACGGTTGTCGAGGTCCACCAACGTCTCGTTCCAGATGGCGGTGGTGTGCTGCACCGCGTCGTTATAAATGGCGAGGATGCCGGGCAGGTCGGCTTCGCTGGCGTCACGTATCAATGGGGTCATGGTTCAGGCAATCGGCTGATGCACGGTCACCAATTTGGTGCCGTCGGGGAAGGTGGCTTCGACCTGGATCTCCGGGATCATTTCCGGGATGCCTTCCATCACCTGATCGCGGGTCAGCAGCGTGGTGCCGAAGTGCATCAGCTCGGCCACGGTCTGACCGTCACGGGCGCCCTCGAGCAGGGCTGCGGAGATGTAGGCCATGGCTTCCGGGTAGTTGAGTTTGACGCCACGGGCCAGGCGGCGCTCGGCGACCAGGCCGGCGGTGAAGATCAGCAGTTTGTCTTTTTCGCGGGGGGTAAGGTCCATGGCAGTTCCATCAAAAGGCGTAAGGCAAATTATTCACGCAAGCTGCGTGCCTTGATCCTGGCTGCATGTTCAGCGTGCAGGCCAGGTGTGTGCTGTGTTCAGGTGCTCCAGATTCTCGGTGCAAGCGCCTCGCGTCCCAAGAGCGCTGGGCGTAGCAGGCGCCATAAGTCGATCAGCCAGGCGCGGGCGTGCAGGGCTTCATCGGCCAGGCAGCGGGCGACCAGCAGGCCGGGCAGTTGCGTCAGGTCGCCGCGCACCCGCGACGGCAGGTCGCGGCAGCGTTCGAGTAACTCGGCGGGTGCCTCAGCGCTGATCAATAGGGTGGCGAACACCGGCTGGCCGCCCAGGCCGATGGGCGAGTCGAGTAGGCCGTCGCCACCGACCACACGTTGACGCTCATGCCAGAGCAACTGGCCGTCACGGCGGATATTCAAGTGCGATTGAAAATAACCGGCATCAAAGCGCTCGCCACTGGCGGGGCGGCCGAGGGCGACCATGTCCCAGTAGAGCAGGCGCGCATCGCCCAGCAGCTCGATATCGGTGCTCAATTCGGCCTGGGCCGAGGCGTAGACGATGGTCTCCTGGGGTAACCACTCCAGGGTCGCGCCGGCTTCGACGCGCAGTTTGACCTGCTGATACGCCGGACCAGCGGCGCGGTACCACTTGGCCGCGCCCGGGCTGGTGAGCTGCGCCCAGGCCCGCTCGCCGACGGTCGCGCTGATGTCCAGGCGATCACCGCCAGCGATGCCGCCCGGCGGGTGGACGATGATGTGCTGACATACCTCCGGGCCCTCGGCATGCAAGTGCTTTTGCACCCGCAGCGGGCCCAGGTGACGGCGCAGGGTCGGGCGGGTGTGGGCACCATCGCGGCCATAGCCCAGCTCCAGCTCGGCGTGCCAGCTGGGGGTGAAGGCTGGGGTCAGGGCATTCATGTCGGTTCGCTAATCAATCTCATACCAGTTGCCGAGCAATTGCCGTGCCCAATGCGCTACGAAGGTGCGTGTATGGCAAGCGCTGGTGCATGAGGGGGTGGGCTTCGCGTATGGTGGTTAGATTTGCTCTGTTTTGGTGCGATTGTGGGCTGGGTGTGCGCTAAGTGGGCGCCTAGGCCAGCTTGTACTGCGTCCGTTGGCGTTCGACATCGGACGCAGCGTCCTTGACGGCGTTCCACGCGGAGCGTGAGTAATGATCTGATGGGCCACTTCAGCGACGCCTGAAGCGGCCATTGAATCGCGGCTAAAGCCCCTCCCACAAGGCGGGTCAGTGCTCTTCAGATCGCCACTAACCCACGCACGCCGTCGGCCTCCATGGTTTCGCCACGGCCTTGCTGGACGATTTCGCCGCGGCTCATTACCAGGTATTGGTCGGCCAGTTCGGCGGCGAAGTCGTAGAACTGCTCGACCAGCAGAATGGCCATGTCGCCCCGTTCGGCGAGCTTTTTGATCACCGCGCCAATCTCCTTGATCACCGAGGGTTGGATGCCTTCGGTGGGTTCGTCGAGGATCAGCAGGCGCGGCTTGCTGGCCAGGGCGCGGCCGATGGCGAGCTGTTGTTGCTGACCGCCGGAGAGGTCACCGCCACGGCGGTGTTTCATCTGCAGCAGCACGGGGAACAGCTCGTAGATAAACGCGGGGACTTCTTTGGCTTCTGAGCCGGGGAAGCGAGACAGGCCCATCAGCAGGTTCTCTTCCACGGTCAAACGGCCAAAGATTTCCCGGCCCTGGGGCACATAGGCGATGCCAGCGTGCACGCGCTGGTGCGGTTTGAACGTGGTGATCGCTTGGCCTTCCCACTGCACCGCGCCTTCTTTGGCTGGGATCAGGCCCATCAGGCATTTGAGCAGGGTGGTCTTGCCCACGCCGTTACGGCCGAGCAGGCAGGTGACTTCGCCGACCTTCACGTCGAATGACAGCCCGCGGAGGATATGGCTGCCGCCGTAGTATTGATGGAGTTGTTGGACTTGCAGCATGGGTGTGTCCTTCATTGTTCTTGTAGGAGGGGCTTTAGCCGCGACGCTTTAGAACTTCAAGAGCTCGCGGCTAAAGCCCCTCC
>LNFM01005773.1_pt1 | contig 21020 bp, 17 predicted proteins | sample 596031 | NCBI WGS metagenome assembly LNFM01 (sample SAMN04254537, study PRJNA301005) | activated carbon metagenome | isolation source: dual media filters at the Ann Arbor, Michigan drinking water treatment plant | place: USA: Ann Arbor
CGCTGGATGAAGCCTTCCTGAGCGAGCTTGTCGTTGATGGCCAGCTCCTCGGCCGACAGCTTTGCCGAGGATTCGGTGGCCGCGATCTGCGACCCGAGCGCTTCGGCCTGCGCGCGCGCCTCGCCGATCTGTCGGTTGAGCGCCGCGATCTGGTCGTCGAGGGTGCGGCGGCGGGCGGTGAACAGCGCGCGTTCGCGCGCCACGTGCCCGGCAAGTTCAGGGTTCTCGCCGGTGCCCGAGGGGGCCGCGAAGCTGCGCTCGAGCGCGGCTTCGGCGCCCGCCCGGGCACTGCGGATGCGCTCGCGCGCGAGCTGGTCCTGCAGCAAGCTGAGTTCGGCTTCGTTGCGGACGTCGCCGATCACGACCAGCGGATCGCCGGCGCGCACCTTCTGCCCGTCGCGCACCAGGATCTCGCGGACGATCCCGCCTTCCTGGTGCTGCACGGTCTTGCGGTTGAGTTCGACCTTGACGTATGCAGCGGCCACCACGGCGCCCGACAACGGTGCGGTTGCGGACCAGGCGCCGAAGGCGGCCACCACGACCACGAGCGGCACCACGGTCCACAGCAGTTGCCGGCGCCACTCGATGCGCGCGCCGGCATCGCCGTCGTCGCGCAGCAGCAAAGTGGCGAAAGTGGATTGCGTCGCGGCCTTCATGCGAGGGCCTCCTGGGGTCCGTTGCCGGATCGCGGCGTGACCGGCACCGGTGTCTGCGCGGTCACGGTGCTCAAGCGCGACAGGATCTCGTTGGCCGGACCGGATGCTTCGATCGCGCCGTCGTTGAGGATCGCGAGGCGATCGAGCCGTGCCATCAGCGCCGGGCGGTGGCCGACGACGATCACGGTCACGCCGCGCTCCTTGAGCGCCCCTAGCGCGGCCCGCAGCGCGAGTTCGCCCTCGGCATCCAGGTTGGCGTTCGGCTCGTCCAGCACCACCAGGCACGGGTCGCCATAGAGCGCCCGGGCGAGCGCTATGCGCTGGCGTTGCCCGCCCGACAGGACTGCCCCGGACTCGCCTATCTGCGTGTCGTACCCATCGGCAAGGCGCAGAATCATGTCGTGGGCATTGGCGAGACGCGCCGCCGCGTGCACGCGCTCCGCGTCGACCGGGCCAAGGCGCGCGATGTTCTCGGCGACCGTACCGGCGAACAACTCCACGTCCTGCGGCAGGTAACCGATGTGGACCCCGAGCGCGTCGCGGTCCCAGCGGGCGATGTCGGCGCCGTCCAGCCGCACGACCCCACCCTGCGGCTTCCAGATGCCGAGGATGAGACGGACCAGCGTGGTCTTGCCGGAAGCGCTCGGCCCGATGATGCCGAGGCTGGTACCCGGTTCCAGCGTGAAGGCCACCCCCTTGATGAGCGGGGGTCGATTCGCGACAGTCCCGAACAGGAGGCGGTCCACCTCGAGACGACCGCTGGGCGCCGGCAACGCCATGCGATCGGTGTCGGGCAGGACCCAGCTGCGCTCGGACAACCGGCGCCACGCGCCACGTGCCTCGATCAACTGCTTCCAGCCGCCGATCAGGAGTTCCACCGGCTGCAGCGCGCGGCCGAGCAGGATGGTGGCGGCGATCATGATGCCGGCCGAGGCATGTGCCCCGATCACCAGCCACGCGCCGAGGGCCAGCATGCCGATCTGCAACCCTTGCCGCACCAACCGGGCGGCAGCGCTGAACCGCGCGTTGAGGGCGGCAATGCGCGCCTGGGCGTCGAGCTGTGCTTCGTGCCGGGATGTCCAGCCGTTGAGCGCTGCCGAGGTCATGCCCATCCCGATGATCGCCTCGGCGTTGCGGGTCAGGCGCTCGGCATGCCGGTTCGCCACGCGCGACTTGGCTAGCGCCTGGTCGGCGGCGTCCCGCGTCAATCGCTCCGACAGTACCGCGAGTGCCAGGATCAGCAGGGCACCGCCGAGCGCAGCGGCACCCAACGCCGGATGCATGGCTCCGATGACAAGAAGATAGACAGGCAGCCACGGGGCGTCGAACAACGCCTGGATGCCGTTGCCGCTCAGGAAGCGGCGCAGCTGGGTCACGTCGCGCATGCCGTCGAGATCGGCCCGATCCGGCTGGGCCGCAGACTGCCTCAGCACGCTCGTGAGCGCCGCCGGGGCCAGCCGTCGCTCCAGCGCCCGGCCGGCCCAGGCGAGCGCCCGGGAACGCGCCACGTCCATGCAGTAGCCCAGCGCCAGGGCGACGAGCGCGATGATCGACAGCATCGCGAGCGTTTCCAGGCTGCGGCTGGTGAAGACCCGGTCGAATACCTGGAGCATGTAGAGCGCGGGCACCAGTAACGCCAGGTTGAGGACCAGGCTGGCGCCGGCCGCGAGCAGCACGAATGGGCGCAGTTGCGGGACAAACAGCCAACGCATGTGACGTCTCCCAGAGTTCGCCGCGTTGCAGAGGCCCTGCCGCAGCCCGCGGCCGGATACCTTTCGTACGGTCGGTCGTTCATTGCAGCAAACGCCGGACCGAGCACCGCTTCACGACGCTGGCAGCTTCGCGCACGCGCGTGAATTCCTCGTTGCGGGCGGTGTGATGCCGGCGTGAAAGCCTTGTGGGACGGGCTGTTGCGTTGATTTCGCAGGGGCTTGCCAGCACTGCACCGACCCCCGGACCGAGAGATCCTCGGCTATGGAGCCACCGTGGCATTGAATGTCGCTGTAAGAAACGGCGACAGTTTCAACACGCTGGCGAGGGGTGGCGGCTGGTTGGGTCGCATCGCTTGCCTGCCGCCATCCCGGCCTTCCCCCGGCAGTGCCGGGGGAAGGAGTGCCTGCGCTTTGCACGCCCTCCCCCGCGACGCAGTCGTGGGGGAGGGTTGGGGAGGGGGCAGCGACGCGCCTCAGCGCGCTGACGTCACCGGCAGGTCGAGCTTGGGCATCGCCGCGACGATCGCCGCGACGGCTGCCTTGCGCGGGAAGTCCGCGCGGAACGCCGCCACCACCCGGCGCAGCGGCTTCGGCGGCTGGAACTCGATCACCTTGATCAGGGGGTTGGCGTGCCGTGCCGTCAGCGCGGAGGCGGGCAACACCGAAATGCCGAGCCCCGAGGCCACCATGCTGCGCAGGGTTTCGAGCGAGTTGCCTTCCTTGCCGGGCGGCGCCGGTTTCGCGAATTCACGGCACGCTTCGAGGATCTGATCGCGAAAGCAGTGCCCGATGGAGAGCAGCAGCAGGTTCTGGGTCTCCAGTTCGTCGGCCGACACCGCCTTGCGGCGCGCCCAAGGATGCTTCGCCGGCACGACCACGCGGAACTCCTCGTCGTACAGCGGGACGGTCTCGATGCCGGAGGCCGAATAGGGTTCGGCCACGATGGCCACGTCGATCAGGCCACCACGCAGCATCTGGTCGAGATTGGCCGTGAGGTTCTCCTCGATGTCGAGCGGCATGGCAGGCGCCGCCGAACGAAGTGCCAGCACCAGGTCCGGCAACAGGTACGGCGCGATGGTATGGATCACGCCCAGTCGCAGCGCGCCGCGCAGCGGGTCGCGCTTTTCCTTGGCGACCACTTTCACGCGCGCCGCCTCGTCCAGCACGCGGCGCGCCTGCTCCACCACCTGCCGGCCGGCCTCGGTCAGCAGCACTTCGTGCGGACCGCGTTCGAACAGGCGCACGCCCAACTCGTCCTCGAGCTTCTTGACCGACGCGCTCAGGCTCGGCTGGCTCACGAACACCTTGTCGGCGGCGCGCCGGAAGTTGCGCTCGTCCGCCACCGCCACCACGTACTTCAGCTCCTGCAGGGTCATGGGACCTCGATAGCCGTTGCCTATCGCCCGCATCGTAACAAGGTATTGGCCCGGTCACGGGCCTCACGGGCATCCTTCGCTACGCAAAGCTGATCGCCAGCCCAACTTATCCGATACCTTTTCAAAGGAGAAACCCATGCTGCAAAACCGTGAAGGCAAGCACGTCCCCAACGTCACGTTCCGCGTGCGCGAGAACAACGAGTGGAAGAGCGTCACCACCGACGACATCTTCAAGGGCAAGACCGTCGTGGTCTTCTCGCTCCCCGGCGCTTTCACCCCGACGTGCTCGTCGACCCACCTGCCGCGCTACAACGAACTGGCGCCCGCGTTCCGCGCCAACGGCGTGGACGAGATCGTCTGCGTATCCGTGAACGATACGTTCGTGATGAACGAGTGGGCCAAGGACCAGGAATCGTCCAACGTCCGTCTGATCCCCGACGGCAATGGCGAGTTCTCCGACGGCATGGGGCTTCTCGTCGACAAGTCCGACCTGGGGTTCGGCAAGCGCTCGTGGCGCTATTCGATGCTGGTCAAGGACGGCGTGGTGGTGAAGCAGTTCATCGAGCCCGAGAAGGCCGGTGACCCGTTCGAAGTGTCCGATGCCGACACGATGCTCGCCTACATCAATCCGAAGGCGTCGAAGCCCTCGCAAGTGGCGATCTTCACCCGCGAAGGCTGCCCGCACTGCGCCCGTGCCAAGTCGCTGCTCGGCGACCTCGGCTACGACTACGCCGAGATCCCGCTGCACCACACCATCCGCAGCAAGGTGGTGGGCGCTGTCACCGGCAAGGGCACCGTGCCGCAGATCTTCATCGACGGCAGCTACATCGGCGGCGCGGACGAACTCGAGCAGTGGGCCCGCGAAAAGGCTCGCAAGGCGGCGTAAGCGATGCCGCAGCCCGGGGCCGGAAGGCCGGCCCCGGTCGCGCACTACACAAGGCGAACAACGATGCACACCATCCACACTGACGTGGCCGTCATCGGCGCGGGAACGGCCGGCCTGGCGGCATACCGGGCAGCGAAAGCCGCCGGGAAGCAGGCCGTGATCATCGAAGGCGGTCCTTACGGCACCACTTGCGCCCGCGTGGGTTGCATGCCGAGCAAGCTCCTGATCGCTGCGGCCGAAGCCGCCCATGGCCGCTCGAAGTGGAACGAGTTCGGCCTGCGGCTCGAAGGCCGGGTTCGCGTCGATGGACCGGCGGTCATGGAGCGAGTACGGCGCGAGCGCGATCGATTCGTCGGCTTCGTGGTTGAAGGTGTGGAGCGCATTCCCGAGCGCGACCGGTTACGTGGTCACGCGCGCTTCACCGGTCGCGACACGCTCGTCGTGGACGACCGCACCGCGGTACGCTTCACCACCGCCGTCATCGCGACCGGCTCGACGCCCAGCGTCCCACCGCCATTGCGGGCCGCCAACGATCGCCTGGTGGTGAACGACGACCTCTTCGACTGGCACGACCTGCCGCGCTCGGTGGCCGTGTTCGGTCCGGGCGTGATCGGGCTCGAACTCGGCCAATCCCTGCACCGCCTGGGCGTGCAGGTACACATGTTCGGCCTCGGCGGCGCGGTCGGGCCGTTCACCGACCCGGCCGTGCGCGAGTACGCGACGCGTACCTTCGCATCCGAGTTTCCCCTCGACGCCGACGTACGCGACGTGCTTGTGGAACGCATCGACGCGGGCGTGCGGGTCCGCTGGACCTCGGCACACGGCAAGCCCGAGGAGATCGTGGTCGACAACGTCGTTGCCGCCACGGGCCGAACGCCGAACGTGCGCAATCTCGGACTATCGGCCACCGGCATCGCGCTCGATGCACGCTGTGTGCCCTTGTTCGATCCGCACACGCTGCGCTGCGGCGACAGCAACATCTTCATCGCGGGCGATGCCAACAACGATCTGCCGCTGCTGCATGAAGCCGCGGACGAAGGTCGCATCGCCGGCGACAACGCGGCGCGCTTCCCCGACGTGCAACCCGGCCAACGCCGCACCCCGCTCGGGATCGTGTTCTCCGATCCGCAACTCGCGACAGTGGGTCGCCGCTACACCGACCTCGACCCCGCGGCGATCGTCGTGGGCGAAGTCTCGTTCGAGGACCAGGGCCGCTCGCGGGTCATGCTGCGCAATCGTGGCCTGCTGCACGTCTACGCCGATGTGCGCGATGGCCGTGTGCTGGGTGCGGAGCTGATGGGGCCGGATGCCGAACACCTCGCACACCTGCTCGCCTGGGGCATTCAAAGCGGCATGACGGTGCAGCGGATGCTCGAGATGCCGTTCTATCACCCCGTGGTGGAAGAGGGTCTGCGCACGGCGCTGCGCGACGCAGCCGCGCAGCTGGCTACGCATCAACCGGAGGAGCGCCGCGCCGCATAACGCATCCGACGTGGGACAATCCGGCCTTTAGCGAAGGCCTCACGAGGTTGTCCACGTTCCTCCAGCAACTCTCGCTCGCCGCCCCGCACTTCGTGCTGGTGGTGCTGGGCTACGTCCTGGCGGCCTCGGGTCGCTGGCCGAAGGCGGTGAGCGACGCGCTCGCCGCCTTCGTCTTCGGTGTTGCGGTACCCGCATTGCTGTTCCGGTTGATGAGCGATCCGTCGCGCCTGCCGCCGTTCGAATGGCGCCTGCTGCTCGCGTTCTTCGGTGGCTGCCTGATCACGTTCGTCATCGGCCGCGTGGCCGCGAAAACCCTGTTCCGGCTGAACGGCGTGCAGCAATCGGTGTTCGCCTTGGGCGGCATCTTCTCCAACAATGTGCTGCTCGGCATCCCGCTCGCCAAGGCGGCGCTCGGCGATGCGGCGCTCGGGCCCATCAGTCTCATCATCGTGTTCAACTCGCTCACGCTATGGACGCTGGCCACGGTGTCCGTCGAGTGGGCACGCCACGGCGATCTCTCGATTGCAGGCTTTCTCGGCACGGCGAAGAAGGTGGTCATGACACCGGTGATCGCAGCCGTACTCACCGGCGCGGCCTTCGGCCTGACCGGCTGGAAGCTGCCCACGATGGTCGACGAGCCGCTCGGCCTCATCGCGCAGTCGGCGGCGCCCCTCGCACTGATCGTTGTCGGTATGGGCCTGGCCGAATTCGGCGTGCGCAATGGCTGGCGCGAGGGGTTGGGCATCACCGTGGTCAAGCTCGCGGTGCAACCGCTGGTGGTACTCGGCCTGGCCATTCTGCTCGACCTCCCGCCGCTGGAACGTCAATCCGCGGTGCTGCTCGCCTCGCTCGCCGTCGGCGTGAACGTCTACGTGATGGCGCGCCAGTTCGACGCGATGCAGAGTCCGGTGGCATCGAGCATGGTGTTGTCCACGGCGCTGTCCGTGGTGACGACACCGCTCGCTCTGGCCTTGGCAGCGGGATGATGCGCGCGACACCGTAGAATTCATCGTCCACGGTCGCAGCGCAGCTGCTCGACCGAACCAACAAGAATGAGGAGACGTCGTGGGAAAGTCCGCCGCTTGCGCATTGCTGCTCGTCGCCTGTGCCGTAGCGGCGGCCGAACCGCCACCGCCGTGGGCGTATCCGGTCAACCCACCCGGGGTGCAGCCGCCACCTGACGACGGGGTAGCGCGGCGTGTGCCGGACAGCGACGCGGCGTTCACGCTGACGCGGATCCGCGACCTGTTCGATGCCCCCGACTGGCATCCGGCCGACCATCCGCCGATGCCGCCGATCGTGGCCCACGGCCGCCGACCGGAAGTGTTCGCCTGCGGCTACTGTCATCTGCCCAATGGATTGGGTCGTCCCGAGAACGCGAGCCTCGCCGGCCTGCCGGCGGCCTACATCGTGCAACAGGTCGAAGACTTCCGTTCCGGCGCGCGCCGCAGTGCCGAGGCGGCGAGCCTGCCGATCAACCTGATGACCGCGGTGGCGAAGGTCGCGACCGCGGAAGAGGTGCAAGCGGCCGCTGCATATTTCGCCGCGCTCAAGCCGCGCAAATGGATCCACGTGGTGGAGACCGACATGGTGCCGAAGACCCGCGTCGGCGGATGGATGCTGGTGGCGGTGGAAGGCGGTGGTACCGAACCCATCGGCAACCGCATCATCGAGATGCCGGTCGATCTCGATCGCACCGAGTTGCGCGATTCGAAGTCGGCTTTCCAGGCGCTCGTGCCGGTGGGCAGCCTCGCAAGAGGTGAAATGCTGGTCACGACGGGTGCCGGCAAGACCACCGCTTGCGGCGTCTGCCATGGCGCGGACCTGAAGGGCTTGGGTCCGGTGCCAGCGCTCGCCGGCCGCTCACCGAGTTATCTGTTCCGCCAACTGTTCGACATGAAGCAAGGGCTCCGTCACGGTGCGTGGGCAGCGCTGATGAAGCCGGTCGTGGCACCGCTGACGGACGAGGACATGGTTGCCATCGCCGCCTACGCGGCGAGTCGCGAGCCCTGACCACGTCATGCGCAAGGTCCTGTGGATCCTGCTGATCCTGATCGTCGGGGCGGTCGTGGCGACCGGGGCCGCAGTCCTGTTCGCATTCGACGACGCGCCGCTCGTGCGCAACGAGGCCACGTTCACACCGGGATCGATCGAGCGCGCCAAGCGCATCCTCGATCGCAATGATCCGCGCCGGCTCCGCACCGGTGACGTGAGGACGGTATCGCTGTCGGCCCAGGACGCCGATCTCGCATTGAACCAGTCGCTCCAGCGGTTCGCGCATGGCAGCGGCAGGCTCGTGCTGCAGCAGGGTATCGCCCACGTCGCCCTCAGCATCGAGGTGCCGCGCAGCCCGGTGGGCAAGTTCCTCAACGTGGACGCGACGCTGGACGAAGCCGGGAGCCTGCCGCATGTGAGTTACCTCCGGATCGGCGCATTGCCGGTGCCCGCGGCGCTGGCGAATCGGCTGGTGGCTGCAGGCTTGTCGATGGCCGAGCCGGACGGCGACCTGCGCCTCCTGGTCGACATGGTCCAGCAGGTGCGCTTCGGGAAGGACCGCCTCACGGTGGTGTATCGCTGGCAGGACCGCGCACCCGCGCGGCTGAAAGCAGCCACGGTGCCTCCGGAGGACCAGGCTCGTCTGCTCGCGTACCGGACCCGACTGGCCGAATGGAGCCGGCGCGTGCCGGGTGCATCGGTGTCGATGCTTGCGCTGCTGGATGACCTCTTTCGCTTCGCGGCGGAACGCTCGGCGGGCAGCGACCCTGCCGAGGAAAATCGTGCGGCGATCCTGACTGCCGCCCTCTACGTGGTGCAACAGGACATCGCTCAACTGATTCCCGAAGCGAAAGCGTGGCCGCAAGCGGCCCCGCGGCCCATCACGCTGAGCGGCCGCGACGATTTCCCGAAGCACTTCCTCGTCTCCGCCGCGCTCGCCGCGAACGCCGGCAAGTCGTTGGCCGATGCCGTGGGCCTCTACAAGGAGCTCCAGGATGCGCGCGGCGGCAGTGGCTTCTCCTTCAACGACATCGCGGCCGATGGCGCCGGCACGCGCTTCGGTGAACTCGCGGCCGGCAGCGCCGACGCCGCCCGCAAGCTGCAGCAGCGCCTCGCCGCCGGCATCGCGGAAACGGACGTGATGCCGGCCAGCGCCGATCTGCCCGAGTTCATGCCCGAGGCCGAGTTCGTCCAGCGCTTCGGCGGCGTGGGCGGGCCCGAATACAACCGGATGATGACCGAGATCGACGCCCGCATCGAGGCGCTGCCGATCAATCGCTGAACGGCGCCAAGTTGCGCCTATCATCGCGGCTTTCCGCCACCTCACCGGGATCTCGCAGCCATGGACCTCAAGCTCGCCGGCAAGCTCGCTCTCATCTCCGGTTCCAGCAAGGGCATCGGCCTCGCCATCGCCCGCGCGCTGGCCGTGGAAGGATGCCGGGTCATCATCAACGGGCGCGATGCCGGAGCGGTCGCAGGCGGTGCCACGAGCATCCGTGCAGCAGCGCCAGGTGCCGACATCCAGACTTTCGTGGGCGACCTTTCCACCGCGTCGGCGGCGGACGACCTGGTGCAGCGGTTCCCGACCGTCGACATCCTCGTCAACAACCTGGGCATCTTCGAGCGCAAGGCCTTTGCCGACATTGCCGATGCCGACTGGCAGCGCTACTTCGACGTCAACGTGATGAGCGGCGTGCGGCTCTCCCGCGCTTACCTGCCCGCGATGAAGGAACGCAATTGGGGCCGCGTGGTCTTCATCAGCAGCGAGTCCGGCATCCAGATTCCTCCCGACATGATCCACTACGGCATGACCAAGACGGCGCAGCTCGCCATTTCGCGCGGGCTCGCCGAGACCTGCGCCGGTACCGCCGTGACCGTCAATGCCGTGCTGCCGGGGCCGACGTTGTCGGACGGCAACAAGGCCGCCATCGCCAGGCGCGCGCCGGGCCGGCCGTTCCCCGAGGTAGAGAAGGAGTTCTTCGAGAAGATCCGTCCCACGTCGTTGCTGAAGCGCTATGCGACGGTCGATGAGGTGGCGAACCTGGTGGCGTACGTCTGCAGTCCGCTGGCGTCGGCGACCAATGGCGCCGCCCTGCGGGTCGAAGGTGGCGTGGTGCGCGCGTGCTTCGGTTGAAGCGCACGCCGGCCCACGTCGTTCTGACAATCTTGCGATGCCCCTCGCGGGTCGTCGCCTGAAGCAGGAGCAACGAGTCATGTCCCTGCCCTCAATCCTGAATCGGCTGTGCCTGGTAGTACTCGGCGTCGCAGCAACGGCGATCAGCAGTGCAACCTTCGCCGCGACCGTGGACCGCATGTACGTCCTCGAGTGCGGTGAATCCCGAACCTCCGACGTGTCGAACTGGTCGCCCGGCGTCGACGTCGGCGTGGCACGCGAGTTCAGCGCGAACTGCTACCTGATCCGGCATGGCAAGGACTGGCTGCTGTGGGACTCGGGCATGTCGGATGCCATCGCCGAGAAGCCCGATGGGGTCGTCGCCGGCGGCGGCATCCTGACCCTGTACGTGCGCAAGACGCTGCAGTCGCAACTCGCGGAACTCGGCGTCGCGCCCACGGACGTGACGCACGTGGCCTTTTCGCATTTCCACGGCGATCACGTGGGCAACGCGAACCTGTTCACGGCCGCCACCATGCTGGTGCAGCGCGCGGAGTACGACGCCGCCTTCGGGCCGGATCCGGGCAAGTACGGCTTCTCGCCGGCGCTATACGGCAAGTTGAAGGACAACCCGACCGTCAAGCTCGAAGGCGACCACGACGTGTTCGGCGACGGTTCCGTCATCATCATCGCCACGCCGGGCCACACGCCTGGACATCAATCCCTGCTGGTGCGGCTGCCGAAGCAGGGTGCGGTGATTCTCTCCGGCGACGTGGTGCACTTTCGCGAGAACTGGGATGCGCAGCGCGTGCCGGCACGCAATTTCGATCGGGACCAGTCGCTGCGATCCATGGAACGCATCGCGTCGCTGCTGGTGGCGGAAGGCGCCGTGCTGTGGATCAACCACGACCGCACGCAAAGCTCCGGCATGCCGCGAGTCCCGCGCTATGCGGAATAGCCAGTCAGGGAGGCCCGTCGGTGCGCTATGAACTGTATTACTGGCCCGGCATCCAGGGCCGCGGTGAATTCGTCCGTCTCGCACTCGAAGCCGCCGAAGCCGACTACGTGGACGTGGCGCGCTTGTCCGGTCGCGGCAAGGGCGTGGACGCCATGTTGCGTCTGATGAACGGCGGCAAGCTCGACCACCGGCCCTTCGCGCCGCCGTTTCTCAAGGCCGGCAAGCTCGTGATCTCCCACGCGGCGAATATCCTCGACTATCTCGGGCCTCGCCTAGGCCTCGTGCCCAAGGCCGAGCAGAGCCGGCTGTGGGCACACCAGCTGCAATTGACCGTCGCCGACTTCATGGTGGAAGTACACGACACCCATCATCCGGTCGCCCTGGCGCTGTACTACCGCGACCAGAAGACCGAAGCAAAGCGTCGCACCCGATACTTCCTGTCCGACCGCGTACCGAAGTATCTCGACTACTTCGAAGGTGTCTGCGCCGCCAACCGCGGGCGCATGGTGGGGCGTGCCCTGTCGTACGCGGATCTGTCGATGTTCCAGTTGGTCGAGGGATTGCGCTACGCGTTTCCGAAGACCATGCGCAAACTCGAACCACGCTGGCCGAGCCTGATCGCCCTGCACGACCGGGTGGCCGTCGTGCCGCGTATCGCTGCATACCTGGCGTCGAAGCGGCGCATTCCGTTCAACGAGAACGGCATCTTCCGGCACTACCCCGAACTGGAGAGCCGCTGAGTCGCGCAGTCGCCCAGGCAGCGATTCTGACGCCATGACCGACGCCCGCCGCTTCGCGCCGGCCACGGAACGCAATCGCGGGCCGATCCTCGAAGTGCTGCGGTCCAGACTTCCGACTGAAGGCGTCGTGCTCGAGATCGCAAGCGGCACCGGCGAACACGCCGTGCACTTCGCGGCCGCACTGCCGCATCTCGCGTTCCAGCCGAGCGATCCTGACCCTGACAACCGCGCCAGCATCGCCGCATGGATCGAGCACGCGGGCGCCTCGAATGTGCGGGCACCCATCGACCTGGATGCCGCGGCGCCGAAGTGGACGATCGCGCCGACCCCCGCTGCCATTCTCTGCATCAACATGGTCCATATCTCGCCGTGGGCCGCGACTCTCGGGCTGATGCGCAATGCCGGCGCTGCGCTACGACCGGGCGGTACGTTGTATCTCTACGGTGCGTTCAAGCGCGGCGGCGCCCACACGGCCCCGAGCAACCTCGCGTTCGACGACGGCCTGCGGACCCGCAACCCTGCCTGGGGTGTGCGCGACCTGGAGGCGGTGATCGAGGTCGCGGCGACCGCGGGGCTCGCACTCGCCGACACCATCGAGATGCCGGCGAACAATCTCTCGGTCGTGCTGCGTCGGAACTGACGCTGGCGACCCTGCGGAGACTACGCGGTTGCCGGCTCCGGCGCGAGCGAGCGTTCCATCTCGCGCCGCAGTTGCACCGCGGCAAGGGAATCATCCACGACGACGTCGCGCCAACGCACCGGTGCCCCGGCGGCTACCGGCGCAATCAGCTTCACGCCATGGGCAAGGCCCAGTGAAAGCGCGCCGACACGCACGGAATCCTCCGCCCGCATGAGCTTTCCCACGACGGTGTAGCCGCCTTCGCCGTCGAGCACTTCGCCGGCCTTGAGGTCGCGCTTGGCGGTGGCGACCACGTCGGCACGGAAGCCCGTGGCGCAGCCGGTCGATTCGCGGCGCACGCCGACCGAAGCCACCGAGATGCCGACTTCCAGGCCGATCAGGTGCCAGCGCTTGTAGAGGCACGCATAGTGTCCTGACGGGTCGGTGCGCACGCCGTACTCCGTGAAGCAACGCCGGATGTACTCCGTGTCGCCCTCGAACACCACCCAAACGCCGAAGCGGATGTCGTAGGGAATCACGCGGCCATCCGCCTCGAGTGAAGAAATCACTTCCACCTGCCCCTTGTGGTGCAGGTGGCCGCCTTCGGATTTCGGCCGCATCACGAACGGAATGTCGTCGACACTCGCGGGCGGATACTCGAGACCGTACGGCGCGGGCGTGAGCCCCGTGGCATTGCATACGGCCGTGCTCTCGATCGCGGGCTTCGAGCCGTCGAGGAACGAGTTGAACATCTTCGGATTGAGGCCACCCAAGCGCGCCTGTTCGGGCGTGAGGCCGTAGTAGCCCCACACCGTGTCGGGCGTGGACTGCGCGAAGTGCGCCTGCCACTTGTGGCCGCGACCGGCGGCCACCACCGGAAATCCGGAAGCGCGCGCCCAATCCACGAGATCGCAGATGAGCGCCGGTTGATCGCCATAGGCAAGGCTGTACACGACACCGGCGCTGCGCGCGCGCTCGGCGAGAATGGGGCCGCACATCGCATCCGCCTCGACCGTGACCATCACCACATGCTTGCCATGGGCGAACGCGGCGAGCGCGTGGTCCACCGCCGCGATCGGATTGCCGGTCGCTTCCACGATGATGTCGATGCGCGGATCGGCGACCAGCGCCTGCCAGTCATCGCCCACGTGCGTGAGACCGGTCGAGAAAGCGGCATCGAGACTCGGCGCGGCGTAGCGGCCAGGGTCCCAGCCCACGCGTTCCAGGTTCACTTTCGCATTCGCAGGCGACAGGTCCGCGATGCCGGCGAGATGCAGTCCCGGCGTCTTCGGCACCTGCGCGAGGTACATGGCGCCGAACTTCCCGGCGCCGATCAGGCCCACGCGCAGGCGCTTGCCCTGCGACTCGCGCTCGCACAGCTTGGCGTACAGATTCATGGCGTGCTTCCTATGCGGCCAGCGCAGGCTTCAGTGCGGCCTCCGGCGTACCGTTCTTCCAGGGCAATGGCACGTCGTAGGCCTTCAGCAGGCAATCGTCCGGCAGGCATTCGAGCGGCGTGAAATCGCGATGCGCGATGTACTCCGGCCGCTTGAACCGGCGAATGTGATTGGAAACCGCGCACAGGCTCAAGTAGACGTTGATGCGATCCCAGGGCGACAGGTTGGACGAGGATGCATGCACCAGGCACGAGTGGAACAGGATCATCGAGCCGGCCGGTCCCTTGGGCGCGACGATGCCACCGCGATCCACCAGCTTGCGGATGGTGTCGTGGTTGATGGTCCACAGCGGATAGCTGGTGGTCGACGTGTCGTGACCTGCGTCGAGCACACCGAGCTTGTGGCTGCCCGGGATGAACATGAGCGGGCCATTGAACTCGTTCACTTCGCCCAGGAAGATCGCCACGTTCATGGCGCGCGGCGTGGGCATCTGGTCATCGTTCAGCCACGTGCCGTAGTCCTGATGCCACTGCCACACGTCGCCGTCGAAGGCGAGCTTGCCGTTGATCTTGAACTGGTGCATGTACACCGCTTCGTCGAACAGCTGCACGATGGGTTCGACCATGCGCGGATGGCGCGCGAGCCGCCCGAACGGCGCGCTGTACAGATGCGCGGCGAAGTTGGTGCGCACCGCATCGCTGCCCTTCTCGCGCACGTTCTCCGGGCGGTGCTGCGCGTACAGCCCGGGCACCTCGTCGAGCAGCACCTGCACTTCCTCGGGCTTGAACAGCCCGGGAAAGAACAGATAACCCTCGCGGTCGAATTGGTCGAGTTGTGCCTGGTCGAGTTTCATGACAGTGCCTCCTTCAGGGTGTCGCGGCTCCACGGTCGCCCCCATCCCAGCCTTCCCCCACCGAAGGTGGGGGAAGGGGTGCACTGCTCCCTCCCCCGGCTACGCCGGGGGAGGGGTGGGGGGGGGGCAACGCGATCGATAGGACCATTCGTCGGCGACTACGATGCCGCACGCAGTTTTCTCTCGTATTCCGCGGCGAGATTGCGACCAGCCGCTTCCGCATGGTCACGCGCCAGTCGTTCCGCACGTTCGCCGTCGCCGGCTGCAATAGCGGCGAGAATCGCTTCGTGTTCGTTCCAGACGACATCGCGCACGCGAGCGGACTGGAGCACCGCACCCATCGCACGGCGGATGTGGCGCCAATGGTGGTCGGCAGCCTCGGGCAGCATCGGATTGCCCGATGCCCGGTAGATCTGTGCATGGAAGTTCGCGTCGGCATCGATCATCGCGCCGACCTTTCCGCCCGCTACGGTCTTGCGCCCCTGCGCGACGATGGTCCGGTCGAGAATCGCCCCGGCTTCGGCGGCCTTGCGTGCCGCCAGACCGTCGAGCACCGCGCGCACCTCGTAGACGTGCAGGATGGTCGCCGCATCCAGCGGCGCCACCATCAGACCGCGGCGCCCGGCGTCGATGACGAAGCCGTCCTTCTTGAGCAGACGCAGGGCCTGGAGGACCGGCTGCCGCGACACGTCGAAGCGCAGGGCGAGGTCTTCCTGGGTCAGGCGCGTCTCGGGTGCCAGCTCACCATCGCAGATGGCATCGAGCAGACGCTGGTGCACCTGTTCGGTGAGGTCGGGCGTGAACTCGATCTGGCGGAGCGAGGCCATGGGCGGTCCGGAAGTCATGGTTTCCGAACACTGTATACAGAACACATTGGCCTTGCAACTGCCGCTTCCGGCGCACGCCCGATCAACCCGTCAAGGCTGCGAGAGCACCCCAGTTACGACGTTCGAACCCCTTCGCGAAGGCCGCGAAGTCGGCCGCCGGCAGGGGTTTGCTGAAGCAGTAGCCCTGCACCAGGTCACAGCCGAGGCCTTGCAGAGTCGCCACGTGGGTGTCGCGCTCGGCGCCCTCGGCCACCACCCATTTGCCGAGCACGTGCGACATCACGATCATCGCCTCGACGAGGGCGCGCGCATCGGCCGTGCGATCGAGGTCCTCGACGAACATCCGGTCGATCTTCACCGCATGGACCGGCAGTCTCTTGAGATACGCCAGCGAAGAGAACCCTGTACCGAAGTCATCCAGTGCGATCGAGCAACCGAACTCCGACAACTGTTTCAGCTTGCCCTCGAGCTCCTCGCTGCGCTCCAGCAGGACGCTCTCGGTGATCTCGAACTCCAGACACGCGGCGAGGCCGGGTTCGACGACGTTTGCGCGCACGTGTTCGATGAAGTCCGCTTGCGCAAACTGCCTGGGCGAGACGTTGACCGATACGCGCTCCAGCCCCAGCCCCTGCGCACGCCACGCCTGCTGCTGCCGGCACACCTCCTCGATCACCCAACGGCCGACCGCGCAGATGAGATCGCTCTGCTCCGCGACCGGGAGGAAGTGCCCCGGACCCAGCAGCCCACGCTCCGGGTGATTCCACCGGACCAGTGCCTCGGCCGCGACCACCCGGTCGCTCTTCAACTCCACCTGGGGTTGATAGTGCAGCACGAGTTCGCCGCGCTCGAGCGCGCGCCGCAGTTCCCGGTCGATCGACAGACGGGCGATCGCCTCCGTGTTCATGCGGTCCTCGAAGAACATCGCCTGGCGCCGGCCCGCTGCCTTGGCGCGATACATGGCGGTGTCGGCGTGCTTCAGCAGCTCTTCGCCGCTCGCGCCGTTGTCGGGGAACATCGCGATCCCGATGCTGGCAGACAGGAAGCACGCCTGCCCGTTCACGACGAACGGCTCGCTCAGCGCGTCGATGATCTTGCGCGCGATCGGCAGTACGTCGCCCTGCTCGCGCACGCCCGTTGCCAACACCGTGAACTCGTCGCCGCCGTGGCGGGATACGGTGTCGCCCTCCCGCAGCGCGATGCGCAGGCGATCCGCCGCCTCGCACAGCAGCACGTCGCCCGCACCATGTCCGTGGGAGTCGTTGACCGCCTTGAAGTGATCGAGATCGACGAACATCACGCCGAACGCGTTGCCGTCGCGCCGGCAGCGCGCGATCTCCTGGCGCAGGCGATCGCGAAACAAGTCGCGGTTGGGCAGTCCAGTCAGCGAATCGTAGTGGGCACGCTGGAACAACTCCACGTCCCGCCACGCAGACGCAACCGCGACCGCCAGTCGATTCGCCAGCCCGCCGATGGTCCGCACCGCATCGTCATCGAATTCCTGGCCCGCTGCGCGGCAGGCCACCAGCCAGCCGCACGCGGTCTTGCCCCAGATGAGTGGCTGCAGCCACCGGGAGCCCGGCGCTGCTGCTTCCGTCATGCCCAGCCACGCGGGGGCCGGGGCCTCGGAGCTTCCTTCATCGCCTGATGCGAAGGAGAACGGGGTACCGGGCGGCAGTTCCACCGCCTCGATCAACAGGCCTTCGGTCCCGGCGCCTTCCGCGCCGAGTGTCATGAGGCGCCCGCTCGAGCTGCCGCTGGCATCTAGCAGGATGACGCGAAATTGTGCCTGCGCCACCAGCGCCGTCGCGTGCCGCAAGGTCGCCTCGACGATGCGGTCGAGTGCGCTGCGCTCCAGGATGAGGCGATCGACCTCCGCGTTGGCCAGGGACAGCCGGAACTTGCGTCCCAGTTGATCGGCCATGGAGTTGAAGGCGTCGCCCAGTTCACCGAACTCGTCTTCCGACTGGACCGTCACGCGGGCGTCGAAGTCGTTGGCGGCGAGCCGCCGGCTGCCCACTGTCAGGATGTGCAGCGGGACGAGCATCGCGCGGACCTGCCGCATCGACAGCCAGGCGATCATCAGCAATGCGAGCACCACGATCGGAAAGAACACCTGACGGAACGCATGCGCCGCTGCCAGAACTTCGGTCTCCGGCACGGACATGGCCACGTACCAGTCCGGCGCTCCGAAATCGTTGGTCATGAACTGCGCCCACAACCTGCCGCGATGGACGATGCCGTCGCGGTGCCAGACGATGGTGCGCGCCTCGTTGCCCGCACCCCCCGTCTCGATGAGATCCGGCAGGTTCATCTCCTGCCCTTCCGGACAATGGAGCAGCGCCATGCTGCTGTGTTCGACCACGCACACGACGGTGCCTGCCTTGAGATCCTCCGCCGGTCCCCAGACGTAAGCCGGATCGAGTTCGCCCGCGAGGACGTCGCCGGCACCGTCCCGGCCCGTTTGCTGCAACAGGAAGAGCCTCCCAGCGTCGCTGCTTCTAACAACGGTCGGATATCTCGAGGCGCGCCGGAACTCCGCCACCATCCGGGGGATCCCCGGCGGCGCGGTGCCTTTGACGACCTGCAACTGTCCCGTCGCGTCGACTCGACCCAGGAAGATGAAACTCCTGGTGATGGAGCTGGACACCGACGCGGGAATCTCGGCCTTGGCCGCCAGCAGGATCGCCGCGTCCCGCGCCGTCAGCAACCGATCGTAGACCCCGGTCGCATACCCCTTGGCGGCATTGGTCAACCGCCGGTCGGCCTGATCCAGTAGCAGCGCACGGACTTGCATGAGCGACAGCAGCGCCATTGCCGCGAGCGGCACGAGCGCGGTGACCAGGAAGAGCAGGAGCACCTTCCGGCCGACGCGGCTGCGGAAGATGTCCGGCACCGGCTGCATCACGGGTCGAAGTCGCTCGCCAGGCCGACGAACCGGCCGTCGCGCGCGCGCAGGACGTCGTCCTGGCTGACCTTGGGCGTGAGCGGCTGCTTGCTTTCGCCGTCCTTGCCCATGCTGTACAGGTCGAAATCGGAGTTGAGGGGATTGGTGTTCTTGTCCTTGCGTGCGCTGCCGTGCCCGTTGACGGTGGTCAGGTTAGTGTACACGTAGGGCCTGCCCCAAGGATCGATCCGGTCCTGCAGGCGCACGTCCACGAGGGATTCCGGGAGCGCGTGGTTGTCCGTCCCGTAGTTCATGATGATGGCGGACATGGCGAGTACGTCCGCCACGGCCTGCTGCACGCGGACCTTTTCGCGATGGTCCGTGTAACGGGCCACTCCCAGGACGGCGAGGATCGCGATGACCGCCGTTGCGATCAGCAGTTCGATCAGCGTGAAGCCGCGCTGCACCGGTTGCCGCGGGCACTCGTCCTGACAATCGCGGCGGAACCACCGCTCAAAGCGGTCTTCCGGCGGCCGACGCCGATCACATTCTGGCAATCCCCTCATAGATCATGCTTATCGGCAGCCCAGTGGGGTGCTGCAATAAATTGGTCTCGAGCACCCCGGGCTTGCGTCCGGTTCCGCCGGGGTAGCAGTGCGCCCAACCGCAGGACCCAGAGGCCTCCGGATGCGGCACGCGCGGCAGGGGGCCACCAGGGCTCTGAAGACCCGGTTGGACTTCCGGTCAGGCCGCGCGGCGGGCCTTCAGCCGGCGGCGCAGGCCGCCGACATCCGCGGCAACGGGAAGCGGTGCATGTCCTTCATGGTGCTGAGATACCGGTTCTGGATCTCATAGGCCTCGCGTTCGTCGCGCGTGGCCCGTTCGCATTCGCTCATGCCCGTATCGAACATGCCGGACGTTGCCTGGAGGTGATGCACCAGTTCGTGCACCAGGATCGACCGCTCGTAGGTGTTGCGCACCACGTCGAGCCGTTCGTCGATGTAGACCCCCATCTCCGGTTGATAGGCTGCACGGACCCGGCAGGGTCCGTTGCAGAACTTCTCCTGGATGGTCTGCTGGGGCACGAAGTGCACTTCCGGCATGCGCTCCGGCAAGCCGTAGCCCGAGACGAGCTGGATCGCCGTGAAGAGCTCGGTGAGCAACGAGGAAAGGGGTGCAGCGTCCATGGAAATACCTCCATTCGACTCCCCCCTGCCTCAGGCTTTCGGACCGTTCGGCGGCTTCTTGAACTTTTCTCCAGCAATTCGCGGGCCAGACGTCCTCCCGGACCGTGGCGGCAGCTTGCAGCCGCCGGTCCACGCGGTCCATACGAGGAAGATCAGTGGCGCCCCTGCGGGAAGCTCGCACAGCAGCCGGCCGCCGGAACTAGGGTGTCCCGGTGCCCGCGGGTCCACGCAGGGGCGAAGGGCTGTGCGTCCCGGGACGCTCTCCGGCCGCGGTCGGCTACCGCCTAGTGCTTGTTGCCTTCCTTCCAGTTGGCGCCCTCGATCGCCACGGTCTCGAGGTACGCGCCAATCTTGTAGATGTCCTCGTTCTTCAGCACGCCTTTCCAGGCCGGCATGGCCATGGTGCGGCCTTGCTGCGTGCGCCCTTCGAGCACGACATGGACGAAGCCCTTGAAGCCCAGTTCGAACTTGCGCAGGTCGGCACCGTTGCCGCGCTCGCCGGCGCCGTCGGCGCGCCCGCCGTGGCAAGCGGCACAGACTCCCCGGTACCAGGATTTGCCTTCGCGCATCGCCTTCTCGTCACCCGAGTACGGATTGGCGTCCGGAATCGCCTCATCCGCGACCGCTGCACCGATCGTCACGCCGAACAGCAGCGCGAACATCCAGAACTTCACCTGCTTGCTTGAATTGCCTTGCATGCTGCGAACTCCCCGTAGCCTGCGAGCGCCCCCGCGGGGTCCCGCGAAAAAAAGGGCGCGCACTTCACGCGCGCGCCCGTTGTACTGCAGTGCCCGCCGCTAGCGGGTGAAGGCGATGATGGCGTGTCCGAACTCGATCCCGTGGGCTTCGTCGCGACCGAAGCCCGGCGTGCCGCCCAACGGCTGCACGATGAGCTGCTTGCCCTTGTGCATGAACGTGATCGGACCGGACTTGGCGGCGATGCCCGTGTGCATCTCGTAGAGCCTCTCGCCCGAACGCGCGTCGGTCACGGTGAAGCGGCCTCCTTGCGTCGTGTAGATCACGAGATTGCCGCCGGTGGTCAGCATGCCGCCCGCGTAGCCGGGCTTGCCGACCTGCGTGTCGCGCCACACTTCCTTGCCGGTCTTCACGTTGACCGCCTTGTCCACTTCGTCGCCGAAGTTGAACTCCTGGTACGCGCCGAAGTGACGGACATTGCTGATCAGCTTGATGTCCTCGAAACCGTACTTCATCGACGATTCGGTGGCAGCGAGGTACAGGTTGCCCGTGTTCGGGTTGTAGGCGTTCGGGTACATGTTGACCCCACCCAGCAGCCCCGGCGAGATGTCGACCGGGTCGCCGCCCTCCTTCGGCAGC
>LNFM01005774.1_pt1 | contig 21018 bp, 25 predicted proteins | sample 596031 | NCBI WGS metagenome assembly LNFM01 (sample SAMN04254537, study PRJNA301005) | activated carbon metagenome | isolation source: dual media filters at the Ann Arbor, Michigan drinking water treatment plant | place: USA: Ann Arbor
GGTGCCGTTCACGACCCTGGCGAGCAGGTCCTGGCGGTTGGTGAACGAGTAGGGCCACTCGCCGGTGAGCGTCTCGAACATCACGACACCGAGCGAGAAGAGATCAGCGCGGTGGTCGACGGTCGTCGGATCGACATACTGCTCGGGGGAGATGTAGAACGGAGTGCCGAGGAGCTGCTCGGGGGTGGTGAGCTTGTGCTCGTCCACGACCTTCGCGAAGCCAAGGTCGATCAGCTTCACTTGCTCGGTGCCGTCGTCCCGCTGGACGATGAAGATGTTCGAGCTCTTGATGTCGCGGTGAATGATGCCGCGCGCGTGAAGCGCTTCGAGGGCACCGAGGAGCTGGATGGCAATGTTGGAGACGCGCGCGGGCTCGAGGCGCTTTTGCTCCTTGCGGATCGTGTAGAGATCGCGCCCGTCGAGGCGGTCCATCTCGATGTAGGCGCAGCCATCCTCGGTGATGCCCGCGTCATGGATGCCGACGAAGGCGGGGTGGCCGGCGGAGGCGGTGGCCCGTGCTTCGCGGACAAACCGCGTAGATAGCTCGGTGTCGGTGGCCAACCGCTTGTGGAGGACCTTGAGGGCCACCTCGCGGCGCAGGACGCGGTGCTTCGCGTTGTAGACGGCCGCCATGCCGCCCAGACCGAGTAGCTCCCCGACCTCGAGCTTGTCGAGAATCGTTTGTCCCGTGCGGAGTTGCTCGCACTTCTCGGGGCCACCCGGGTGCTTGGTGTCGCACAGGCGGCACGTGGCGAATCCCATCGCCTGACGAGCATAGCGGATCGATCGCCTGCCGCGACGGAGGAAACATCAAATCATGATCGAAAATAGGTTTGACAGATCCGAGTGACCCCTTTATACGTATCAACCGACGCCATGACGAAGCCGCAGACCAACCACCGCTGGAACCGGAGCTACGAAGCCTCGTGCTTCGATCTCGGTTCCATCCTGGGGAGCCCGCCCCGCTAACTACTCGTAAAGAGTAAGCTAGCTGGTAGGGCTGCCCGGGTAACACCTCGGCAGCCCTTCTTCGTTCCGGAGGGTCTGCCTCCACCCCAACCCCCGAGGCCCTGCAAAGGCCGCGGGCGGATAGGCGGATCATTGCCTATCAGCAACTCGTTATCTGGAGTGACAACTCCGGCTTAGCCGAGCTGCGCTCTCTGACAACCGAAGAGCGATGACGACGGGTGCCCCGCCAGGCACCCACCCCAAGACGCGAGCCGTCGGACGTGCCATCGGGCACCCACGGCCGCTCGCAACCTCGGTCCTGCCGTCTTCAGGACCACCAAGTAGCTGACGTGTTGCGGTCAACACACCGGGGTCATGCCCGGCTTTGGAGGTTCGACTCCTCCCTGCTGCTCCAGGTTCGTCGACTTCACTTTGCCCTGAGCAATCAGGGCCGGGCTGTTCGCAGAGGCATTCGGGCGACGAGAGCGCTGATCACGTCAGCGACTTCACCCAGCTAACGCTGTGGCTGTTCGTCGAGATCCCGAAGCGGAGCGAGAGCGACTGAACCGTTGTTTCCTGCCGCCGTCACCCGACGGCGAGCCGTTCGCGGCTGGTTGCCACCAGGCGATCGCGTTCTTCCACCGGAGGGTAGTCATGTTCAAGTTCGGCAAGTTCTTCACGTCTCAACGGCAGCCCCTGCTGGGCACTGCACAGGTGCAGAACTCGGCCGGCGGCTACACCTGGCTGCTCGACGACTGGATGCGTCTCGAGCGGTTCCTCGTCCTCGGTACCGAGGGCGGGACCTTCTACATCTCCGAGCGTGACTTCACGCTGCAGGCGGGCCACCTGATCCACCGCTGCATCCTCGCGGATGGCCCACGTACGGTTTCGCGGATCGTTGCCATTTCAGAATCGGGACGCGCGCCCAAGAACGATCCAGCGATTTTTTCCCTCGCGATGGCGGCCAAGCTCGGCGACGAGCCCACCCGCCGCGCGGCCTATGCCGCCCTCCCCAAGGTGTGCCGCATCGGTACTCACCTGATGCACTTCGCGGAGTACGCGCAGGCATTCGGTGGCTGGGGGCGCGGCATGCGCAAGGCCGTCGGCTCGTGGTTCAACACGAAGCCCGCGACCGAGCTTGCCTATCAGCTCGCGAAGTATCAGGCCCGCGACGGCTGGTCGAACCGAGACTTGCTTCGCCTCGCGCATCCGCGTGCGGCGTCGCCCTCGCATGACCGCCTGTTCGCGTGGGCCGTGAAGGGCGAGCTGCCCTCTGGTGCTACGGAAGATCCGGCCTGCGAGCTGATCGTCGCGATGGACGAGCTCTCGCGCGCCACCGACGTCTCCACGGTGACAGCCCTGATTCGCAAGCACCGCGTTCCCCGCGAGTGCATCACCACCGAGTGGCTCCGCCATCCCGAGGTCTGGGAGGCGCTTCTCGAGGCGATGCCCATGCAAGCGATGATCAGGAACCTCGCCACGATGACGCGCGTAGGTCTCCTCTCCCCGATGTCCGCGGCAACGGACATTGTCTCGGCCCGGCTTCGCGATCACTCGCGCCTCGCGAAGGCCCGCATCCATCCGATCGGCATTCTCGCCGCGCTCGTGACCTACCAGTCCGGCCGCAGCGTGAAGGGCTCGACCACGTGGACGCCCGTCCCGGCGATCACCGACGCTCTCGATGCCGCGTTCTACGCGAGCTTCCAGTTTGTCGAGTCGTCCGGCAAGCGGACACTGCTCGCACTCGACATCTCCGGCTCGATGAGCTGGGGTACCGTCGCGGGCATTCCGGGTCTGACGCCGCGCGTGGCGAGCAGTGCGATGGCACTCGTCACGGCCGCGACCGAGGAGCGCCATGCCTTCGTCGCGTTCACCACCGAGCTCTCGCAGCTCTCGATCTCGCCCCACGTACGCCTCGACGCGATCGTGAAGCATGTCGACGGCCTCGCGATGGGCGGCACGGATTGCTCGCAACCCATGATCTGGGCGCAACGCAACAAGGTCGACGTGGATGTATTCTGCATCTACACCGACAACGAAACCTGGGCCGGGACTGTGCACCCCTGCCAGGCGTTGCGCTCGTACCGAGACGCACGTGGCATCCCGGCCAAGTTGGTCGTAGTCGGGATGACGTCGAGCGGGTTCAGCATTGCTGATCCGAACGACGCCGGCATGCTCGATGTGGTCGGTTTCGACACGTCGACGCCGTCGGCCATTGCCGACTTTGCTCGCGCGTAGAGGCTCATCACCTCTGCGCGCTCGAGCGAAGGCGCGGCCCCTGCGACCACTGCCGGAGGGGAAACTCTCCGGCAGCCCCCTCAGGTTTGATGCTTGTCTATCGTTGTTGGCGGGCCGATGAAGTCGATTACCGTAACTATAACGGCCATAAGGTAGCCGAAGCCGGGTAACCGGTCAGGTGATAGCGCAACGCTCCTCTCCGTCGAGCAATCGTCGGAGACCACGGTCTCGGCCGGAGCCCTACGCGTGCTCGCTGCTCGTTTCGACGAGTAAGGGCGGCGGAGCTAACCACTCCACTTCGACTTCGCACCTTGTCCGCGTTTGTTCTGTCGTCATCGCTCTGCTCTCTCGCAGTGCTTCCGGTGAAGCGATGACCCTTGGTCCTAATCCGCCCAGGAGTCCGTTCGTAGGCGCGAACGAACGCTGGGTTCGACTCCCTCCACTGCGACCTCGCCCGGATCTCCCGGGCCGTAACCAAGGAGGCGTGCCGTGCACGTCAACACCACGCGAACTCTCCTGCTGTCTCAGGGCTACGAGCCGATCAAGATCATCTCCTGGCAGCAGGCGATGATCCTCATGACCCTTGCCAAGGTCGACGTCGTCGACGAGTACGACGCGGACGTGCGCTCGCCGTCCGTGACGGTCAAGGTCCCGTCCGTGGTGCGACTCAAGAAGTCGTTCCGTCGGCATCGGAACCAGGTCCGCTTCTCGCGTGCCAACATCTACACGCGTGACGCGTACCGCTGCCAGTACTGCGGCACGAAGTGCACGACTGCTCAGCTCACGTTCGACCACGTCATGCCCCGCTCTCGTGGCGGCCGCACGTCCTGGGAGAACATCGTGACCTGTTGCATCCCGTGCAACGCGCGCAAGGCCAACCGGACGCCGGCCGAGGCCAAGATGACGCTGCTCTGCGTGCCCGTGCGTCCGAACTGGATGCCGAGCGTGTCGGTCAGCATCAGCACGACCTCCGTCCCCGAGGCGTGGCGCGACTACGTGTACTGGACAGGTGACATCGACGGCGACTAGGGCCACGACCCCGCCTGATTGATCTAGGCTGCAACGGAAGCGATGCCGTTGCAGCCTGCTGCGTTTTTCGACATGGACAACACGCTCCTCAACGTGGGGACGGGCATGTCCTGGGTGCGCTTTCTCCGGCGCCGGGGCGAGATCACGAACCGCCTCGTCGCCAAGGCCGTCTACTGGAGCGCGCTCTACAAGCTCGCTGTCCTCGACATGGAGGATGTCTTCACGAAGATGACCGCGGATCTCGAGGGCGACTCCGAGCAGGAGATGCTCGACAAGGCCGAGGTCTGGTACCGCGACCACCTCGTGCAAGAGGTCGCGCTCGCCGGCCGCGTCGCCATCGAAGCGCACCGCGCCGCCGGTCATCACGTCGTGCTGGCCACCGGCTCCACGCAGTACGCGGCGCGTCCCGTCGCCAAGGGCGTCGGCATCGAGCACGTCCTGTCGTCAGTTCTCGAGGCGAAGGACGGGACGTTCACCGGCAAGGCAAGCGCCCTCTGCTTCGGCACGCACAAGGTGCGACTCGTCGAGGCCTGGGCGGACGCGAACGGCGTCGACCTGGGCCGCTCGTGGTTCTACTCGGACAGCTTCAACGATCTGCCGCTGCTCGAGCGGGTCGGCATCCCGATCGCGGTGAACCCCGACACGCGGCTCTTGCGCCATGCCCGTCGACGCGGCTGGCCGGTCCGCTACTGGGTGTGACTCAGGGCCGGAAGACGCAGCGAAAGCCGGTGGCCGGGAACGTATCGTCGACGAACCGGTTCATGTTCAGTGCGTAGATGCCGGCGCGGCCTTGGTCACGATCTGCCACCTGGCCGCCGCGCCGTGCCGCGTCGCCGTCACCGCCGATGATGAAGCCCGCGCCGTGCGTGCGATCGAGGGTGCCGCTGGCGGAGTTGTAGTCCTCGTCGGCGTAACCCGCGCACGGCGCCTCCGTGAGCTCGCGGTTGGTGCACGCCGGTGCGCCGTCGTACGGACCGCCGAGCGTCCAGTCGACCCACTCCTGGATATTGCCGGGCAGATCCCAGACCAGACCTCCCGTCGACAACACCAGCGTGCGTCGCTGCTCCCAGCCGGCCGCGGGCGGATCCGCCGCCGAGTTGCCGGTGTCGGAGTAGCCGTCGAGGGGGTTCGTGATCGCGACCTCGGCGCCGCCATCGGTGTTGCCCTCCACGAGCCGCCCCGTGCCAGGGGTGCCGCTCGACCAGTTGGCGGCCACCAGCTCGGCGTTGCGGGCGACGGTCATCCACTCGCGATTCGAGATCAGGTCGTAGCCCATGCCCAGCGCGCGACACGCCGCGAACGCCATCGACGCGCTGATCGATCGCCACGGGACACCGGCGTACTCGCCGACCGGGAGGGACGCGTCGGCAGGCAAGCCGTCCGCTGCGAGCTCGTCACTCGTGACGAGGCCATCGCTGTTCATGTCGAGCCACGCCTTGGCCTCGGTGCGCATGACGCAGAAGTCGGCCGTGCCGAGCGGCGACGCACCGGGCACCGCGACGTAGCCCGGCGGACAGGCGACGGGCTCGCCGGCATCGGCCAGCGCATCGCTTCCGGCAGCGTCGGTCGCCGGCCCGGGCTCGAACCCGAGGCGACCACACGCGCCGAGCGCGACGACGATCAGCGCTTTCGAACCAGCGTGTACCACTGGTAACCCACGCCCTCGGGCGGACGCACGCCCTCCCAGGTTCGTCCGCCGCCGGTCGCAATCCAGGTCGTCGCGCCGTCCTTCACCGTCGTGCACTTGGTGCCGGTAAGGGTCCACGACTGCTTCGGGCCTGCTTCGTCATCGACAGGACGTGATGATAGCGCCCCGGTGCCTGCCGCAGACGAAAAGTCGTTGCGGGTTCGATTCTGATAGTGTAGATACGACACCATCATGTACACCTTCTTTTTCACCGAGAAGTCCCCGTTCTCGCAGTGGTTCCGCTCGGCGTTCACCGTCGATGGCGTGACGTTCAACTGCGCGGAGCAGTTCATGATGTACGGCAAGGCGAAGCTCTTCGCGGATCCTGAGGTCGGCGCGGAGATCCTCGCCGCGACGCACCCGAAGACGCAGAAGGCCCTCGGCCGCAAGGTCAAGGACTTCGACGGCGACGTCTGGAACCGCGAGCGCATGACGATCGTGAAGACCGGCAACCGCGCGAAGTTCACCCAGGCTCCCGCACTCCTCGAGCAGCTCCTGGCGACGAAGGGCACTACCCTCGTCGAGGCCAGCCCCTACGATCGCATCTGGGGGATCGGCCTCGCCGCGTCCGACCCGCGCGCCACGGATCCGACGCAGTGGAAGGGCAAGAACCTCCTCGGCATCGTGCTCACGGAGCTGCGCGACGAGCTCGCCGCGGGTCGTTAGCGCTGTGCACGAAAGAACCGCACGCGCTGCGTGGCTTCGACATCTGTCACGGTGTGGCGTGCCCGCACGAACCCACGGCTCGTGATCTCGATGATCTCGAGCTTCACGTGGCGCATGACCCGGCCGTCGCCGGCAAGGACGTAGCCGACCCAGTCCTGCGTGAGGGGGGCGATGTCGCGTGGATCAACCGCGACGCGCAGCACGGTGTACGCACCTTCGACGGACGCGCCCGTGACCTCCCCGTCGATCGCCGACACGTCGCTCTCGTCCCACGCCGCGTGGTCGGGCGTGACGGGGTGCGCCGAGCGGCCCCCTGCGTCGCCCGACGTCGTGGCCGAGCCGGCCGGCGAATCGTCCGGGACGCGCGTCGTCGAGGCGTTCGCGCTACAGGCCGTCATGACGGCGAGCAACGCGCCGAGCGCGGCTCTCAAGCGGCCGAGCTCCCGCGGCAAGCTACTTCGCGGCCGTCTCGTCGTCATCGTCGTCGGACTCATCGTCGCCGTCCGCGTCGTCGGACTCATCGTCGCCGTCCGCGTCGTCGGACTCATCGTCGTCGGATGCATCGTCGTTCGCGTCGCCCTCCGTGGCCTCGGCCGCCATCGCGGCCTTGAGGATCGCGGCGATGTGGCGGAACAGGGCACGGCCGGCCCCAGGGGGCTTCCCCGTGTCGCGCTCGGCGCGGGCGCGTTCGATATGGCGACCGAGCTCGTCGTCGGGGCCCCCGGGGAAGTCCGCGGCGGCCGCGATGCCACCCTCGATGAGCTTGGCGCGCCACTGCTCGGCGAGGTGGAGATGCTTGGTCTCGACGGAGCCGGTCTCGAGGACCTTGGCGATGCGGTCCTGGACATCGGCGATGTTGACGTGGCGAAGCTCCCCGGCGAGCTCGCGCTCGGCGCGGCGACGGGCTTGCTGCGAGGGAATGGCCCGAGCACGCTTGATGGTGTCGGTGAGCTCGACGCCGAGCTCGAGCTTGCGGATCACCGCGTCGGAGAGCTTCATCAGCTGGGCCGCGACGCGCGACGACCGGTTGCCGTCCTTCTTGACCGCGGCACGCACGATCTGCCGGCGGGTCTTGTCGCTCCGATCCATCGGCGCACCATACCCGCTAGGGGCGCTTGGGGGCGAGCACCGCGGCGACGCTGTTCTTCCGCTGCCGGGCGATGTCGTAGGCGGTGTGGCCCGCCTTGTTCTTGATCGTGCGGCTCGCCCCTGCGTCGAGGAGGACCTGGGCGGCCGCGGCGGCGTCGAGGATGGCGGCCTCGTGGAGAGGGGTATCGCCCTCCGGGTTGCGCGCGTTCACGTTGGCCTTCGCGTCGATGAGGAGCTTCACGATCGGGGCGTCGCGCTGCGGGACCCTGTAGGTATCGTGCGGCTTGCCGAGCTCCTCGTACTCGTGGATCTCGACGGGTCTCGCCCCGTAGACGGCCCAGTAGAGCGTGCCGTTGCCATCATCGTCGACCGCATCGACCTTCGCGCCCGCCTTCAGGAGCGCCGTGACAACATCGACCTTGTTCTCCTGGCAGGCGACGATGAGGGGCGTGTAGTTGTGGTCGTCGGTATCGACCTCGTTGACGGGTGCGCCAGCCTTCACGAGGCGAACGACGACGTCGGCGTAGCCGTACCGGGCGGCGCTCGTGACCGCGTCCCCCGACGCCGGGATGCCGTGGGCGAGGAGGTACTCGACGAGCACCATGTCGCCGTTGCGCGCCGCGAGCGTGAGGGCACGCGGACCGATGGTGCCCGCGATGCTCGCGCCGCGTTCGACCAGCCGCATCGCGGCCTCGGCCTGCGAGAACTCGAGGGCGATGAGGAGGGGCGTGGCGCCGCCGTAGGTGGTGTCGGTGTTGGCATCGATCTGGGCCCCGGCGGCCAGCAGCCGGTCGATCTCGTCGAGATTGCCCGCCATCGCGGCGTGCATGAGCGGGGTCCACCCGCGATCGTCCTGCACGTGCACCGAGGACACGAGGTCGGGCGCCGCCTCCATCGGCGCGTTCGCGGCGTCCGCGTTGGCGACCACGACCGGTTCTGTTGCCGACCGCACAGGCTCCGACCCACCACATGCCACGACCAGCGCCAGCCCCGCGATTCGCATCCCGAGACGATAGCAGCCGCAGCGTGACGATGCTCGACGGGACTGTCGGCGCTACTGCAGCGCGGGGCACTGCGCGTCGTCGTCGACCGGATCCTGCGCGGGCGCGCGCACCCGCCACGCCTCCGCATCGGGCAACAGCGTCGGCGCGAGCGGCTCCGCGAGGATCGCCGGATCGATGCTCGCGCGATCGAGCTCGTAGTTCGTGATCACGTAGTCGACGAGGTCTACGCCCTCGTACTCCTCGGGGGTGATCACCGACTCCGCGTAGAACGAGCGGTACTCGTGAACGAAGCCCGACGTCGGCAGGTCCTCGTAGTAGCCGACCTCCGAGCGATTGATGACGTGATTGACCTCGTGGACGAGCGTCGCGGCCAGCGCCGACACGGTCAGGCCGCGGGCGACGTAGATGCGATTGCTCCACATGTAGCCATCGATCTCCGCGCGAATCGCTGCCGCCACCGGGCTGCCGCGATCCTGGAGCCGATGCCAGTCGTCCGGGGTGAGGCCCGCATCGGGCAGATCCGCGCGCACGCGCTCGAAGTCCCAGCACGTGAGGTCCACGAGCTCGTCGACCTTCACGTGGCGATCACGAATCGATCGCGCCGTCAGCCGGGCGAGCTCCTCGTCATGCCGCTCGAGGAACCTGAGCGCGGCCTCGATGTAGTTCCGGAAGGTCCGGTTCGTATGGGCGGCGTCGATCTCGTCGAAGCCGGTGGTCGGGTCGTCGGCCTTGCCATCGCCACCCCCGTCCAGCTCGTCCGGCGCCACGGGCTCGGTGCAGGCCGGGCTCGCGGCCACCACCGCCACGAGCAAGCCGAGTAGCCACCGGGAGCGCATCGCCAGGCGAAGCTGCAAACCCGAGGCCCTCCCGCGCGCGAGCGATCGTGCGGACATAGCCGCGGTCAGCAACGGCGATTGCCAGGGACCCTAGCCCGCGGCCGGCCGGCGATGGTTCGCGTAGAGGCGCAGAGCGAACGCGCCGGCCCGCGAGCCGCGCCAGGTCTCGACGCGATCGAGGGCCTCCGCCGGGAGCTCGGACCGAGGCGGGAGGACGACGCCGTACTGCTCGGGGAAGAGGATGGGCGCCGCGAGGGACGCGAAGGTCAGGTCCGCGACGGAGAAGCGACCGCCAACGAGGAAGCGCCGACCGTCGGCGAGGAGCTCACCGACGAGCTCGAACACGTCGTCGATCTTCTTGCGCGAGCGCTCCGCCCCTGCGGCATCGATCTTGAGGCCCCGGCGGATCATGCCGAGCGCGACGGGACGGGCGACCTTGAAGGCGAGGCGTTGCCAGCGGGGGACATCCTTCGTGATGAACCGGTCGAGGTCCTCGTGAGGCAGCAAGTGGAAGTAGGCCCACCGCCGGGTGGCGGGGCCGAGCTGGCGATCGAGGTCGTCCTCGAGTTGCAGGGCCTCTTCGCGGTCGCGCTCGTCAACGGGCAGCAGGGTGCCCGGGCGCCGGGCGTCGGCCCACGCGATGATCGGCGTGGAGTCGGCGACGATCGTCCGGCCATCGACGAGGATCGGCACCGTGCGGCCGCCCCCGGCGAGCTTGACGGGCATGACGTGGAACATCGGCAGGTGGCCCTCCTCGCGGTACTCGACACCGCACGCCTCGAGGGCCCATCGCGCCTTCTCGCAGTAGTGCGAGAACGGAATCGTCACCAATCGCGCCGTCATGCCGCGGCTGTATCACGACCCCAGGCCGTTCGTTCGCGCGTTCACGTGAGGGCCGCGATGACCTGCTGGGCCGCCGGCCCCACGGCGCCGCGATGGTAGAGCCGCGGCTGAAACGTGTGCGTCGAGGCTCGCGTCCAGCGGATGCGGCGCAGGCGCTTCGTCGCGAGCTCGCGCGTGATCATGGCGTCCGGGAGCCAGCCGTAGCCAATCCCGGCGAGGATCGCCTCGCGCTTCGCCCCGAAGTCATTGAGCGTCACCGTCGAGTGCGCCTCGATGCCGGCCGTCGAGAGTTGCAGCCTCGGATCGGAGCCGCGCACGGTGAGGAGCAGGTGCTGGTCGAGCTCGCGCTCGTCGTGCTTGCCCGTCGCGAGCACGTGGTCGGCGCGCACGACGAGCGAGGCCGGAACCGGTGGGAGCGGCACGGCGACGAGGTCGGTCGCGCGCGGCGGGATCACCGCGATCATGAGATCGGCGGGCGTCTCCCGGAACGCCGCCTCGACTCCGGCCAGGAACTCGGCGCGCACGTCGACCCGTGTGGGCACGCGATGCTCGACGAGCCGGCCCACGGCGCGGAGCAACGGCGGCGCCGGGACGATGCCGTCGAACACCACGGTCAGGGTCGGCTCCCAGCCGGCACGCAGCTCGTGGACCACACTCGCGAGGGCCGCCTCGGCGGCGAGGAGTTGCTTGCAGCTCTCGAGCACCCGGCGGCCGCGGGCGGTCAGGCGCGTACGGTACCCGCGGCGATCGAGGACCGCGAAGCCGAGCACATCCTCGAGCGTACGCAGGAGGTACAGCACCGAGGTGTGTCCCCGGCCGAGGGCGGTCGCGGCCGCGGCGAACGTGCCGGCGCTCTCCAGTCCGACCAGCGCGCGAGCCTGCTCGAGCGTCACGGCAACATTGTTTACTCTCTGCACCATGATTGACCAAACATAGTTCTTTTCCTGACAAGGTGGCTGTGGCGATGGTCCCGCCATGGACATTCCCTACGTCCGCGGCCGCGTCGCCGCCCAGGCCCACGTCGGGCTCCCCGACGGCACCGTCGAGGAGGAGTACGCGCGCAACGGCTTCTTCGGCCGCTACGCGCATCTCTACCGCGAGCACGCCCCCGTGGGCTGGACGCGCATTGACGGTCCGCTCCGCCCTCGCCTCTATGACCTCCGGCGGTCGCCGAGCAACGGGGACTACCTCGCGGCGCGCGTCCCGCTCCTGACCAACGCGGACTGCACCATCTCGACGGCGGTGCTCCGCGACGCGATGCCCTATGCGTTCCGGAACGCCGACAGCGACGAGCTCCTGTTCGTCCACGACGGCGCGGGACGCCTCGACTGCGACTTCGGTGGCCTCGCGTACGAGCCGGGCGACTACCTGATCATCCCGCGGGGAACGGTCTATCGCCTCGCCCCATCGAGCCCGACGCGCTTGCTCGTGGTCGAGACCACCGGCGAGCTCGTGCCGCCGGACCGCGGGCTCCTCGGCCAGCACGCGCTGTTCGATCCCGCGACCCTCCGCGTGCCGAGCCTCGACGAACGGATGGAGTGGAGATCAGCGCCCGAGTGGCGCGTGGCGATCAAGCGCCAGGGCGCGCTGACCCATGTCTACTACCCGCACGATCCGTTCGACGTCGTCGGCTGGAAGGGCACGCTCACCGTGTGGCAGCTCAACGTGCGCGACATCCGCCCCGTGTCGAGCGACCGCTATCACCTGCCGCCCTCCGCCCACACGACCTTCCTCGCGCCCAACGTCGCCATCTGTACGTTCGCGCCGCGGCCGCTCGAGAACGGCGACCCGCGCGCGCTCAAGGTGCCCTTCTATCACTCGAACATCGACTTCGACGAGGTGCTCTTCTATCACGCGGGGGACTTCTTCAGCCGCGACGGCATCTCCGCCGGCATGCTGACGTTCCACCCGCAGGGCATCCACCACGGGCCGCAGAGCAAGGCCACCACGCGGACGGCGGCCGCCGCTCGCACCGACGAGGTCGCCGTCATGATCGACACCCGCCATCCGCTCGATGTCTGCGCGCCCGCGACGCAGCTCGAGATCGATGACTACTGGAAGAGCTGGCAACCGGAGACCTCCCGATGACCAATCCTTGTGAGCTGCGCGGCATCGCCTTCGTCGTGCTCGCCTCCCCGCGGCCCGACGAGCTGCATGCCCTCCTTGGTGCCTTCGGCTTCTCGCGCACGCGACGCCATCAGGACCGCCCGATCGACCTGTACGAGCAAGGCGACATCGTCTTTCTGCTGGATCGCTCCGACGCGGGCTTCGCGCCAGCGTTCGCGGCCACCCATGGTCCGTGCATCGCGGCGATGGGCTGGCGTGCCGAGCATGCGACCTTCGCCGCCGCGACCGCGATCGCCCGCGGAGCTCTCCCGGGCGTCGGCGATCTCCACGCGCAGGGCTCGCCGTTGCCAAGCGTCGCGGGCATCGGCGACTCGCTGATCTACTTCGTCGATGCGACCACCACCTGGGACGCGCTCGGCTTCGTCCCCCTGCCCCGCCCCGACCGAGTGCCCGCCAAGGGCTTCGTCGCCATCGACCATCTCACCAACAATGTCCCGCGCGGCCAGCTCGGGCGCTGGGGCGCCTTCTATCGCGACGTCTTCGGCTTCACCGAGGTGCGCTACTTCGACATCCGCGGTGTGAAGACCGGCCTGCATTCGTACGCGCTACGCTCGCCCGACGGCTCGTTCTGCATCCCGATCAACGAGGGCACGGATACGAAGAGCCAGATCGACGAGTACCTCGAGGAATACAAGGGGCCGGGCATCCAGCACCTCGCCTTTCTCACCACCGACATCCTCGCCTCCTTGCGCGCGCTCGAAGGCAGCCCGATCCAGTTCCTCGACATCGATGGCGACTACTACGCCCAGGTCTTCGACCGCGTTCCGCACGTGCGCGAGGACCGCGCGGAGCTCGCGCGTCGCAACGTCCTCGTCGACGGTGACGCCGACGGCTATCTACTCCAGATCTTCACGCGCAACCTGATCGGCCCGATCTTCATCGAGCTGATCCAGCGCAACAACCATCTCTCGTTCGGCGAAGGCAACTTCGGCGCGCTCTTCCGCTCCATCGAGCGCGACCAGCAACGCCGCGGCTACCTCGTCTGAGGTCCCATGACGCGTTCGATCATCGAGCCCTTCAAGATCAAGGTGGTCGAGCCGCTGCCGTGGCGGACGGTCGCCGACCGCGAGCGCATCCTCGCCGCCGCCGGCTACAACCTGTTCGGCGTCCGCGCCGAGGACGTCTCGTTCGACTTCCTCACCGACTCCGGGACCACGGCCATGAGCGCGGCCCAGTGGGGCGCCATGCTCACCGCGGAGGAGGCGTACGCGGGCTCTCGCAGCTTCTACCGCTTCGAGGAGGTGGTGCGCCGCATCACCGGCTACCACCACGTCATCCCGACGCATCAGGGCCGCGCCGCCGAGCATCTCCTGTTCTCGCAGCGCTGCCAGCCCGGGCAGCTGGTGCCATCCAACAATCATTTCGACACGACGCGCGCGAACCTCGAGCAGAACGGCGTGCAGGCGATCGATCTCGTCTGTCCCGAGGGGAAGCAGCCCACCCTCGAGCATCCGTTCAAGGGCAACGTCGACGTGCCGCGCCTGGAGGCGTTCCTGCACGAGCATCGCGGTCACGTGCCGTTCGTGATGACCACCGTCACCAACAACACGTCCGGGGGGCAGCCGGTCTCGCTCGAGAACCTGCGCGCCGTGTCCGCGCTGTGTCGGCGCGCGGGCGTGCCCTTGCTCCTCGATGCCTGTCGGTTCGCCGAGAACGCGTGGTTCATCAAGACGCGCGAGGCCGACCAGGGCCACCGCACCGCGCGCGAGATCGCCCGCGAGATGTTCGATCTCGCCGACGGCTGCCTGATGAGCGCCAAGAAGGATGGCCTCGTCAACATCGGCGGCTTCATCGCCCTGCGCGACGGCACGTGGGTGCCCGAGCTGCGGAGCGGACTCATCCTGACAGAGGGCTTCCCCACCTACGGCGGCCTCGCCGCTCGCGATCTGGAAGCGCTCGCGGTGGGACTCGACGAAGTCCTCGACGAGCGCTACCTCGAGTACCGCGCCGGCTCGACGCGGTACGTGGCCGACGCCCTCGCCCGCGCCAACATTCCCACCGTACGTCCCGCCGGTGGGCATGCCGTGTACCTCGACGCCCGCGCCATGCTGCCGCACATCCCACCCGAGGCGTTTCCGGCGCAGGCGCTGGCCATCGAGCTCTACCGCGCAGAGGGCATCCGCACCTGCGAGATCGGGTCCGTCATGTTCGGTCGCCAGCCCGACGGCTCGTTTCGCCCCGCGGCCATGGAGCTCGTCCGGATCGCGATCCCGCGGCGCGTCTACACCCAGGCGCACTTCGACTACGTGATCGAGGGCATCGCGCTCGCGGCCGCGCGCGGTCCGGAGCTACGCGGGGTGGCCATCGAGTCGGAGCCCGCGTTCCTCCGCCACTTCACCGCGCGGTTCCGGCCCCTCGTCTAGCTTGCGGTCGAGGATCGCGACGATGTCCTTCACCGGCACGTGGCCCTCGTAGCGAACGATGCGGGCCTCGGCGGGGAGGGCGTCCGGGGCGAGCGAGCGTGCGGCGTCGATGCAGAGGATGACGTTGCCGGTGTGCGAGGCGAGCTTGGCGGTCAGGTACTCGGCGGTCCAGTAGCCGATGATCTCGACCCACCAGCGGTGCGCGCCCTGGCGCAGGATGTAGGCCGAGGGCGTGCGCTCGACGGTCCATGCGGGGGCGAGCTTGCGGAGGTCCTTCTCGAACCGGCGCTCCGTCGACGTGACGCTGCGTTCCTCCGGCGCCGGCGGCAGGATGACGGGCGACTCGATGTGGAAGACCGTCGGCCCGTAGCCGAGGTCGCAGCGCGCATCGAGGACGAAGCTCCGACACGTCGACAGGTGCCGGACGAGGGCGCAGAGCGTACGTCCGTACACCGTCGTGCGATGGAACACGGTGAGCGGCCCCGAGATGGCGAGCTCCGTGATCGGGTCGGCGCCGACGATCGGGGGCGCGCCGAGCGAGGGGTCGGTCGTGAGGGTCGCGAGCAGGCCCCGCACGGTGGCGGCGCGCACGATGGCCGTCGCGTCGCCGCGCACGAGGAGGCGCAGCTCGAAGCAGCGACCGATGATGCGCTGGATCAAGCGGACGTTGGCCTCGGCGGCGATCTCGCGGGCCGTGAGGGTGCGGCCGAGCTCGACGACGCGCTGCTTGGCGAGGTCGGTCCACAGGATCTGCATCAGGTGCTCGGGGGAGGTGCGCAGCGACGTCGCCGTCTGGTCGATGCGGGCCGCGCGGGCCAGGGGATCGAGGGTTGGCGCCCCGAGCAGCGCGCGGCGGACGTGGGTGCCGCGCAGCGCCTCCCGCGGCGGGATGAGGAGGAAGCGCATCGCGTCGATGGCGGCGACCCGCAACCGGGGCCGCGCCGATGACGGCGTATCGAGGAGGATAGCGACGGCATCGCGCCAGGGCTTTCCGACGAGCGCATGGACCTGCCGGAGCAGATCGTCGATCCACGGCAGATCATGCTCGGCGACCAGCTCGAGCGCGCGGCGACTGGCGGTCCGCGGCGCGGGCGTCACGACCACACCCCCTCACTCGACAGGCCTCCGCGGCGGCGGCGTCCCTGCTGGACCTCGGTCGTACCGGCGACGATGAGCTCGTAGACCCGGGCGCGCTTGCCGGGGAGCGGGCGGAGAACCCGACCGATGCGCTGGATGTAGCGCCGGGCACTCGCGGTTCCGCCGACGATGATGGCCACGTCGGCCTCGGGGACATCGATGCCTTCGTCGAGGACCTGCGCGGCGACCAGGACGTTGGCCTCGCCACGGCTGAACTTGCCGAGGATGGCCGCGCGCTCGGAGCGCGTGATCTCGTGTGTGATCGGATGGACGAGGAAGTCCTCGGCGACCGTGTAGGCGGTGCGCGTGTCACTCGTGAAGATGAGGACGCGGCTCCCGCGATGACGGTCGAGGAGCTCGCGCAGGACCCTCCGCTTGTCGGCGGGAAAGGCGGTCACGGCCCGGTACGTGCGCCACGCGGCGAGGAGCTTGCGGCCCTCGTCGGTACGACTCGCCAGATCCACGAAGCCGGTCCAGGTGGCGCCGGGATAGGCGTGCTGGAACGCGGCGTATCCCCTCCGGAACACGTCGCGTGCGTCGTCGTACGTCTCCCGCTCCTGAGCGGTGAGCTGGATGGGGATGTCGAAGATGTCGTACTGAGCGAGGGCATCACCGACGAGATCATCGACGCCGAGCTGGTAGATCACGGGGCCGACGTGAAGTTGCAGAGTGGCGCGCTGGTCGGGCGGCGGGGGCGTGGCGGTCAGGCCGAGGCGGGAGCTCGCGACGAACATCTCGAACAGGTCTGCGGGACACATCGCGCCGACGTGATGAGCTTCGTCGACGATCACGAGCCCGAACTGGCCACCGATACGCGGCCCCCACTGGACGGCGCTGGCGTACGTCGAGACGGTGATGGGCGCGACGCGCCGATGGCCGTCACCGAGCCTGCCGATGGCGGGCATGTACTGCTCGAGGACGGCCGCCCATTGTTCGAGGAGGACCCGGGTCGGCACGAGTACAAGCGTCGCGAGCTGACAGGCCGCGATCGCCGCGACCGCCACCAGCGTCTTGCCTGCGCCCGTCGGCAACGCCACCACACCGCGGCGATGCGCCCGCAGCCACGCCGTCAGGGCGTGTTGCTGATACCAGCGCAGATCGGGCAAAGACCACTCGGCTGCATCTGTCCGGGAGTCCGGGATGTCGTCCGCTACCCGGACGCGTTCGTCCGAAAGCCGGCCGAGGATCGCCGTGTACGCAGCGGCGGGAGCGCGCCATTCGTTCACGCGCGGATCCCAGGCAACGCCTGGAAGTTGTTTGGGATCGACACCCGACGCAGCGGGGTCGATAAGGATGGTTCCGCGATCGAATCGGATCTGCATGCCGCGGTGAGCAGCACGGCGTGTGCCGAGAACGTTCGCAACTCCGGCGGGAGCTGGCGAAGCGCGCCGCATGCCCACAAAGCTCTACGACTACATCACCGACCTCAGCACCGGCGAGATCACCATGCGCGAGCTCGAGGTTCCCGACGGAGCCGACCCGCTCGAGGTCCTCCAGAACTCCCTCGACGACTGTCCGCAGTGCCAGGCTGCACGCGCCGCCGGCGAAGTGCCGACCGTGCATGCAGTAGACATGCGCGAACGACACCGCATCTTCACGAAGCGGCCCCGCTGGCGCACACGGAAGCGCGGTTAGTGGTACGAGTAGCGCGCGCGCATGACGAACGACGAGACCCCGACCGTGATCTGCAAGGATCCCGAATGTGCGCGCTGCCGGGCCGTTCGCACCGAGCCGTTCGAGCTGAGCCCGTACCCGGCTGACATCGCGGTGCTTACCACTTACCGCGCACGTACTCCGCGTAACGCCACTCCCGTCCGGTGATGTGATCGACGACGGAGTCGCGCTGCACGGCGATCGTGCGGCGCTTGTCTCCGCGTTGACCGCTCCCGATCTGGCGGCGGCGATCATCGGCCCGCGCTGCGTGAGCGTGCTCCTGCCGGAGTGAATGCAGTCGCGCACGCAGGATGGCCAGCGCGGTGGCGCGGTTGTAGGACTGCGAGCGCTCGGTCTCGCATCGCACCATGAGTCCGGTCGGGAGGTGGCGGATCTGGACCGCACTGTCCGTCTTCTGGATGTGCTGGCCGCCGCTGCCCGAGGCCCGACACGTCGAGACCTCGAGGTCTCGAGGATCGATGCGCGGCAGGGCCACGTCATCGGGCTCCGCGAGCACGGCGACGGTCACCGTCGAGGTGTGCACGCGACCGCGCTTCTCGGTCGGCGGCACGCGCTGCCAGCGATGACCGCCTGCTTCGTCGCGAAACAGCTCGCCGGCGCGCCCTTCGATCCGCAGCACCGCGAAGCCCGCGCGGCGCTCGATGACCTCGAGGCTAAAGCCCGCTCCGAAGCGAGAGCTTCGCGTAGATGCTGATCTGCACGTCGACGAGCGCCTTCGCGTCGTCTCCACCTTCGGCTGCACGAACTTCGACAATCAGAGCCATGACACTCCTCCACACGAGAGAGGCCCGCGGATCGCGGACCGGTTAGCCAACGCGCACGTCTCCCGATCGCTAAAGGCGAACGGAAGCGGCAAGCGTCGACATGACGCAGTCACGCTACGAGACGGGCGCGCGACGGTCAAGCTCGGGTTCGAGACTCGCAGGAGTTCCAGCAGGTTCCGGTCGGCCAACTTCGACCGCAACCGGGCGCGCGACGGGCGATAGGCGCCTCATGCCGCGCTTCACCGACGTTGCCTACGACCCGCAGACGGGCGAGCTCACCTTCCGCGATCACGAGATTCCCCCCGGGAGCAGCCTGACGGCGGTCATGGCGGAGGTCGAAGCGACCTGCCCCGCCTGCATCGAGGCGCGTGCCCGGGGCGACAAGCATGTTCACACGCCGGCGCTGGAGACGCTGTTCAAGCAGCGCGTGCGGTCGCGACGGCGCTAGAGGCTCGACCAGTCGTCATCGTGCACGGCGTCGGGATCATTCACGCGGTCCTGCAGCCAGGCGACCTTCGCGCGCGCGAGCTCGGCCTCCGCCTGCGCCGACACCGCCTCGAGCGAGGCCTCCATGCAGTCGTAGAGGAGCGAGAGCAAGTTGTTCGGCGCGCCGTCCACGGCCTCGACCGCCTCGATCTCGTCATCGGCCACGATCCAGCCGCCCCCCGAGTATTCGGCGATCGTGCGGGCCAGCTCGTTCACCAGCTCTGGTACCGCCGCGTCCGACGTCAGCGTCACCATCCAGCTCCCGACGTCGGAGCTCGGGATCAGGCTGCGCGGGTCGTCGACCTCGCTGGTCCCGGGCGCGATCCACTCCGGCGGCGAGACCCAGACGGGTCCGAGCTCGTGCTCACCGTGGAAGCGAGGGACCGTGCGGCAGACCACGACCGAATCGAGCGCCATATCCGCAGCAACGCCTAACCCCGCAGCACCATTCCCGGTTGGAACGAGGAAATGAGGGTCGGCTCCCTTACAACCGGGCCCACATCTGGGCCTCGTGCCTCGATGCTGTAAGGTGCCCGCACCTCGTGAAGTTGATCATCACGCATCCAGGCGGCTCCCACAAAGACGACTTGCTGGCGGTGTGCGTGCTGGCGTCGATGCACGGGTGCGCGGTGGAGCGGCGCGAGCCGACCCCGGCCGAGCTCGATGATCCGGAGATCGCGATCATCGACATCGGCGGCGTGCACGACGCGGCGAAGGCCGACTTCGATCACCATCACTTCCCGCGCGAGCATCCGCCGACGTGTGCGCTGTCCCTGGTGCTCAGCAGCCTCGGCCTCTACGAGGACGCGAAGAAGTTCTGCGACTGGCTCGAGACGGCGGAGTGGTTCGACTCGCGGGGCCCGAAGCGCACGGCGGAGTGGCTGGGCGTGCCGCGCAAGGCGATCTCGCAGCTCAACTCGCCGATCGACATGACGCTGTTGCGGCGGTTCGCGGCGAAGAAGCGCATCGAGCCGACGGATCCGCTCTACGTCTACATGCAGATGGTGGGTGAGGACCTGCTCGTCTATCTGCGCGAGGCTCGCGAGCGGCTCGACTTCACCGCGAAGCACGTGGAGCGCTGGACCATCGGCGAGATCGAGGCGCTGTACATGCCGCGCCTGACCGGCGAGCCCGACGAGCCGAGCTCGATGCTGGGGTCCTACGTCCGGGCCGAGAAGCTCGACACCGTGATCGCGGCCATCGTGTATCCGGATCGACGCGGTGGCGGCTACGGCATCGGTCGCTACGAAGATCACCCGCGGCTCGACTTCGCGCGCGTGGAGCAGGAGCCCGACGTGCACTTCGCGCACAAGAGCGGCTTCATGTGCAAGACGACGGCGACGGAGCCCGCGCGCTTGAAAGAGCTGATCACGATGGCCTGGCGGTGATCGGTCCCGCGCTGAAGCTGTTCGTCGAGAAGTTCGTCGTCACCGACAAGCGCAAGCAGGTGCTGGACCGACTCTCGACGAAGGATCGCCGCGAGGAGACGCTCGAGTCGTTGCCGCGCTGGCTGCAAGGGCTGCGGGCTCCGCTGGCCGGTCCGGACAAGTCGCCGGCGGGGATCGAGCGGCGGTTCGGCGCCTTGCAGGGCGTCCTGCTGCAGGTAGCTGGCGCGCAACGCGTCACGATTCGCGGCGCCGTCGAGGCCAAGCAGGGGCTCTGGATCGCCGACCACGGCCGCATGGCCCTGCTGATGACCGACCAGCTGCTGCTACTTCAGTAGCCGCTTCGCGTGATGGCGCAGGTGGTCCTCGACGAACGTCTGGATGAACCAGTAGCTGTGGTCGTACGTCGCGTGACGGCGTAGCTCGAGCTGCTGCCCGGTGCCCTCGAAAGCCTCGGGGTGGAGCTGCTTCTCGAGGAACTGATCACTCTCGCCCTGATCGACCAGGATCGTGTCGGGGAACGGCTTCGCCTTCATCAAGATCGACGCGTCGTAGGCCTCCCAGACCGACCGGTCCGGCCCGAGATAGTTGCCGAAGGCCTTCTCGCCCCACGGCACCGCGACGGGATTCGCGATCGGCGCGAAGGCCGAGACCGACTGATACCGATCCTGGTTGCGCAGGGCGATCACGAGCGCCCCGTGGCCGCCCATCGAGTGGCCGAAGATGCCGCGCCGCTGGCTGA
>LNFM01005775.1_pt1 | contig 21017 bp, 21 predicted proteins | sample 596031 | NCBI WGS metagenome assembly LNFM01 (sample SAMN04254537, study PRJNA301005) | activated carbon metagenome | isolation source: dual media filters at the Ann Arbor, Michigan drinking water treatment plant | place: USA: Ann Arbor
CTGCGTAAACTTCGCCCCCATGAACGCAACCATCACCCAACTCCATCTGTATCCGATCAAGGGCTGCCGCGGCATCGCGCTGACCCAGGCCACGCTGGCCGCCACCGGGCTGGAGGTCGACGGCATCGGCGACCGCGAATGGCTGGTGGTCGATGCCGACGGCGAGTTCCTCTCGCAGCGCGAAGTGCCGGCACTGGCGATGGTCGACACGCGCCTGACCGATGGCAGCCTGCGCCTGAAGGCGCCAGGCATGCTGCAGCTTGAAGTGCCGTTTGAATCCGAGGGCGACGTGGTCAAGGTGCGTGTGTGGGACGACACGATCGCCGCCGTCACTCAGGGCGAGATCGCCGATGCGTGGTTCAGCCACGTGGTCGGCCGCCCGGCGCGGCTGGTCCGCTTCGACCCCGAGCACACGCGCCTGGCGAGCCACCGCTGGACCGGCAAGGACGAGGCGCCGTACAAGTTCGCCGATGCCTTTGCGCTGCTCATCACCGGCGAGGCGTCCCTGGCGGATCTGAACGCGCGGCTGGCGCGTGCCGGTCACGCGGCGGTGGACATGCGGCGCTTCCGGCCCAACATCGTGCTGGCCGGGCTCGAGGCCTATGAGGAGGATTACCTCAAGCAACTGCGCGCAGGTGACGCGACGATGCGCGTGGTCAAGCCCTGCGCGCGCTGCAGCGTGCCGGGGGTGGATCCCGACACCGGCGAGGCGTCGACCGCGGTGCCGGACCTGCTCGCGACCTACCGCGGCCGCACCGCCGAGCCGAAGGGCGTGATGTTCGGCGTCAACGCGATCGTCAGCGCCGGCGCCGGCCAGCAGTTGCGCGTGGGCGACGCGGTCGAGCTCGAACTCGATCTGTAGCCGAGTGCGCGCAGTGGATCGTCGGCGTCGCACCCTGCTGCTGGCGCTAGTCGCGGTCAGCGCGTCTGTGCATGCACAGCCGATCGAGATCATCGACCTGCGTCATCGCACCGCCGACGACGTGCTGCCGCTGCTGCGGCCGCTGGTCGAACCCGGCGGCGCGCTCAGCGGTCAGGGCAGCCAGTTGTTCCTGCGCGCCTCGCCGGCCAACGTGCAGCAGATCCGGCAGCTGCTCGCCACGCTGGACCGCCGACCGCGCCAACTGCAGATCACCGTGCGCCAGGACCGCGCGAGCGAGCAGTCGGAACACACGCGTGCCGCCGACGGCAGCGTGGTGATCGACAGCCGGCGCAGTCGCGGCAGCATCACGCTCGAGGCCGGCAACAGCCGCAGCACCGCTGCCCGCAGTGTCGACCAATCGATCCGCGTGCTTGAAGGCGGGCGCGCGACGATCGGCTTCGGCAGCGCGGTGCCATTCACGTTTCGCCATTACGTGGCCACCGCGCAGGGTCTGACGGCGGTCGACGCCACCACCTATGTCGAGGCGGTCACCCAGTTCGCAGTGCGTCCGCTGCTCGCCGGCGAGGTGGTGACGCTCGAGTTGTCACCGCAGGACGCGACGATGACGGCGCAGGGCATCGAGCGCATGCAGCTGATGACGCGCGTTCAGGGCCGGCTGGGCGAGTGGATCGCGCTGGGCGATGCCGATCTGCACGAGCAGGCGCGGCGCGACGGCACGCTGTCGTCGGACGCGCGCGCCACCTCGACCTCGCGCGGCACTTGGGTAAAGGTGGAGGATGTGACCGCCGGGGCTCAGACCCCGCCGCCGCCGGCACGGTAGGTGGCGCGCCGCCACAGCGCCTCCACCGGTCCCTGTCCGACGTGACGCATCCACAGCCGGCTGGCGGCGATTTGCGCGAGCACGATCAGCAGCGCCAGCGCCGACAGTTGCGCCACGCCCAGCCGCTCGCCCCAGCCGAGTCCCCAGCCCGATAGCAACACACCCATCGCCACCGACTGCAACAGGTAGTTGGTGAGCGGCATCCGGCCCGCCGGCGCGATCCACGCCACCACGCCGTCGAGCGCGCCGCGCGCATGCGCGCGGACGATCCACGCTAGGTAGAGCGCCGCCAGCGGAAAGCTCAGCGAGGTGAGCGTGAAACCCAGCACGCTGGGATCGCCTGGGGTCTCGATCTGCGCCTGCAATGTCAGCCAGCCGCCGGCGGCGGCCACGGGCAGGGCCGCCCAGCCGATCTGGCGCGCACGGCGCCAGACCTGCGGATGGCGCTGCGGCTGCGTGAGCCAGCCGAGCCGGCCGGCCAGTGCACCGAGCACGAACAGGCCGACGATGTACGGCAGCGCCAGAGTCAACGACAGAAAGGTGAGCTCCAGGTAATCGAACGCGTTGACCCCAACGAAGTCCAGGTAGTCGCCCTGAGCGGCCGCCATAAAGCGGGCCAGCAACTCGGGCGACACCGCGGTCGCCTGTGACGCCGGCACGGTCAGTGCCGAGCCCGCGAGCAGCAGCAGCGCCAGGCTGAGCAGCGCGTAGCCGATGAACCAGTTTCGCGCGTGCGCCGCCAGCGTGGCCGGCCGTGCCTGCGCGTACAGCAGCAGCACGAACGCGCACACCGCATACGCGGTGAGGATGTCGCCGAAGTAGACGAAAGCCCCGTGCAGCGCGCCGAGGGCAAGCAGGAACCACAGGCGCCGTCGGTAGCTGCGGCGGGCAATCGCTTCGGGTTCGAGCGAGTTCCGCGCCGCACGGCGCAGGCTTTTCATCTGCACGGCAAAGCCGTGGCCGAACAGGAACGCGAACAGCGACAGGAACTTGGTCGAGACGAAGGTCGCCACCAGCAGGTAGACCGCGCGATCAGTCAGCGATGGCATATCGGTGAAGACCGTGAGGCCGCCCGTGCCCCACAGGTAGGACAGGATGTTCACCTGCAGGATGCCGAACAGCGCAAACGCGCGCAGGGCGTCGATCAGCGCGATGCGCCGGGTGCCACGGCGGGACGTCGGCATCGTGCAAGCCCGGCAGACCGCGTGACCGCAGAAGGATGGGTCAGCGCCGGCGCGCGCTCAGGCGTCGCGCCCGCCCATCTGCGAGATCTTGGCGCGCAGCCACTTCTCCACCGACGGGAACACAAACTTCGACACGTCGCCGCCGAGCTGGGCGATCTCGCGCACGATCGAGCCGGAGATGAACTGATACTGGTCCGATGGCGTGAGGAACATGGTCTCGACGTCGGGCAACAGATAGCGGTTCATGCCGGCCAGCTGGAACTCGTACTCGAAATCACTCACCGCACGCAGGCCGCGCACGATCACGCGCGCGTCGTGTTCGCGCACGAAGTCCTTAAGCAGGCCGCGAAAGCCGCACACCTCGACGTTCGGGTAGTGCGACAGCACCTCGCGCGCGATGCTGATGCGCTCGTCGAGCGAGAAAAACGGTTTCTTGTTGCGGCTGTCGGCCACGCCGACGACGAGCTTGGGGAAGAGCCCGGCGGCGCGGCGCACCAGATCCTCATGTCCGCGCGTGAGCGGATCGAACGTGCCGGGATAGACGGCGATCACCATGGTTCCCTCTCGTCCTCTGGCAGCGACAGTGGTTGTTCTTGTTCAGCTCGACGGGCGGGCGCGCGACAGCGTCCGCACGAACCGTCAGCGCCCGTCGGGGCCGCGGCATTATTCAGCGATCAGCCGAGTCGGGCAAATGGCCCGGCACATACAGCTGGGCGTGGACCTGGCCCGCCGTCATCGACCGCACCGGAACCAGGCCGACCTTCGCCGCCACCTCATCCATCGACGCACCGCTTTCCACATAGACCAGCGCATCGGCGGCCAGCAGCGGGCGGATGGCCGCCAGCGCGCGTGCATGCAGGCCGGCGTCGAACGGGGGGTCGATGAACACGACGTCGAACCCCCCGGGCGGCAGGCGCGCCGCCACCGCGAGCGCATCGCCGCCCACCACCTCGACCTGGCGTGCATCGAGCTTGTCGACCACCGCGCGCAGCTTTGCCACCAGCGCCGGTGCGCGCTCGACCAGCGTCACCGCCGCCGCGCCCCGCGAGGCAAGCTCCAGGCCCAGCGCCCCGGTGCCGGCAAACAGATCGAGGCCGCGCAGCGTGGTCATGTCGGGCCGCAAGTGCATCAGCCAGTTGAACAGCGTCTCGCGCACCCGGTCCGGCGTGGGTCGCAACCCGGGAACGTCGGCCACCGGCAGCGGCGTGCGCTTGAAGCGGCCCCCGATGATCCGCACCCGGTGCGGCGCCTGCGCGTGCAGCGTGGGCTTGCGAGTGCGGTCAGGCTTCATGCCGTGGATGGAAGAAGGGCTCACGTAAACTGGCTCGACAGGCTTCGCATCATTGCAGAAGTCATCGATCCATCGTTGGGCGGGAGGCAGGTCCGTGGCTGGCTGGATGTCGCGTCTGAAGGACGGGCTGACGCGCACGCGCGTCAATATCGTCGGCCTGTTCTCGGGCGGCGTCATCGACGATGCCCTGTTCGACGAGCTGGAAATCGCCCTGATCGGCGCCGATGTCGGCGTGGCGACCACCACCGAACTGCTGGCCGCCTTGCGTGCGCGCATCAAGCTCAAGGGCCTGAAGACGCCGGCCGAGGTGCGCGAAGCACTGAAGGATGAACTTGCCACGCGACTGGCAGTCTGCGAAGGCCGCCTCGACCTCGAGGCGGCCAAGCCGCTGGTGATCATGGTCGCCGGCGTCAACGGTGCCGGCAAGACCACCAGCATCGGCAAGCTCGCGCACTGGCTAGCCGACCATCACAAGCGCGTGCTGCTGGCCGCCGGTGACACGTTCCGCGCCGCGGCGCGCGAGCAACTGGCGGTCTGGGGTCAGCGCAACGGCGTCGAGGTGATCCAGCAGTCCAGCGGCGATCCGGCCGCGGTCGTGTTCGATGCAGTGCAGGCAGCACGGGCGCGCGGCATCGATGTGCTGATCGCCGACACCGCCGGGCGCCTGCCGACCCAGTTGCACCTGATGGACGAACTGAAGCGCATCAAGCGCGCACTGCAGAAGGCGGCCGATGTGCCGGTGCAGGGCCAATTGCTCGCCGGCGCCCCGCACGAGATCGTGCTCGTGCTGGACGGCACCAACGGCCAGAACGCGCTGGCGCAGGTACGGGCGTTCGACGAGGCGGTCGGTCTGACCGGGCTCATCATCACCAAGCTCGACGGCACCGCGAAGGGTGGCGTGCTGGCGGCACTGGCGCGCGAGCGCCGCAGCGCGGGCAAGGGTCCCCTGCCGATCCTGTTCATCGGCGTCGGCGAGAAGCTTGAGGATCTGCAGCCGTTCGTCGCGCGAGAGTTTGCCGAGGCGCTCATCGGCAGCGCTGAAGGCTGACGGCCGGCGCCCGCCGTTGCCGTCGACCGCTGTTGCCGTCGACCGTTGATCCCGTCGCCTGTTGACTCCGTCACGTAGAGCGGCGAATCAATCGGACGTTGTCTTCGCGCCGGCAGTCGTGGAAGAACCACCGCCGCCGCGTGGCTTGGGCGGTGCGGCGCGCTTGCCGTCGATCACGTGCGCGATCGCCAGCACCGGATGGCGCATCAGCATGCGCGGCCCCGCATAACGCATCATCACGCGCGTCTGTTCGCGCTGCTGCGGGCCGTAGCAGTGGATCTGGCAGTTGGCGCAGGTGGGCTTGTCCGGGCCATAGGGGCAGCCAGCCAGGCGCTTGCGCGCGTAGTCGAACAGGCCGGCACACGCTTCACACAATCGGTCGCCGTCGCGTAATGAGTCGCCGTGATGGTCGTGACAGTAGATGCGCAGCATCGCCGCCATCGTCTTCATCTCGCGCGACAGACGCGGCGTGGCCAGGCGCGCTTGGCGCTGCGCGGCGCCGCGGGGCGGAGGCTGGGCGGTCGAGGGCGTGGGTTCCATGAACACGATGCTGCGACGCCCGTCGCCGGCGCCTTCTGCGTTGAATCAAGCGCAGCGGATGGCGCGGGCGATCCATTGTGGGTAGGCCGCCAACACGGTCCGGCTCAGAGGCGCGACGACCGTGTGCCACATGCAGCCCACCTCGCCACCCGTGCGGGATGCAACGACATGGACCTGCAGCAAAAGCTTGTCATCTATGGCGCCGTAGAATCGGCGCGCCCTGCCCGGCTGAAGCGGTCGAAAGCATGGCATCCTGCGCCGGCACGGCCCGCGGCGCGCCCTGACGACCCTGCCCTCGGCACACCTGCACCCGACCCATGCTGCTCGCCGCCGTCGATCTCGGCTCCAACAGTTTTCGCCTCGAGATCGGCCGTGTCGACGGTGCGCACATCGAGCGCCAGGGCTACTGGAAAGAAACGGTGCGCCTGGCGGCCGGCCTCGATGGCAGCAATCGCCTGACGCCGCGGGCGATCTCGTCCGCCTGCGAAACGCTGGCACGCATGAACGAGCGTCTGCGCGGCATGAGCGCCAAGCAGGTGCGGGCGGTCGGTACGCAGACGTTGCGTACGGCCGCGAACATCGACGAATTCCTGCTAGAGGCTCAGCACGCGCTGGGTTTTCCGATAGAAGTGATCGCAGGGCGCGAGGAAGCGCGGCTGGTGTTCGAGGGCTGCATGCATACGCTGCCGCCGTCGACGCAGCGGCGCCTGGTGGTCGACATCGGTGGCGCCTCGACCGAGCTGATCGTCGGGCGCGGCTTCAATGCCGAGAACGCCGAGTCGTTCAAGGTCGGCTGCGTCAACACCACGCTGCGCTTCTTCAAGGACGGCCTGATCGATCGCGGCAGCTTCAAGCGCGCACAGGTGGCCGCGGGCGCGGCGATCGAGGAGGCGATCCAGCAGTTCTCGCGCAGCCAGTGGGACGAGGCGTTCGGCTCCAGCGGCACCGCAGGGGCGGTGAGCGACATCCTGCGCGCGGAGGGCTGGAGCGATGGCACTATCACCAGCGACGGCCTGCTCAAGCTGCGCCAGGGGATCATCGCGGCGGGCGAAGTCAGGCGGATCCGCTTTGCAGCGCTCAAGCCCGAGCGGCAGGAGGTCATCGCCGGCGGTGCCGCGGTGCTCAGTGCGGTGTTCGAGGTGTTGGGCTTGACCGAGATGCGTACCGCGCGCGGCGCGCTGCGGGTGGGGGTCCTGTACGACCTGCTGGGCCGGCGCGAAAGCCGCGATCTGCGCGATGCCACCGTGGAGCGGCTGCAGAACCGCTTCGAGGTCGACCGCACGCAGGCCAAACGCGTGGCGAAGATCGCCCTGGACACGTATGCCGTGCTGGCGCCGGATGCCGACGAGGAGCACGTCAAGCGCCTGGCCTGGGCTGCGGCATTGCATGAAGTGGGCTTTGCGATTTCGCATGCCGACTATCACAAGCACGGCGCCTACCTGGTGGCCAATGGCGATCTGGCCGGGTTCTCCACCTCGGACCAGGAGCGCATCGCGCTGCTGATCGTGGGCCAGCGCGGCAACCTGCGCAAGGTCGCCCCGGCGCTCGAGGATCCGGCACGCGCAGCGAAGATCCTGTCGCTGCGGCTGGCGATCCTGCTGTGCCACGCGCGGCGTGACGTCAGCCTGCCGCGCTGGTCGCTGCGGGCAGCGCGCGACATGATCGAGATGGCGATCGATGGCGCCTGGCTGGCCCATCATCCGCTGACGGAATACTTGCTCCAGGAAGAGGCGGCGCAGTGGGAAAAGGTCGGCGTGCGCTTTACCCTGCGCACGCTTTAGCCGCGCCGGCGGGCGGGCAGCGTCCAGTCAAAGCAGGTCGGGATTGACCACCGCGCGCAGCACCACCTGGGTCTCGCCGTCGCGCGTGCGTGACTGCAGCCACCACACCGCACCCTTCTTGATCGTCCAGCTGGGCGGGCCACCGCCGAGCAGCTGACTGACAACCCAGCCGAGCGTTGGTTGATGACCGACGACGACGATCGGCGCGCGTGCGACGGGCCAGTCCACCGCCTCGAGCAGTTCGGTCGGGCCCCCGCCCGGCGCCAGTGCTTCGGCCGTGCGCAGCTTGCGGTGCCCGACCTCGGCCAGCGCGCGCGCCGTCTGCTGCGCGCGGGTCGCGGGACTGACCAGGATGCGGGTGGAGTCGGGCAGGTGCGCGTGCAGCCATTCGGCCATGCGTCGCGCCTGCTTCTCACCCTTGCCGGTGAGCTTGCGGCCAAGATCGGGCTCGCCAGCCTCGGCCTCGGCATGGCGCCAGAGAATCAGTTCCATTTTGGCCTCCTCAGGTCGACGCACCGGCATCGGCCGCGAGCATTGCCAGCAACTGCTGCTGCGCCGATGCGGCCAGGGCAGCAGGCCTGCCGGCCTTGCGAACGGCGGTCGTGCCGGTCCACCCGCGCGGGCGCCGATAGGTGCCGTCGGCGCCGAGGATCCAGGCATCGGCAGTGTCGTCCAGGTAGATGCGCAGCCCTTCGTCGATCACGCGCTGCTTGAGCTTCTTGTCGAGCACCGGCCAGGCGATCTCGATGCGACGGAACAGGTTGCGACCCATCCAGTCGGCGCTCGCCAGGTACACGTCATTGGCGCCGCCATTGCGGAAGAACCAGATGCGGTGATGCTCGAGGAAGCGGCCGAGCACCGATCGCACGCTGATGTTCTCCGACAGCCCCTTGACGCCGGGGCGCAGCGCGCAGGCGCCGCGCACGATCAGATCGATCTTCACGCCCGCCTGCGATGCCGCGTACAGCGCATTGATGGTGGCCTCGTCGATCAGGCCGTTCATCTTGGCGATCACCCGACCCGGCTTGCCAGCGACGGCGATCTTCGCCTCGTTGGCAATCGCTGCCAGCACCCGCTTGTGCAGGGCGAAGGGTGCCAGCCACAAGTGCGTGAGCTTCTCGACCTTGGTCAGGCTGGTCAGGTGCAGGAACACCCGCTCGACGTCGAGGCAGATCTCCGTATTCGCGGTGAGCATGCCGAAGTCGGTGTACAACTTGGTGGTGCTCGGATGGTAGTTGCCGGTGCCCAGATGAACGTAGGGCACCAGTCGCGGCTTGGCGGCGCTGCGTCGCCGGACCGACCCGTGGGCCGGCTCCTCTTCCTCGCGCCGCAAGACCAGCAGCATCTTGGCGTGTGTCTTCAGCCCCATCACGCCATAGACCACCTGCGCGCCCACGCTTTCGAGCCGCTCGGCGAGATTGATGTTGGCTTCCTCGTCGAAGCGCGCCTTGAGCTCGACCACGACCGTGACTTCCTTGCCGCGACGCGCGGCGTCGACCAACAGATCGACCAGCACCGACGCCGTGCCGGTCCGATACAGCGTCATGCGGATCGCCACCACACGCGGATCGGCGGCGGCCTGGCGCAGGAACTCGATCACCGGCTCGAAGCTCTCGAACGGATGATGCAGCAGGATGTCGCCGCGTCGGATCGCCTCAAACATGCCGACGCCGTCGGCGGACTGCGTGACCTTGGCCGGCCAGGCCGGCACGAACGGCCGCCAGCGCAGCGCAGGCTGGTTGATGTGATCGACGAGCTGGTTCAGCCGCACCAGGTTCACCGGGCCGTCGACGCGGTAGACGGCTTCGTTGGGCAGCTGGAACTGTTCGCGCAGCAGGGTTTCGAGCGCCGGCGGGCAGGTGCGCAGTACCTCGAGCCGGATCGGGTTGCCGAAGTGTCGCTGCGTCAGTTCCATGCGCAGCGCCTGCCGCAGGTTGCTGACCTCGCGCTCGTCGACCCACAGGTCAGAGTCGCGCGTCACGCGGAACTGCGAGAAACCCGCCACGCCGCGCCCGGGAAACACGTCTTGCAGATGTGCGCGAATCACCGAGGTCAGCATCACAAAGGCGTGCTTGCCCTCGCTCAGCCGCATCGGCAGCGGGATCACCCGCGGCAGCACGCGCGGCATCTTCAGGATCGCGATGCTGGCGGCGCGGCCGAACGCATCCTTGCCATCCAATTGCACGATGAAGTTGAGCGCCTTGTTCATCACCTGCGGAAACGGGTGCGACGGATCCAGGCCGATCGGGCTGAGCAGCGGCCGCACCTCGCGCTCGAAGTAGTCGCGTACCCACGCGCGCTGCGCCGCATTGCGCTGGGCATGGTTGAGCACCACGATGTCCTGCTTGCCCAGCGCGGGCATCAGGATGTCGTTGAACAGGCGGTATTGCGCGTCGACCAGCACCTGCGCGCGCGCGGCGATGCGTTCGAACTCGGGCCAGCGCGTCGATCCGGGCATCCAGCCGCCGTCATCGCGCATTTCGTCGATCAGGTCGGACAGGCGCACCTCGAAGAACTCGTCCAGGTTGGACGAGACGATGCAGATATAGCGCAGACGTTCCGCCAGCGGCACGCTGGCGCGGGTGGCGAGCGCCAGCACGCGTTCGTTGAAGGCGAGCAGCGACAGCTCGCGGTTGAGCAGGCGCGATGAGGGGTCAGCCGTGACCGCCGCCGAAGTGGTGATGACCGTTTCCTTCAGGCGCTTGGATTCGTCGAGGAGCATCGACGACTTTGCGCGCTTCTGCGTTTTCTTCTTCCGAACCATAGTCAGGGTCGATGACGTGATCGTGACGCCGAGTGTGCGCCGCCCCCGGACGACCGGACGGCGCGAAGGATCGCACGCGTCTGTTCGTACAATCGCGCGCCGCCGACAGTATGGGTCGGCGTCGCGCCGCACAGCCTGCCGATGTCCGCCCCGTCTGCCCCCACGCCCTCGCCCGCACTCGCGCCGATGCTCGATTTCGAGGGCGTCAGCTGGCGTCGCCGCGACCTTGGACCGAGTCTGACCGATGTCAGTTTCACCCTCATGCGTGGCGAGGTGGCCGTCATTCGAGGCGGCAACGGGGCCGGCAAGACGATGCTGCTGCGGCTGGCCGCGGCCCTAGAGACACCCGACCGCGGCCGCGTGCAGGTGGCCGGCCAGGACATCGCGCGCCTGCCCCGGCGCGCGCTCCCGGTGCTGCGGCAGTCGCTCGGCATCGTGCCGCAGGAGCTTTTGCTATTGAACGATCGCAGCGTGCTTGCCAACGTGATGCTCCCTTCCCTGGCCATGGGCACCGGCGCAAGCGAGGCAAGGTCGCGCGCCCGGGCGGCGCTGACCCGCTGCGGGCTCGACCCGGACGAGGCTGCCCGATTGCGCCCGGCGCTGCTCGGCGGAGGCGACCGCCAGCGCGCTGCACTGGCGCGCGCGCTGGTGAATCGGCCGTCGCTGTTACTTGCAGATGAGCCGACCGCCCACCTGGATGCGCATCATGCGGCCGAGGTGCTGCGGCTGCTCGCCCAGTTCAGCGATGCCGGCGTCGCGGTGCTCGTCGCGTCGCGGGACGAGCGCGAGTCGTGGCCAGCGCGCGCGCACCAGTGGCGGCTGCGTGACGGACGCCTTCAGGCAGCAGCGCCGGCGGTCGCGACATGAGACCGCCGAACCGAGGCAATAGCGCTGCGGGTAAGGCTGAGGCAACCGCGTGAGCTGGCTCGCCTCGCGTTCTTTCGCGCTGACTTGCGCCCTGCAACGGCTGGTGCGCCGGCCGTGGGCCACGCTGGTGATGCTGATGCTCGCCGCGCTGGCGATCGCGCTGCCCTTGGCGCTCGTCACCCTGATGCTGGCACTGCAGCCGATCGGGTCGCACTTGGCCGCACCGACGCAGGCGGTGGTGTTCCTGAAGCTGGGCGCATCGGGCGCCGATGCTGCCAACGTGACCGCGGCCGCCCTTGCCCAGCCGGGCGTGACAGGCGCCACCCACGTGCCGCGCGACGCAGCCCTGGCCGGTCTGGCGCGCCTAAGTCCTGGCGGGGTGTTGCCGGAGATCAATGCCAACCCGCTACCGGACGCCGTCGTGGTGCGTTTTGCAGCGCGCGCCAGCCCGGCTCTGGCGCAGTCAGCGGTCGCGGCCCTGCGCCAAGCGGCACGGGTCGACACCGTGCAGTTCGACGCGGACCGGCATCGGCGCTGGCACAGCACAATCACGTTGGCTGCGGCTATTGTGGCCGGTCTCAGTTTGACCACCTTGCTGATCGCGTCAGGGCTGGTCTTGATCGCGCCACGCGCCTTGGCACCGCTCGATCCGAACGAGCGAGCGGTGCTGCATTTGGCCGGCGCGCCTCCCGGCTTTGCCGATCGACCGGGCACCTATGCAGGCGCATTGCTCGGCGGCGCATCCGCGCTGCTCGCGATCGCCTTCGTGGCGGGCGGCCTGGCCGCCCTGACGCCTGTGCTGGCGGAACTTCGCAGCGTGTGGGAGTCAGACCTCGCATGGTCCTTGCCTGACCTCCGGGGGTTGAGCGCGCTGGTGGCCGTGGCTGCGACGATCGGCGGCGTAGGAGGATGGCTCGCCGGGCGCTGAGTTGGCTGATCGAGTGTTGTTTGTGTGTGAACACTCTCGCTTTAGGCCCTTCCAGCGCTTGTTTCAAAGTCCCGAACACGGCCTGATTGAACCATTTCTCAGCGTCCGACTCTGACGCCTAGCACTCGCTATTGTCGAGTGCTAACATGATTTCAAGGAGGTTCACTGCCAATGACGACAGCTCACGGTAACGCGTTGATTCCATTCGGATCGGCCAGTGCGTTTGCGCTGCAGCCTGCGGCCGTCGGGAACCTGGACGCGTACATCAGCGCCGTCAATCGGATCCCGATGCTGACCGCCGAGGAAGAGACGCGGCTGGGCCGCAGCCTGCGTGACAACAATGACCTGGAAAGCGCGGGCCGGCTGGTTCTGTCGCACCTTCGACTGGTCGTCGCGGTCGCACGAAGCTATCTCGGGTATGGCCTACCGCATGCCGACCTGATCCAGGAAGGCAACATCGGCCTGATGAAGGCCGTCAAGCGCTTCGACCCGGAGCGCGGCGTGCGCCTGGTCTCATTCGCGCTGCATTGGATCAAGGCGGAGATCCACGAGTACATCCTTCGCAACTGGCGGTTGGTGAAGGTCGCGACGACCAAGGCGCAGCGCAAGTTGTTCTTCAACCTGCGCAGCATGAAGCAGGGACTGGGGACGATGTCGCCCGAGCAGGTCGCCGGCATGGCGCGCGACTTGAACGTCAAGCCCGAAGAAGTGGTCGAAATGGAGACCCGTTTGTCCGGCGGCGATGTCGCGCTCGAGGGACGGGTGGAAGACGGCGAAGAAGAGTACGCACCGATCGCCTATCTCGCCGACTCCAACTCCGAACCGACCGAAGTGCTGGCGCGCCGCGAATACGACTCCCTGCAGACCGATGGCATCCGCAATGCGCTCGATGCGCTCGACGCGCGCAGCCGCCGCATCGTCGAGGCGCGCTGGCTGGCCGAGGACGCCGACGGCTCGGTCGGCAGTGCCACCCTTCACGATCTCGCTCAGGAATTTGGTGTCTCTGCGGAACGAATTCGTCAGATCGAAGCCAAAGCACTACAGAAGATGCGCGCCAGCATGCAGGCTGCGTGAAGGCAAGCGTCTTCTGACGGTTGGTTGCATGCAAGGCACCGCCTCACCCCCCTCTCCTCCGACGAGGCGGTTTTCCGGCCCCACCTAGCGGCGGGGCCTTTTTATTGGTCGAGGCCCTCGTAAGCCGCTGATCGACGCGACTACAGCAACTGCTTCACATCGGCCGCGATCGCGTCCACGCCTGCGGCGTGCTTCACGAACAATCGGATGCGGCCGTCCTTGTCGAATACATAGCTGCCCGCCGTGTGGTCGATGGTGTACGACATATCGGTCTTGCCGGCCACCTTCTGATAGAACACCTTGAACTCGCGGGCGGTCGCGCTGATCTCCTCGGCCGTTCCGGTCAGGCCGATAAAGCTCGGATCAAAGCTCGACACGTAGCTACCCAGCACCGCCGGCGTATCGCGCTGCGGGTCGACGGTGATGAAAATGACCTGCAGTCGCTCGCCATCGGCGCCGAGCTTCTCCTTGATCTGCGCGAAGTCGGACAAGGTCGTGGGACAGACATCCGGGCACTGCGCGAAACCGAAGAACACGGCGACCACCTTGCCGCGGAACTCGCCGAGCGCGCGCTTCTTTCCGCCGGCGTCTGTGAGCACGAAGTCGCGCGCGTAATTGGCGCCCGTGATATCGATGCTGTTAAACGTCGGTTTCGACGGCTGGCAGCCCGCAAGCAGCGCGCCCAATGACAGCAAACTGACCGCGAGCAAGCGCTGGGGGACGTTCATGGCACGGCGGACGGCCGCGCTGGCGGCGCCGGAATCAGGAGATGTAGTGATCGACCAGCAGGGCGGCGAAAAGTGCCGCCAGATACACGATCGAGTAGTTGAACGTCGCGCGAGCGAGTTGATCGCTGTAGGCCTTGACGAGCTTCCATGTGTAGGCGAGGAAGATCGCACCAAGCGCCAATGCGCATGCAAGGTACAGCAGTCCGGACATGCGGATCGCAAAGGGCAAGGTGGTGGTGGCCACAAGGACGATCGTGTACAGCAGCATGTGCAAACGCGTGAGTTCCGGACCGTGCGTGATCGGCAACATCGGTAACCCGGAGTGTCGGTAATCGTCGATGCGGTACAGCGCCAGCGCCCAGAAGTGCGGTGGAGTCCACACAAAAATGATGAGCGCAAGAAGCCAAGCTTCAGCCGGCGCTGTGTTGGTGATGGCCGCCCAACCAAGGACCGGCGGCATCGCCCCGCTCAGCCCGCCGATCACGATGTTCTGCGGCGTGTTGGGCTTGAGCAGCACCGTATAAATGATCGCGTAGCCGACGAACGTGGCGAAGGTCAACCACATGGTGAGCGGATTGACTTGGGTGTAGAGCACCCACATGCCGGCACCGCCGATAACGCCGGAGAACACAATGGCCTGCAGCGGCGTGATCTCGCCTTGGGCAAGCGGACGCATGCGGGTACGCGCCATCTTGGCGTCGATGTGGCGCTCGATGATCGAGTTGACGGCGAACGCCGCGCCAGCCAGCAACCAGATGCCGATAGATGCCACCACTACGCGCGACAACGAGGGCAGGTCCGGGGTGGACAGGAACATGCCGATCACGGCGCAAAACAGCGCCAGCTGCGTCACCCGCGGCTTCGTCAGCAGCCAGTACTGGCGCGCAATGTGCGGCAACAGGTCGGACGGCGACGTGCGGGCGGGTGACTGCATGGGGAAAGGAACCTGGATGCCGAGAGGAAAGTCGGCGAGCGCCCGAGTTTACCGTGCAAGCACCGCCGCGCCACGCGGCACAGCCCGGCTGGCGGTAAGGGCGAGACGGTAGTTAAGCGCCGCCATCAGGGCGACGAGCGCGGCCGCGCCCCCGTTGTGCATCACCGCAAGCAACAGTGGCCACTGCAGCACGACGTTCGACATGCCGGTCAAGAACTGCAGCAGGGCGACCGCAGCCAAGGCGCGTGCCAGCGGCCGCAGACCGTCGACGCGCCAAGCGCGCCAGACGAGCAGCGCAATCACCGCCATGAGCAGATACGCGAACTTTCGGTGGACCCAGTGGATCGCGACCAAGGCTTGAAAAGTGATCGACTCGCCAGTGGGGGTCATGCCGAGGTCGCGCCAGATCGTGAAGCCCTGAGCAAAGTCCATGTCAGGAACGATCTTGCCGTGGCACAGCGGAAAGTCAGGGCAAGCAAGGACGGCATAGTTGGTGCTGACCCATCCGCCCAAGGCAATCTGGACGAACAGCAGCACAAAGGCAACGACCGCCAGCGGCCGCAAGCCGCTTGAGGCCGTGCCGCTTCGCAGAACGACCGGAGACTCGCGCAGCGCCTGCCACACGAGCAGCGCCAGCAATGACACTCCGCCCAGCAGGTGCACCGTGACGATCGCCGGTTGCAGCTTCATCGTCACCGTCCAGGCGCCAAAGGCGCCCTGCAGGCAGACGGCCAACAGCGTGAAGGTGGGCAGTGCGGGCGACTGCCAGGCGCTGCGGTTGCGCAGCCAGCGGCGCCACGACATCACCATGAGCACAATGATCAGGAACCCCACGGCCATCGCAAAGTAGCGATGCAACATCTCGATCCAGGCCTTGGTCATCGTCACCGGGCCGGTCGGCAACGCGGTCTCGGCTGCGCGGATTTGCTCGCCCGCTGACAGCGGGTTCGAGTGCCCATAACAGCCCGGCCAGTCGGGGCAGCCAAGGCCGGAGTCGGTCAGCCGCGTGAAGGCGCCGAACATGATGAGGTCGAACGTCAGGAACGCCGTAACCCAGGTGAGCTTGCGCTGCTTGTCCGGGTCGCGTGACAGGACGACGTAGGCGAGCGGCACCGCGGCAATCGCCACAGCCTTGACTGCGAGCCAGAACAGAGCGCCGTCTTCGAGCATGTTTCTTTCTCGCTATCCGACGCGCGAGGCCTTGAGCAGGCGTCCGATGTCGCGCTTCATGCGGTTGGGATCGGCCGCACGCGGCCAGCGCATCATCAGGTTGCCGAGCGGATCGATCATGTAGATGTGATCCTCGACGCGTGCTGCGGACTCCTCAGGGATCGGCATGAACCGCAGCTGGTCGCGGCTGACTCGCAGGAAGTGGGTGCCATCAAATTCCCGCAGCAGCATGGTCTGCAGCGGCTCGTTGTCGGTCACCAGGAAGACGCGTTCGATGCGGTCGGCGTCTTTTCCTTGCGCGGTGCGCAGTTGGCGCATCTGCCAGAGCTTGTTGCGGCAGGCGTCTTCGCAGGTGGATGCGTCGACCTGCAGCATGACCCACTGGCCACGCAGCGCGGTCAGGTCGAAGACGGTGTCATCCTGCTGACGTGCTTCGATCGATGGCAGCGGAATCTGCGGCTCGACCAGCTCGCCGTAGTTGGTGCGTCCGCTGGGGGGCAGCACGTAGTACGCGAGGTAGGACGCCACCACCGGAGCAACGCAGACGATGATGAGCAGGTACAGCGTGCGGTACAGGCGCCAGTGCGAAGGCGACGAAGTTGAAGCCGAAGTCACGACGATGAACTCCTTGGCTGACGTGCACGCCAGGTTCGCGCGCTGAAGTAGGTGGTCAGCAGGGCAATCAACGCGGCCAGCGCATACCACTGAAAGGCGTAACCGCGGTGCTTGTCGACGCCGGAGGCCGGGCGTGCCCAGCGGCGGGCGAGCCCGTCGTTCGCTTCGCTCGACTGCTGCACCACCAGCCGCGCCACCGCGACGCCGCTGATCGCTTCGAAGCGGTCATAATCGAGATTCTGCCAAATCGCCGGCAACGGGCCACTCACCGAGCCGTCGCCCAGTTCGAGCAGCCGCGGCGCATGCGTCATGGCGAGACCTTCAATGCGCACGGTGCCGGCGGGTTCGCCGATCGCAGGCAGGCGCGCGCGCTCGGTCGCGTCGCGCGCGATCCAGCCACGATTGACAAGTACCACCAGCCCATCGTCCAACGTCATCGGTGTGAGAACCCAGAAACCAGGTCGCCCCTCGAGTTGTCGATTGTCGAGCCAGACCGTGCGTGCATGATCGAACTTCCCGCGCAATGCCACCCGCATTGGCAGCGCATCTGCCGCTGGCACCAGTGCTGCAGACAGTTCGCGCGGTGACGCCTGGTCGGCCGCGTTCCATTGCGCCTCGATCGCAAGCTTCTGCGCCGCACGGCGGGTTTGCCAGTTGCCAAGCGAAAGTGCCAGCACGCACGCCGCCAGTGCGACGATGAGCAGACCCACCGTACGCCCCCTGTCTGTCTTCATGCGGTCTTGCGGCCGATCATGATCACGCAGCAGCGGCCAGCAAGCCCGGTACGATGCGTTGATCGCCGCCGCCCAGTCCGCATGAAAATCTTCATCGCCCTCGCCTTCCTCGGCATTCTCGCTTCACTGGGCTCCGCCCTCGTGTTCCTGATGCGCGACAAGGGCCAGACCAACCGGACGGTGAACGCACTCACCCTTCGCGTTGGTCTGTCGATCGCCCTGCTGGTGTTCATCTGGTTCAGTTACTGGATGGGCTGGATCGAGCCACGCGCCTACTAGCGCCCGTTTCGCCCTGCACGAAGTTGGACGACACAGAACCAAGACGGTTCACGTCAACTGAAAAGGAAAAAGGCGCCGAGGGCGCCTTTTTCGATGGCCGGTCGGCGGCGTGCTAGAGCCAGTAGACGATGATGTACAAGCCGATCCAGACCACGTCGACAAAGTGCCAATACCAGGCAGCCGCTTCAAAGGCGAAGTGCTGGTCCGGCTTGAAGTGCCCCTTCATCAGTCGAATCGTGACAACCGTGAGCATGATCGCGCCTATCAGCACGTGTAGCCCGTGGAAGCCCGTCAGCATGAAGAAGGTCGAGCCGAAGATGCCCGAGGACAGCTTCAGGTTCAGGTCGGCATAGGCGTGCATGTACTCGTAGGCCTGCACGCCGACGAAAGTGAACCCAAGCAACAGCGTGATGATCAGCCAGTTGATCGCCTTTTGCCGATGGTCGGCACGCAGCGCATGGTGCGCAACGGTCAGCGTGAATCCGGACGTGACCAACAGCGCCGTGTTGATCGTGGGCAGCCAGAACGGCCCGAAGGTGGCGAACGGATCGATCGTCCCGGCTGGACCTGCGTGCGGCCATGCCGCGGCGAAGTCCGGCCACAACAGCTTGTGGTCGAAGTCGCCGAGCGCTGGCATGGTGATGGTGCGCGCATAGAACAGCGCGCCGAAGAACGAGGCAAAGAACATCACCTCAGAGAAGATGAACCAGCTCATTCCCCAGCGGAACGAGACGTCGATCTGGCGACCATAGACGCCGCTTTCGCTCTCGCTCGACACTGCGCCGAACCAGCCGCGCAGCATGTAGATCAGGATAGCTAAGCCCAGCAGCAGCGGGAACCAGCCGAGCGCGACCTTGTTCACCACCATGGAGGCGCCGAACGCGGTGAAGATCATCGAGATCATCCCGACCATCGGCCAATTCGACGGTGCGGGAACGTAGTAATGCGGCACTTCCGCGGCCGCTCCGTGTTGGGTTCCCATCCTGGCGCTCTCCTCTTGTGTCTTTTGCCAATGCCGTGCCGACTAGGGCAGCACGATGAATTTGATGATGCCGATCAGAATCAAGATGAAAGCCGCTGCGGCCAGGATCGCCATGATGATCACGTGCACCGGGTTCAGGTTCTGCGCATCCTGTTCGTAGCTGGAGCGCTTGCGCACGCCGAAGAACGACCAGAGCACAGCCCTGGCGGTCTGGCCGAAGGACGCAGTGCGTCGGCTCGGTGGTTGCGGATCCTGCGCCATTGCGGTCAACGGCTCAACTCGGACCATTGGACGTCTCCGGAACCGCAGCCTGCTCCGGGCGCGTGGCACCGGGGATCTCGAAGAACGTGTACGACAACGTGATCTGGGTGACGTCCTTGGGCAGGTTCGGGTCGATGAAGAAGACGACCGGGAATTTGCGCGACTCGCCTGCTTCAAGCACCTGCTGCTTGAAGCAGAAGCACTCGAGCTTCTGAAAGTAAGAACCGGATTGCAGCGGCGCGTAGCTCGGAATGGCCTGACCGGCCATCGCGCGGCCTTCGAGGTTCACCAGGTCGTAGTCGACGTGAACCAGTTCCCCCGGATGCACTTCCATGTGGTTCACGTGTGGCTTGAAGCGCCAGGGTCCCTGGCGATTGGCGTCGAACTCGACGATCACCTTGCGGCTCGTATCAACCTGCGTGTTCGCCGCCCGCGCGGCCGCCTGCGGGTCCTTGTTGGTCAGCAGATTGATTCCGGTGATCTCGCAGATCTTCCGGTAGATCGGAATCAGCGCCCAGCCAAAACCGAACATCAGCAGCGCGACGACAAGCAGCTTGCGCACCATAGTGGCGTTGTCGCGTGCGACCGCCTGCGCGGCCGTCGGCGCGGCTTCGGCTGGATTCGACCGATCCGTCATGTCAGGCCAGCAGCCAGTACTTCACAACGACACCTGCAAAGAACACCGCAGCGATCGACAGCAGAATAAGACCCGTGCGTCGGTTCTGCCGCTTCTCGTCATCGCTCAACATCGACGTGCTCACTGGCGTGCCCTACTTGACCACCGGAGGCGTCTCGAACGTGTGGAACGGCGCCGGCGATGCCACCGTCCACTCCAGGCCGCCGTCGCGCGCCTCCCATGGGTTCGCCGCCGCCTTGGGCCCGCCCTTGATGCACTTGATCACGACGTACAGGAAGAGCAGCTGGGTCAACCCGAAACCGAACGAAGCGATCGTCGCCAGCATGTTGAAGTCGGCGAACTGGTTGGCATAGTCGGCGTACCGGCGCGGCATGCCCGCCAACCCGAGGAAGTGCATCGGGAAGAACGTGATGTTGAAGAAGATGAGCGACAGCCAGAAGTGCAGCTTGCCGAGCGTCTCGTCATACATGTGACCGGTCCACTTTGGCAGCCAGAAATAGGCGCCCGCGAACAGCGCGAACAGCGATCCGGCTACCAGAACGTAGTGGAAGTGCGCCACCACGTAGTACGTGTCCTGCAGCTGGATGTCGATCGGGGCCACGGCCAGAATGAGGCCGGTGAAGCCGCCCATCGTGAAAACGAAAATAAAGCCGACCGAGAACAGCATCGGCGTCTCGAAGGTCATGGCGCCGCGCCACATGGTGGCGAGCCAGTTGAAGATCTTCACCCCGGTCGGCACCGCGATCAGCATCGTGGCGTACATGAAGAACAGCTGGCCGGTGACCGGCATGCCGGTGGTGAACATGTGGTGCGCCCACACGATGAAGCTCAGGATGGCAATCGACGCGGTGGCATAGACCATCGACGCGTAGCCGAACAGCGGCTTGCGTGCGAATACCGGCACGATCTGGCTGATGATCCCGAATGCCGGCAGGATCATGATGTACACCTCGGGGTGACCGAAGAACCAGAAGATGTGCTGGTACATCACCGGGTCGCCCCCGCCGGCCGCGTTGAAGAAGCTGGTGCCGAAGTGGCGATCGGTCAGCGTCATCGTGATGGCGCCGGCCAGGACCGGCATCACCGCGATCAGCAGGTAGGCGGTGATCAGCCAGGTCCACACGAACATCGGCATCTTCATCAGCGACATGCCGGGCGCGCGCATGTTGAGGATGGTGGTGATGATGTTGATCGAACCCATGATCGACGACGCACCCATGATGTGCAGCGCAAAGATCGCCATGTCCATGCCCGGGCCCATCTGAATCGTGAGCGGGGCGTAGAGCGTCCAGCCAGCAGCGGTGGCGCCACCCGGCACGAAAAACGAGGCCACGATCAATAGGGCAGCGGGCGGCAGCAGCCAGAAGCTGAAGTTGTTCATCCGCGCGAACGCCATGTCCGGGGCGCCGACCTGCAGCGGAATCATCCAGTTCGCGAAGCCGACGAACGCCGGCATGATCGCGCCGAACACCATGATCACGCCGTGCATGGTCGTGA
>LNFM01009872.1_pt1 | contig 21011 bp, 19 predicted proteins | sample 596031 | NCBI WGS metagenome assembly LNFM01 (sample SAMN04254537, study PRJNA301005) | activated carbon metagenome | isolation source: dual media filters at the Ann Arbor, Michigan drinking water treatment plant | place: USA: Ann Arbor
AAGAATTATTTACCGAAGGATTATTGAAATTAGTGGATACAGATAAAGCATGGGTGCCAAAACAAAAAGGAGCTGCATTATATCTGCGTCCATTTGTATATGCAAGTGAAGCAAGATTTGGTGTAAAAATTTCAGAAGAGTACCGCTTCATCATTTTTAGTGGGCCTGTTCCTGAATTATATGCTAACCCAATAAAAGTAAAAGTAGAGACTAATTACATACGGGCCGCCAAAGGAGGAACTGGTTTTGCAAAATGTGGCGGTAATTATGGCGGAGCATACTATCCAACTAAATTAGCAAGAGAGCAGGGGTACGAACAAGTACTATGGACAGATGCAAAAGAAAATAAATTCATCGAAGAATCAGGAATGATGAATGTGATGTTTGTTATTGATGATACATTAGTCACACCACTCTTATCAGATTCTATTTTAGATGGGGTAACAAGAGATTCATTGTTAGCTCTGGCAAATGATATGGGTTATAAAACAGAAGAAAGACCCGTTGCAGTAGAGGAATTAGCCATAGCATTTCGCAACAAAACAATTACAGAAGCATTTGGTGCTGGCACCGCAGCCGTAGTAGCACCTATTCAAACAATTAATATAAACGGAATAGACTATCAATTGCCCGGGTATAATAAAGATAGCCTGTTGAATAAACTGAAAACAAAATTAGAAAACATTCGCACTGGTATAGAAGCGGACGTACATGAATGGAATTATATAGTTTAAACATAGAACTATGGGTTAGTAAAGGCCGGTTATTATAGCCGGCTTTTTTGTTGCCACTTTGCTTGTCGATTTTATTAGCATATCAAAGGGATATGAGCTTTTGTTTCTGTAAATTCGTTTTCAAACTAACTGATGAAGACAATTATAGTAACCGGCGCATCCGGCAACATAGGACAAGCAGTAGTAAAAAAATTTATGGTAGAAGGCTATATGGTTGTATCTACATTAGCTCCAAACGATCCAACCGGCATTGCTATACAAGGAAAAAATCTTGAAACCGCAATGGTTGATTTAGCAAAAGAAGAAGAGGCCCGACAGTTTGTTGAGTTTGCAGCAGCAAAACATGGAAACATTGATGCAGCTGTATTAACCGTTGGTGGCTTTGCAATGGGCAAGATAGCCGATACAAAAACCGCAGATGTGTTGAAACAATATCAGTTAAATTTTGAAACTGCTTACAATGTAGCCAGGCCTGTTTTTTTACAAATGATGCTACAAGGCTATGGTCGTATATTTTTAATTGGTGCCCGGCCGGGGCTTGATATGAAAAACAGCAACGGCATGGTAGCTTATGGCTTAAGCAAATCATTGCTGTTTCGCCTGGCAGAATTAATGAACGAAGAAGCCAAAGGAACAAATATTGTTACAAGTATAGTAGTCCCTTCAACTATTGATACGCCGCAAAACAGGAAGTCAATGCCCGATGCAGATTTTAATAAATGGGTAAAACCAGAAGCCATAGCATCCGCTATATATTTTCATTGCACAGAAGAGGCCGCTTCATTGCGGGAGCCGGTATTAAAGATATATGGTAACTCCTAAGTTATATAGTTGACAATTTTACTCAGTTTGTAGAAATGTAGTCATAACGGAGTCATCTTTTTACTGACTCCTAATCTTTAAAGCCCTTTACCTGTTTTGGCAAGACTTTTGCAAAACCCCTTTAAACAAATTTCTATTTATGAAAACAAAAATCTTTGGAGTTCTTTTGCTTTCCTTTATTACTTTTTCTGCCCAGTCGCAAATTTTAAGGGCTGGTGTTAATCTCGCTAATGTAAGTATTACAAATGATGGTGATATTGATGAGAACAAAACCCTTACTAGTTTCCAGGTAGGCTTTATTGGTAATATTAAAATTTTGCCCTTCTTATATTTTCAACCCGGCGTATTATTTACAGGAAAAGGTTCAAAAACTCAGGATGGAGCTACTACAGACCCTACTTATTATAGAGCCACCACCAATCCGTTGTATGTTGAGATACCTGCCAACATTGTATTTAAAACACCCGGCCCCATTAAATTCTTTGCAGGTGCAGGTCCTTACATAGCAATCGGCGTAGCAGGAAAAAACAGGGTAGACGGTAAATTTGCCAACATAGCTTTCAGCAGCGAAAGAAATATTGAATTTTCTGATGATGATCCCTCCACATTAGATTACGAAGAAGGTGCCGGCTTCGGGATAATAAAGCGTTTCGATTATGGTTTAGGAGCCACAGCAGGAGTTGAAACAAAAAACATTGTATTATCCCTCAACTATGGTTTAGGTTTAGCCAAATTGCAAAGCGGCACCAACAGTTCTGCTGATGATAATAATAAACACCGTGTATTGAGCTTAACGGTAGGTATTAAGTTATAATACAAAATAGAATAATTAAAATTATATCTTCCCGGTTGCTATATGCAGCCGGGGCTTTTTTTTATTTCTATCTTCCTTGTCTCCGCTCTGTATTCCTCACTTTCTATCCTTTGTAGCAAAACGTTCAATTCAGTATCTTGCACCGCAATAGCAAACACAATTATGCGGTATATAAAATGGATAGGCCTTGCAGCAGCAGTAGTACTAATTATTTCCTGTTTTACACCCTGGGTAATTATTGAGTCAAAAAACATTACCGTAAGTGGGGTTGATGCCACGGGCACCAACTTTGGCAAACCCGGCTATTTTCATTTGCTGTTATCAGCCTTCTTTATTATTTGCACCATCATACAGCGGGTATGGGCTAAGCGATTAAATTTAATGGTCACTGCACTCAACACCGGCTGGGCACTCCGCAATTTTTTTGTCATCTCCACCTGCCAGGGCGGGGAGTGTCCGGAAAAACAACTCGGCCTCTATCTGGTCATGCTTTCCTCCCTGCTGCTTTTATTATCCGCCCTTTTCCCTGATATGAAGCTGCCACAGACTCAAAAAACGGTTTGAGTATTATTTTAAAATGAGGATAAATAGTTGCAGCCGTTTTGCATCTTAATTTAAGAATCCCATAGATTCGTAGAGCTAAGTTCAATAGCACTCCAATCCTTTAAAAATCTTTCGTGGTATCGTATCTGTTTTGATTAGTTGTTTAATCTTAAAACGGGAACTATGCGGAAGTTTTTAATAACAACAATATTTTTCCTCTTACTTTTTTCGTTGAGAGGTCAATATTCATTAATCCTTTCTACATACAATCAGGATTTTACTAGTTTAGGTACTGGTGATTTAGTTGGTGTAACAGATGGTGATTTAGGTATTATTATTCCAAGCCTAACTGGCTGGTTTTTTTTGGAAGATGGTACAAATCAAAATACCACTATCACTGCAAATGATGGCTCTACTACAAATGGCGACACTTATAACTTTGGAACTACTGCCGCTACCGATAGAACTCTTGGTGGTTTGCAATCGGGAAATTTAATTCCTTCTTTTGGCTTTTGGTTTACAAATAATACTGGTAGCGTAATTACCAGCATCACTATTACTTACACAGGTGAACAATGGCGTTTAGGCAATGCTGCTAGAGTTGACATGTTAGATTTTGAATATAGTTTTAATGCAAATCGACTTGATAACGGCAATTGGATAAGTGCTGATGTGTTGGATTTTACAGCACCTGAAACTACAGGTGTCCCAAGAGCTCTTGATGGAAATGCAATTAGTAACAGAACGGTTCTAAGCGGTACTATTATTGGCTTAACAATACCTATAGGGAGAACTTGTTTTATACGTTGGATTGATCTGGATGCTTCTGGATCTGATGATGGTTTAGGTATTGATGATTTCACTTTAACTGCCAACTTTACTCCTGCAAGCACTCATTTCTTTCGATCTTTTCAATCGGGTGATTGGAATATTCTTTCTACCTGGGAATCATCACCAGATGGGATAGTACCTTATCTGCCCGCTACAGCTATTCCGGATTTTAATGCGAATACTATAACCATTTTAAATACACATACAGTAACTGTTAATTCATTTCCTATTATAGATCAGGTGGTAATTCAAAGTGGGGGAATATTAAATTATACTGGTGGCACAATTACAATTCAGGATGGAGCAGGAGATGATTTGGATATTCAGACCGGTGGGGTTTTTAATTTAGCTGTTCCTTCTAGTGCGCCTTTATTTGGTACGGGAACCCCCACTATTAGTATTGCAACAGGCGGCATACTAAGGATATCAGCTGCGGGTCTTACAGGTGCGGGGGTAAGCATAAATGCAAATAATTATATCTATCAGCATCAGTCCATACTTGAATATACTCTTAACGGAGGATTCTCTTCCAGCAATGTTGTTTTCTTTCCCAATGCAAATTCCACAACGATTCCTATATTTCGAACTACTGCAACAGCACCTACTATTATGCTAGTAGGAAGTAATAACCCAACAACATTTAATGGAGTTTTTGAGTGTGCTGGCGATGCAACTATAAGATGGCAGAATCCGGGGAATAAAGTATTCAGGAATGGCATTAGAGGAATAGGAAATATTGATTTTGAAGCAGCTTCAATTGGCATTGCAAAATTTATCATCAATGGAACAACCGCAGAATTAGGCGGGACAGGTTCATTAATAGTTCCTCCAATTGGAGGGTTAGAAATTGGAACGCCGACTCTTGTTACGATGAGTTCTAATAAGACAGTAACAGGAAATATTGCATTACTTAATGCAAGTCAGATAAATTTAGGAGCATTTGATTTAACTGTTACAGAAACTATCAGTAATGCTACCGTTACTAGCTATGTAAGAACAAATGGTATTGGTAAACTGTCTTTAAGTAATGTAGCATCTGGTTTGAGTGGTAAATTATTTCCAATTGGTCTTAGTACTATTAACCCCTTGTTCATACAAAGTACACCAACAACAAGTTATTCAGCAAGAGTAGTTGAGCCGATTACTCCGACAATATATAATAGTTCGCAAGCTGTATTAAGGTCATGGAATATTTCAACACCTGCAACAGCACCCTCTGCTTTTATAAGTTTTGGCTACACTTTTAATCCTCCAACAGAATGCGGGCCTTTTTATAGTAATATAGGCCCTGCAGAGGTGGGTGTTAACATTGGAAACGTTTGGAATATACACCAGACAAACCTGGTACCTGCCGCTTTTCCATTTGTGCCGGGTACTTTTATTGTTACACCAACTGCACCTATCAATTATTTTAATGGTACTACTTCAGAGTTCCCTTTTGTAATTGCCAACAACGGAGCTGTTCTTTCTGTGGATTATAATATCATCGCCCAAGCTCAAAAAATAAATAATACCAGCCGTATCAGCTGGAAAGTCTTTACTACAAATAGCGTAAGCCAGTTTGAAGTGCAACGGGCTACCGGAAATGGTATTTATCAAACCATCGCATCAATAAATCCTACCCCGCTATTAGATTATGATTTTACGGATTTAATATTTTCTAAAGGGGTAAACCAATATCGTATTAAAGTCATCCGGCAAAATGGGGCCATTGCTTATTCGAACATCGTGGCTATTATTAGTGATAGTAAAGGATTACTTATCACTACAATTGCACCAAACCCGGTGCAGAGCTATGCATATCTTACTATTAGCTCTGGTAAAGCAGCTTCTGCACAATTTAATGTGTATGATATTACGGGCAAATTGGTTAAATATTTCCAGAGAAATATTGCGGAAGGGTCAACAGTATTCCCCCTGGATATGACCGATTTAGCAACCGGTCTTTATTATATAATGGCTACCACTGCGGAGAGTAAAGCGGTGTTTAGATTTAGTAAGCAATAGGAGTGTAAAAAGAGAATGGATTTTATTTATCCACAGGGCTTAACAGTAGTTTGGCAGGTAATCAAAAAAATGTATTTTAGGAATCTAATACTACTTCTGTCCCCGTTGAATTAAAAGTTTGTAACAACTGCAAAGGCAGTCCGCAAACAAAAACCAATTCCCTTTTATAATAACCAACAATAGAACTGTTGCCTGATGGACAGTTTATGTAAGATGCTTTACTGTTAGAGTAATCTCTTTGCATATCATACTTTCTTATTGATTGTCAAAAGAAAGAGTAAGCAATAGGGTTAGCTTATTATAATACTCCCCTCTGAAAATAATTATATCGGAATCCCGAATCCTTGTGCAAAAGCAATTATTTACTTTATCCAAAAAAATTATTGTATGCGGAAAATTATTTTTTTCTTAGTTCTGGCTGTTGCTGTAAATGGGGTCTTAGCACAAACAACCTACACTTGGAATCAAACAGGCACTGCTTCCTGGGCAACTTCAACAAACTGGACTCCAGACAGAACTACCCCGGCAACTAACGATATATTGGTCTTTGACAATGGGGCCACAACAACGGTTACCGGGGTTCCAACTCAAACAATCGGACAATTGCTAGTGTCAGCAAACACTACCGTAAATCTTCAGGGAGCAGCTAATCCTGTTACTCTAACCATTGGAGGGGGAACCGGAACCGATTTATCTGTAGCCAACGGATCTGCTTTAAACCTTAATGTGGCAACAAATGTTACAAATATTATAGTAGCAACAGGTGCAACTGGCAGCATAACCGGAAACATGACTTTTTCTAACGCAGCTCACAGGCTAAATGCTGCTGATGCAAGTGGTATTACTTTTAATAGTCCTTCTGTACTTACGCAAGGCACAGGTTGCACCGGGAACATATTTACCAATGGTGGGAATCCTAATGTAATTGTCTTTGCTACGGGGGCAACATTTGTGCAAAACGCAGGAGCAAACCCTTTTGGATTAACGCAACCTAATTCTAAGGTAGTTTTTGAAACCGGAAGTTTATACAGGTATCAACAAAATGCTGCTCCATCCTTTAGCGGAAGAACATATGCAAATTTTGAAATTAATTCTTCAACATTTAATCAAACAGCTACAGGTAGCAACTATTTACAGTTTGATAATCTCACTATTACTGATGGCACACTCAACCTCAACCTCACCGGTGGCATTTCTATTCGGGGAAATTTATCTGTTGCTACAGGCGAAATACTAACATTCAACCCGGCCGTTCAGAGTACTGTTTATTTTGAAGGATTTGCTCCGCAAACGATTACTAATAATGGCACACTAACATTTAGTCCTAATGCATATATGGAGGTTAATAATAACCAGGGTGTAACCCTGAGCTCGCCATTAACTATTGGCGGCACTATCACTATGTCGGTGGGGTTATTGAATACCAGTGCTACCAATATTCTTACTATACTACCCGGGGGTGCTGCCTCCAGTGGTAATTTTAATTCATTTATAAACGGACCTGTTATTATTGAAACTAATTCTGTATCACCTTTTACTATTCCTGTTGGTCGAGCTAATCAACATCCTGTTACCATAATACCTGCTGCTGCTACCGCTTCTTCGTACAGAGTTGAAGCCTTAGAAAATACGGTCATTGATTGCGCCACTTCTAACATTGAAGAATTAGTTAGTAATTACTATTGGGACATTAGCAGGATAAGTGGTGCTGATGCTTCAATTCAGTTAAATTATGATGCTGGTTTAACTAGCTGGACAAATGGAGTTCCTCCTGATAATAGTAAATTCATTTTTATCATTCATAAAACAGGAACACCAACTCCATGCTGGCAATCGGTAGCTTTAGATTTGCTTGTTGGTGATGAGCCTAGCGGAGTGCTTACAACTAATATACTTTCTGATTTTAGTCCGTTTACATTTGGATTCGGTGACCTCTCTGTATTGCCCGTTCGCTTTGGTAACATCAAAGCATCCCCGCAAGGTAGTGGTGTAAAAGTTGATTGGAGCAATTTTACCGAAACGGATGTAGTGAACTACAGAATAGAACGTTCTGTAAATGGCCAGCCATTTGTTGCACTTGGTACAGTAGATGCAAGGCTAAATAATGGCAGTCGGGCAGACTATTCTTATTTTGATGCATCACCTGTAAACGGAATAAATCTTTACCGTATTCAATCATTAGAGGTAGATGGTAAACAGTTGTATAGCATAATTGTAAGAGTAGATACAAGGTCATCTGATAAATCAACAGTTACTATTTATCCCAACCCCGCAAGTGCAGCAGAAGTATCTTTCCAGGCAACTGATTTGCCAAAAGGCAACTATTCAATACAAGTATATAATGCCGCAGGTCAGCAGGTACATGGCAGACGATTAGCACATGCTGGTGGCTTTTTAACTGAATCCTTGGAATTACCCACTTCTACAAAAGCAGGTATGTATCACTTACAAATTATAAGTTCGGATATACGATTGTCAAAATCTTTTATTATACGTTAATTGAGAAACCGAAGTGTGTTTTGCAAAGGGCTATGGAAACATAGCCCTTTTTGTATTTTAACGGGCAACAATAAATTAAAAGGTTAATCCAGTATAGCAAGACTTTCACCAATTATCTCCACACACTCCAATAGTTGTTCTTTGTTAATAGAAAGCGGCGGCGCAAACCGAATCTTATCGCCATGCGTAGGTTTGGCCAATAATCCATTTTCTTTCAATGCAAGGCAAAGCTCCCACGCAGCATCTTTATTAGGATGCTCAATAATAATAGCATTTAATAATCCCTTGCCACGAACAACCGCAATATGTTTTGATTGAAGTGCTGTTAATTCATTCCGCAGTAATTCTCCCATTACTGTTGCATTGGCTTCCATCTTTTCATCTTTTAATACCTGCAAAGCCGTCATTGCTACTTTACAGCCTAATGGATTGCCACCATATGTAGAGCCATGCTCACCCGGTTTTATCGTCAGCATTATTTCATCATCACAAAGCACTGCACTCACGGGTAGCATACCACCGCTCAATGCTTTTCCTAATAATAAAATATCAGGCCTCACTTCTTCATGGTCGCAGGCCAGCATTTTTCCTGTTCTTGCAAGACCCGTTTGTATTTCATCAGCAATAAATAAAACATTAGCTGCTTCACAAAGCTGCTTAGCCTTCGCTAAATAACCATCATCGGGAACTAGCACACCTGCTTCCCCTTGTATGGGTTCTACTAAAAAACCGGCTACATTTCTATTTTCTAATGCTTTAGCCAATGCTGCGGTATCGTTATATGGTATGGCAATAAAACCAGGCATATAGGGTCCAAAATTTTTCTTTGCAGATGGGTCGCTGCTAAAAGATATAACTGTAGATGTTCTGCCATGAAAATTTCCTTCACAAACAATAATGATGGCTTTATCTTCTTCAATTCCTTTTACTTCATATCCCCATTTACGGCAAAGTTTAATTCCTGTTTCTACTGCTTCCACACCCGTATTCATCGGCAACACTTTATCATATCCAAAGTAGTTGGTAATATATTTAGCATATTCTCCCAGCACATCACTATGAAAGGCACGGCTGGTTAGTGTAAGTTTTTGCGATTGCTCAATAAATGATTTCACGATAGCAGGATGACAATGCCCCTGGTTTACTGCAGAGTAACCACTCAAAAAATCATAATACTGTTTACCATCCACATCCCACACATGCACTCCTTTACCTTTGGTAAGTACAACCGGAAGCGGATGATAATTATGGGCACTGTATTGATCTTCCAGATCTAAATAATATTGTATTGTTAATGACATATCAATTGCTGTTTGCATAAAAAATAAAAAAAGAAGAATAATGAAATAGAAGTAGAGACACTACGCCACTATGGGCAATAGCATTTTATCCTCGATGATTGAGCAGGTCGAGGTTCTTTTTAAGAAAGATTGATATGCTAAGATTTTGCTGGATAAATTTGAAATTTGATGCAAGATAATAAAAATATTCTAGTGGGTGTAAGTGGAAGGATTAAGGCTTAAAGATTTAGAGTTTTGCTTAATTTTAAAAGAAACTCATGTCATATACGGTCCCTACTGGTACAAGAATCGGTCATATACATTTAAAAGTAACAGACCTTGAACGTTCCTTGGAATTTTACCGAGATTTATTAGGCTTTGAAGTGCAACAACTATTTGGTGATAGTGCTGCATTTATTTCTGCAGGCGGCTATCATCATCATATCGGTTTAAATACATGGCATAGCAAAAATGCCGCACCAGCTCCGGTGAAAGCAGCAGGTTTGTATCATACTGCCATACTTTATCCAACCAGGAAAGACCTTGCTATTGTTTTAAAAAGATTGATAGTAGCTAAATATCCACTCACCGGTGCATCTGACCATGGAGTATCGGAAGCTATTTATTTAGATGATCCTGATAAAAATGGTGTTGAATTGTATTGTGACAAACCAAAAGAACAATGGCCTGTTGATAAAGAGGGAAACTTGCACATGGTAACCGATGCGTTAGATATTGATGGGTTATTGCAATTAGCTGTGTAATTCTTTTACAAAATAACTAGCCGGGAAGTTGATTTCTACCTTTTTCTCCTTTGGAAAAATGCCATACACCGTACTACCGCTACCACTCATAGAAGCATAAGTGGCACCCGCCAAATAGAGACTATCTTTTATATCTACAATTTCCCGGTGCTGCTTGAAAATTACTTTTTCAAAATCGTTGTGTAAATCATCTTTCCATTTTCCTATGGGGCTTGTAACAATTTCTTTTACTGATTTTTCTGGAACACGGGGAGTGATATTTAAAAATGCACGGCCTGTATCTACATGTATTCCAGGATTTACGATTACGAATTTGTAAGCAGATAAATCAATCGATAATTCTTCAAGCTCCTCGCCACGTCCTGCAGCAAAGCAGGGAGTATTGATAACGAAGAAAGGGCAATCGCTACCTAACTCACTGGCATATTCGATCAACTGTTTTTGAGAGAGACCAAGGGTAAAAATTTCATTTAGCATTTTCAAAGCAAAAGCCGCATCTGCACTGCCGCCACCCAAGCCTGCACCAGCTGGAATTATTTTATGCAAATGCATTTGTATATGTGGCAATTTTGGAAAATCCACTTTCAGCATTTTATATGCCTTCATACAAAGGTTTGAGGAAGTATCCCCTTTAAGGGCCAATCCGCTAATGGTGAATGGAATGAAGGAGGAACGTTCTGGTTCCCTGTATTCGTTTATTTCTAAAATGTCGGTTAAAGGGATGGGGTAGAAGATGGTCTCCAGTTCATGATAGCCATCACTCCGTTTTCGAAGAACATTGAGTCCCAGGTTTATTTTACAATTTGGAAAGACTATCAATGAAAATGGTTTATAGGGTTTACAGGAATTCCCGCCGTTGTGATCAGAGACGGGGTTGATGGTCTCTATGGATTTGTATCAACGTTTCTTTTGCCGGCTATTGATTTCGTCACGTATGGCAATTGCCCTTATGTAATCTTCACTATCCAGCACTTCGCCTAAAAGATTATTTAACTCGCCTAATGTCATGGTTTTCAGATCTTCATTTCCGGTCGGAGTATCGGATTCCACAACTGTTTCGGTTGGCTTCCCTTTTTTCTTTTTCCCTTTTGTTGCCTCTGTATCTTCCATTAAAATGCCTGCACTTTCTAATATGTTTTCATAGGTATAAACAGGACAACCAAAACGTACTGCCAATGCAATAGCATCTGAAGTTCTTGAGTCAATTTCTACTGTATCATTTTCAGTAGAGCACACCAATTTTGAATAGAAAATGCCTTCCTGTAAATCGCAAATGATGATTTCAAGGAGATCAATAGCAAAAGCATTCATGAAATTTTTCATCAGGTCGTGTGTGAGGGGGCGACTGGGTTGCATTTTTTCTAAAGCAACAGCTATGGCCTGCGCCTCAAAACCGCCAATAACGATGGGTAACCGCCTTAATCCGTTCACTTCACCCAGCACCACTGCATAGGAATGTGTTTGTGTGATGCTGTGCGATAAAGCCACTATTTCCAGTTCAATTTTCTTCATAGAAGCCACGAATTTAAGCCTTTAGTTTTAATGCTCTAAATTTTAAAGGCATAAAAAAAGCCCTCTTTTAAAGAGAGCTTTTAAAGATATAAAAGTTTTTCTATGCAACACCTTTCAGCTTCTTAATAGCCGCAGTAAACTTTGGAATGATTTCAAAAGCATCACCCACAATACCATAATCTGCTGCTTTAAAGAAGGGGGCTTCGGGGTCTTTGTTAATAACCACAATTACTTTACTTCTGTTTACGCCTGCCAAATGCTGAATGGCACCAGAGATGCCGATAGCAATGTATAAATTAGGTGCAATAGCAACACCAGTTTGCCCCACATGCTCATTATGTGGTCTCCAGTGTGCATCGGCAACAGGACGGCTGCAAGCTGTTGCAGCAAGTAATAATTTGGCCAATTCTTCCACCATACCCCAGTTTTCTGGTCCTTTTAACCCACGTCCTGCACTTACTACTACGTCAGCTTCCGCTAATGGGACTTCGCCGCTGGCTTTGGTAACGTTGGTTATATTTATTTTCGCAGTATCAACAGTTGCGTTAAGTGCAACAACTTCTGCAGTGCCTTCGCCAGCAATTGTTTGGTAAGCATTCGGGTTTAATGCAATGATTTTTACAGGAGTACTTACTGCAATGTTTGCAAAAGCTTTACCGGAGAATACATTTTTCTTTACAGTAAATCCATTGCTTGTATCAGGCAATGCAACCGCACCGGATACAAGACCTGCTTTTAAGCGAACTGATAATCGGGGAGCAATTGCTTTACCACTTAAGTTATTGGAGAAAACAATTACAGTAGCGCCGCTTGCTTCTGCCGCTTGTGCAAGTACTTTAGTAAATACCTGTGCATCGAAATTATTTAATGCCTCATTAGCAACATGATGAATTTTCTTTACCCCATATTTACCTAATGCAGTTAAGTCTTCGGTAGTTGTACCCAGCACTACGCCTTCTACACTTGTGCCAAGCTCTTCGGCTACTTTAGCACCATAGGTTAATACCTCCAGCGATGATTTTTTTACATGGCCATCAGCGGTATCTATATAAACAAGTACTGACATATAATTAGTTTAGAATTTTTGTAATTAAGTTTAAATAGCTTTTGCTTCTTCATGAAGTAAACGAACCAGTTCTTCCACATTTTCCGGATCTACTAATTTAACACCAGCTTTTGCAGGAGGTAAACCAAATCCTGCTACAGCAGTTAGAGCTTCAACAGCAATTGGTTCAACTACTTTCAAAGGTTTTGTGCGGGCAGCCATTATCCCTCTCATATTTGGAATTCTAGCTTCAGCCATTCCTTTTTGTGCACTTACAACTACCGGCAATTCTACTTCGTTTGTTTCTTCGCCACCTTCTATTTCTCTTGTTATAGTTGCTTTTGTTCCGGCTAACTCAAATTTGGTAGCTAATGAAACGTAGGGGAGGTCTAATAATTCTGCTACCATTCCACCTATTGAAGAACCATTGTAATCAATCGTTTCTTTCCCGGTTAATACTAAATCGTAGCCACCTTGTTTTGCCACTTCTGCAATTTGCGAAGCATTGTAAAAGCTATCATGACTATCTGCATTTACACGAATCGCTTCATCTCCACCCAATGCAAGAGCTTTGCGAATAATTGGCTCTGCATCAGCAGCACCAACAGTTATCAAATGAATGATAGTAGCTGCATCTTTTTCTTTTAATTCGATGGCTCTTACTAAAGCATACCATTCATCATATGGATTAATGATCCACTGCACACCAGTCACATCGAATTTCGTGTTGTTATCGGTGAAGGCTATTTTTGCCGTTGTGTCCGGCGTTTTACTGATACAAACTAAAATTTTCATTGTATATTTTTGCAAAGATAGGGAGGGCAATTTAAAAATTAGTAATTAATAGGTAATAATTTTTGAGATGGACAGGATTGATAAAATAAAGGCGATGTTGGTGGAAAACCCTGTTGATAATTTCCTGCAACATGCTTTGGCACTGGAGTATATTAAGCTGGGAAATGATGAAGCAGCTGAGTCATTATTTGCCGGATTATTAAACAGGGAACCGGGTTATATCGGCAGTTATTATCACCTTGCCAAATTGCTGGAGCGAAATGATAAAACAGAAGAAGCAATTAAAATATATGAGAAGGGAATGGAGGAGGCAAAAAAAGCAGGCGATAATCATGCTTTTGGAGAGTTAAAGGGGGCATATGAGGAGCTTACATTTTAACTATCTCCCTAAAGAAATAAGATAATACATGGATTTGCTGGCACACTTTAAAGAAACAATTAAAAAGAGTAATCTTTTCTCACCAAAAGATAAGTTATTGCTTGCCATAAGCGGTGGCGTAGATTCTGTTGTGTTGTGCGAACTCTGCAAACAGGCCGGATATGACTTCAGCATCGCACATTGCAATTTTAAATTGAGAGGAGAGGAGAGTGATAGCGATGAGCAATTTGTAAGAGAGTTAGGAAATAAATATAAGGTAGAAGTGTTGGTTAAAGAATTTGACACTGAAAAGTATGCAGCTGAAAACAAACTATCCATTCAAGAAGCTGCGAGGAATTTAAGATATGAATGGTTTGACGAATTAGTCAGGAATCAGGAGTCGGTAAGGGGAAGCGAAAATTTGAAACCAGAAACCCAGAAATTTCTTTTAACTGCTCATCACAGCGATGACAATAACGAAACATTGCTGATGAATTTTTTTAGGGGAACTGGTTTACATGGATTGACAGGAATTTCTGCATCCATTAACTATATCAGACGGCCATTGTTGACTTTCTCTAAAGAAGAGTTATTGAGTTTTGCTAAAGAGAATAGCCTGGATTTTGTGGAGGATTCGTCCAATCAATCCTCCAAATACACCCGCAATTTTTTTCGTAATGAACTTATCCCCGCTATCAGCAAAGTGTTTCCACAGGTAAAAGACAATTTGCAGGACAATATCAGGCGGTTTAAAGAAATTGAAAAGCTATACCAGTTTTCTGTTTCAGCATTAAAGAAAAAATTGTGTAGGTATATAGGCAATGAAATTCATATTCCTGTAAAACAATTAATGGGGAATGACAATAAAGCTTTGATCTATGAAATTATTTCACTCTATGGCTTTAATGAAAAGCAAGTGGAAGAAGTGGTGAAACTGGCAAATAGCGATTCAGGAAAATATATTCAATCGCCTGAGAACGATTATAGAATAATCAAGCACCGTCATTGGTTTATTATTAGCCCGGTTACAACAATCGAGTCGGCCAATATTGTTATTGAAAAAGGGGATAAGAAAATTTTATTTTCATTGGGAACACTTAGTATTGAAACAACTACAAACAATAAACCACAAATTTCAAACAATTCCGTTTCTCTCGATTCAAAAGAAATCAAATTTCCCCTTTTACTGCGTAAATGGAAAACCGGGGATTACTTTTATCCGCTAGGAATGCAGAAAAAGAAAAAACTAAACCGTTTTTTTATTGACCAGAAATTATCGAAAATGGAAAAAGAAAATGTATGGGTAATTGAAAGTAACCAACGTATTATATGGGTTGTTGGCCATCGTATTGATGACCGCTTCAAATTAATGGATACAACAAAAGAAGTACTGCAACTGAAATTAATCCTTGCCCAATAATTTAGGATTTTTTAGCTCTTCTAAAATATATTGCAATAATTCAGGCTGCATAGCTGCAATTAAAGCAATAGTAAAACCAAGGCCAAACAATGCACCCCACAAGTGAGCATCATGATTTATATTATCGCCACCTTTTTTTGACATATACACACAGTACGCAATATATAAGACCGCATACAGAAAAGAGGATAATTTTAACGCCCCAAAGAGATAAATACTACCCCACGGATTAAAAACAATGGCTGCAAATACAACCGCCGATACAGCACCAGATGCACCCAGACATAAATAATTGTAATCGTCTTTATACTTGAAATAGGTAGGTAAGTCAGACGCAATCAACCCGAGGAAATAAAGAATGATATACGAGATATTTCCACCTAGACCGTACATAGAAAAATAAGCTTCAACAACCCGCCCAAAGAAGTATAGGGTAAACATATTGAAGAAAAGGTGCATATAGTCTGCATGAATAAAACCACTAGTAATGAAACGGTAAAACTGGTTGTAACGTTTTACCCCATAAGGCCACATGATGGCTTTGGATTTTACATCCTGGTTACTCATTGCAATAAGTGAAAAAATTACATTTGCGGCAATCAATGCAATGGTTATGGGGCTGTCGATACTGTTCATACTTTAAAAATAAGTTGTTTAGGCCAATCAGGTATGATGATATTTTTCATTTCGTAAAATGGTACAGGCCCGGTACACTTGTTCAGCTAAGATCATCCTGACCAATTGATGCGGAAAGACCAACTGTGATAAACTCCATTTAAAATCAGCTCTTTTCAAAACAGCTTCATCAATTCCAAAGGCACCGCCAATTAAAAAAATAATTCGCTTGGTGCTTTCGTTTGCCCGTTGCTGTATAAAATGGGCTAATGCTTCTGAACTCATTTGTTTTCCCCTTTCGTCTAATGCAACCAGGAAATCATCTTTTGTCAGCAGGTTCAATAAAATTTCTCCCTCTTTCTTTTTCAAATCAGTTTCATTCAGTAGACCTGCATTTTTTGGAGTAGCAATAATATTCCATTCCACTTTAAAATATTTGGATATACGATTGGTGAAATCTTCCACTCCTAATTTTACATATGGCTCATGGTTTTTGCCAATACTCCAGAGATGAATCTTCATATTAAACCCCCAACCCCTAAAGGGGAGTGTGGAGGCATTTAAAGATAAGAAGTACTCTTAAAATAAAAGAACCTCCTTTGTAAAGGAGGTTCTTTTATTATGTATTATGTTTCTTAAAACCCTTTTTTTACTTCTTCTTTTATTTCAATTTCTTTAACCGGGCCATATTTCTCAGCAATCTTTCTAATATCAGCGGCCTTTCCTACCAATATAAACTGCAATTTGTCTTTTGGAAAATATTTTGCAATGATGGCTTTGGCCTTATCAAGAGTGAGTTCATTTACATTTTTCTCAAAATTATTGATGAACGATTCGTCAAAATTATACCAGAACATTTGTGTCATTAATCCTGCCAATTGACCAGCTGATGTCAGTGACTGCTCATCAATACCACTGTTATGCAATTTATTCAACACTTCTACTGCTTTGTCAATTGCCTGTTCTGATGTTTTACCCGCAGTGAAAGTTGAAATTGCGAATGAGCCTCCATTTTTTAATGCATTGAACCTACTGTTAGCACCATACGTTAAGCCAGTATTTACCCGCAATTCATCATTGAGCATGGAAGTAAAGCGACCACCAAATAAAGTATTCACTACATCAATAGAAACAAAATCAGGGTTATTGCGGGCAATACCCGGAGCCCCGATGTAAAAAGTAGTTTCTTTTGCATCATCTTTATTAACCAGCAGTACTTGTTGTTTTGATGGTTTTGCAATGGGTTGAGATGCAAGATTCACTTGCGGCTTCGTTCCTTTCTTCCAGGTTGAAAACAAACTGGTAATTAATGTTTTCATTTCTGCTTTATTAAAATCGCCGGCAATAGAAATAGCAGAACCTTCTGGTAAATAGTTTTCTGAATAAAACTTCTTTAGATCATCTACTGTTAATGGCGTAACAGTAGAAATTTTTCCCTGTACAACATTGCCATACACATGGTCGCCAAATAAAAACTTATCGAAATAAGAACCGATTACGGAGCGGGGGCTTTCTTTTTGTTGCTCCAGCCCCAATAAAGTTCTTTTCTTTTCCTTGTCGAATTCTGCTGCATCAAAAGTTGGTTCCAGCAAGACTTCTTTTAGCAGCGTAAGTATTTTGGTTTTATCCTTTGCCGCCATTTTTGCAGAAAGACTTGTTGATTCTTTAGAGGCAGAAGTACCGATATATGCGCCATGAAAATCCAATTCTTCATCCAATTTTAGCTTATCGTAATTTTTTGTACCATGTTTTAATGCAGTAGCAGTTAAGGAAGCAAGGCCTGCTTTTTCTCCATCATATATTGCGCCGGCAGGTAGAATAACGGAGACATTGATAACAGGGACTTCATGCTGTTCCATCAGGTATACAGTAAGACCATTTTTCAATTTAAACTTCTCGTAAGGAGGAAGCTTATAGGTTTGCGCATTCAGTTGCATTGTTATGCAAATGGAAATGGCAATTAGAAATAATTTATTAATTGATCGCATAAAATATCTTTTAGTTAGTTTATTCTGCAGTATTTGATTTCAGGATGCCGACTGTGCGGTTGTTTTTTGTAAAATATTTTGTGGCAACTCTTTTAATATCATCCGCTGTTACTTTGTTAAATGCTGCAGGAGCATCAAACATTTTTTTATAATCACCAAAGAATACCTCGTAAGTGCTACCTGCCCATAAAATTCCATCAACTTCTGGTTTTTTATTTTTTGCAATTCTGTTTCTGTGATGCCATCTTTTTTAATTTTTTCCAATTCTTCATAAATGGCTTTTTCCAAATCATTTTCATTCACATTTTTAGCTGCAACACTTGCAATAATAAATAGGGTAGGGTCGAAGCTTTCACCAAAGTTGGTAAAAACTTGTGTGGCTAATTGTTGCTTATCAATCAAAGAGCTGTATAACCTGGATGAGCGGCCGCTTGCAAGAATATCACTAAGGATTGTAAGTGCATAATAATCTTCATGCTTTGCATTGGGTACATGCCAGCCAATACCAAGGTATGGGGTAGCCACATCTTTTTGCATCATCACTCTTCTTTCGCCAGTTTGAGGTGGTTCTACAATATTGATTTTTGGAGGCTCTGGTTGTGCAGGAATTGGTTCTATATATTTTTCTGCCAGTTTTTTTATTTCATCAAATTTTACATTGCCGGAGATAACTGTAACACAGTTATTCGGGGCATAGTACATTTTAAAATATCTTTCCAGGTCTTCTTGTTTCCAGTTTTTCATATCATCTTCATAGCCTATAACCGGCCAGTGGTAAGGATGCTCTAAAAATGCCACCCCCTGTGCGGTTTGAAATAATAGTTGCCAGGGAGAGTTTTCCAACCCCGTACTTCTTTCACTGAGTACAACACCTCTTTCGCTTTCTACAATTTTCGGGTCAATACTCAGGCTGGAAATACGATCGCCTTCCAAATCAAAAATTATTTCTGTAGCAGAAGAAGGGAACCAGTTTGTATAAACGGTTACATCTTCCCGGGTATAAGCATTGTTTGCACCACCATTAAACTCCATAGTTTGGTCAAACATTTTAGGGCCGTATTTTTTTGCTCCATTGAACATCATATGTTCAAAAAAATGGGAAAGGCCTGTAATGCCCTGGTATTCGTTGCGGCTGCCCACTTTGTAAAAAAGATACATGTTGGCATTGGGAATGGAATTATCTTCCACAACCAAAAACTTCATCCCATTTTTCAGGGTGAACGATTTTACATCATCTGCTTTCATTTGTGCCTGTGTGGTAACAGCAAGCAGCAGCAAAGCGTTTACAATAATTTTCTTCATAGTAAATATTTTAATAACAGGGATAAAACTAAGCAAACAGAACATATTACAATCACCATTCACATAAATAAAAAATCCCGCCATTGGGCGGGACTGTAGCATGATTTTCAAAATCAACGATTTATTTAATCTCGTAATCTTTTTTGAAAGACATTAGTGTAGTTCTGTACAAGGCATTGGCGGTGTCCAACGTAGCCGCTTTTGTATAGTATTCAAAGGCTTCAGCAAGGTAGTGTGCATCCTCCAGCATAAAACCAATTCGATAAGCTTGTTCAGCAGGTGCTTCAAAAGCAGCGCCTTGTTTTTTAATATTATCAAGAATTATTTCAAAAGCTTCTTTGGTAACATAATTAAATACTTTGAGCTCTTCATTTACTTCGCCTTTAATAGCGGCTGTCCAGAAATAACTGGTTCCTGGTTTTATCTTTTTCGCAAAATCCTTTACCGGGATTTTCAGCTTGGAAACATAGGTAGTAAAGAAAGGAGCACTTACATTATCGGAATTATACAAAAGGAATTCAAAATCTTTTGCATCTGCATAAGATTTCCAGGATAAAGGAAACTCATTTACCAATCCGGAATAGTTTACCGTATCAAGCCTGGTATCAATCCATACGTTATTGATGTTGCGGCTTACCGCTCCAACGGTATTCATATATGCTTTACGATTGCTGCCCGCAGAACCACTTGGTTTGGTCATTTGTGCCCATACATATTTTACATAATTGGCACTAACAGAATTACTGCTCACACGGCAAGAATCGCCAAACATGGTTAAGGCATAAGTGCCGGGTTTGCCAATAGTGAACATAGCGGCTTCATTACAAATTAATGTAACAGCAGAGCCAGCCGGTACTTTAATGGAAGCGGTGCTCGTAAGTGTTTTGCCAACTTTAGCTTTGCTTTCTACTTTGTTTTCTAATATGGAAACATTTCCTTTAAAACTGTACAATAAGAAACTGTTGCCCTGCCCAAAAACGGTGGCGGCACTTAAAAAAAGGAGGATAAGGAAGAGATACTTTTTCATCTTTTGAGGTTTAAGGTTTGTATTCAAATTTTTGATTGGTTATTTTAATGATGGTGTGGTTTAAACACCGTTTTATAATTAAATTTCTTATGCATCCAAACAGCCCAGGCTTCGTAAAAATAAATTACATCCACAGCCAGCACAATTACCAATAAACTCAGCTTAAGGTCAACCTTCAGACGATACTTATCAAACAAATAGATGCCTAACCACACAAAAAATATTGCCGAAAGAACCTGGGCGATTTTAGCGACTAAATGGAACCAGATATGGCTTTCAAGGTAGTAACGGACGAAAAAAGACATGTGTAACCAACACACAAGCACTGCGATAAGCAGATTTGCCCACGAAGGTAACTTTTTTATGTAGTTATCTTCCAATGCCATAGAAATAATATTGGCGTGTACTACGATCCCATTCATATCCGGTATTGATTTACCATAATACCTGCTGTTCATAGGTGTGAATTTCTTATCCGAGATATCGTTTGGGTCTTCATTAATATAGCCGAATAAGACAATCTTACCCTCTATTGAAGAGCTTTCCACATTATCAGCTAACAAGTCCTCATACTGTATAAGCTGGTATTTTTTTAAGCTGCGGGTATAATTGATTATCACCTTGCTAGTACCCTTTTTTTCTAATTTTTTATAAG
>LNFM01005777.1_pt1 | contig 21009 bp, 18 predicted proteins | sample 596031 | NCBI WGS metagenome assembly LNFM01 (sample SAMN04254537, study PRJNA301005) | activated carbon metagenome | isolation source: dual media filters at the Ann Arbor, Michigan drinking water treatment plant | place: USA: Ann Arbor
CACAACCTTCCCCTTGCCCTCGTCGCCCCATTGGGCGCCGATGACGGCGACATTGGCCATCGCGACTACTCCTGAACCGGGTGCTGCACGGGGCTGATGGCCCCGCTGGCGTCCATCACATGGGTGCAGCGCAAGGATTGCGCCGTATCGGTGGGGGCGAGCGGCGCCACCGTGGCATAGCCGCGCGCCCGCAATGCTGCCGCCTGCCCGGCCGCGGCGCCGCGCGGCAGGAAGACGCGCAGGCGTGGTGCCGCCGGCGGCACGGCGCGCAGCACGGCATCCGGGTACAGCGTCATGCCGGTGGCCGGCTCCTCGCCGGACAAATAGCGGCCGCCGCGCGCCAATTCACCGGTGCGCCCGGAGCCGAAAATCGTGAAGGCGACGCCGGTGTGGTAGTGCAGGCCGCGGAATTCCAACGGGTCCAGCGTGATGCGCAGGCTCGGCGCCAGCTCCCGCACGGCGGCGACCACCGCGGCGGCATGGTCGGCGATCAGCCGCGCGGCCGGCGGCAGGGGCTCCGCCGCCAGCACCGCCAGCGCCGCATCGGCCGGGCCGGCGGCGGCCAGCAGGGCGGGCAGCAGCAGGGCCGCGCCGCCAGCCTGCGCGGCATGCTCGGCCACCGCGGCGGCATCCTTGCGGTCCAGCGCGCGGGCCAGCTTGCGCCGCGCCACGCCCTGCACCCCGGCCTCATCCAGCAGCGCCGGCGCCAGCCGCGGCAGGGTGATATCGAGCGAGGCATCGAGGATGCCGACGGCGGCCAGCGCCTCCGCCGCCACGGCGGCGACCTCGGCATCGGCAGCGGCGCTTTCCGGCCCGATCAGCTCGATCCCCGCCTGGGGAATCTGCCGCGCGGGGGCGAATTGGGTGCCCTGCACGCGCAGCACCTGGCCGGCATAGCTGAGGCGCAGCGGGCGCGGCACGGCGGCCAGGCGGGTGGCGGCGATGCGGGCAACCTGCGGCGTGGTATCCGCGCGCAACCCCATCATGCGGTGGCTGACCGGATCCATCAGCCGGAAGGTCTGCTCCGCCACCGCGGCGCCCGAGCCGGCCAGCAGGCTTTCCTCGAATTCCAGCAGCGGCGGCTTCACCCGTTCATAGCCATGGCGGGCGAAGGTCTCGGCCAGGACCTCCACAAGCATCGCCTCCCGCTCCGCCTCGGGTGGCAGGACGTCGGACAGGCCAGCGGGCAGCAAGGCGGGGTTCGGAGGGTCGTCGGTCATTCTATGGTTCAGCGCCGCGGAAAGGCGGCGCGTGTGTGGCAGGGGGGCGGCCCCTCCGCAACCCCCAGACCGTCGGGGAGGCCGCTCAGGCCAGGATGATATCGAACTCCGCGCGCTGGCCTTCATCCGTGGCCGAAAGCCGCGCCAGCAGCAGCGCGCGGCGCGCTTCGGCCACCCGCCGCAGCAGCGCGTCGCGGGCGTTCAGCGGCTCATCCGGGAAATAGACCTGCGTGGTCAGCGCCGGGCCGCCAGCGGGCGGATGGGCGCGCAGATGGATATGCGGCGTGCGGCCGGGATACTCGCCGGGGCGGATGGTGCGGAAGGCATAGCGGCCGGCGGCATCGGCGCGGGTGCGGCCATAGCCCTGGAAACCGGAATCACGCTGCGTCAGCCGCGCCTCGCCCGGATGCAGGTAGATGCCGGCATGGTCGGCCTGCCAGATCTCCACCACCGCGCCGGGCAGCGCCGCGCCGTCCAGATTCCGCACCTGGCCGGCCAGCAGCAGTGGCCGGCCCTGCGCCACCTGCCCCAGCCCGGCGACGCGCCGCAGATCGGCATCTGCATCGGCCGGGATGGCGCGGGGATAATAGGGGCCTTCCATCTGCGCGGGCGTGCCGCCAGCCGGCTGGGCCTGCGCGCAGCCGGAAAGCAGAAGGGCGGGGGCGGCCAGGATCAGGCCGCGGCGGGGAAACCGGGGAAGGTGCAACGTCATGGCGCAGGAATCCCGCATCCTGTCGCTGCCGTCACGTCACGAAGCGTGACTTGCCGTGGCGGCGTCAGCGCATCAGATTCCCGCCATGCGCCCGTCCTTCCTGCCCCTGCTTCTTCTCGCCGCCTGTGCCGATCCGGCAGCCCAGCATCTCGGGGGCTTCGGTGATCCGGTGCGCGGTGCGGCGCTGTCCGCCCCCTGGTGGCTGGCCGATACCTCCCGCCTCGCCGGCAACCCGGCCCAGGCGGCCCGCACCGCCGTGCAGCTGGAAGTGGTGGCGGATGCCTTCCGGCAGGATCCGCGCTACCGGCACGAGGCCTCCGGCCCCGCCCTGCATGCGACGCGGCAAGGGGTGGCGGAGCTGCGCCAGGCGATTGGCATCGCCCCCACGGCGCCGCCCGCTTCCGTCATCGCCGCGCTGCGCGATGCGGCCGCCGCGCTGGACCAGGGCCGCCCGGCGCGGGCGGAGGCGGCGCTGACCGGGCCGGATTTCCCGCTCGGCCCGCAGGCCACGCTGGCCCGCCTGGCCACCCTGCCCCGCCTGCCGCGCGTTTCGGAAGCCGCGGCGGCGGCCTATGGCGAGATCCGCCGGCTGGATGGCGGCGCAAGCAGCCGAAGCTGAGACCGCCCCCCTCAGAACCGCCCCACCCCGCTGCCCGCCTGGTGCGTCGGTTCAGAACGCCAGCGGCGTCGCCCGCACCACCAGCGGCAGCGCGCGCACCGCGGCCAGCACCGCATCCGGCACCGCTGCATCCAGGCTGACGAGGCAGATCGCATCGCCGCCCGGCGCGTTGCGGCCGAGATGGAAGGTGGCGATGTTGATGCCGGCATCGGCCAGCGTCGTGCCGAAGCGGCCGATGAAGCCGGGGCGGTCCTGGTTCGTCACATACAGCATGTGCGGCGCGAAATCGGCCTCCACCGCGATGCCCTTGATCTCCACCAGCCGCGGCTTGCCGGTGCCGACCAGGGTGCCGGCGACGGAGCGGTTCAGCACCTCCGTCACCACCGTGACGCGGACCAGCGTGGCATAGTCGCCGCTGCGTTCCAGCACCGTCTCCGCCACCTCGATGCCGCGCTCCCGTGCCACCACGGGGGCGTTCACCATGTTCACCGCGCCCATCATCGGCGTCAGCACGCCGGCGAGTGCGGCGGCGGTCAGCGGCCGCTGGTTCAGCTCCGCCGCCTGGCCCTCATAGGCCACATGGATCGCCTTGATCTCCTCCCCCTGCTCGGCGGTGAGCTGGCCGGCGAGTGCGCCGAGCAGGCGGGCGAGTTCCATGTACGGGCGCAGGCGCGGCGCCTCCTCCGCGGTGACGGAGGGCATGTTTATGGCGTTGGAGACGGCGCCGGTGAGCAGGAAGTCGCTCATCTGCTCCGCCACCTGCAGCGCCACATTCTCCTGCGCCTCCGCGGTCGCAGCCCCCAGATGCGGCGTGCAGACCACATTCTCCAGCGCGAAAAGCGGACTGTCGGTCGCGGGTTCCGTCTCGAACACATCGAGCGCGGCGCCGGCCAGGTGGCCGGAGGTCAGCGCATCATACAGCGCCGCCTCATCCACCAGGCCGCCACGTGCGCAGTTGATCAGGCGGGCGCCCTTCTTCATGGCGAAGATGCGCTCCCGCGAGAGGATGTTCTTCGTCTGCTCCGTCATCGGCGCGTGGATGGTGATGACATCCGCACGGGATACCAGCGCGTCGAGATCCACCTTCTCCACGCCCAGTTCCAGCGCCCGCTTCTCCGACAGGAAGGGGTCGAAGGCGATGACCTTCATGTGCAGGCCGATGGCGCGGTTGGCGACGATGCTGCCGATATTCCCCGCGCCCACCAGGCCAAGCGTCTTGCCGGACAGCTCCGTGCCCATGAAGCGGTTCTTCTCCCATTTTCCCGCTTTCGTGGAAGCCGAGGCTTCCGGGATCTGCCGGGCAAGGGCGAACAGCATCGCAATCGCATGCTCGGCCGTGGTGATGGCGTTGCCATGCGGCGTGTTCATCACGACGACGCCGCGCGCGGTGGCGGAGGAGACATCGACATTGTCGACGCCGATGCCGGCACGCCCCACCACCTTCAAGCGCGGTGCGGCATCCAGCACTTCCCGCGTCACCTTGGTGGCGCTGCGGATCGCCAGGCCGTCATATTGGCCGATGATCTCGCGCAGCTCGGCGGGCTTCAGGCCGGGCTTGAAATCCACCTCGATGCCACGGCGCTGGAAAATGGCGATGGCGGCGGGCGAGAGCTTGTCGCTGATCAGGACTTTCGGAGGCGCGCTCATGCCACCACCGCCTTGTGTTCTGCGGCAAGGGTGGCAAAGGCCCAGTCGAGCCAGGGGATCAGCGCCTGGATGTCGGCGGTCTCCACCGTGGCGCCGCCCCAGATGCGGAGGCCCGGCGGGGCGTCGCGGTAGTTGGCGGCGTCGAGCGCCACGCCTTCCTTCTCCAGCATTCCGGACAGCTTTTTCGCCACCGCTGCCTGGCCATCGGCATCGAGCGCGGTGAACCACGGCGCCACGATCTTCAGGCAGATGGAGGTGCAGGAGCGCGTCGCCGGCTCATCGGCCAGGAAGGCCGCCCAGTCGCTGCCGGCGACCCAATCGGCGATCGCGGCGAGATTGGCTTCCGACCGCGCGACGAGGCCCTTCAGCCCGCCGACACTCTCCGCCCAGCGCAGCCCGTCGATCGCGTCTTCCACACAGAGCATCGACGGCGTGTTGATCGTCTCGCCCTTGAAGATGCCCTCGTTGAGCTTGCCGTCCTTGGTCATGCGAAAGATCTTCGGCATGGGCCAGGCGGGCTTGTGGGATTCGAGGCGCGCGACGGCGCGGGGCGACAGCGCCAGCATGCCATGCGCGGCTTCACCACCTAGCACCTTCTGCCAGGACCAGGTCACCACATCCAGTTTTTGCCACTGCAGGTCCATGGCGAAGGCGGCGCTGGTCGCGTCGCAGATGGAAAGCCCCTCGCGGTCCTCCGCGATGAAGTCTGCATTCGGCAGGCGCACGCCGCTGGTGGTGCCGTTCCAGACGAAGACGAGGTCGCGCGCCTTGTCCACCTGCGCCAGATCCGGCAACTGGCCGTAGCCGGCCGAGATCACCTTCACATCGGTGAGGCGCAGCTGCTTGGTGACATCCGTCGCCCAATCCTTGGAGAAGGATTCCCAGGCCAGGATATCGACGCCACGCGGCCCGAGCAGCGACCACAGCGCCATCTCGACGGCGCCGGTATCGGAGGCCGGCACGATGCCCAGCCGCCAGTCCTTCGGCATGCCGAGAATGGATTTCGAGAGTTCAATGGCCTCGGCCAGCTTCGCCTTGGGGTCCTTGGCGCGATGGCTGCGCCCGAGCAGCGCGCCCTCCAGCGCCGCCAGCGACCAGCCGGGACGCTTGGCACAGGGACCAGAGGAGAAACGGGGATTGTTCGGACGCAGGTCCGGCTTGGCGGTCATATGCGGCTCCCTTCCAGAAGCGAATGCGCTCCGGTGGGGGAGCGTGGCCCGCCGCCAGGGTTAAACCCGGCGGCCGGACCGCGCAAGCATCCGCTTCAATGGGCCTCGGGCCGCAGGAAGGCGCCCGCCTGCGCCGCCCGCAATGTGCGCCAGGCCACCCAGCCGGTCAGCGCCGTGGTCAGCGCCAGCGCCAGCCAGCCGAAGACCGGGTGGAACCCCAGCCCCATCAGCATGATGGCGAAGGCGGCGGAGGGAAAGGTGACGCCCCACCAGGACAGGCCGAACGGCACCCGCGCCAATTCCCCTGCCAGCGACAACACCGCCGCCGCCACCAGCAGCCCCACGCCGACAAAGGCCAGCGCCACGCCATGCGTCTGCCCGGTCAGCGCCACCACCGCCAGCGCCCCCACCGCGGGGGGCGCGATGAAGATCGCCAGGCTCGGCCGCATTGCCAGCGGCAGCGGTGGGCCGGCCACCAGCCGGTGCAGCAGCAGCGGCAGGATGGCCAGCCACAGCAGCACGCCGACGCCGAACATCATCCAGGACGCATCGGCAAACCCCATCCGCGCGCCGAAGACCGGCGCCAGGATATTGCCGACGAAGGGAATCAGCAGCGGCGGCGCCAGCATCGCCACCTCCCCCCGCCCGGCCAGCATGCGGCGCAGCAGCAGCATCGCCACCACCAGGTGCAGCGCAATCGCCACGCCCCACAGGCCAGCCCCGAAACGCGGCGCATAGGGCCAGATGGCACCGGCCAGGATCATCAGCCCGACGGTCGGCGCCGCGGCGAAGGCCACGCGCACCGGGTGGCGCAATTCCGCCCGCATCGCATCGGGATAGCGCAGCGCCCGCAGCACCTGGCTGCCCACAACCAGCAGCCAGACCAGCGCCGTCAGCAGCAGCAGCGCCTCCCCCACCACCGCAGGCGCGCCGAGCACCGCGGCGGCCTCTCGCCATGCCAGGCCGACGCCACCCAGGCCCATCGGCAGCACCAGCAACGGCAAGGGCAGATGCGCCAGTCCGGGCGGTGCGGCCGGCACCGGCACCGCGGCCATGACGGGTGCGGCGACCGGGGGCGGTGCGGCTTCGCTCGGCACGGCCAGCACCTGGCCATCCGCCGGCGGATCCAAGGGGGCCGCGCCGCCCGGGATGGCGCGCTTCGGCGTGCGCGGCTTCGCCGGGCCTCGCGTGCCGCTCATAGCGTCACCTCGCCGCGCAGCACGGGCACGCAGCCGCCGCCGACGGTGGCGCGGATGCCATCGGCCGTGCGGCGCGCGGTGGTGCGCAGCAGGCTCGGCCGGCCCATCTCGACGCCCTGGGTGATGTCCCACTCGCCCTGTTCCGCGCCCGAGAGCTTCAGCAGCAGCGCGGCGAGTGGCGTGGCCGCACTGCCGGTCGCCGCATCCTCCACCGTGCCGCCGAGCGGCGCGAACATCCGCGCCCGCACGGCGTTTCCATCCGGCGCATACAGATACAACGCGAAGCGCCCGGCGAGCGCCGGCACCGCATCCAGCCCCGCCCGAAAACCGGCGAAATCGGGCTGGGCGCGGGTGAGCGCCTCGGGCGTCACCTCGGCCAGGACGAAAAAATTGCCGGTGCCGGCACGCACCGGCGCATGGCGCGCCACGACGATGTCAGCCTCCGCCAGCCCCGCCGCGCGGGCGATGAGCGCGGCCGGCAGTTCCACATCCAGCGTCAGCGGCTGCGGCGCCGCGATGGTGGTGCCCGCGGCCTCGACGCGCACCTCCACCAGCCCGGCGATCTCCTCGAAGCGCAGCACGCCATCCACGGCGCGGTCGCGCAGCACGAAGCCGGTGCCGACATTCGGATGGCCGGCGAAGGGCATTTCGTATTGCCGGGTGAAGATGCGCACGCGGGCGGTATTCGCCGGGTCCGCCGGCGGCAGCACGAAGGTGGTCTCGGAGAGGTTGAACTCCGCCGCCAGCGCCTGCATCTCGGCATCGGTCATGCCGCGCGCATCCGGAAACACGGCGAGCTGGTTGCCGCCGAAGCGCCGGTCCGTGAAGACGTCCACGGTGACGAAGTCGAAGCGCCTCACGGCAGGATCTCCAGGCGGGATGGGTCCATGGTGATGCCATGGCCGAGCGGCCCGTGTCCCTGCCCCAGCCCTGGTGCGGCGCGCATGGCAGCCTGCACATAGGCGCGGGCGCGGCGCACGGCATCGCGTAGCGACAGGCCCTGCGCCAGGCCGCAGGCAATGGCGGAGGCCAGGGTGCAGCCGGTGCCATGCGTGCTGGTGCTGGCAATGCGCGGGCTTTCGAAGATCTCGGTGCCCTCTTCCGTCGCCAGCAGGTCGGTCAGCACCGCGCCCTCCAGATGCCCGCCCTTCACCAGCACGGCGCGCACGCCCATGCGCAAAAAGGCTTCGGCCGCGCGGTGCATGGACGGCACATCGGTGACGGGAAAACCGACAAAGGCCTCCGCCTCCGGCAGGTTGGGCGTGATCAGCGCGGCCATGGGCAGCAGCCGTTCCGCCAGAGTCGCCACCGCATCCTCCGCCAGCAGCCGATGCCCGCCCTTGGCGACCATCACCGGGTCCGCCACCAGCGGGATGCCCGTGCCGTGCTCCGCCAGCGCATCGCAGACCGCTTCGATGGTGGCGACATCGGCCAGCATGCCGGTCTTGATGGCGTCGGCGCCGATATCCTCCAGCACCATGCGGATCTGCAGCCGGATGAAATCCGGCGGCACGCCCATCACTGCCTGCACGCCCAGCGTGTTCTGCGCCGTCAGCGCGGTGACGGCGGTGGCCGCAAAGCCGCCGAGCGCGGTGACCGTCTTGATATCGCCCTGAATGCCCGCCCCGCCGCCGGAATCCGAACCGGCGCAAATCAGAACCCGACCCTTCGCAGTCATTCGGCAGCGACCACCTTCTTCGCGGCACTGGCCGCGGCGCGAGCGCGGATCAGCGCGGACAGCTCCGCCACCGTGCGCCGCATCTCGCCGGCATCCTCGGCCTCCGCCATCACCCGGATCAGCGGTTCGGTGCCGGAGGCGCGGACCAGCACGCGGCCGCGATTGCCGAGCTTCTCCCCCGCCGCCGCAATCGCCTTGGCGACTTCCGCATCACCGAGCGGGGAGGTTCCGGTGTAGCGAATATTCTCCAGAAGCTGCGGCATCGGCGTGAAGCGGCGACACACCTCGCTGGCCGGGCGCCCCTCCTCCACCAGCAGCGCCAGGATCTGCAAGGCGGCGAAGAGCCCGTCGCCGGTGGTGGCGAAATCCGAGAGGATCACATGGCCCGATTGCTCGCCGCCGAGGTTGCAGCCGGCCTCGCGCATCTTCTCGCCGACATAGCGGTCGCCCACCTTGGTACGGTGCAGCTTGAGGCCGAGGCCCTCCAGATGCCGCTCCAGCCCCAGGTTGGACATGACGGTGGCGACCACCCCGCCGCCGGTCAGCTTGCCCTCCCGGTGCCAGGCTTCGGCGATGGTGGCCAGGATCTGGTCGCCATCGATGATGCGGCCCTGCTCGTCGCACAGCGCCAGGCGGTCCGCATCGCCATCGAGGGCAATGCCCAGATCGGCGCGGCGTTCCCGCACCAGCTCGCCGAGTTTCTGGGGGGCGGTGGCGCCGGAATCGCGGTTGATGTTGAAGCCATCGGGCGAGACGCCGATGGAGACCACCTCCGCCCCCAGCTCCCAGAGCACGGTCGGCGCCACCTTGTAGGCGGCGCCATGCGCGCAATCGACGGCGATCCGAAGACCCTCCAGGCTGCGGCCGCGCGGGAAGGCGGCCTTGGCGGCCTCGATATAGCGGCCGGGCGCATCATCCAGCCGGCTGGCGCGGCCGAGTTTGGCCGGGGCCGCCAGCGTCTCGAGAAAATTCGGCGCATCCATCAGCGCCTCGATCTCGGCCTCCTGCGCGTCCGACAGCTTCAGCCCATCCGGGCCGAACAGCTTGATGCCATTGTCCTCATAGGGGTTGTGGCTGGCGGAGATCATCACGCCGAGGTCGCAGCGCAGGCTGCGGGTCAGCATGGCGATCGCCGGCGTCGGCAGCGGCCCGACCAGCACCACATCCATCCCCGCGCCGACGAAGCCCGCGGTCATGGCGGGTTCCAGCATATAGCCGGAAAGCCGCGTATCCTTGCCGATGACGACGCGGTGCTTATGCGTGCCGCGGTTGAAGAAGCGCCCGGCAGCCTGGCCGAGGCGGAGTGCGGTGCCGGCATCCATGGGCGGCTTGTTGGCCGTGCCTCGGATGCCATCGGTGCCGAAGAGCTTGCGGGTCGGTGCGGTCATGCGCTCGCTTATAGCCTCGGCCGGGCGGTTTGAAATCTACGCTGCCGTGACCTCGCCGGTATACGCCGTGGCGCCCGGGCCAGGCGTGGCGCCGGGCGGGCATTTGCCGAGGATGATCATGCCCAGCACCTCGTCCTTGGTGACATCCGCCGTGCGGGCGGTGCCGACCAGGCGACCATTCTTCATGACGCTGACCCGGTCCGCCAGGTCGAAGACATCATGGATATCGTGGCTGATCAGGAAGATGCCGATGCCCTGCGCCTTCAACTGCAACACCAATTCGCCCACCTGCGCCGTCTCGGCCGGGCCGAGCGCGGCGGTGGGCTCATCCATGATCAGGATGCGGGCGTTGAAATGGATGGCGCGGGCGATGGCCACCGATTGCCGCTGGCCACCGGACAAAGCGCGGACCGGTTCCTTGAAGCGCCGGAAATGCGGGTTGAGGCGGGCCATCACCTTGCGGGTTTCGGATTCCATCGCCGCGTCGTCCAGCAGGCCCCAGCGCGTGGTGATCTCCCGGCCCAGGAAGATATTGGCGGCGGCGTCGACATTGTCGGCCAAGGCGAGGGATTGGTAGATCGTCTCGATGCCATGGCGCTTGGCGTCGCGCGGCGAATGGATCTCGGCCGGCTGCCCGCCCACCAGGATCTCGCCCGCATCGGCGCGATAGGCGCCCGACAGGATCTTGATCAGCGTGGATTTGCCGGCGCCGTTATGGCCGAGCAGGGCCACGACCTCCCCCGGCATCAGCTCGATGGAGACGCCATCCACCGCCTTGATGCCGCCGAAGGCGATGGAGATGTCGCGCATTTCGACCAGGGGAGCGCTCATTTCAATCGCCTCCGCCAGGCGCCGTCGAGCCAGACGGCAAAGACCAGCACCAGCCCCACCACGATGTTCTGCAAGGGCGTATCCACCCCCAGCAGCACCATGCCGGATTGCAGCGACTGCATCACCAGCGCGCCGAGCATGGCGCCTGCCACGGACCCCAGTCCGCCGGCGAGCGACGTGCCGCCGATCACCGCGGCGGCGATCACATACAGCTCGTCCAGCGTGCCCGCCGCATTGGTCGCCGCATTCAGCCGCGCCATGGCGATGCAGGCCGCCAGCCCAGCCAGCGCCCCCATCAGCCCAAAGACCAGCATCAGGGTGCGCCGCGTGTTCACCCCCGAAAGCTCCGCCGCTTCCGGATTGCCGCCGATGGCAAAGACGTAGCGGCCGAAGCGGGTGCGGGTGGCCAGCACCGTCATGGCAATGCCGACGCCGAGCGCCACGATCACCGGCAGCGCGAGGCCGTGCGCGATGAACAACCCACCCGCGGGCCATTCAATGCCCTGCGCCGCCGCCATGCGCCGCGCCACGCCGGGCGGAATGGGATAGGCATTGGCCACCGCGACCGCGCCGATCACGGCGAGGCAGGACAGCCCTATCAGCACACCCTCCGCCCAGGCGGGCCGCACCGGGAAGCCGAAGGCCAGCCGCCGCCGGCGCATCAGCATCATGCCGCCGAGGATGGCCAGGCACCCCAACCCCGCCAGCAGCCAGGAGGCATTGGCACCAATGGCCCCCTCGATGCCGCCGCCGAGCATCCGGAACTGCCCATCCATCGGCGCGACCGTCTGCCCCTGCGTCACCCACCAGGCGCCGCCCCGCCACACCAGCAGCCCGCCCAGCGTGACGATGAAGGAGGGGATGCCGAGATAGGCGATCAGCCCGCCCTGCAGCAGGCCGATGACGCCCCCGACACCGATGCCCAGCGCCACGGCGATGAAGGCCGTCGCCGGATGCTCCAGCCCCAGCACCTCCGGCAGCCAGCGCGCCTGCGCCACGCCGACCACCATGCCGACGAAGCCGAGGATGGCGCCCACGGACAGGTCGATGTTCCGCGTGACGATCACCAGCACCATGCCGCAGGCCATGATGCCGATGGAGGCCGTCTGCACCGACAGGTTCCACAGGTTCCGCGGCGTCAGGAAGGCGCCGCCCGAAAGCAGGTCGAACCCCACCCAGATCGCGGCCAGCGCGGCCAGCATGCCGACCAGCCGCGGATCAATCTCAAGCTGCCGCATGAGGCGTGCTCAGTTGCAGGCCTGCACCCGCCCCGCCGGAACCCCCTGGCAGATCGCCGCCTTCGGCGCCCAGTTCGCCTCGATGATCAGGCCGAGATTGTCCCGCGTCACCGGCACCGGCGTCAGGAACCGCGCCGTCATCGCCCGCTTCTGCGGTCCTTCATTCCACTGCACCGCGCCCGGCACCTGCGCCAGCCGCGCCCCGCCGGCGAGCTGCAAGGCGATCTCCGCCGCGTTCTTGCCGAGCTCCCGCGAATCCTTCCAGATCGTCACGGTCTGGGTGCCGACCGCGATCCGGTTCAGCGCCGCCCGGTCCGCATCCTGGCCGGAGACCGGCACGCTGCCCGCCAACCCCTGCGCCGCCAGCGCCGCGATGGCACCACCCGCCGTGCCGTCATTCGCCGCCACCACCGCATCGATGCGGTTGTTGTTGCGGGTCAGCATCTGCTCCATGTTCCGCTGCGCATTCGCCGGCAGCCAGCCATCGGTATAGGCCTCGCCCACATTGCGGATGCGGCCGGCATCGATGTGGGGCTTCAGCACCTCCATGCTGCCGCGGAACAGGAAATCCGCATTCGGGTCGGCGGAGCTGCCCTTGATGAAGGCGTAGTTGCCCTCCGCCTTCTGGGCCAGCACGCTGCGCGCCATCATGCGGCCGACCTCGACATTGTCGAAGGTCAGGTAGAACACCTCCGGCATCTCGATCAGCCGGTCATAGGCGACCACGGCCACACCCTCATCGATCGCCTTCTGCACGCCGGGGCGGATGGCGGCGGCGTCCTGCGCCAGCACGATCAGCGCCTTGGCGCCGCGCGCCAGCAGGCTTTCGATATCCGTCAGCTGCTTGGCCGGGGAGGATTGCGCATCGGCCGAGAGGTAGCTGCCACCGGCCGCGCGCAGCGCCGCCTGGATCGCGGCCTCATCGGTCTTCCAGCGCTCCTCCTGGAAGTTGGACCAGGAGACGCCGACCACCGGCCCCCTGCCCTGCGCCCGTGCCACGCCGCCCAGAAACGGCGCGGCGAGCCCCGCGGCCAGCATCACCCGGCGCGACAATCCCTGATTGAACTTCGACATGCCTCGCTCCCCATCTCGCATGGCCTTGTGGCCATCGTTGGGGGGGAGCCTCCGCCACCGTATACGCTCACGTCAAGCGCCGTGTGCGATCGCGGCTCAGCCCTCCTCGTCCTCGTCTGCCCCGCCCGACAGGGCGCGCCAGATCGACAGCGCCTGCACCGTCTCCGCCACATCATGCACCCGCAGCATCGCCGCCCCACGGGCCGCCGCCGCCAGCGCCGCGGCCACCGAGGCCGGCACCCGCGCGGCCGGGGTCTCCACCCCGGACAGCGTGCCAAGGAAGCGCTTACGGCTGGCGCCGAAGACGATGGGGCAGCCGATGCCGGCCAGCAGCGGCAGCCGCTCGATCAGCGCCAGGTTGTGCGGCAGGCGCTTGCCGAAGCCGATGCCGGGGTCCACCGCCAGGCGGTCCCGCGGCAGGCCCAGCCGCTCGGCGGCCGCCACCCGGTCTGCCAGGAATTGCGCCACCTCCAGCGCCACATCGCCATAGCGGGGGTCCTGCTGCATGGTGCGCGGATCCTCCCCCAGCATATGCATCAGGATGACGCTGGCCTCCGACCGCGCCAGCACCCGCGCCGCCGCCGGGTCGTGGCGCAGCGCGGTGATGTCGTTGACGATCTCCGCGCCCGCTTCCAGCGCGGCCAGCATGGTGGCGGCGTTGCGGGTATCGACGCTGATGGTGGCGGCCTTGGCCAATTCGCGGATCACCGGCAGCACGCGCCGGCATTCCTCCTCCGGCGCCACCGCAAGCGATCCGGGGCGCGTGGACTCGCCGCCGATATCCAGCAGGTCCGCGCCCGCCTCCAGCATCGCATGGCCGGCGGCGATCGATTCCGCAATGCCGCGGCCGCCATCCGAGAAGCTGTCAGGCGTGACGTTGATGATGCCCATGACCAGCGGCCGCCCGCTTTCGGCGGGCATCGGCAGGCCGGCGAAGCGGGGCAAGGCGCGGGTCAGCGCCAGGACCTTGGCCTGCCAGGCCGCCGGTACTTCGGACAGGGGCAGCGGCAGGCTGGGCGCATCGGGCCCGATCAGCCGCACCAGCGTGAAGGCCAGCGGCCCACCGGCCAGCGGCAAGGCCAGGTCGGCGGCCTGCGCGGCGGCGGCGGCCTGGCCCTCGATCAGGCCCAGCGGCTCGACCCATGTTTCGGTCACGACTCGCGGCCCCCGGTGCGGTAGTGGGCGACGATGCCCTGGCGCCGCACTACGGCAAAGCGCCGCGTCGCCACAAACGAAAACGGCCCGCTTGCGCGGGCCATTTGGGGTTTCAGGTGCCCGGCTGCGGTGCCAGGCCCGGGCCGGGGTTCGGCCGCGGGGTGGGCCGGCCGCTGGTGGGCACGCTGCCGCGACCCTGGTTCACAGGCTCATCCGGGCGGACCCGGACGATCGGCTCGCCCTTGATGATCAGCCTGATCTCGTCGCCCGAGATCGTCTCGTGCTCCAGCAGGCCCTTGGCCAGCAGGTGCAGCTCGTCGATGTTCTCGGACAGGACCTTGGTGGCGCGGGCATAGGCGTTGTCGATGATGGTGCGGATCTCACCATCGATCTTCCGCGCCGTTTCCTCCGACAGGTTCTTCGACTGGGTCACGCTGTGGCCGAGGAACACTTCCTGGTCGTTCGAGCCATAGGCGATCATGCCGAGATTCTCGGACATGCCCCATTCGGTCACCATCCGGCGGGCCTGGTCGGTCGCCATCTTGATGTCGCCCGAGGCGCCGTTCGAGACCTTGTCGGAGCCGAAGATCAGTTCTTCCGCAACGCGGCCGCCCATCGCCATGGCGAGCTCGGCCTTCATCTTGGACTTGTGCTTGGAGTAGCGGTCACCGGCCGGCAGGGACATCACCAGGCCCAGCGCACGACCGCGCGGGATGATGGTGGCCTTGTGGACGGGGTCGCACTCCGGCTCATGCATCGCCACCAGGGCGTGGCCCGCCTCGTGATAGGCGGTCATGCGCTTCTCATCCTCGGACATGACGAGGCTGCGGCGCTCCGCACCCATCATCACCTTGTCCTTGGCTGCCTCGAACTCCGCCATGCCCACGGTCCGGCGGCCGGTGCGCGCTGCCAGCAGCGCCGCCTCGTTCACCAGATTGGCAAGGTCGGCGCCCGAGAAGCCCGGCGTGCCGCGCGCAATCACCTTCGGCTCCACGTCAGACGCCAGCGGCACCTTCCGCATGTGAACCCGCAGAATCTTCTCGCGGCCGTTCACATCGGGGTTCGGCACCACGACCTGGCGGTCGAAGCGGCCCGGGCGCAGCAGCGCGGGGTCCAGCACGTCCGGCCGGTTGGTGGCGGCGATGATGATGACGCCCTCATTCGATTCGAAGCCGTCCATCTCCACCAGCATCTGGTTCAGCGTCTGCTCGCGCTCATCATTGCCGCCGCCGAGGCCGGCGCCGCGGTGGCGACCCACGGCATCGATTTCGTCGATGAAGATGATGCAGGGGGCGTTCTTCTTGCCCTGCTCGAACATGTCGCGGACGCGCGAGGCGCCGACGCCCACGAACATCTCGACGAAGTCGGAGCCGGAGATGGTGAAGAACGGCACATTGGCTTCGCCGGCGATGGAGCGGGCCAGCAGTGTCTTGCCGGTACCCGGCGGGCCGACCAGCAGCACGCCCTTCGGGATCTTGCCGCCCAGCCGCTGGAATTTTTGGGGGTCACGCAGGAATTCGACGATCTCCTCCAGCTCGGCCTTGGCCTCCTCGATGCCGGCCACATCGTCGAAGGTCACACGGCCCTGCTTCTCCGTCAGCAGCTTGGCCTTGGACTTGCCGAAGCCCATGGCCCGGCCGCCGCCGCCCTGCATCTGGCGCATGAAGAAGATCCAGACGCCGATCAGCAGCAGCATCGGGAACCAGGAAATCAGGATCTGGAACAGCGGGTTGACGTCGCTCTCCTCCGGCCGTGCCACCACGCGCACGCCACGTTCCGTCAGGCGGCTGACCAGCTGCGGGTCTTCCGGCGTGAAGGTGGAGAAGGTGCGGCCGTCATTGGTCTGCCCGGTCACGGTGCGGCCCTGGATGGTCACGTCCCGGACCTGGCCGGCATTGACCTCGTTCAGGAAGTCCGAATAGGCGACCTGCTGCGCAGCCCGGGTGCTCCCACCGCTGGAGGGCTGGAACAGGTTGAACAGCGCTACGAGCAGCAGCGCCACGATAACCCAAAGCGCCAGGTTCCGGCCAAAATTGTTCACGTTTGCATCCCTTCGGGGCTTCCCAAGCTGGATATCGCCAGCCCACAGGAGTGGCCCGCTCCGCACTCACACATAGGTGCGCCCGCGCCGGCTTCCATCCCGTGAATGAGACATTGGGGATGGACGCCAGCAGGGGCGGCGCTCAACTCACCGCGCCGCCCGGTGGCGCAAAGCGCAGCCGGGTGCCGAAGATTGTTCTGGGGCAAGGATAGGACAGCGCGGGCACCACGGCCAGCACAGTGTCGCGACCATCATCCGAAGACCGCCACAGCGCCGGCAGGGTGCGCGCCACGGCAGCGGGCAGCCAGCCGGGCCGGTCCAACCCTGCGGCGGCGGCGCCCAGGGCGCCCAGCCGCAACCCGGCCTCGGGCGTGCCCCACAGCCGGAACCGACCATCCCAGACCGCGCCATCCCGCGCCGGGACGGGCGGCGCCATGGCCGCTTCCTCCCGCAGCAGCAGCCCCTGCCGGGTCAGCCGCGCGCCACCCAGCGTGCCGCCCCCCCGCGCCAGCAGCCCCGCCACCGCCGCGGGCGCGGGCGGATGCAGCCCGGCGCCGATCATCCGGACCAGCCCCGCGAGCGTGGCGACCGCCACCGCATCCTGCCCCAGCGCCGCCAGGTCCAGCCGCGCAAAGCCGTGCTCGGACAGGGTGGCCGCCTGTGCCAGCCGCGCCGCCACCGCGGCCTGCCCTGCCTCCCGGCGCCGCGCGAAGGCGCCCGCCGCCCCGGCCAGTGCAAGGGTCGCGGCACCCTCCCCCGCCGGATCGGCAAGGGCCAGGCGCAATCTGGCGCGGGTGAAGCGCGGATCGGCGTTGGAAGGGTCGCGCACCGGGTCCAGCCCGGCGGCGGCCACCACCGACTCCAGCCAGGCGGGGCTTGCCGCCAGCAGCGGGCGAATCAGCAGGGCGCCGCCGGCATTGCGCACCGCCGCCATGCCCGCCAGGCCCGTGGCGCCACTGCCGGCCAGGCCGCGCAACAGCAGCGTCTCCGCCTGGTCACCGCGATGCTGGCCCAGCGCCACCCAGCCGGCGCCGCATTCCGCGGCCAGGGCCAGCAGCGCCGCCAGCCGTCCCTCCCGCGCCCGCGCCTGCACGGCCGCACCGGGCGGCAGGTTCAGGGCCAGGATGCGGCAGGCGATGCCGCGCGCACCAAGCCAGGCCGCGACCATCGCCGCTTCCGCCGCGCTGCCGGGCCGCAATCCGTGATCGACGATGCCGGCCGTCAGCGCCCCGCCGCGCGCCGCGACCCAATCGGCCAGCAGAACCGCCAGGGCCAGGCTGTGCGGGCCACCGGAGACGCCGGCCACGATCCGGGGCGCCGGGCCGAAGGGGCCGAGCGGCGCCATCCATGCGGCGAATCGCGAGATGTCTAGAAAGAAAGGGCGTGCCTGACCGGCACGGGTGCCAGAAAGCGCCTCAACGGCACTGGGCGCGGCGCCGGGCATCGGTCGCACGCTCCGCCACCGCGCCGCGCAGTGCGGGGAAGCGGGTTCGCAGATCATTCAACTGGTTGCAGGCGTCGCGGTTGTTGTTGAGGCTGATGAGCGCCTCGGCGACGCCCAGCATCGCCTCCGGCGCCCGGCTGCCCTGGGGGCTGCGGCGGAAGGCGTCGTCATAGGCCACGGCGGCGCCTGCGAAATCCCGCTTTCCGGCCAGGGCAGCGCCGAGCAGGATCTGGGCATCCCCGGCACGCGCCGTGTCGCGGGCGGCAATCACCTCCCGCGCTGCGGATTCGGCCGCGTTCCAATCCCGCCGGCCGAGCGCGGCCTGGCCATCGGCCAAGGCGCGTTGCGGCGTGCGGGGCGCGGCCGCCGGTGCTGTGGCCGGCGCAGCCGCGGTGGCTGCCGTGGGCGGGCGCGCCGGTGGGGTGGCGCTGCCCTGGCGTTGGCCTTCGATCTGCTGCAGGCGGAAGTCGATATCGCCCTCCAGCTTCTGCAGCCGTTCCTGCAAGCTGCGCTCGCGGAATTCGGATTGCTCGGCACGGCCGCGCAGGCTGCGCAGCTCCTCCTCAAGCCGCGAGACGCGGTCGAGCAGCGTGCCAACCAATTCCGATTGCGGGGCGCCACCCGGCGGGGTTGGCCGCCCGCCGAGCGCCGAGGCGCCGGCCACCGGTGCCGGCATGGCGGCCACGCCACCCCGGCGCAGCACTTCCATTTCCTGCCGCAATTGCAGGATCTGGTTTTGCAGGGCGATGCCTTCGCGCGTCTCGACCTGCGCTTGCGCCGCCTGGTGCGGCAGCAGGCTCAGGACAGTGAGGCCAAGGCCAAGCAGAGCGGTTCGAAATAGTCGCATGCGGGGCTCCTTCATGCCTGCGGCACCGCCCGGATACGGCAGAGCCGCATCCGGGGCCAGGGCCTGTGCAAACGAAGTGCCGTGACCCGATGGATCACGAACGGCCCGTTGCGGTGGTGGGGGCCCTCACCGAAGGCCCCCGGTCCGTATCAGCGCACCACCGTGACGGCGCGGCGGTTCTGCGACCAGGCCTGCTCGTTCGAGCCGAGCGAAGCCGGGCGGTCCTTGCCGTAGGAGATGGTGGCAACCCGCGCCGGGGCGACGCCGCCAGCCACCAGCACATCGCGCGCCGCATTGGCGCGGCGCTGGCCGAGTGCCAGGTTGTATTCGCGGGTGCCGCGCTCGTCGGCATGACCCTCGACCGCAACCTGCACCTGCGGGAAGCGCGCCAGCCAGCCGGCCTGGCGGTCCAGCACCACGCGCTGGTCAGCGCGGACGCTGCTGCGGTCGGTGTCGAAGAACACGCGGTCGCCAATATTGGCCACCAGGTCTTCCTGGCTGCCCGGGCGCGGGCCGCTGGTGGTGGTCTCGGCGCCACCGCCGGTGGCGGCGGAGGATTGCTCAGTGCCGCTGCCGCAGGCAGCGAGCAGGGCCACGGCGGCGAACGCGCCGAGGAGCTTGGTGTTCATCGGAATCGGGATCCTTCCAGGGTTGACGTGACACGAATCGGGCAATCGCGCCGACGGCGCGGTATGTTCTGGAAATTCTGCGGCAGCAACAAGGCAAACTGAGCTGTTCGCGCTACCGAGTGTTACGACAGCAGGGGACTCCAGGCCGGATCCGAGGCATCGGTCGGCGTCACCATCTGCCGTTCATTGAATCCGGCGATGTCGATCTGCGCGAGGCGGGAGGAATAGCCGCTACCGCGCGCATCCCGCGCCGGGGTTTCCCGGTAGAAGGCCAGCACCCGGCCATTCGGTGCGAAGGTCGGGCCTTCCATCGACCAGCCTTCGCTGAGAATCCGCTCGCCCGAGCCATCCGGCCGCATCACGCCGATGGCAAACTGCCCACTGCTGATCCGGGTGAAGGCAATCAGGTCGCCACGCGGCGACCAGACGGGCGTTGCGTAGCGCCCATTGCCGAAGGAAATCCGCCGCGCCCCACCGCCATCGGCGGACATGACGTAAAGCTGCTGGTCACCGCCACGGTCCGAATTGAAGACAATCTGCGTGCCATCCGGCGAATAGCAGGGCGAGACGTCCAGCGACCCACCGGAGGTGATCTGGCGTTCCCGCCGGCTGGCGATGTCCACCACGAAGATATTCGCATCCCCACCCCGGCTGGCCGAGAGGATCACGCTGCGCCCATCGGGGGCAAAGCGCGGGCTGAAGGTCATGCCGCCGAAATTGCCGAGCACCTGCTGCTGGCCGCTATCCAGGTTGAACAGATAGACCCGCGGCTGGTTGCGGAAATAGGACATGAAGGCAACCTGGCGCGCCGTCGGGTGGAAGCGCGGGGTCAGGGCCTGGAAGCTGCCATCGGTCAGGAAACGGTGATTCTCGCCATCCTGGTCCATCAGCGCCATGCGGCGCGTGCGGCGGTCGCGCGGGCCGGATTCGGCGATGTAGACGAGCTGCGTGTCGAAATAGCCCTTCTCGCCCAGCAGCCGCTCATAGATCACGTCGCTGATCAGGTGGGCGATGCGGCGCCATTGCGCCGCCGGCGCCGTGAAGGCGGTGCCCTGCAACTGGGTGTCCGCCAGCACGTCCCACAGGCGGAACTCCACCCGCAGCCGCCCCCCCGATTCCTCGACCCGGCCGGTGGTCAACGCATGGGCGCCGATCACCCGCCAATCCTGGAAGCGCGGATTGGCGGCCGCCGTCTCCGCGGTCTGGATGAAGGCCTGCCGGTCCACCGGGCGGAACAGGCCGGAATTGCGGAGATTGGCCTGGATGACGCGGGCGATGTCGCGGCCCACGCGCTGCGCATCCGGGCCGGCGCCCGCCATGTCCGGCACGGCGATCGGCACCGGATCCGTGCGCGCGCGCGTCACGTCGATCACGGTGGTCGAGGCCTGCTGGCCCAGGGCGAAGTCGGGCAGCAGGCTGGCCACCACCGTGCCGCCCAGGCCCGCGAAAACACTGCGCCGCGTGAGGCCGAAGCCCGGCATGTTCATCGGAGAAATCCCCTCGGCGAGAAATTGAACTGAAAGCGGTTTTCACCCGCCTGCAGGCGACCTGGCGGCACCGGCAGCGGGCTGCAAGCCGGATCCCGCAACGCGCGGCGCGCCTGTTCGTATAGCGCGCGGGCGCGCGGTTCGCTCGGCACCCCATCGGGTCCGGGCAGCACATTCCGGATCACGCCTTCACGATCCACGATGGCGACCAGGCTGACGCGCATATCGGCCAAGCCGAGCATGCCCTGGTCCACCCGCCAGCACTCGCCCACCCTTTCCCCGATCGCGGCGCGTTCGCCGGCATTGAGCTGGTCGGCCCCATCCGGCGTGCCGCCCGCGGCTGCGGGACGCCCGGCCTGCGGGGTGGGTCGCGCGGTGGGTGGGCGATTGGCGGCCTGCTGCTGGCGCAGCCGCTCCAGCGTGTTGAGCACGCTGGTCGAGCGTTCATCCGGCCGCGCCACCGGCGGCGTGCTGCCGGTGCCGGGCGTGGTCACCGGCGTGGGCGGCGGTGGCGCGGGCGGCGGCGGCAGGGGCACGGCGGTTTGCGCCGGCGGGGCGTTGGCCGGCGCGGCCGGGGCGGCGGGCGTCGCCGGGGTCGGGGCGGCCGGCGTCGGCGGCGTCGGGCGTGCCG
>LNFM01006764.1_pt1 | contig 21008 bp, 21 predicted proteins | sample 596031 | NCBI WGS metagenome assembly LNFM01 (sample SAMN04254537, study PRJNA301005) | activated carbon metagenome | isolation source: dual media filters at the Ann Arbor, Michigan drinking water treatment plant | place: USA: Ann Arbor
AGCACCCGCTCTATATAAAAATTGCACCAATGCAAGTGCCGCTTATATTGTCCGGACGATTTGAAGGTTCTAGTCAAGAAATTAAACAAAGTATCACTGATTACATGAATGGATGGCGCTACGAGCAGGGAATTATCTACGAAGCCAACGAAACCTTTGACCAGTACCTCAGACGCGTTATCAGGCATATCATTGATTTGCAGAAAACAAAACGTCGTTCATAATAGACAGCATGCACAACCATCATGCTGTTTTATTATTGAGCAATTCCTATGCGGAAAGTGGCTACACCCCAACTCACGAAAGTGAAACGATTGAGATTGAAATCAACACCTTTGAGACGCTCGCTATTTCTGACGTGCGCAAAATAATTCAATCGGCGTTTGCTAAACCGTTTGCTGCAGATGTAAAAATGGTAGTGATTGAAGCAAAGGGGATAGCTCGTGAAGCTCAGCATGCCTTATTAAAAATCTTTGAAGAACCACCACTCTCAACCAAGTTTATTTTGGTTTTACCCGGAATTGAAGGATTGTTGCCAACTGTCTTGTCGCGAGTAAGTATGCCTTTTGGATCGGCAGTAGCTGCGCGAACTACCAATCCTTTTTTTACAATTTTCGAGTCAAGTTCCTATGCGGGACGGCTCGACGTTATTTCCAGAATTACCAAAGATAAAGACAGTGACCAGATTGAACTATTGCGCGCTGGCGTACTGTGGCGCTTGTCACAGACACCACTCCCATCACACGCACCACAGCTAGCCTACTGTGTGAATACAATGAATGTGCGCGGTGCTTCAAAAAAAATGTTACTGGAAGAAATAGCCCTACTTTTGCCTATGCAGGTTAACTAGTGCTATACTCTTATAAATAAAGGGATAATTAATTTAACGACGAGATATTTTATGGATAATGGATACGAAAAAAGACTCAAAGAAGTAATCGAATTTTTGCAAAAAGAATTTGTGGCCATCAGAACCGGACAGGCAACGCCGGCACTTTTAGATAGTGTAAAAGTAGAAAGTTACGGAACCTATATGCCTATCCAGCAAATTGGCTCAATTGGTGTTGAAGATGCTCGGACACTCCGTATCTCTACTTGGGACGCTACTCAAATTCCGGCTATAGAACGAGCAATTCGTGATTCAGACTTAGGAGTATCTGTCTCTACAGACTCTGCCGGACTGCGCGTCATTTTCCCAGACTTAACTGCTGAGCGCCGTCAGCAAATTGTAAAAATCGCTAAAAGTAAACTCGAAGATGCGCGCGTATCTGTCCGCGCGGTACGTGATGACGCCATGAAGGGAATTGAGGCTGCCCTCAAAGCGGGAGATATTACCGAAGATGATAAACATACACAGCGCGAACAAGTGCAAAAGAATGTAGATCTCACTAACCGTACGCTCGAAGCAATATTTGAAAAGAAAGAGGAGGAGATTTCAAAGTAAAAAGCCCGCCCTAGGGCAAATCGCTAGAACTGGTAAAATTATAAACAAATTTTATCTCCTAATTATATAAATTAAATCTAATTACTAATTATGACAACCATCCTCATCTTCCTGGCCGTATTGTTTGTGCTCATTTTGGTTCATGAATGGGGTCATTTTATTGTGGCAAAGTTAACCAAAATGCGGGTTGATGAATTTGCCATTGGGTTCCCACCGCGACTATTTTCACGCAAATATGGCGAGACTGAATACAGCTTAAATGCACTACCATTAGGAGGGTACGTCCGAATTTATGGTGAAGACCCTACTGCCGTTGATGTGATTGACCCTGACAGAGATCGAGCTTTTGGTTCAAGACCTAAATGGGCTCAGGCGTTGGTGTTGATTGCAGGAGTAACCATGAACTGGATTTTCGCCTGGTTCCTTCTCGTTATTATTATGTTAGTGGGAGTGCCTACCCAGATAGAAGAAAGTAGTGCCACCAGTAATTCAGTAGTCTATATCGAAAGTGTGCTCGAGGGTTCACCGGCAGATACCGTACTGCCACCACAATCAAAACTAATTCGAGTCGAAAGCGGGGAGGCAACACTGTCACCGATACTACCGTCAACATTAAGTGATTTTGTGGCTGAGCGGGCCGGCGAGACAATCGATATTACCTATCAAGATGTAAACGGAGTAGAGAATACTGTTGCAGTCATTCCGCTTACTGGTGTTATCGAATCTTCGCCCGATAGAGCAGCTCTCGGTGTATCAATGTCTTTGGTTGAAACGATTAAAAAGCCGTTAGGTACTGCGCTTATTGATGCCAGTGTGCAGACATACACTATTACCAAGGCTATTACGGTTGGTTTGTTTGGTTTGATTAGTTCAGCGATTGTTGGCGAAGCAGATTTCTCCCAAGTATCAGGTCCTGTTGGGATTGTTGGATATGTTGGTGATGCGGCCGCAGTTGGGTTCACATCACTTTTATTTTTCACAGCGATTATTTCGATGAACTTAGCGGTAATTAACTTATTACCTATTCCGGCGCTTGATGGCGGACGATTAGTGTTTGTGGCGATTGAGGCCGTAACTCGTCGCCCAATCCCGCCGGTGTGGGCTTCTCGAGTTAATTTAGTAGGTGTAACGAAACTGTTTAACTAATACTTTCTAGATATTTACCAGATTTAATGATACCGTTTATATATGCGACAATCACACCTATTCACAAAAACTCGAAAAGAAGCCCCAGCTGACGAAGTAGCCAAAAACGCCCAACTGTTAATACGTGGAGGATATATCGGAAAAGAAATGGCGGGTGTGTATTCCTACTTGCCATTAGGCTTACGCGTTGTAGAAAAAATTAAACAAATTGTCCGTGAAGAAATGAATGCTATTTCTGGACAAGAATTGATTATGACAGCTTTGCAACGAAAGGAATTATGGGAGAGTACCGGACGGTGGGATGATTCAGTAGTGGATGTGTGGTTTAAATCAGAATTAAAAGCTGGTGGCGAGGTTGGATTTGGATGGAGTCATGAGGAACCAATTGGTGAAATGATGAAAAGTTACATTAGTAGTTACAAAGATTTGCCAATTTCTGTATATCAATTTCAAACAAAACTGCGTAATGAAATGCGAGCCAAAAGTGGCATCATGCGCGGGCGCGAATTTATAATGAAAGACATGTACTCGTTTTGTGCTGATGAAGAAAGTCACCTAGCGTATTATGAATCAACTAAACCAGCCTACATGAAAGTGTTTGAGCGTCTCGGTATAGGGGATGATACGTTCGTTACATTTGCGGCTGGTGGCGCTTTTACAAAATTTAGTCACGAATTTCAAACTGTTTGTGAAGCCGGAGAGGATATTGTGTACTTAAATCGAGAACGGGGGATTGCTATTAATGAAGAGGTGCTGACTGACGAGACTCTAAAAAGCCTTGATATTACTCGAGAAGAGTTGATTGAAACAAAAACCGCAGAAGTAGGAAACATATTCAACTTTGGACAACAGAAGGCAACAGACTTAGGCTTAACATTTAAAAACAGTGAAGGAGTAGATACTCCCGTATGGATGGGTTCATATGGAATCGGAGTAACTCGTTTGGTGGGTGTGTTGGTAGAAAAGTTTGCTGATGAAAAGGGAATTGTGTGGCCAGAATCGGTAGCACCATTTAAGGTGCACTTGGTTGCCTTAAATACTGACGATGCCGAAATCAAAGACTATGCTGAAGGTGTGTATTCATCATTTAAGGATAAGGGTGTGGAAGTGTTGTTTGACGACCGTGATGCACGGGCCGGAGAAAAATTTGCTGATAGTGATTTACTTGGCATGCCATACCGGGTAGTTGTGAGTAAAAAACTCAAAGAATCAGGTCAATTTGAAGTGGTGACTCGTAAAACAGGTGAAGTACGGATGCTATCTGAAGAAGAATTGTTCGCTGATCTGGCTTCAGAGTAAAAACTTCATTGTATTTTAAGGAAAATGTACTGGTTATCCGGTACATTTTTTGGTATGTAAGAGATATTTTTGGCAATTCACCTTATACATAGTATGATAGGCGGACTTATGAGCCTACTCGGTCGCACCTTTGGAAAACTGCTTAATTCTGTGTCTACAGACATTGGGATTGATTTGGGTACCGCCAATACTTTGATGTATGTGAAGGGTAAAGGAATCATTTTAAATGAACCTACCATTGTCGCGATTAACAAAAAAACGGGGCAGTTGGTAGCGGTAGGAAACGAAGCCCGGGCGATGCAGGGGCGGACACCGACACATATTGAAGTCATCAGGCCTCTCGTTGATGGAGTTATTTCTGACTTTGAGGTTACCGAGGAAATGCTTGGGTACCTGATTGCAAAAGTGCGGAGTGAAATGCGTACACTGATTGCACCACGTGTATTAGTCGGAGTGCCGTCAGGAATTACTAATGTGGAAATGCGTGCGGCGCGTGACGCGGCCCGTAATGCCGGTGCGCGGGAAGTATTTTTGATTGAAGAACCAATGGCTGCAGCCATCGGTGCCAAACTACCAATTGGAAAAGCAGTGGGCAGTATGATTATTGATATTGGTGGTGGTACCACTGACATCGCGGTGATTTCACTTAATGGTATTGTAGTAGCAAAAAATTTGCGTGTTGCTGGTGACCACTTGAGCGCCTCGATTTCAACCTACATTCGCGATCAATTTAAAGTATATGTAGGTGAAAAAACCGCCGAAGATGTAAAGATTGCGCTCGCTGCTGTTGAGCATAAAGATGGTGCCAAAGAACATGTGATTCGCGGGCGAGATGTCATGACGGGCTTACCCCGGGAAGTAGTTGTTACTGATAGTGATGTGCGTGATGCTATTGCACCACAGGTAGATACTATTGTAGAAGCGGTTCGAAACGTGCTCGAGAAAACCCCACCAGAGGTGCTCGCCGACATTATGCAACGAGGGATTCATCTCTCGGGTGGCGGGGCGCTTATTCCCGGACTGCAATCACTGTTGGAAGATGTGCTCGAAGTCCCGGTGATAGTGGTGCCTGATCCGTTACGTGCAGTAATTCGAGGAGCTGGTATTGTGATAGAGAACTTAGAATTTTATGAAGAAATCCTCATTGATAAAGAAGGCGAACTCTCGCCACACCTCTCTGACTAAAAAAGCTGGGTTAGTGCTTTTTGCACTCTTGGTTTGTACAGTTTTGTATTTTGTTGTACCAAAAGTTGTCACTACAGTCGTAGCTATGGTTTGGTACCCGTTTGATGCGGTGCGGGTGTGGGTGGCCGAGTCTGGTAGTTCGCTACCGCAATACATACGTGAGCGAAAAGTTTTGGTAGATGAACTTGAAGCCTTAAAAATTAAAGTAGCAACTGAGCAGGGGACCGAAAATACGATTAAAAAATTGCAGATTGAAAACGATGAGTTGCGTGAGCTCGCGGGTGCGGTACCCGAGGCTCGGATCCTCGCTCGGGTTATTGGTCGACCTGGTACGTTACCATACGATATTGTCATGCTCGACCGAGGTCGAGCTCACGGCATTATTGAAAACGCGCCGGTGTTTTTGGGGGCAGACCAAGTGATTGGGTTTGTCTCAAAAGTGAATGAAAAAACCTCATTTGTCACATTGGTGACAACTCCCGGCTTTAGCTCCTCAGCCTACGTCATTGGTCCGAACATTTATACCTTTGCCGAAGGGATGGGAAGTGGAATACTGCGTGTGAGGGTACCGCAGGGAATTATGTTGCGTACCGGGGATATGGTGTTGCTCCCCGCTATTGATTCTGGTATTTATGGGGTGATTTCGTATATCGAAACCTCATCAACCCAACCGGAACAGTATGGCTTTGTAACCACCAATATTCCAACCCAAAGTCTCTACTATGTGTCCGTCGGTAAGGAGGGGATAGTCCCGCATTCATTTGACGAAGCACAGACGCTTGTTGATACCACTCGCACTGCTTTGTTTACGGTTGATGTACCACTTGACGTACTGGTTACTCCAGAAACCAGTACGTCAACTGCGTCCACTTCAACCTCTACTGCGCCTAACGCCACCTCAACTTTGCCATAATAATACACATGTCTACAGGCTCAGTAGTAATTCGAACCGTCACATTTTTAACACTTTCTATAGTGTGGTATTTTGGAAGTATGATTATTGCCGTACCGCTCTCTGTTTGGTATCTCTACAATTTTCGTGCCTACGAATTGGTTGTCTTAGGTGTTTTGATTGATGCTTACTTTTTGTCTTCAGTAGGTATTCCGAATTACACAGTAGGTTTTTTGGCAGCGCTCGTGTGTATGGAGTTACTTAAACCGCGTTTGCGGCACAATGATATTATATGAAATTTCGCTCCAATAAAAAAAAGTTCGTAGAGCTTGATGAGATTCTGCTCGACGCTTCTAATCTGCCATCATTTAATACCGGTCGTATGGAAGGGAGACGAGAGTTACCCATCAGAGCATTTAATGTGTACCTCGTCGGTATCTGTTTTACTATTGTGGCGATAGCATTCTTTGCCAAAATATTTCAGTTGCAGGTGGTAGAAGGGGCCCGGTTCCGAACCATTAGTGATAACAACAGTGTGAACACTGACGTAATTATAGCTGAACGAGGAGTGGTATTTGATAGACGGGGCGAGCCACTGATTTGGAACGAACACGATTTTTCAAACCAATATGATTTTCCCGTACGGGCCTATACTGACCGGTTGGGCATTGGACAACTTATTGGGTATGTCAGTTACCCGCAGCGGGATAACAAAGGTATTTACTATCGTACTGAATATATTGGCCGCACTGGTGTAGAGAGTGCGTTTGAGGAAGAGCTTCACGGACTTAATGGTGAAAAAATAATTGAGCAAGATGCGCTGGGTGCCATTGTGGGTGAACATGCGCTCGCTGCTCCGGTTGACGGTCGGGAAGTAACGCTCTCTGTTGATGCGGCACTGTCTGAGGCGATGTACCAGATTATTTCCACTAGTAGTATCAGTGCTGGCTTCCGTAGTGGTGCGGGGGCGATTATGGATATTCATACCGGTGAAATTTTGGCGATGACGAGCTATCCTTCATACGACCCTGAAGTAATGGCAGATGGCGACAATACCGAACTTATTTCACAGTACAACAGTGACGACCGGTTACCATTCTTGAATAAAGTAGTCAGTGGTGTGTACACCCCCGGTTCAATTGTAAAACCATTTGTAGCGTACGCGGCTCTCTCTGAACAAATTATTGACCCCAATAAAACTATCGTCAGTAACGGCTCCATTGTCGTTCCTAATCCATACAACCCAAGTAATCCGTCACGGTTTAACGACTGGCGTGCTCATGGTGCGATGACGATGCGGGAAGCGATTGCGTTTTCATCCAACGTCTATTTCTACATCATTGGTGGCGGGTTTGGTGACCAGCCCGGCCTTGGGATTACCAAAATGAGTCAGTACTATAAATTATTTGGCATGGGCACCACAACGGGAATAAATATTGCGCAAGAACAACCCGGAGTAGTGCCAACGCCAGAATGGAAAGCGGCTACGTTTGATGATGACTGGCGTTTGGGAGATACATACTTTACCTCTATTGGTCAGTACGGTTTCCAAGCCACGCCGTTACAAATGTTGCGTGCCTATGGAGCTCTAGCTTCAGGTGGTACCCTTATAACTCCACACGTCATTAAGGGCAAGGTCGGTGCTTCAGTTGACCTTAATCTCAATCCTGCTCACGTACGCATCGTGCATGAAGGAATGCGTAAAACCGTTAACTTTCCGGGTGGAACAGCCCGTGGTCTTGAACGGTCTGATGTGGCGATTGCTGCTAAATCAGGAACCGCCGAAATTGGCGCAGGCAATGCCTACGTTAACTCCTGGGCTGCTGGCTTTTGGCCGTATGAAGACCCCAAGTACGCCTTTATTCTGATGATGGATAAGGCACCCCGCAGTAACGCCTTGGGAGCCACGCGCATCATGGGTGGGGTATTTGATTGGATGGCTATTAATCGTCCCGAGTATATGGGTCTCTCAACCTCAAGCGCAGAAATCTCTCGGTAATACACCCCATAAATCACTTTGTGCACAGTTTGACCATAGCGATTAAGTGCGTATAATTGTCTTAAATTAATTTTGCATATGAATGATCAACAATCCTATCTGACTGCTGAAAAGTTTGATGAACTAAAGAAGGAGCTCGACCACTTAAAAACCGTTCGCCGCAAGGAAGTAGCAGAGTCACTTGAGTACGCTCGTAGCCTCGGAGACCTCTCTGAAAACGCTGAGTACCAAGAAGCTCGTGATATGCAGGGTGCTATTGAAGAACGTATTGGTCACCTCGAAAAAGTTATCAAAGAAGCCAAGATTGTTGCTCACGACAAAAAAGGTGACGTGATTGTACTCGGGTCAACCGTAACAATACAAAAGGATAAAGATAAAGACAGTCACACCTACACTATCGTAGGAGCCGAAGAAGCCAACATCCACGAAAAGAAACTGTCCTACCTCTCACCACTTGGTGAATCACTCATGGGTAAGATTAAAGGAGATGAGTTTAGTTTTGAGACTCCAGCTGGGAAGCAAAAGTATAAAGTACTAAAAGTAGAGTAGGGTAGGGAGGAAGTCCAAAATCCATCATCTGCTTTGTTGGGTGGTAAAAAATATCGTTCAAAGTGAGAAAGTCTGGGAGACTTTCGCAAGAGGTTGCCAGCTCTTTTGAAAAAAGAGCGACAACCTGAACAGCTTCTGTAAGAAGCAAGGAGCACACCTCACAATATTTTTCACCACCCGTCGCGCATCTGAAAGAATTTTGAACTTCCATCGCGCACTGAGATTTTACAAAAACCGACCGCTCACGCGGTCGGTTTTTGTAATATAAATATGTAAAATTGATATGATATAGTTTACATAAATACAAACTAACTATGTCACCACTGCCATCAAACACAGAAATTACGTCTAGTGGCATCAAAGCTTGTACATGGTATCAGCCACTATGCAATGTTACACCGTTGTCTAAATACTTAGCGATGGTGATTTTCATTCTGATGCCTTTTGTGGGGGCGTATGTGGGGTATGAATATGCTCTCATGAATGACCCAAACGCTTCAGACGTTTTGGGGACTAGTTCTAAGTCAGTGCCACAAAATCAAAACACCTCGACCCTAACAGATCTAGGTGACGTAAATGTGCCAGTGATTATTCCGGTCACTGCAAATAGCGTGCCCTTGAGTGATGTAAAAAAATCAACCAGTACGATACGAGTGGTAACTAAGGAGTCAATTGGAGAATACTTTGACGAGGAAACAAATTTTGTGAACTTTACTACTCTAGACAATATTGTAGCGAATGAAGACATTAGTTACGTTACAAACCTACCGTTTCTGACAGTATTAGCTACAACGAGTGACCTGATGTTTTTAACCGCACACTGTTTTAAAGGTACCGAGTGTTCTTATGCAAATTTATATGAACTTAATTTACAAAATTCAATCTTGAGAGAAATGAAAGTAAGTAAACTGTATGATGAAACACATTCGGGCTCATTTAAGTTAGAGAACTCTCTCTTTATTGTCACGACCCCATACTTGTCAACAAGTTCTGATCTATATGTGATTGACCTAGAATCGGACACTTCATATAAATTAGATTCTCTTGACAAGAACAGTGATAGACAATCTAGTTTCTGTGTTCCTGGTCTAGGGTGTGAATTGGAGGTAAATCAATTGGCAGAGAAAGAAATTGAAGTCGTTATTTACACCGCAGTCGATATCAACACTCCAGACTACCGCATGGCAACCTCAACTAAGCAATACAGCTGGTAAATCTGCTGAATTTTTGCCAAAAGCTTAGTAAGGCGCTACTATACTAAATACTATGTCTGCAATTGATGATTTAATGAACGAACGAAGAGGTAAGCGCGACGCCTTAGCGGCTGCGGGGATGAATCCCTATACCGCTGCTGCCAAAGCCACGCATACTAATGGGGTGGTTTTAGAGAAGTTTAGTGAACTGGTTGCCTCGGGCGAATCTGTCACATTGACTGGTCGGGTGATGGCACTCCGCCTCCATGGCGCATTGGCGTTTGCGGATATTTTTGACGGCACCGCTCGGGTACAGGCCATGTTCACCAAAGAGAACGTGGGTGAGGAACTATTTGATTTGTTTGTCGCCAATATTGATGCGGGAGATTTCATTGAAGTTACAGGCACCGCCTTTATCACTAAACGCGAAACACAAGCCATTCAGGTAGCAAGCTGGAGAGTTCTCACAAAATCACTCGCTCCGATGCCCACTGAACACTTTGGTATCAAAGACGAAGACACTCGATTCCGAAAACGATACTTGGATTTGTTGCTAAACGATGAAGAGCGGGCACTGTTCGTGCAAAAAGCCAAGTTCTGGGAAGTAACCCGTCGGTTCATGGTAGATCATGGGTTTCTCGAAGTAGAAACACCAACCATTGAAGTTACGACCGGTGGCGCTGAAGCTCGACCGTTTAAAACCTATCACAATGATTTCGATATGCCGGTGTATATGCGCATCTGTATTGGTGAACTGTGGCAGAAGCGTTTGATGGCTGCTGGCTACCCGAAAACATTTGAAATTGGTCGTGCCTACCGCAACGAAGGAACGAGCCCCGAACACCTTCAAGAATTTACAAACTGTGAGTTCTACTGGGCGTATGCGGATTACCGTGACGGAATGACGTTTGTGCGTGATTTATACCGAACGATTGCAACCGAAGTATTTGGTACGACTAAATTCACCATGCGTGACCATACCTTTGATTTGGCAGATGACTGGGTAGAAATTGATTACACCGAAACTATTCGCGAAAAAACTGGTATTGATATTCATACAGCTACCGAGGCTTCAATGGAAGCAAAACTACAAGAGCTCGGTGTTAAATACGATGGTAATAATCGTGAACGATTAACTGATACTCTCTGGAAATATTGTCGTAAACAAATTGCTGGTCCAGCGTTCTTGATTAACCATCCAACACTCGTGGCACCGCTGGCTAAAAAACGACCAGGTACGGATACCGTAGAAATGTTCCAACCAATTATTGCGGGGAGTGAAGTTGGTCGGGGATACAGTGAACTTAATGACCCCGATGATCAGCGGGCTCGATTTGAAGTCCAAAAGAAATTGCTTGATGCGGGTGATGACGAAGCGATGATGGCCGACTGGGAATTTGTGGAGATGCTCGAACACGGCATGCCACCAACCTGCGGGTTTGGATTTGGCGAACGTTTGTTTGCCTTCTTGGCAGGGAAGCCGCTGCGTGAAGTGCAGCTATTTCCACTGATGAAACCAAAAGTTGAGGCCGAGGAAGATTCATCTCAACCTGACTGTGTTGCCTGCGAGGGATAGGAAAATAGGGAAGATAGAAAATTAAATATTAAAGATACAAAAACCGCACAGACTTAGTTTGTGCGGTTTTTGTATGTGCTACAATTTTAGTATATGAATTCTCGTAACGACAATGAGATGGTAGACACACTACCAACTGATACCGTGTTGCCACAACTGCACCCCGTACATCAAGTTACGTCACTGTCAAAATATTTAGCACTTAGTTTATTTGTGGCATTACCGTTTATCGGTGCGTACGTTGGATACCAGTATGCTCCAGTACAAAATGTAACCACGATGGTCTACACTCCTTTACCAACTACCGCTACTATTTCTGATAAGACTTCACGCGAAGCCCTGATGATGCCATTTATAGACACTGCTCAGATAGTTTTTTTCGAACGGAGAGAAACTGAAGGTTCTACAAAAATCACTTTTACACCTAACAGTGATTTTGAAAAAGCTAACGGAGAAGTAGTATTTAAAGGAATGCTCGAGTTCGCTCCTTCAGATTATTCGGGGACCTGGGTAGGGATGTTTACACCTGATGAAGAAACGTTACGCATGTTACCAGCTGGTGAGCCAGAAAGTTTGCCTGAATATTTTTATATTGTAGATCCTGATACAGTTACGGTACTGTGTGCTAGTTTTGACTGCGTAAACTATGCTGCCGGAGAAGCCTATACCGCAGAAATTTCTTTTATACCCGATAGGCTGACGTACGAAACATACAACAGAGGTTTTGGTTCGTATCCTAAAACTATAACGTTCGAAGAAGTGGAACTAATTTCACCAATAAACTAACAAATATCAAGAGAGATAAAAAAGCGACCAATTGGTCGCTTTTTTCGTATTTATACAAATTGTAAACTACCCTGCACCTTCGGTGCAGGACCAGGGTAGTGTGCTAGCAAAAGATATGGCCTCCGCCATAGCAATATTTCAGTCCCATCAGACCTAGTGCTTTAAGGCACTAGGTCTTCTGGAACGATACTAGTAAGAGTTATCCACTTCAAACGTGTGCAAAAGTACTACACGGTGGGATGAAGTGGTGTATAGTGTACGTGTGGTGGGAGATAGTGGTATACAGACCGCAAGGACTGTATGCAGGAGGGAGGTACTCTCTAAACCTACTGGAATCACTCCACTGATTGCGGTTGGTTTAGAGGGTACCTTCAAACTATTAAGATATGTTAATTGGCGAATACAAGCACACGTTGGACCCTAAGAAAAGGCTGTCACTGCCGTCTAAATGGCGGGGTGAACTTGGGGCATCGCTTGTCGTCACACGCGGTCTTGATAATTGTCTCTTTGTATATCCGCTCCAGGAGTGGCAGAAAATCACCGACAAAATAGGTGAACTGCCACTTGGGACAGCGGACACCAGAAGTTTCAACCGATTCTTCTTGTCAGGAGCAGTAGAGGTGGAGGTAGATTCAGTTGGACGTATTCTCGTGCCAGATTTTTTAAAGGAGTTTGCCAAACTCGACTCAAAGGTAGTCTTGGCTGGTATCCATAACCGAATAGAAATTTGGGATGAGAACAAGTGGACAGAGTACAAAGCACAAATTGAACTCGAAGCAGATTCCCTCGCGGAGAAGCTCGGAACAATCGGTGTCCTCTAAGTCACCCAACCACTCTCTATATATGAAGCACATTTCAGTCTTGCCCCAAGAAGCAGTAGATGCACTCGCGCTAAAGAAAGACGCGACGGTCGTTGATGCAACCTTAGGAGCAGGCGGACATGCACGATTGATTTTGTCAGAGCTAGGCCCCAAGGGTACCTACATTGGATTTGATGCAGACAGTACTGCCATCGAATCACTACAGGATTTAAAAAAGGCAAAAGCAACCGTGCACCTGGTGCATAGCAACTTTGTCCATATTCAATCGGAATTAGAAAAACTTCATATCGAGAGCGTAGATGCGATTCTCGCTGACCTTGGTTGGCGTACGGATCAGTTTACGGATGGGGGAAAGGGGTTCTCGTTCACTTCAGATGATAGTTTGTTCATGACCTATGGTGACCCCAGTCAGTATTCGTTTACAGCGGGCGACATAGTAAATGGATGGAATGCAGATGATATCGCAAACGTCTTGTTTGGCTACGGTGAAGAACGATACTCACGGCAAATCGGGAAGGCCATCGTAGAGTACCGCAAAAAGAACACCATCAAGACCGCTGCCGAGCTCGCCGAAATAATCTTTACCTCAGTCCCGGTGTCATACCGGCACGGACGGATTCATCCCGCCACCAAATCATTCCAAGGTTTGCGTATAGCGGTTAACGATGAGTTCAAGGTTCTCGAAGATTTCCTTGCGAGTGCGTGGCAGTGCCTTGCTCCTTCCGGAAGGCTCGCCATTATTTCATTCCATAGTCTTGAAGATAGAATTGTAAAACATACCTTTCGAAACTTCGCACAAGCTCAGTCTGGTGTCCTCATAACCAAACGACCAATTGTCGCAAGCAGTGAAGAACTAAAAGCAAACCCCCGTGCGCGCAGCGCCAAATTACGAATTATTCAAAAAATTTAGTCGCAACATCGTCGCCTATGAAAACCATCGTCGCCATTATTAAACAACCAAGTTACGGATTCTATTTCAATGTTGGAATTGTACTTTTCTTTGCCTTGGTTTTTTTGTACATGTATTTTCTCTCGATGTCAGTGGTGCACGTGGTGTTACGAAAAGAGGTAATGCAAAAAGTAGCCACAATTGAATCAGATATTGCGATGCTGGAAGCGTCATATATCGATGCCCAGCACAAAGTAAGTAACAAGATTGCTGCTCTGGAAAACTTTACTGAAAATGACACCAAGATTTTTGTCAGTCGGTCTGAAGCCACCCTGGTATTGTCTGATACTGCTCGCTAAAAAACTATGCGGAAAGCCACTAACTCCCGTATCCGAATCATTTCCGCCTTTATTTTTTTTATTGGTTTTTTGTTGATTGTGCGTTTGTACCAAATTCAAATTCATCAAGCTAGTGCCTACCAAGAAAAAGCTGAACGTCAGTATGTGCATACCGCCAAAGACGTCTATAACCGGGGCAGTGTCTATTTCACCACTAAAGATGGCGAGAAAGTATCCGCGGCTTCAATTACTTCAGGCTATCTGCTTGCAGTTAACCCAACTTTGATAGAGAACCCTGATGAGGTGTATGAAACGTTAACTCAATTTATTACACTGTCTCGCGAAGAGTTTACTAAAAAAGCCACGCTGCCAAACCGTACCTACGTCGAAATTGAACCTAAGCTTGATGAAGAAACCTACAAAAAGGTGTCCGAACTAGATGTAAAAGGGGTGATGTTGTACCGCAACCAGTGGCGCTACTACCCAGGAGATGCTGTAGCTGCGCGCACTATCGGCTTTGTGGGCTTTGGGAGTGACGATGGACAATTGCGCGGTAAATATGGTCTCGAACGTTATTATGACGAAACGCTCTACCGAGACAACACTATTTTGTCGGTAAATTTTTTTGCGGAGATTTTCTCGAACCTCGGCAGTTTAGTGTTTGAAGACGAAACTAAAAAGAGCGGCAGCATTGTAACGACTATTGAACCAACAGTGGCTCGTATGCTCGACCGTATCTTGCAAGAAACTCAGGAACAGTACCAGAGTAAGTTAACAGGAGGGATTATTATGGATCCAAAAACTGGAGAAATTTACGCTATGAATGCAATACCTACTTTTGACTTAAATGCTCGTGGCACTACGTCAATAGAGCAATTTGAAAATCCGTTAGTGGAGGATGTATACGAAATGGGTTCAATTATTAAGGCGCTTACGATCGCTGCGGGACTCGATAGTAAAGTTATTACACCCGAATCAACCTACTATGATGCTGGGTTCCTTGATTTAAATACCTACACCATTAAAAACTTTGACGGCAAAGGTCGCGGAACTGTTTCCATGCAAGAGGTAATAAATCAATCACTCAACACTGGAGTCTCACACATTGTGAAATTAATGGGCAAAGACAAGTTCCGTACCTATTTTGAAGGCCTAAAGTTAGGGAGTGAGACGGGAATTGATTTACCGAGTGAGGCGCAAGGTTTGATGCAGAACCTTAAATCTCCGCGTGACGTGGAATATGCGACTGCATCGTTTGGACAGGGAATTGCGATGACACCGGTGGCGACGGCCCGCGCGCTCGCTACGCTTGGTAACGGGGGGCATTTAGTGACACCACACATCGTTAAAGAGATTGAGTACGATGATGGTACCAAAAAAGAAGTGACGTACCCCAATGGTGCCCAAGTGTTTTCTCCAGAAACGAGCGAAACGGTATCGCGCATGCTCACCACAGTAGTAGATGATGCGTTACGCGGTGGCAAGGTGGCGCTACCGCACCATAGTATTGCCGCTAAAACCGGTACAGCTCAGATGGCGAACCCCAATGGGGGAGGATATTACGAGGACAGGTATCTCCACTCATTTTTTGGCTACTTCCCGTCGTACGATCCGCAGTTTATTGTGTTCTTGTATACGGTAGACCCACGGGGCGTGCAGTATGCATCTGAGACATTGACGGAGCCGTTTATGGATATTAGTAAGTTCCTGATTAACTACTACTCCATCCCTCCCGACCGATGATTTGCGCTTGATCACACGCATCTGCTGCGTTGTTGCGGGTAATTTTTTCAGTCATCGTACATTTGGGTACGCCTCCCGAAAAAATTACCCGCACGCCTTGCATCTGCATGCGCTGAAGCACAAATCATGATTTTGTCACAAATTTGGTCAGGCAGCCGCTCTGAAACAAATTAAATCCCCAATGATTTTAATAAAAAGATGCTAGAATATCTACGTTAAGTTTTTATAAACAAACCTTTTGGACATGAAATACGCGCTTAAAAGAGTGGTGGTGGCGGTGCTGACGTTTGAGGCTAAGGTGTTACTTAATCGTACTAAACCAACTATTATTGCGATTACCGGGAGTGTCGGTAAGACATCAACCAAGGACGCCATCTTTACCGTTCTCAAAAATCATAAAAAGACGCGCAAGAGTCAAAAGAGTTTTAACTCTGAGATAGGTGTACCATTGTCCATCCTTGGACTACCAAACGGGTGGGACAATCCGTTTACTTGGTTTAAAAATTTCTTTGATGGTTTCATCATTGCATTTTTTAGTCGTAACTATCCCGAGGTATTGGTGCTCGAGTGTGGTGTCGACAGACCGGGTGATATGGCGAATTTAACCAAATGGATGAAGCCAGATATTGTAGTGATGACCCGATTGCCTGACGTACCGGCGCACGTAGAATACTTTGTGACTCCCGAAGCCGTAGTGGCTGAGAAAATGGAGCTTTTAAAGGCCCTTAAACCTGACGGCGTGTTTATCTACAACCATGACGATATGAAGCTCCAAGAGGCTGTAGCGAGCGTCAGGCAGCAAGCCATTGGCTTCGCGCGGTATCTCCCAACGCACTACATGGCTTCCGCTGACGCTATTGTCTATCACAACGATGAGCCGGTCGGTTCAACCTTTACGCTGACCCATTTAAGCGAACAAACACCAATCAAAGTCATGGGTTCTATTGGTATGCAAAATGCCTATGTCGTAGCGGCGGCTGCGGCAGTGGCAGCTCAGTTTGATATTAGTCTCGAGTCGGTTGCTGCGGCCATGCTCGAACACGCTTCACCAGCCGGTCGAATGCGCATGATTCCGGGTATTAAAGGTTCACTGATTATTGATGATACGTATAACTCGTCACCCGTGGCAGTCGAAGCTGCACTCACATCACTCTCCGAGATCCGGGGAGCGAAACGTAAAATTGCCATTATTGGCGACATGCTCGAACTGGGACAGTTTTCGTCTCGCGCCCACGAAAAAGTAGGCGAGCAAGTACCAAAATGTGCCGACGTATTATTTACCGTTGGTGTTCGCTCTCGCAAAATAGCCGAGACAGCGGTTGAGTTTGGCATGCATGAAAAATTTGTGTTCCAGTATGATGATTCGGTGCGTGCCGGTCGTGAATTGCAAAACTTTGTCCAACCCGGAGATGTTATTTTGATTAAAGCCTCCCAAGGAGTCCGTGCAGAAAAAATTGTTGAGGAAATCATGGCTCACCCTGAACACGCCGCCTCACTGCTGGTACGCCAGGATTCATCTTGGAAGCAGCGCTAAGAGTGTGATTGGTGTATAAAAGCGTTATCTAGAGCGCTTTGAATAGTCTAGGAATACCTCAAAATCATGATATAATGCAAGTATATGTATAAATATATATTTTCGTTTATTTTTGTACCAATATTGTGTGTAGCGCTCGCCATGCCGGCGCAAGCTAGTCACGGTAACGGTAACGGGAACCATAATAATAATGGTAAGGCACACTTTAATCAGCTTAATCCGTACCACCAATCTAATTTGGTGTACCAATACAACACTTCATCAGTTGAACTTGCTCGATTGTATGCGTTAATTGCCCAATTACAGGCGCAACTCGCTGCCCTCCAAGGCTACAACCCGGTCTATCCGCCCTATAACGGAGGAAGCCAAAGTTCAAATGAAATATCTCGGGTGGTAACCGGCTCAGTGTCCGGTGACGGTGATGATTCTGTTGAATTCGATGGTTCAGTAACCTTTAGACGAGATACAGAAGCAAGGGTCTGGTTTGAATACGGTACCACTAACAAACTGTCATACAGCACTGAGTCAATTGAGATTGATGGTGACGAAGGCGATACCGAAGATTTTGAAATCTCAGCCATGGATCTTGATGACAACAAAGTCTATTACTACCGCGCAGTAGCTGAAGATGACGACGGTCGCTACATCGAAGGAGTGATTAAATCATTCCGCTTTGATGGTCGAAATGATGACGATGATGACGACGATGACGATGACGATGATGACAACGATAATGACTGGTCGCTTGATGTGGATGATGATTCTTACGAAACAGGAGATTCAATTCGAGTAGAGTACGAAGTAGAAGACGAAGATAATGATAACTACATTGCACTCTTCGAAACTGGAGATGACGATGATGATTACATTAGTCGAATCTTTGTAGATGACGAGGATGGGTATGTCACCTTCCGTATTTATAACGAAGGGGAATACGAATTCCGTCTCTTTGATGAAGACGAAGATGTACAAGCAGAAAGTGATGAAATTGAAGTTGAGGATTAATACTAAATCTTACTTCTAAAAAAAGCGGGCCTTTGGCCCGCTTTTTAGATAGATAAAGTAAAAGGTCCTGTCGCTTACGCAACAGGACCTGCTCGGCATATCCTCTTTTTCCTACTGTGACGTCAGCCCTCTCGAACCCTTCCCAAGTAGTTTTTAATCCTTTACATCTCAGGATCAGAGTTACGTGACGGACTGAGCTTTGTCCGGGATTGTTCTACTACCGTTGGGTTCGGGAGCAGTAGTAGAACTTGTAGCTTTTACCATAGCTGTCGATGACGCTCCCTCGTACTTTTGATAAAATAACACTATTTTTATAAATGTAAAGTTAGCTCGGGAGAGCAAAATGCACCACGACGTAGAGTTTCCCACTTTCTACACTCACTCCGACACCTTGATGGGTATATGTAGGGGAGAGCAGGTTCTTGCGGTGACCGGCACTCTTTTGCCACTGGGTCATAAAAAAGTTAGCTACGTATTCGGCACTTGGTCGTTCATTGTATTCCATCATAGCCAGGTTTTCACCCCAGGAGTTGGCTAGGTATCCTGACTCATCAAAGCGACAGGTGAGATCACAGCCACTGGTATCAATGTGCGCCAGGTAATTACCGGCGAGCAATCGACCACTATATTTTTTGGCACTCGCTGCCAGGTCCGAATCCGCCCGATAGGCTGGTAGCGACTCATCCTGGCGTAACTTTTTTGTAGCAGCGGTAATGAGGGCAGCGACTTCTGCTCCAAAGGCACTGTTAGTGACAGCGGAGGTTGGCGGGGGGACTGGTGCTAGTGCTGATACGATTGGCGAAACAGGCTTTTTGGTAACTTCAGCACCTGCTACCGCTTGGGTGACGGCGGGTGCTTTTGTTACGGGTGTGGCTGGCGTGTCTTTGGTAATAATAATCGTAGCGCTATTTTCAGTGGCTGCAATTAGTGAAACGTTATAGGCTCCAATTGTTTGTGATTCTGTGCGTGATGTTCCCAGAGATAGTTGAGTCACCGTTTCTTTCAGGTCACCATAAGTGAATGATAGTTGAGGTGATAGTTCACCGGCCCAGATACATTGTACATCAGGCTGACACCGTGAGTCGTTGATTGCGGTGAGTGTGACCATCAGACCGTCAGGATAGGTTACGGTGTCATCGATGGTATACGTACTTGGAGCATCAAAATTAACTTCTATGGGAGGAATAGGTTCCGGGGGAGTGCTGGTCGCTGGTGCGGGAGTGGTTGGTGTTTCCTCAGCACAACCTGGTTGACCAGCAACGCCACATGAAGGAGTAATGGGAGTTTCGGTAACAGCTACCGGGGTGGCCGTTACGTGGGGATTAAAAAAAGGCTTGGCGACAAAACTGCCACTAACGAACCCGAGCAACACGGCGGCAGTACAAATAATCGCATTACGCATCCCCTATTCTACCATTACTTGTAAGGTAGTTTTTAAGTCATATGTGGCAACAAAAAACCCTCGAATTGAGGGCTTTTGCAGCAGCTGCCGGTATTACTCGAGTACTTTGATATAAAACCCAGTACTACCGTAGAGTGTATATGTTCCGTCACTATTGTCTTGGGCATAGACTTCTACTTTTTTCCCAATATAATTTTCTAAATCACTAAACCCATCAACGCCAATGACGCTCCCGACTACAGCTTGGCTGAATCCAAGAACAGCAGTCACTTTTTTACCATCCACTTCAACGTAACATTCTCCATCAACAAAACAACCTGGCACTACTTTTGTTAATGTTCCCGTAAAGGTATCAGCTTTTAACTTTGTACCTGGTTCAGTGGTGACGGTAGTAACAGTGGTAGTTGTATTAGTGGTAATAATTGCTCCCGTATCACTATTGTCAGTTTGTTCCATCATTCCATCTTCAACTTCTGCAGTGTTGGGGGCAGACATTTCTTTTGGTTTGCCAAGCACCACAATCAGTCCCAAGACAACAATGATCAAAGCTCCTAAAATTAAAATGTTTTTCATACCCAAGTATTATCCCACGACTTCAGGGTACTGACTATGGTTTTAGAGCTTTAAACAAGGTCTCATGGACGGTTGGGCCCCATTAGCTATACTTAGATTAAGATTATCATTATATTTATAGCTATATGTTACGGTTGTTATTACTTGCCGGGGGAGTGTTCGCCACAGCTGGAGTGAGTTTTGCCCAGTTGCTTCCTGGAAGTTCGTTACTTAATCCAAAACCAGTAGCACCGGTAGTTGTTCAGCCGGTAGCAACGACCACACAGGTGACGACTACGCCGGTCGCTACAACATCACCAACTACTCCAGTTGCAAAAGTTGCGGTGACGGTAGATTACTCTAAACCATATACCTCGGTTCACTCTGGTCCGGCAGTGGTTAAAAAAGAAGCCTTTGGAACGGTATATACTACCTTTAACTTATTTGGGAACTATAAAACTGCGGTCGCTCAAGTTCCTAATCATTCAATCCGTTGGCCAGGAGGGTCATTTGCTGAAACAAATGATAGTTATGATTTAACTCATCCAGATATTTATCTTGAACCAGCAGTAGGTGCGTCAGATTATCGAGCACACATGCAACGTGGACTGACTGATGTAATGGCCTATGCGGTTGAAAAAAATATTCCGTTTGT
>LNFM01005778.1_pt1 | contig 21007 bp, 20 predicted proteins | sample 596031 | NCBI WGS metagenome assembly LNFM01 (sample SAMN04254537, study PRJNA301005) | activated carbon metagenome | isolation source: dual media filters at the Ann Arbor, Michigan drinking water treatment plant | place: USA: Ann Arbor
GGACAGCGGCTTGAAGGCCGGCGCTGCCGCCCCATCTTCTTCATCGACCCAGGGGTCGGAACGGAACTTCCGTTCACTCCGTTCCATTGTCGACACCGTATCGTTGAGGGGTGCGGTCAGCAAAGCCTCGGAATTATACGAAGAAACCCCGATACGTCGAGATGTGCCTGCACATCGCCCGTGTCGCCCCGCGTCGTCTCCCCTGATCCGGGGGGCTGTTCGAGCCTTGCCGCCCTGTCTGCGCCTGCAGTGGGCCCTCGCCGAGTGAGGTGATCTCCGGACGCGATCACCGGGGCCAGCAGCAGGATGCTGCCGCAACGCCGCCGATCGGCGAAACTCCTGCGCTGTGCTTCGACGAGCGGAATTTCCGACGCCTTGAAACCGTAAGCGCATCGCCGACTCCAATCCTCGCATGCTGCCTCGCCTCCCCCTCGCCGCTTTCGCGCTGTTCGCTGCCCTGACGTCCTGCAGCGCGACGCTGGCTGCCACCTCGGCCACCGTCACCACGCCGCAGGTGCAGGCCGAGCTGCTGGCGCATGCGCCCGAGGGCGTGGCGCCGGGCAAGCCCCTGTGGCTGGGCCTTCAGATCCGGCACCAGCCGCATTGGCACACCTACTGGAAGAATCCGGGCGATTCGGGTCTGCCCACCACGTTGACCTGGCAGCTGCCGGCCGGCGTGGAGGCCGGGGAAATCCAGTGGCCCACGCCGAAGAAGTTGCCCGTGGGGCCTCTGATGAACTTCGGCTACGAGGGCAGCTTGTTGCTGCCGGTGCCGATCACCGTGCCGGCGAACTTCAGCGGCGACAGCCTGCAGGTGAAGCTGCAGGCCGAGTGGCTGGTGTGCAAGGACGTGTGCATTCCCGAGTCGGGCGAGTTCACCTTGAGCGTGCCGGCCGCCGCGGCCACGGCCATGCACGTCGGAGCCTTCGAAGCCGCGCGGGCTGCTGCGCCGCAGACCGTTGCCGGGGCGCTGGCCACCGCGCAGGTCGAGGGGGGGCAACTGGTGGTGCGCGTGGCCGGCCTGCCAGCTGCCTGGCAAGGACGCGCCATTGACTTCCTGCCCGAGACGCCGGGGGTGATCCAGAATGCGGCGAGGCCCGAGCTGGCCTGGGACGGCAACGTCTGGCAGGCGCTAGTGCCACTCGACCCGCAGCGCAGCGAGAGCCCTGCCTTGATGCCGGCGGTGCTGGTGTCCGAGGGTCTGCCGACGGGGCTTCAGATGCAGGTGGCTGTGGCCGGCGCCTGGCCGGCAGTGGCAGCCATGCCGGCCCCCGCTGTCGCGCCCGGGCTTGTGACCACGGCCCCGCCGCCGCGCCCGGCCTCCGCGCCGATCTCACTGCCACTGGCCATCGTGTTCGCGTTGCTCGGCGGGCTCCTGCTGAACCTGATGCCTTGCGTCTTCCCCGTGCTGTCGCTGAAGGTGCTGGGCTTTGCATCGCATGCCGGCGATCGCCGCAGGCTGCTGTTCGGCGGTCTGGCCTACACGGCGGGCGTGGTGCTGTCGTTCCTGGCGCTGGCGGCCTTGCTGCTCGCACTGCGCGCCGGTGGCGAGCAGCTCGGCTGGGGCTTCCAGCTTCAGAGCCCGGTCGTGGTGGCCTCGCTGGCTGCCCTGTTCACGCTGATCGGATTGAATCTGGCCGGCGTCTTCGAAGTCGGCTCGCTGCTGCCCAGCAGCGTGGCTTCGGCGCGCGCGAAACACCCCCTGGTCGATGACGCGCTGACCGGCGTGCTGGCGGTGGCGGTGGCGGCGCCCTGCACGGCGCCGTTCATGGGCGCGTCTCTCGGCCTGGCCGTCACCCTGCCGGCAGCGCAGGCGTTGACGGTCTTCGCCGCACTGGGTGTCGGCATGGCCCTGCCCTATGTCGCCGCCAGTGCATGGCCGGCTGTTGCACGCTGGCTGCCGCGGCCCGGGGCCTGGATGCAGCACTTCAAGGTCTTGATGGCCTTCCCGATGTTTGCCACCGTCGTCTGGCTGGTGTGGGTGCTGGGCCAGCAGGCGGGCATCGACGGCGCCGCGGCGCTGCTGGGCGCGCTGGTGATGCTGGCCTTCGCGGCCTGGGCGCTGGGTGCGCCGGGTCTCGGACCGCGGGCGCGCCTGGGCCTGGGCACCTTGTCGGTGGTGTTGCTGGCCTTCGCCCTGGCCTGGGCAGGGCCGATGCTGAGCAACCCGCCCGCCCCCGCGACGCAGCACGCCGAAGGCGACTGGCAGCCCTGGAGCGCGCAGCGTGTCGCCGAGCTCACCTCGCAAGGCAGGCCTGTGTTCGTCGATTTCACGGCGGCCTGGTGCGTGACCTGTCAGTTCAACAAGCGCACCGCGCTGGCTGACGCCTCGGTGATGGCCGATTTCGCACGTCGACAGGTGGTGCTGCTGCGCGCCGACTGGACGCGGCGCGACCCCGCCATCAGCGCCGAACTGTCCAGGCTGGGCCGCAGCGGCGTGCCGGTCTATGCGCTTTATTCCCCTGGCACAGCAGGGCCTCGGCTTCTGAACGAGATTCTGTCGGTCAACGAGTTGCGCGACGCCGTCGCCAGCCTGCCCTGAAACCCCTGTCGGAGAAGCTCCATGTCGAACCCTCGCGTTGCTGCTTTGCTCGCCTGTGCTGCCCTCGGGCTGACGATGGCCACCGGAGGCGCCGGTGCGGCGGCCGTCGTGGGTCAGGAAGCACCCGCCTTCTCGGCCGTCGACGTGCGCGGCAAGGCCGTCTCGCTGGCCGACTTCAAGGGCAGGCACGTGGTGCTGGAATGGGTCAACCCGGGCTGTCCGTTCGTGGTGAAGCACTACGGGGCCGCCAACATGCAGGCCACGCAGAAGAATGCCGTCGACAAGGGTGTGGTGTGGCTGGCGGTGAACTCCACGGCCAAGGATGCAGGCGACTACCGCACGCCGCAGGCCATGGCCACCTGGATGCAGGGCCAGAAGGCCCATGCCAGCGCCACGCTGATGGACGAAGACGGCAAGGTCGGACGCGCCTACGGTGCGCGCACGACGCCGCACATGTACATCATCGATCCGGCCGGCAAGCTGGTCTACGCCGGCGCCATCGACAGCAAGCCGACCTCGAACCCGGCCGACATCCCGAGCGCGACCAACCATGTGAATGCGGCGCTGGCCGAGACGCTGGCGGGCAAGGCGGTCAGCGTGGCTTCGACGCGGCCTTACGGCTGTTCGGTGAAGTACTCGTCGATGTGACGATGAAGCCAGCGTGCGGCGGTCGCTGCGCGCTCAGGGGAGTTCGCGGTACTGGGTCGCCAGGGCTGTGAACTCGGCCACCGACGCCGCGGCATCGAAAGCGGCGCCCAGTTCCTGCGACAGGATCACGGCAACGGCCTCGGCCTGTCGCGCCGCTTCGGCGGCGTCCAGGAACAGCAGCCTGCAGCGCCGCGCCAGCACATCCTCCACCGTGCGTGCCATCTCGTAGCGTGCTGCGAAGCGCACCATCGCTTCGCTGAGGCCGCCGCGGCCGGATTCGGCGTCGCGCCACAGCCAGCGGTCGGCGCCCGGCTGGCTGTGCAACAGCGCCACCTCGCTGCCATAGAGATGTTCGCCTGGTGCTTCGCTGAGCGGTCGGCCGGGCGCGGCCCCGAGCAGCGGCAGGCGTTCGGTGGCGCCCCCGGCGCGACGTTCGAGCAGGCCTGCGCCCATCGCGCGGTCAAGCACGTCCTCGGCCATGGCGCGGTAGGTCGTCCATTTGCCGCCCGTGACGGTGACCAGGCCCGAGCGACCGACCCGCACCGTGTGCTCGCGCGACAGGGCCTTGGTGTTCTCTGCCTCGTCGGCCGATGGCTTGACGAGCGGCCGCAGCCCGACCCACGCCGAGCGCACATCGCCGCGCTGCGGCGCCAGGTTGAGGCACTTGCCGGCCTCGCGCAGGATGAACTCGACCTCTTCACGGAAGGGCCGCGGTTCGCGCGCCAGGTCGCCGCGCGGTGTGTCGGTGGTGCCCAGGATGGTCTTGCCGAACCAGGGCACGGCGAACAGCACGCGGCCGTCCTCGGTCTTGGGCACCAGCAGCGCGTGCGTGCCGGGCAGGAAGCGGCGGTCGACCACCAGGTGCACGCCCTGGCTCGGTGCAACCATCGGCGCACCCTTCGTGCTGCCGTCTTCGTGGTCCATGTCGCGCACCGCATCCACCCAGACGCCGGTCGCATTGACGACACAGCCGGCCTCGAGTTGCAGGACTTCGCCAGTCTCGCCGTCCTTCACGGTCAGGCCGCGCACCTTGCCGCCCTCGTGCAGCAGCGACACCGCGGCGCAGCGGTTGACCAGCAGCGCGCCGCGTGCCGCGGCGGTTCGTGCCAGCAGCACGGCCAGCCTGGCGTCGTCGAACTGGCCATCCCAGTACTTGACGCCACCGGACAGGCCGCGAGGTGACACGGTGGGCAGCAGCTCCCGCGTGCGCGCCGCGCTCAGCCACTCCGTGCGGCCCAGACCGCGGCGGCCTGCCAGCGCGTCGTAGGCCTTCAGCCCGGCGCCGTAGAAGCCTCCCTCCCACCAGCGGTAGCCGGGCATCACGAAGGCCAGGCGCTGGGCCAGGTGCGGTGCGTTGGCCAGCATCGCGCCCCGCTCCTGCAAGGCTTCGCGCACGAGGCCGATGTCGCCCTGCGCCAGGTAGCGCACGCCGCCATGGGCCAGCTTGGTGGCGCGTGACGAGGTGCCCTTGGCGAAGTCGTGAGACTCCACCAGCACCACGCTGAAGCCGCGCACCACGGCGTCGAGTGCCACGCCCAGTCCGGTGGCGCCGCCGCCGATGACGGCCAGGTCCCAGCGGCGCGGCTGACGCAGCCGTTCGACGAGTGGATCGCGCGGCAGCGCGAGGGCCTGCACCATCGGGAGTTCTCAGGGTTGGGCGAAATGCACCGGCAGGCCGGGCACGTCGACGTGCAGGCTCAGCACGTGGCCGGCCCAGGGCTGGGCGGCGAGCTCCTCGGCCGGGCGGTTTTCGCGCGAGGTCGTGACGTAGAGCGTGCGCAGGTCGGCCCCGCCGAAGCAGGGCATGGTCGGGCAGCGCACCGGCAGTTGCACCTCGCGCAACAGGCTGCCGTCGGGCGACAAGCGCAGCAGGCGCTGGCCTTCGAACATCGCCACCCAGTAGCAGCCTTCGGCGTCGACCGCGGCGCCGTCCGGGCGGCCGCCATAGCCCGGGAGCGGCTGCCCCGGGGCTCTGGGTTCGAAGCGCGCGAAGACCCGGCGGCGCGTCAGCGAGCCGTCCTGGCCGTCGAAGTCGAAGGCGTAGACCTCGTGGGCCTTGGTGTCGCTCCAGTACATCGTGCGGCCGTCGGGGCTGAAGCCCAGGCCGTTGCTCACCGTGATGTCGCCCGCCACGCGTTCGAGCCGGCCGCGCGAGTAGCAGTAGAGCGCGGCGTCGGGCGGATCGCGCGGCTCGTAGATCGTGCCCACCCACAGCCGGCCTTGCGGATCGGCCTTGCCGTCGTTGAACCGTTCCCGCGTGCGGTCGTAGGGCGGCTGCGCCAGGTTGTGACGCTGGCCCGTCGAGGGGTCGAAGCGCCACAGGCCGTCCCGCATGGCCAGCAGCATCTGTCCACCCTGCATCGGTGCGCAGCAGACCACGTCGGTCTCGAAGCCCCAGCGCTGGTGCCGCCCGCTGGCGGCGTGCCAGCGGTGCAGCGCGTGGCCGGGGATGTCGCACCACCACAGCGCCGCCTCGTCGGGATGCCACACCGGCGATTCGCCCAGCAGGCTGGGCGGCACGCCCGGCAGGATCTGGATGTCCGGCGCGTCGCCGCTGCCCTCGCCCGTCATTCGACGCTCACACCCGCTCGATGTCCAGGCGCATCCAGGCGTCGAAGGTGGCCCCGGCGGCCAGGCTGCGCAGGCCGTGTGCCGTCGGGTCGGCCATGTGCAGCGCGTTGCTGACGTGGCTCACCGGCTCGACACAGTAGATGTCCTTCAGCTCCGGCGTGTAGACCACCAGGTAGGGCAGTGACGAGGTGAGCTTGAGGTTGAGCTTCTCGTCGCGGATGCGCGCCGGACCCTTCCAGCCTTCGAAACAATGGTCGAAGGCCAGGTGTGCGACGTCGGCGTCGATGCCCGGCTGCGCGACGCGGCGCGTGGGCAGCCCGCTGGAATCGGACTCCCAGCGATCGGTCAGCTCGATGTGCAGGCGGCTGCGCGGCCGCTTCGGGAAGTAGGGGTGCCAGCCCAGGCCCACCGGCTGCGGGTGGGCTGCGGTGTTGGTGAAGACCAGGTGCATCTCCAGGGCCGATTCGCTCAGCACGAAGCGCTGGCGCAGTTCGAAGGCGAAGGGCCAGTGCATGTCGGGCACATGGCTGTAGCGCAGTTCGGCATCGGTGGCGGTGGCCGAAGCCACTTCGAACGGACGTTGCCAGGCCACGCCGTGCACCGAGTGCGGGTTGTCGTCGAAGTTGGGCGCCGTCGTGTAGTCGTGCCCGAGCCAGCGGAAGCGCCTGTAGCCCAGGCGGTTGGAATAGGGGGCCAGCGGATAGCAGCCCGAGCTGCGTGAACTGGCCAGCAGGGCCGGCTCGACGCTGCGCATCACCGGCAGCTCGCCCAGCCACAGGCCGGCAATGCTGCCGCCCAGATCGGGACGCAGGGCCAGGCGCAACGAGCCGGCACGCAGTTCAACGGAGGGTGAGGTCATGGCGCTCCTGGCGCAGTGGAGGGGGCGTCGGTGATGGTACTGCCGCGTGCAGGCCGGTCCGGGGCGGGGTCACCCGGGGGGCAGCAACTCCGCTTCAGGCCAGATCGACTTTCAGGTAGTGTGCGCCCGGGATGGGATTGAAGTAGTACGGCGGGATCTCTTCGAAGCCCAGCGTGCGGTACAGGCCGCGCGCCGACTCCATGTCGTCCAGGGTGTCGAGCAGCAGCACCGAGTAGCCAGTCCTCGCGGCGCAGTCCATCAGGCGCTGGGTCAGCAGCCTGCCCAGGCCGAAGCGGCGAAAGGCCGGGCGCACGTACAGGCGTTTCATCTCGCAGGCGTTGGCGTAGTCCACGTCGTGCAGCGGACGCACGGCGCCGCAACCGGCCAGCGCGCCGTCGACGTAGGCCAGCAGCAGGGCGCCGCCCGGTGGCGCGTACTCGCCGGGCAGGCCGGCCAGTTCGGCCTCGAAGCCCTGGAAGCAGAGGTCCACCCCCAGTCCTTCGGCGTACTCCCTGAAGATGCCTCGCGCGTCCTCGATCTGCTCGGCCGACTCCGCCTGCAGCACGTCGATCGCGGGGGGGACGTCCATTCAGGCGCCCAGGCTCGCGACCCAGCCTGCGCCGCCGGCACAGAGGGCCAGCAGCACGGCCGCAAGGAGTCTCTGCGACAGTCCGTCGGTGCTGGCCGGCGTACCCGGCGGCAGGGCCTTGTCACCCGACACCATGGGGCGCACCAGGTTGAGCTTCTTCTTCACCAGGTAGAACACGATGGCCGCAACGTGAAGCGCCACCAGTCCGATGATGATCCACTGCCCGTAGTCCTTGTGCCAGCCGGTGGCCTCGACGACGGTGTCGCCGCTCACGAAGCGGTTCAGCGGGCCGATGTTGGCGATCTCGTCGTCGGCCACCAGGCCCGTGGCGACCTGCACGCCGAGGATGCCGATCAGCGCGAACACCGAGAACGCACCCAGCGGGTTGTGCCCGACCTCGTGGTGCTCGTCATGGCGGCTCTGGCCACGCAGATAGCGCAGCACCGTGCCCGGGGCGTAGACAAAGCTGGTGAAGCGCGACCAGCGGCCGCCCACCAGCCCCCAGAGCACCCGGAACACCAGCAGCGCCAGCACCACGTAGCCCAGACGGAAGTGCCAGACCATCGCGTTGCCGCCGATCTTCGCGCTGATGACCGAGCCGATCACGGCGGCGGCCAGCGCCCAGTGGAAGAGCCGGGTCGGAAGGTCCCAGACACGGGTGCTTTGCAGTGGGCGGTCTGCCATGGGCGGGGGTGTTCCGGAGAACGTGGACTCGAGGCTGCAACCTTACCGCGAGATGCCCGTCCTGGGCGTGGCGCCCCCGGCTGAGCGCACGATACGCGGGTTTACCCGTAGTTCGGAATGAGCACCAGGGGCGTTGCGTACACTGGTTCGGCGCTCGCAACGGGCGTTGTGCTTTTAACCCCCTATTGCCGGAGAAACTGATGCGCCGAATTCTTCTCGCCCTCGCCACTGTGGTTGGCGTCGTGACCGCCCTGCCTGCCGCCGCCCAGTTCCAGAAGCCCGAGGACGCGGTGAAGTACCGCAAGGGCGCCTTCTGGGTGATGGGTCAGCACTTCGGCCGCATCGGTGCCATGGTGCAGGGCCGTGTTCCGTTCGACGGCGCTGTGGCCGCGGCCAACGCCGAGATCGTGGCCGACATGTCCAAGCTCCCCTTCGCCGGTTTCGTCGAGGGCACTGCCGGTACCGAGAAAGGCACCCCCAAGGCGAACGTCTGGACCGACAAGGCCAAGTTCGATGCCGGCGCCAAGAAGATGCAGGAAGAAGCGGCCAAGCTGGCCACGGCAGCCAAGGCCAACAACCTCGAGACGCTCAAGACCGCTTTCGGCAGCGCGGCCGCCACCTGCAAGGCCTGCCACGACGACTACCGCAACTGATCGTCGGACCCGGGTCTCGGTGATCGCTCCTGAAGGCCCCTGAGCGCTCCTCGGAAAAGCGCGATCAGCCAGCGACTGGCTCGGCGAAGCCGAGCACGACCCTGCGGGTCATCGCGCTTTTCTTTTCTATCTTCGTGACGACGACGGCGCCGATGTCGGCCGTGTTGGCGACGTGCGTGCCGCCGCAGGGCTGCAGGTCGACGCCTTCGATCTCCAGCACCCGCACGCGGCCCAGTCCGCGCGGGGGCTGCACGCTCATGCTGCGCACCATCTGCGGGTTGGCGTCGAGTTCTTCTTCGCTGATCCAGCGATGCCTGACGGGGTGCGCTTCGGCCACCAGGCGCGCGATGCCGGCGGTCAGGGCCTCCTTGTCCAGCGGCTCGTTCATGTGGAAGTCCAGCCGCGCGTAGCTCGCGGTGATGGAGCAGCCGTCCACCGGGTGCGGCACCAGCGCGCACAGCAGGTGCGTCGTGGTGTGGAAGCGCATGTGCGCGCGTCGGCGCTCGGCATCGATGCGCGCAGTCACGCGCTGACCCGGCTGCATCCGCGACAGATCGGTTCCGGGGCCGGCCACGTGCACGATGCCGGCCGCCGAGCCGTCGGCGTCCTTGCCCTTCACGGTATCGGCCACCGACCAGCTGCTGCCGTCTTCCAGGATCAGCGCACCGGCATCCCCGGCCTGGCCGCCGCCGAGCGGATAGAACACCGTGCGGTCGAGCACCACGCCGCGCTCGGTCACCTGCAGCACGGTGGCCTCGCACTCCAGCAGGCCGGCGTCTTCGCGGAACAGTTCTTCAGTCATCAGGGGCATCCGGGCTCGTCAGCGCGACCTCGCCGCGCGGGGTGCGCAGTATCGCGCGCAGCGCCGGGCCTCGTGCGGCGGCCGTCACCGGCGCGAAGGCGAGCGATCCCGACACCCCGGCGGGCAGCCCGGCCAGTTCCAGCGACACCAGGGTCAGCCCGCAGTCGGGCATCGCTGTCGTCGGGTGCGCGCCCTGCCACTGGATCAGCGTCGGGCAGGCGCCGCCACAGAGCAGACGCCCGTCGTCGCGCACGGTGATCTGCCATTGCAGCAGCCCGCCCGGCGAGGGGCGGCTGGCCGACACCGGCGTGCCCGGGTCCAGTCCCAGCGCCAGCAAGGCCTGGCGCTGCGCCGCGACATCGATCGTGCGGGCCACCCAGTGCACCAGCCGCGGCGGCGTGCCGGTCGGGCGCTCGTCCATGCCGAACCAGCGGCGACGTGCCGGCGCCAGGGCGTCGGGGTCGATGGCGATGATCTCGAGGTAGGCGGCGGGGAAGTCGGCGGTGGCGATCTTCAGCAGCCGGTTGTGCGTGCCCATCAGCGGGTGCTTGCCGCCGGGCCCGGGAGTCACGCCCAGCGTGGCTTCGCACCAGCGCACGCCGTCCTCCAGCGTGTCGGCGGTGACGACGAGGTGGTCGACGACGGCCGTGACGGCGCGCCCTGCAGCGGGTGTGTTCAAGGGGGTGTTCACAGCTGCACCGTGCCTTCGATGCAGCCGGCCACGTCGCCGCCGATCCAGGTGGCATCGCCCGCCTGCTGCACGTGCACGCGACCGGCGCGGCCCAGCGCGGTGCCCTGGGCGGCCACGTAGCTCGGCGGTGCCAGGCCGGCGCCGATCAACCACTGCGCGATGCCGGCATTCAGGCTGCCGGTCACCGGGTCTTCGTTGACGGCCATCGACGGCACGAAGGCGCGCACCTCGAACTGCGTGGCGTGTCCCGGTGCCTGTGCGCCGACCACGCCGAGCTTGAGCGCTCCCATGGCGACGAAGTCGGGTTTCAGCGACAGCACGCGCTCTGCCGAACGCAGCATCACCGCGCACCAGCCGGGGCCGTTGTCGACCCACTGGTGATGCAGCACGTCGCCGGGCTCCAGGTGGAGCGAGCGCACGATCTGCCTGATCACGGCCAGCTCCAGCGGGCCGCTGCGCCGCAGCGGCGGCGCAGCGAAGGCCAGCCGGGTGCCGTCGCGCCGCACCCGCACCAGGCCGACGCCGCACTGCTGCACCACGGTGGCGGGATCGGCCGGCGTCCCGCCGGCGGCCAGCCAGGCGTGGCAGCTGCCCAGCGTGGGGTGGCCGGCGAAGGGCAGTTCGCCACCGGGGGTGAAGATGCGGACCCGGTAGTCGGCCGCGGGATCGGTGGGGGGCAGCAGGAAGGTCGTCTCCGACAGGTTCGTCCAGCGTGCGAAGGCCGCCATGCGTTCGTCGCTCAGGCCCTCGGCGCCGTGCACCACGGCCAGCGGGTTGCCGCGCAGCGGCTCGGCGGTGAAGACGTCGAGCTGGTGAAAGCGTCTGGACGGGCTCACGGCTGCAGCTCCTCTCGAAGCACCGCGGCCAGCGCCGCCACGCCGCGTTCGATGATGTCGGGGGCCGCGGTCACGAAGCTCAGCCGCATCGTGTGGCGCTGCGGCGCGTGGGCGAAGAAGGTCTCCCCGGGCACGTAGGCCACGCCGGCTTGCACGGCCCTGGGCAGCATCGCCGTGGTGTCCACCGTGGCCGGCAGTTCGAGCCAGAAGAACATGCCGCCGGCAGGCGTCTGCCAGCGGCAGCCGGGCGGCATGTGGGCCAGCAACGCGGCCTGCATGGCGTCACGCTGCGCCTTGTAGCGCGCCCGCACGGTGGGCACGTGGCGCAGCAGGAAGCCGTCCTTGATGACCTCGTGCACCAGGCGCTGGTTGAAGCCCGGGCTGTGCAGATCGGCCGCCTGCTTGGCCTGCAGCAGCTTGGGGTAGAGCGCCTCCGGCGCCACGATGTAGCCCAGGCGCAGGCCGGGCGCCAGCACCTTGGAGAAGGAACCGAGGTAGATCGCACCGTTGCCCGCGCGGGCCGTCAGCGGTGCCGGCGGCGGCGCGTCGAACCAGAGGTCGCCGTAGGGGTTGTCCTCGACGATGGGCAGGCCGATGGCCGCCGCTTCGGCCACCAGCGCATCGCGTCGCGCATCGCTCAGGCAGCGTCCGCTCGGGTTCTGGAAGTTGGGCAGCAGGTAGGCGAAACGGGCGCCGCGCGCATCGTGCAGGGCCTCGGGCCGCGGGCCGTCGTCGTCGCCTTCCAAGGCCACGAACTCGGGCTCGTAGGGCGCGAAGGCCTGCAGCGCGCCGAGATAGGTGGGTGTCTCCACCGCCACGCCGCTGCCAGGGTCGATCAGCACCTTGCCGGCCAGGTCCAGCCCCTGCTGCGAGCCGGTGGTGATGAGCACCTGCGAGGCCTCGCATCGCAGGCCCTGGCTGCCCAGTTCTGCAGCCACCCATTCGCGCAGCGGACCGAAGCCTTCGCTGGCGGCGTACTGCAGGGCCTCGCGCGGGCAGTCGCGCAGCACGCGGGCGCTGGCCTCGGCCATTGCCTCGACCGGGAAGCTGTCGGCCGACGGCAGGCCGCCGGCCAACGAGATGATGCCCGGTCGCTCGGTGACCTTGAGGATCTCGCGGATGGTCGACGGGTTGAGTCTTTCGGCGCGGCGCGCCAGCGTCCAGGGTGTCGCTTTCATCTTTCGCCTCCTTCGGGGCCGTAGAACACCACCCAGGTGGCGAAGTCGTCGCTGAATTCGATGAAGCGGTGCGGCCGCCCGGCCGGCACGAAGATCGCGTCACCGGCACGGAAAGCCTGCACCTGGCCACCGTTGTCGAAGAATCCCTGGCCCGAGATCACCAGGTAGATCTCGTCGCGCCGGTGCGGCTGCTGCGGATCGTGACCGCGCGGTGCGTAGAGCTCCAGCTCCATGCTGCCGTGCTGCAGCGCCAGCACGGAGCGCGCGCCTTCGGGCCACAAGGGGTGCGGCGGGCCGGGCAGCCGGGCCAGCCAGTCTTCAGGGTGCAGCGTCATGGTGAAGGTCCCGCGGTGTCGTCGATCATCCACGCCAGCGCCGCTTCGACGTGCAGCGCCGTGCTGTCCAGCAGGGGCAGTGGACTGTCGCCGGGGCCGATCAGCAGGGTGATCTCGGTGCAGCCCAGCACCACGGCGTCTGCGCCGCCGTCGTGCAGTTGCCCGATGAGTGCGACGCAGGCGCTGCGCGAGGCATCGTCCACCACGCCGCGGCAAAGCTCTTCGTAGATCACCCGGTGCATGGTGTCGCGCCCGGGCGCGTCGGGCACGCTGACCTGCAGGCCGAAGCGCTGGCGCAGTCGCGATGCCACGATGTCGTCGTCCTCCATCGTGTAGCGCGTGCCCAGCAGGCCGACGTGGCGGTGGCCGGCGCGCCGCGCTGCTTCGCCGGTGGCGTCGGCGATGTGCAGCAGGGGCAGGCCGCTGCCGGCCTCGATGCGATCGGCCACCTTGTGCATGGTGTTGGTGGCCAGCACCAGGGCCTGGGCACCGGCTCGCTGCAGGCCCTGCGCGGCCTCGGTCAGCAGGGAGGCCGCGCCGTCCCAGTCGCCTGCGGCCTGCAGCGCGGCGACCGGCGCGAAGTCGACGCTGTGCATCAGCAGACGGGCGCTGTGCAGGCCGCCCAGGCGCCGCGCCACGCCCTGGTTGAGGCCGCGGTAGTACAGCAGGGTCGACTCCCAGCTCATGCCGCCCAGGAGACCGAGGCAGTTCATCGTCGCCGGGTGCTTCGTGCCTTCCTTCATGCCGGTCTGCCCACGGCCATCCTGCGTCCGAGGAAGACCACGCCCATCACCGCCAGCGCGAAGCCCATCGTCATGAGTTCCAGGCGCTCGCCCAGCACGGGCACGGCGAAGAGCAGGGCGATGAAGGGCTGCAGCAGCTGCACCTGGCTCACGCGCATCACGCCGCCCAGGGTCAGCCCGCGGTACCAGGCGAAGAAGCCCAGCCACATCGAGAACAGCGAGACATAGGCAAAACCGCCCCATGCCGACAGGCGTGCCGGCTGCTCGGGCCAGAGCCACAGCGCGACGGGCAGCGTGAGCGGCAGCGAGCCCACCAGCACCCAGCAGATGACCTGCTGTGCCGGGAGCACGGCCGACACGCCGGCGCCGGCCACGTAGCCGATCGATGCGGCCAGCACGGCCAGCAGCAGGTAGCCGTCGGCCGGCGTCAGCCGGCCGCTGCCGGACCAGGCGGCGAACAGCAGCACGAGCGCCGTGCCGCCCAGGGCGCAGAGCCAGAAGCCCAGCGACGGTCGCTGGCGCAGCGCCAGGGCCGCGACCACCGCGGTGCCCAGCGGCAGCATGCCGGTGACCACGGCGGCGTGCATGGCATCCACCTGGCGCAGCGCCAGGGCCAGGAAGAGCGGGAACCCCACCACGGTGCCGAGCGCGCAGAGCGCCAGGGACGGCACATGGCGCCGTTCGGGCCAGCGCGCACCGATGGCCAGCAGCCAGGCCACGCTCAGCAGGCCGGCGACGGCCGCGCGTCCCGCGGTGACGAAGGCCGGCGGCAGCTGCGGATCGCTCACGTCGCCCACGGCCAGTCGCGTCATCGGCACGGTCATCGCGAAGATGACGACGCCCAGCACGCCCAGCCAGAGGCCTCGCACGCTGTCGTTCATGAACGGGCTCGCCCGCGTCGTGTCCTGCATCAGCGGGCACCTCGTGGCAAGTGCGTCGACCCCGGTGCGCGGCGGCGGGCGGTGGGCAGGGCATCAAGGCGCATGACGGCAGTCTAGGGCATCGATAAAGTACAGTATCAATACACTTTCCAGTACAAATAAGCTTGCTGTATCGGTTTCGACATCAGTACACGGAGCGAGTGCACGCATGAGACCCGCCACCCCTGCCCTGGTCGCCCCGCCTTCTTCCCGGCGCTCCCCGGCGTCATCGGGCGTACCAGCCGCGGCGGGGCTGGCGCGAGACGCCGGCACCCCGCTGGCCACGCAGCTGGCCGAACGGTTCGCCGAGCGCATCGGACAGCGCCTGTTGACGCCCGGCTCCCGTCTGCCTTCGGTTCGCGAGTGCGCGCAGCGCCACGGCGTGAGTCCCGGCACGGTGGTCGGTGCCTACGACCTGCTGCAGGCTCGCGGTCTCGTCGAAGCGCGGCCGCAGCGCGGCTTCTTCGTGCGCGAGCAGCGACCGCAGCGTGCCGCCGAGCCCGGCGGCAACGCGCGCGCCGCCGCGCGACCGGCACCGGTCGACGCCACCGCGCTCATCCGCAGCATGTTCGAGGCGCAGGGCGGTCTGCCAGCCCCCGGCATGGGGACGCTGCCCGAGGACTGGCTGGACGCCGCCCTGCTGCAGCGCGCGCTGCGGCGCGTGGCCGCCGGCCCGGCCGAGGCCTGGCTTCGCTATGGCGACCCCGCCGGCGACGTTTCGCTGCGTGGAGCCCTCTCGCGGCGCCTGGCCGACCTGGGCATCGCGGCCGATGTCTCGCAGATCGTCAGCACCGTCGGTGCCTCGCACGCGCTGGACATCGTTTCGCGCACCCTGCTCCAGCCGGGCGACGCCGTGCTGGTGGACGAACCGGGCTGGTCGGTGGAGTTCGCGCGTCTCACGCGCCAGGGACTGCGTCTGCTGCCCGTGCCGCGCGGCCTGGAAGGCCCCGACCTGGCGGTGATGGAGGCGCTGCTGCGCGCCCATCGCCCGCGCCTCTACGTCACCGTGTCCGTACTGCACAACCCGACGGGCTGTTCCCTGTCGCCGTCCGCCGCGCACCAGGTGCTGAAGCTGGCCGACGCCTACGACCTGTGCATCGTCGAAGACGACACCTACGCCTGGCTCGCTCCCGCGCACGCCACGCGCCTGGCGCAACTCGACGCCTTGCGGCGCACGGTCTACATCTCGGGCTTCTCCAAGATCCTCACGCCGCAGTGGCGCGTGGGCTACATCGCGGCACCGCGCGCGCTGGCCGACCGCTTCATCGACACGAAGCTGCTGAGCACGCTCACCACGGCCTCGCCGCTGGAGCAGGCCGTGGCCTGGTGTCTGGACCAGGGTGCCCTGCGCCGCCATGCCGACCGTGTCGTGGCCCGACTCGACGCGGCGCGCGCGCGCACCGTGACGCTGGCGCAGGTCGCGGGCTTCACCTTTGTCACACCGCCGCAGGGATTGTTCGGCTGGATCGAAGTAGGCACCGACACCGAGCGCCTCGCCCAGAAGCTGATGGACGAAGGATGGCTGACCGCGCCAGGGGCCCTGTTCCATGCCAGCGCAGCGCCCAGCAGCCTGATGCGCATCAACTTCGCGACCAGCCAGGACCCACGTTTCTGGCGGTGTCTGCGGCGCACCGCAGGACACACTTGAAACACGCTCCACCGTGTCCGTCACGGTCGATACCTGTACGCTTGGCATCTTCCTCGATGTCTGCCGTGCGACTGCCGCCCGGCTGCAAGCCTGCCATGCTGTTCCAGCCGACCCGGCCAGCCGACGAACCCGACCTGATGCGGGTGAGCGCCTTCCAGCGCCATCTGGAGTCCGTGAGTTCGACCCTGTCGGGCGAACTGAGCAGCGCACGCATGTCCATCCTCGGTCCGTCGCTGATGCAGGACCTGATGCGTTTCGAGCGCGAAGGCCGCGAAACCGAACTGCTGGAAGTGCTGGCCGCCTGCATCCGGCACGCCCGCAGCCTGCTGGTGCATCTGCAGATCGAGGACAAGGTCATCCCGCTGACGGTCTTCCCTACCGACTGGCTGGTGCATTGCACGATGCCGATGCCGCAACTGCTCGAAGCCCCGCTGGGTGATCTGCGCGTGCTGAACCTGGAGCCGCCGGCCGTTCGCGTGCCCGGTGATCGCCAGCGCAGCTTCAGGAACGACGGCCCCTCCTTCGCGCCCCTGGGCCCTCTGCTGTGGGAACTGGCACTGCGCGGGGCACGCGACGAACTGCTGCCCGAGATCGCCGGCAATGCGGCTTACCGTATCGCGCCGGGCGTCGAGTTGCGTGCCCTGAACCTGCAGGGATCGATGGCGTCGGCCGTGCAGAAGCTCCAGCGGCAGACCAGCAGTCTGCGCGACATCTCGCAGTGGCCCGGCTTCGACCGCGAGCGCGCCATGCGCATGCTCAACGGCCTGTACCTGCAGGCCGGCCTGATGGTGAGCCGCACGCATCCGGCGGCCACCAACGAAGGCTGGAAGAGCGACAGCCGCTGACTCGCCGAGGGTCGGGCCTCAGCCTGCCGAGGTGCGCGCGCCCAGCGCTTCCCAGCGTTCCAGCGCCAGCATCAACTCCTCGTCGATGGCCGCGTGGCGCGCCTGCAGCAGCGGCACGCGCTGCGGCTCGCGCGTGTAGATGTCGCTGCCGGCAAGTGCTTCGGCGATGGTCTTCTGTTCGGTCTCCAGCGCGTCGATGCGGGCCGGCAGTTCGTCCAGTTCACGCTGTTCCTTGTAGCTGAGCTTGCGGGGCGCCGCGCCGCGCGCCGCGGGGGCCGACGCGCCCGTCGGCGCCGGTGCGGCGACCGGAATCGTCTTCGCTGCGGCCTCGTCGGCCGTGCGCAGCTTCAAGGCGCGCGCACGCTGCGTCTTCCAGTCCTCGTAGCCGCCTTCGTACTCGCGCCACAGACCGGGGCGACCGCCCCAGGCGGGGTCGCCCTCCCACGCGATGCTGCTGGTCACCACGTTGTCCAGGAAGCGACGGTCGTGGCTCACCAGGAACACGGTGCCGGGGTAGGACTGCAGCAACTCCTCCAGCAGGTCCATGGTTTCGATGTCGAGGTCGTTGGTCGGCTCGTCGAGCACCAGCACGTTGGCCGGCAGCGCGAAAAGACGGGCCAGCAGGAGGCGGTTGCGCTCGCCGCCCGACAAGGTGCGCACCGGCGAGTTGGCACGCTCCGGCGAGAACAGGAAGTCGTTCAGGTAGCTCATGATGTGCTTGCGCTGGCCGCCGATCTCGACCCATTCGCTGCCCGGGCTGATGGTGTCGGCCAGCGTGGCCTCGAGGTCGAGGCCGGCGCGCATCTGGTCGAAGTAGGCCACCTGCAGCCGGGTGCCGCGCCGCACGCTGCCCGCGCTGGGCTCCATCTCGCCCAGGATCAGCTTCAGCAGCGTCGTCTTGCCGCAGCCGTTGGGGCCGATGAGGCCCACCTTGTCGCCGCGCAGCAGCGTGGCAGAGAACTTGTCGATCAGAAGTCGATCACCGAAGCGTTGGCTGACTTCACGAAGTTCTGCCACGATCTTGCCTGGCGGCAGGCCGGCATCGAGTTCCAGCCTCACCTGGCCGACCTGGTCGCGGCGCTGCTGACGCTGTTGCCGAAGTGCCACCAGGCGCGCCACCCGGCCCACGCTGCGCGTGCGGCGCGCTTCGACGCCCTTGCGCACCCAGACCTCTTCCTGCGCCAGCAGCTTGTCGGCACGCGCCGCGGCCTGCGCCTCGGCTTCCAGTTCACGCTGCTTGGCGGCCTCGAAGGCGGCGAAGTTGCCGGGGTAGCTGCGCAGCGCGCCGCGGTCGAGTTCGACGATGCGCGTGGCCACCGCGTCGATGAAGGCGCGGTCGTGCGAGATCAGCACCAGCGCACCGCGCCAGGCGACCAGCAGCTCCTGCAGCCACTCGATGGCGTCGATGTCGAGGTGGTTGGTGGGCTCGTCGAGCAGCAGCACGTCGGGCTTGGCGACCAGGGCCTGCGCCAGGGCGACGCGCTTGCGCGTACCGCCGGACAGCGCCTCGACGCGGGCTTCTGCGTCGAGGTTCAGGCGCTGCAGGGCCTGCGTCACGCGCTGCTCCCAGGTCCAGCCGTCCAGGGCCTCCAGCCGGGTCTGCAGGGCGTCGAGGTCGTCCTCGGGGGCGTGCGCCTCGTAACGTTCGCGCAAGGCGCGAGCTTCGGCCACGCCTTCGGAGACGGCTTCGAAGACGCTGGCGCCGCTGGCGAACAGCGGTTCCTGCGGCACGTAGACGCGTCGCACGCCGGTCTGCACCTGCAGGATGCCGTCGTCGGGCTTCTCCAGCCCGGCAAGGATCTTCATCAGGGAGGACTTGCCGGTGCCGTTGCGCCCGATGAGGGCCAGTCGTTCACCGGCATCGAGCGACATGCCGGCGCCGTCGAGCAGTGGCACGTGACCGAAGGCGAGGTGGGCGTCGGAGAGGGTCAGCAGCGCCATCAGGGGGCGCGGAGAGCGGCGTTCATGGGCGCCGAGTCTATGCGCTGGGCCCGCGCCAGGAGCGGGCAGGGCCGGGCCGGGGGGCCGGCCTTCGCGGCGATCAGTAGCTCAGCAGCACCGGCGTGCGGCGCCACTCGGTGTCCTCGGGCAGGTCGTCGATGTCGGCCGCCAGGCCCAGGGCCAGGAACTCGTCCCAGTCGGGATCCTCGTCCAGGAACGCCACTTCGCCGGCGAAGTCGGCACGGCGCATCGGGGCCTTGACAAGGGGGATGGTGACCTGGGCAGTGTTCATGGCGTGTCCTTCTCGATGGCCTCACTGTAGAGACGCAAAAACCGCGAAGACAGGGACAGATCACGCTGCCGATGTGACCTATTCACATCGGCCGTCTTGGCCGCCCCGTCGCGCCGGTGGTTCTTCGAGATCGGTCCCCACTGCCCTTGGTCAGGCCTGGAGCTCAAGAAGTTCCAGGTCTGCTTCGCCGCGCACGGACCACCTGCACTGAACACGGCAAGCCGTGTGCCCTGCGAGCCACCCGATGAAGCCGGACGAAGAAGTGACGGCCGCTCCCGGGGCCGCCCGTCATCCGCGAGGCCGGTCGCGCGCCTCCTGCACGGCGCGCGACGCGGCCGATCGCCAGTCGTCGCCGCCGTAAGCCGCTTCCTCCTCGCGACAGCTGTCGACCAGCTTGATGAGGTGGTCATCGTCGGAAGCCAGCGCCGCAGCGACGATCTCATCCCAGGACAGCGCCGGCACAGGCGGCAAGACTTGCAGGTCGGCCGCCGCCACGGCCATGGCAAAGGCCTGCCAATACCAGCGCCAGGCCACGTCGGCCGTGTCGACGAAAGGCATCAGCGTGCGCAGCGCGTGTCCGCTGGTCACCAGGTGCAGCGCCGTGAAGTTGCCGCTGCCGGCATAGGCGAAGGCCGCAGCGCGGGCCAGCCGCTGCGCCGTGTGCTCGTCGACCTGCAGTGCGCCGACGGTGGCGTTGATCCGGCCGTCGGAAGCCGCCTCGCGCATGCGTTCGAAGATCAGCCTGCTCCCGGAGCGCCGGGCCGCCAGCTGGCGCAGCAGAACGATGGGGTCGCGTTCGGCCCGTTCACCGCCGGCAGCGTCGAGCGGCCCCAGAGAAAGGTGGCGACAGGCCCAGTACGCCAGGCCGTCCACCAGGCTCGCCGGGTGCACGGCCTGAACGGCATAGGCCGTGCGGATCAGTCCGTGGAAGGCTGCCGCACCGCAACCCGGCATCAGCACCGGCAGGGTCTGGGCCAGCAGGTCGCCCACGCCCTCGTGCGCCAGCCACTGCGCGAACAGGTCCCGGTACGCCGGCCAGGCCTCGCGCTGGCCCAGGCGGCTCGGCCAGGCGTCGCCCGAGGGCCAGGCCTGCCACGGCGGTGCGGGCTGCAGCCGGGCGGCGTAGGTCCCGGCAAAGCGCTGCAGCTGCGCATCGCCGGCCCCCAGGCGCTGCAGCGCGACCAGCGCCATCGGCAGGTGGTTGCTGAGGCCGTCGCCGTACTCGGCGTCGAAGCCGGTGGCATCGTCGAGCAGGTCGTCGAGGCTCATGCCAATGCCGCCTCGAGGGCATCGATGAACAGGGCGGCCACGTCGCACCCCGTCTGCTGCATGATTTCCTGGAAGCAGGTCGGGCTGGTGACGTTGATCTCGGTGAGGTGGTCGCCGATGACGTCCAGCCCCACCAGCAGCAGCCCCCGCGCGGCGAGCTGCGGGCCCAGCGCTTCGGCGATCTCGCGGTCGCGCGCCGTCAGCGGCTGCGCCACACCCTTGCCGCCGGCGGCGAGATTGCCGCGGATCTCGCTGCCCTGCGGGATGCGCGCCAGCGAATACGGCACCGGCTTGCCGCCGATCACCAGCACGCGCTTGTCCCCGTGCACGATCTCGGGCAGGTACTTCTGCACCATCAATGTCTGCGCGCCGTCGCGGTTGAGCGTCTCGACGATGCTGCCCAGGTTCATGCCGTCGGGCCCGACGCGGAAGATGCCCGCGCCGCCCATGCCGTCCAGCGGCTTGAGGATGATGTCGCTGTGCTCGGCGTGGAAGCGCCGCACGTCGGCGGCCTGGCGCGTCACCAGGGTGGGCGGGATGTATTGGGGAAACTCGAGGATCGCCAGCTTCTCCGGGTGGTCGCGCAGCGCGGCGGGCTTGTTGAAGACCCGTGCGCCCTCGCGCTCGGCCTGGCCCAGCAGGTGGGTGGCGTAGAAATACTCGCTGTCGAAGGGCGGGTCCTTGCGCATGAGCACCGCGCCGGCCTCGGCCAGGGGCATCGTGCGCTCGGCAGTGGTGGTGAACCAGGCCTCGGCATCGCCGGTCAGGGTGATCTCGCGCACCTGCGCCATCACCGGCCGGCCGCGCTGCCAGTGCAGATGTCGCGGCTCGCACGCGGCCAGCGTGTGCCCGCGTCGCACGGCCTCTCGCATCATCGCGAAGCTCGAGTCCTTGTAGGTCTTGAAGGTTTCCAGGGGGTCGGCAACGAACAGCAGCTTCACGGCGGCGCTTCCAGGGGTCG
>LNFM01016383.1_pt1 | contig 21006 bp, 23 predicted proteins | sample 596031 | NCBI WGS metagenome assembly LNFM01 (sample SAMN04254537, study PRJNA301005) | activated carbon metagenome | isolation source: dual media filters at the Ann Arbor, Michigan drinking water treatment plant | place: USA: Ann Arbor
TGCGCTTCGGCATCGGCATGAACACCGACCACACGCTGGAAGAAGTCGGCCAGCAGTTCAACGTGACGCGCGAACGCATCCGCCAGATCGAGGCTAAGGCGTTGCGCAAGCTGAAGCACCCGTCGCGGTCGCGGAAGCTGCGGTCCTTCCTGGACAATTGACCGCGCGCCCGGCTTGACCCGGGCGGCGCCGGCCCGCGAGACTCGCCCCGCGGCGCGGAGGGCAGCCATGGCGGCAACGCAGGCGGACGGTATCCAGGAGGTGGCGGTCGACGTCACCTTCCTGCGCATGGAGGCCCCGCCGGCCGATCCGCCCAGGCCCCTGCCGCCGGGTGTGCGGATCGACCAGGCGCGTCACTGCTCGGTGCCGTTCTACCGCTATCTGTACGACACCGTGGGCGAGCCCTGGCTGTGGTGGATGCGGCGCACCGCCTCCGATGCCGAACTCGCCTCCCTGCTGTCGATGCCGGCCATCTCGGTCCATGTGCTGGTGAAGGATGGCGAGCCGGCGGGGTTCTACGAACTCGACCGCCGGTCCCCGCATGTCGTGAACCTGGCCTATTTCGGGCTGATGCCCTGGGCGATCGGCACCGGCATCGGCCGCGCCTTCCTGCGCCACGCGATCGACGCGGCCTGGGTGGCGGGGCGCGCCGCGGTCACGGTGAATACCTGCACGGCCGACCATCCGCGCGCGCTGCCGGCCTATGTCGCCGCGGGCTTCCAGCGGCTGCGCACGGTGCGGGAGACCTGGCCGGTGCCGCGGCGCCTTGGGCTGACGGTGCCGGCGCACCTGGCGCGCGGCTGACTCACGCCCTGTTCCCCCGGGAACAGGCCTGGCTGCCGGTCGACGTCATCCTGCCCGCCACGCCGCCACCGCGCGGCGCCACCGGGCGAAGGATGCAGCCATGTTCCGCGTACCGATCTTCGGCAATGGCTCGAACAACACCCTGCTGTTCGACAACAACGCCGACTTCGCCTTCCACGTCATGGCCGGCGATGGCCATGACTATGTTCGCGGCGGCGACCTCGCCGACCTGCTCGAAGGCGGTGCGGGCAACGACACCATGCGCGGCGCCGATGGCCACGACACGCTGCGTGGCGAGGCCGGCGACGACAGGCTGGATGGCGGCGCTGGCCACGACCTGCTGGTCGGCGGCGACGGCCGCGACAATCTGCATGGCGGCGCTGGCCACGACCTGCTGCAGGGCGGCCGCGGCAACGACTATCTGTACGGCTTCCTGGGCAACGACACGCTGGCTGGCGGCGACGGCCACGACACCCTGCGCGGCGAGTGGGGCGTCGACCATCTGTCGGGCGGTGCGGGCAATGACTGGCTCCTCGGCGGCGATGCGCAGGATGTGCTGACCGGCGGCAGTGGCGCCGACACCTTCGCCTTCTGGAACGAAAGCGACAGCACGCGCATCGCGCGCGACATCATCCGTGATTTCGAACAGGGGCCTGACCGCATCGACCTAGCGGGGATCGACGCGCGCGATGCCGGCGGCGGCTTCAACGACCGTGACGACGCCTTCACCTTCCGCGGCACCGCGCCTTTCACCGGCACCGCGGGGGAACTGCGCTACGACATCCTCGTGATCGGCGGCGGCGAAGCCGTGACCATGGTGCGTGGCGATACCGACGGCGACCGCGTCTCGGATTTCGAACTGCGGCTGGACGGCGCGTATCTGCTCAACGCGAGCGACTTCGTGCTTTGACCCTTCCCAGCCGGGCTTTGCCGGCCGGGACCATACTGGGCGGGCGCATTCAGGGTAGCGCCTGCTGCACCGCGTCCGCGTCCGCATTCGCGGTCGCGCCGTGGCCCGCTGTCTCGCCCGCACCACGACGCGGAGGGCATCCGGCCGGTCCGGCACGCAACGGCGCATGGCGCCGCCCCCGCCCGCTGGGCAGAATGCCGCCCCGTGACCGACACCGACCCCCGCCGGCTGCTCGACCGCCTGCCCATCCTGGACGGCGTGCCGGGTGCCGCGCGGGACGTGCTGGCCGCGGCCGCGCGCCAGGTGCGCCACGATGCCGGCGCGCCCATCTTCCGCCGGGGCGACCCCGGGGAGGGCATGCTGCTGGTGCTGGACGGGCTGGTGCGGCTGCATCTGGCCTCCGCCGCCGGGCGTGAGTTGACGCTGGGGCTGGCGGGGCCGGGCGAACCGGTCGGCGAGATCGCGCTGATCGATGGCGGGCCGCGCAGCGCCGACGCCACCGCGCTGACGCCCGTGCGCGCCCTGCTGTTCCGCCACGCCGACGCGGCGGCCATCATCGCCACCGATGCCAGCGTGGCCGGCGCGCTGCTGCGCACCCTGGCCGGCCGGCTGCGGCGCACCACCGACCAGACGGAAGCGGTCGGGCTGCGCAGCCTGCAGGCACGGCTCGCCGTGGCGCTGCTGCACCTGGCGAAGGCCGATCCGTCGGGCTTGGTGCGCCTGCCGCAGGGGCAGATCGCCGCGCTGGTCGCCGCCTCGCGCCCCAAGGTCAACGCGGTGCTGGCCGAATTCCGTGCGCGCGGCCTGGTGGAACCCGCCCGCGCCGGGTTGCGCCTGCTCGACCCCGACGGGCTGCGCGCGCTGGGCGAGGCATGAAGGCCGGCGCGCTTGCCGCCGGGCTGCTGGCGCTGGCCGCGCTGGCCGCGCCGCGCATCGCCGACCGCGCACGGGACGCGGCGACCGACATGCTGATCCAGGCCGTACCGCGCCCGCCCGATGGCGCGACGCCGGTGGTCATCGTGGCGGTGGATGCGGCGGCGCTCGCCGAACAGGGCGCCTGGCCGTGGCCGCGCGCGACGCTGGCGCGCCTGGTTGCCGGCGTGGCCGCCACGCAGCCCGCGGCCATCGCGCTGGATGTCGCGCTGCCCGACCCGGCGCCTGGCGATGCCGCGCTGGCCGGTGCCATCGCCGCGGGGCCGGTGGTGCAGGCGGTGCTGGCCGGCGCCGACCCGCCACCGCCCGGGCCGGGCGTGGTGCTGATCGGCGCGCCAAACCTGGTGCGATTGCCCGCGCTGCCGGGCGTGGCGGCACCGGCCGTGGGCAGTGCGCCGACGGGCTTTGCCGGCCTTCCCGGCGCCGTGGTGCGCGCCGCGCCGATGCTGCTGCGGGCGGAGCCCGATGGGGTGATCCCGGGGCTGGCTGTTGCGGCGCTGGCGCGCGCGCTGGACGCGCCGGCGCTGATCCTGCGGGCGGGCCAGCTGCAGATCGGCGATGTCGGGCTGGACCTGCCCGAGGATGGCCTGCTGCGACTGCATCCGGCCGCGGCCGCCGTGCCGGTCATCCCGGCGGCGGCGGTGCTGGCGGGCGCGCCGGCTGCGGCGGTGTTGCGCGGGCGGCTGGTGGTGGTGGGCGTGACGGCGCCGGGGGCGGCGGTGTTGCGGCCGTCGGTGCTGGGGCCCTTCACCGCCTCGGCGGTGGTGCAGGGGGAGGCAGCGGCGCAACTCGCTGCGGGATGGGTGCCGCTGCGCGCGCCGGGCGGGGTGGCCGGTGGGGCACTGGCGGCGCTGCTGGTGGGCGCGCTGGCTGCGGCGCTGGTGCGCTGGCGGACGGCGCCCGGGCTGGTCGGCGCGGCGCTGCTGGCAGTCGGCTGGGTGGGTGTGGCGATGGCCGCGCTGCGCCTGGGGCCCGTGCTCGTCGATCCGCTGCTGCCGGCGGCCGCGGCGCTGCTGGGCGGCGCGGTCGAGGCGGCTTCCTCCGCGCTGCGCCTGGCGCGGGAGAAGGCGCGCCTCGCCGCCCGCTTCGCGCATCGCCTGCCGACCGGCGTGGTGGAGCAGTTGCTCGCCATGCCGGAGGCCGAGCGGCTGAAGCCCGAACGCCGCCGCGTGGCGGTGGTGATGACCGACCTGGCGGGCTTTTCCGCCATGGTGCGCAACGGCGAACCGCAGGCGGTGGTGGCGGCGCTGAACGACTACCTGGCCGGGGTGGAGCAGGCGCTGCTGGCGCAGGGCGCCACGCTCGAGCGGTTGATCGGCGACAGCGTGCTGGCCGTGTTCGGCGCGCCGGTGGCGATGCCCGACCACGCGGCGCGCGCGCTCGTTGCCGCGCGCGCCGTCGATGCCTTCGCGGAGGATTTCCGCTGCCGGCCGGCGGCGGTGGCGCTGGGCTTCGGCGAGACGCGCATCGGCGTCTCGGCGGGCGAGGTGCTGGTCGGCGAGATGGGCGGCGCGCGCCTCACCTGGACGGTGTGCGGGGACGCCGCGAATATCGCGGCGCGCCTGCAGGAATTGGGCAAGACAGTGGGGTTGCGGGCGCTGGTGGCGGGCATCGACGATCCGTCGCTGCCGCCGCCGCTGGGGGTGTTCGCCCTGCGCGGCGTGGGGGATGTGGTGGTCAGGCCGCTCGATGTGTCGGGGCACGGGGCGACGTGAGGCAAGGCAGGGGCGCGCTGGCCGGCGCAGGGTCGTCGTGCCGGGCGACGTGCCGGGTCCGTCCCGGTCCGCGCGGCATGCGACATCTTGAATGGATGTCGGATTGGCATGAAGTATGCGTTCGCAGACCCGAGCAAGGTGGCGTGACCTGGAATGCAGACCCTGACCGAGGCCCCCCTGGCCACCGACCCCGCCGCTGCCGCGGCCATGGAGGAACACGCCGCCGCCGCGGCCGCGATGCTGCGGCTGCTGGCCAGCGAGCGCCGCCTGATGGTGCTGTGCACGCTGATCGCCGAGGGCGAGGCGCCGGTCGGCCGGCTCGCGACCCGCGCCGGGCTGTCGCAGCCCGCCATGTCCCAGCACCTCGCGAAGCTGCGCGAGGACGGGCTGGTGGCGACGCGCCGTGCCGGCACCACCATCCACTACCGCATCGCCGACCCGCGCGTGGCCCGCATCATGGCGACGCTGCAGGAGATCTTCTGCCCGCCGGAGAACTGACGGCACCTTCCGGCGCGCGGCACCGGCCACCCACCAAGGCTTGGCTCGGGGAGCGGCCGGTGTGGACATCCTCGCCGGGCCGCCGCCCTGTGGGGCTACCGCGACGGCGCGGGCCGGACTAGCCTTCGCGCGTCCGGTGCGCGCGACGCACCCTCACGAAGACGCAGGCGCCCTGTTCGATGGGGTGGCCCGGGGAATGGGAAACAGCATGACAGACATCCGATACCTGGCGCCGCGAACGCTGGACGAGGCGGTGGGCGCCTTCGCCGCGGCGGCCGGCGCGGCGCGCATCCTGGCCGGCGGAACCGACCTGCTGGTGCAGATGCGCAACGGCGTGGCGAAGCCCGGCACCATCATCGACATCAAGAAGATCGCCGAGATGACCGCGATCGAGGAGACCGCCGATGGCGGCTTCCGCATCGGCGCCGCGGTGACCGGCGCGGTGCTGGCCGAACACGGCCGCTTCGGCAAGGCCTGGCCTGGCGTGCTGGAGGCGATCAACCTGATCGGGTCGAAGCAGGTGCAGGGCCGGGCCTCGCCGGGCGGCAACCTGTGCAACGGGTCGCCGGCCGGGGACAGCGTGCCGGCCATGATCGCCGCCGGCGCGCTGGTGACCGTGCAGGGCCCGAACGGCCGCCGGACCATGCCCGTCGAGGCGGTGCCCGCCGGTCCCGGCCGCACCAACCTCGCCCCCGGCGAGATCGTGGTGTCCTTCACCCTGCCGCCGCGGCCCAAGGGGTCGGGCGATGCCTATCTGCGCATGATCCCGCGCACGGAAATGGACATCGCCGTGGTCGGACTCGCGGTGAACCTGACGCTCGATGGTGGCGTGGTGACGGCCGCGCGCGTCGGCCTCGGCGCCGTGGCGCCGACCGTGCTGCTGGTCGAGGATGCGGCGCGCGCACTGGTGGGGTCGCGGCTGGAGGATGCCGCGCTGGAGGCGGCCGCCGCCGCCTGCCGCGCCGCCTGCAAGCCGATCAACGACAAGCGCGGCACCATCGTCTATCGCACCAAGGTCGCCGGGGTGCTGCTGAAGCGCGCCGCCGCGATCGCCGCGCAGCGCGCCGGGGGGAATTGAGGCCATGTCGAAACTGCACGTCACCACCACCGTCAACGGCGAACCGGTCGAGTTCCTGTGCGATCCGTCGGCCTCGATGCTGGATGCGCTGCGCGGGCCGCTCGGCCTGACCGGCACCAAGGAAGGCTGCGGCACGGGCGACTGCGGCGCGTGCTCCATCACCGTCGATGGCCGCCTGGTCTGCGCCTGCCTGATGCTGGCGGCGGAATCCGAAGGCCATGAGATCGGCACCATCGAGGGCATGGCCCAGGGCGACCACCTGCACCCGCTGCAGCAGAAGTTCCTGGAAATGGCGGCGCTGCAATGCGGCATCTGCACGCCGGGCGTGCTGATGTCGGCGCGCGCGCTGCTCGAGAAGAACCCGAACCCGACCGAGCATGAGGTGCGCTTCGGCCTGGCCGGCAACCTGTGCCGCTGCACGGGGTACGACAAGATCGTGCGTGCCGTCCTGGAAACCGCTGCCGAGATGAGGGGGGCCGCCTGATGAACGAGATGTCCAACAAGTGGATCGGCAAGAACACGATCCGCCCCGACGGCGCCGACAAGGTGACCGGCCGCGCGCAGTACAGCGCCGACACCGTCATGCCCGGCATGGCCTGGGGCAAGGTGCTGCGGAGCCCGCACGCCCACGCGGTGATCCGGTCCATCGATACCAGCAAGGCGGAGGCGCTGCCCGGAGTGCGGGCGGTGGTCACCGCCAAGGACATCGTCGAGTTTCCGCTCGACAAGTCGGTCATGCTCGGCATCCAGGACATGCGGTGGATGTGCCGCAACGTGATGGCGCGCGAGAAGGCGCTGTTCCACGGCCACCCGGTCGCCGCCGTTGCCGCGATCAGCGAGGAAGTGGCCGCCCAGGCCTGCGCGCTGATCGAGGTGGACTACGAGGTGCTGCCGCACGTCATCGAGATCGAGGACGCGATCAAGGACGGCGCGCCGATCCTGCATGACTTTATCCGGCACGAAGGCAAGCCGTCGAACATCGCCGGCACCATGGTGCTCAAGGCCGGCGACGTGGAGGCCGGCTTCGCGCAGGCCGACATCGTGATCGAGCGCACCTTCAACACGCGCCCGGTCCACCAGGGCTACATCGAGCCGCAGGCCTGCACCGTCTCGCACGCGGCGGATGGGCGGGTGACGATCTGGTCGTCCTCGCAGGGGCAGTTCATGGTGCGCGCCATGACCTCGCTGCTCACGGGCATCCCGCAGAGCGACATCCGCGCCATTCCCGCCGAGATCGGCGGTGGCTTCGGCGCCAAGACGATCGTCTACCTCGAACCCGTCGCGGTCATGCTGTCCAAGAAGTCGGGCCGCCCGGTGAAGATGGTGATGACGCGCGAGGAGGTGCAGCGCGCCACCGGCCCCGCGCCGGGGTCGATGATGACCGTCAAGATCGGCGCCAAGAAGGACGGCACGCTGGTCGCGGCGAAGGGCGATTTCTACCTGCAGGCCGGCGGGCTGCCGGGTTCGCCGCTGCGCGGGCCGGTGGGGTGTTCCTTCGCCGCCTATGCCATCCCGAACGTGCTGTCGACCGGCTACGACGTGGTGTCGAACCGGTCGAAGGTCGCGGCGTATCGCGCGCCTGGCGCGCCGCATGGCGCCTTCGCGGCCGAGAGCGTGCTCGATGAGATCGCGCAGGCGCTCGGGCTCGATCCGCTCGAGATGCGGCTGAAGAACAGCGTGAAGGCCGGCGACAAGGCGATCTATGGCCCGACCTTCGGCGAGATCACCTTCAAGGAGACGGTGGAGGCGATCCGCCAGCATCCGCACTACACCGCGCCGCTGGACAAGAACCCGCGGCCTGGCGTGAAGCGCGGCCGCGGCGTGGCCTCGGGCTTCTGGTACAATGCCGGCAGGTGAACATCACCGAGGACGGCAACGTGCTGGTCACGACCGGCCACCCGGATGTGGGCGGGTCGCGCGCGTCGATCTCGAACGTGGTGGCCGAATTGCTCGGCGTGGATCATGCGCGCGTCAATGTGATGATCGGCGACACGCAGACGATCGGCTTCTCGAATCTCACGGGCGGCAGCCGCGTGACCTTCGCGTCCGCCTTGGTCGCGACGGCGGCGACCGAGAAGGTGATCGGCCAGCTTCGCGCGCGTGCCGCGAAGATCTGGGACATCGATGCCGAGGCGGTGAAGTGGCAGGACGGCATGGCGCTGCCGGCCGGCGACAATGCAGGCAAGTTCCCGCCGCTGTCGCTCAAGGAACTGGCTGCGAAAGCCAATGAGATGGGCGGGCCGATCGGCAACCAGACCCAGCTCAACACCACCGGCGCCGATCCCGGCTTCGCCACGCATTGCGTGGATGTCGAGGTCGATGTGGATCTCGGGATCGTGCGGGTGCTGCGCTACACCGCCGCGCAGGATGTCGGGCGCGCGCTGCATCCGGCCTATGTCGAGGGCCAGATCCAGGGCGGCGTGGTGCAGGGCATCGGCTGGGCGCTGAGCGAGGAATACCTGTACGACGCGAAGGGCCGCGTGGATAACGCGAGCTTCCTCGACTACCGCATGCCGGTGTGTTCGGACGTGCCGATGATCGGAGATTCCGAACCCCAAGCACCCGCAGGGCGTGCGCGGCGTGGGCGAGGCGCCGATCGTCCCGCCGCTGGCCGCGATTGCCAATGCGGTGCACGACGCGCTGGGCGTTCGCTTCTACGACCTGCCGATGTCGCCGCCGAAGGTCTCGGCCCGCCTGGATTCGGCGGGCTGAGTCTCCGCGGTCCAGGGGGCCGTTGCCCCCTGGCGGAGGAGTTCGAGGGGGCGGCGCCCCCTCGACGCGCTATTCCACCGCCGCCGCGTTGCGTGCCGTCACGGGCACCATGATGTAGCGCACGCCGTTCGCTTCGGCCGGCGGAAAGCGACCTGCCCTGATGTTCACCTGGATGGCCGGCAGCAGCAGCAAGGGCGCGGCCAGCGTGGCGTCGCGCGTGGTGCGGAAGGCGACGAACTCGTCCTCGGTGATACCGTCCTTGACGTGCGGGTTGTGCGCACGTTGTTCGGCCACGGTGGATTGCCAGGCGAAGCTGTCGCGGCCCGGCGCCTTGTAGTCGTGGCACATCCATAGCCGCGTGTGCGGCGGCAGCGCGAGCAGGCGCTTCATCGACCGGAACAGGGTGCGCGCATCGCCGCCGGGGAAGTCCGCGCGCGCCGTTCCGTAGTCGTGCATGAACAGCGTGTCGCCGACGAAGACATCGTCACCGATGCGGTAGGCGATGCAGGCGGGCGTGTGGCCCGGCGTGTGGATCACCTCGACGTCGAGCGAGCCGATCGCGAAGTGTTCGCCATCCTTGAACAGCCGGTCGAAATCGCCGCCGCCGGGCTTCACGTCGTCGGCATGGAAGACCGGGCGGAAGATGGCCTGCACGTCGCGGATGTGCTCGCCGATGCCGATCGGCGCGCCGGTCTTTCCCTTGATGTAGGGCGCGGCCGTCAGGTGGTCGGCATGGGCGTGGGTTTCCAGCACCCAGTCGATCGCGACGCCGTCCTGGTCGGCGGCGGCGAGGATGCGGTCGGCGAAGGCGGTATCGGCGGTGCCGGAGCGGTTGTCCCAGTCGAGCACCGGGTCGATCACCGCGCCGCGCTGCGTGGCGGGGTCCCACACGAGGTAGGACACCGTGTTCGTCGGCTCATCGAAGAAAGCGCGGATCGTGGCGGGCATGGCGGATCTCCCACGGCGCACCATGCCAGAACAGCGGCCGCGACGCGACGCTTCTCAGCGCCCGACCGCGTCCCAGCCCACAGCGGACAGCGCCATCACCGTCCCGGCCGCGCGCTCCACCAGCAGCGCGGCGTGCTCCTCGAGACGGTCGGCCCGAATGCGGTCCCAGCCGCTCAACCCGGCCGTGAGCCCGAGCAGCGACTCGTAGGACGCCGCGTAGCGCATCGTCTGCGCCGGCAGCCGCACGACCTGGAGATTCCAGCGCAGGCCCTGCCCGCGGCTGGCGGTGTCCATCCACAGCCGCATCGGCGCCGGCATGCGCGCTGCGATCATCAGGAATTCCATGCGCCCGGCGGCGACCGGCGTCTCGCCGAAACGCGCCGCCAGCATCGGGAACAGCACCTTGCGCAGCGCCGCGGTCGTGGGCAGGTGCGCGACCCCGGCGAGCGGCCCGCCCTCCCGATGGCGGTCGCAGGACGCGAAGAACGCCATCCTTTCCGCGGTCGGCAGCTCGCCCATCGCGAGCCGCGTCAGGAAGCCGATGTCCCACCGGCACGGGTCCGCGGCGAGCTCCACCGCCACCGTCCGGGTCCGCTCGCAGGGCGTACGCGCCAACCCGGCCAGGCCGTCCGCAAGGGTGCGCTCCCACAGCGCCGCGATGGTGTCGCGCAGCGCCGCCGGCACGGGTGTCATGCCCAAGCCCTCGTCAGAAGCGTTCGACCCAGGGCCGCACTTCAATTTCCCAGGACCAGCAGGATCGGTGCTGGCGGATCAGCTCCAGGTAGGTCTGCGCAATGGCATCGGGGTCGAGCAGCGTGTCCGCGCCGGTCTCGGCACGTCTGGCCGAGCGGATGCCGCCATCGATCACCACATGCGCCACATGCACGCCCTGCGGGTGCAGTTCGCGCGCCATGGACTGGGCCAGGCCGCGCAGCGCGAACTTGCCCATCGCGAAGGGTGCGGATTGCGCGTAGCCCTTCACGCCCGCGGATGCGCCGGTCAGCAGGATGGTGCCCGACCCGCGCGGCACCATGCGCCGCGCCGCCTGCTGCGCCGCCAGGAAGGCCCCGAAGGCGCAGACCTGGAGCGCCCGTTGCACGTCCGCCGGCACCAAATCCGTGAAGGGTCCGCGCGTGCGGAAGGATGGGTTGTAGACCACCACCTCGGCATCGCCCTCGGCATCGAACAACGCCGCGATGTCGGATTCGGACGCCGCGTCGCAGGCGTGGGCGGCGGCGCCGGTCTCGGCGACCAGGGCATCGAGCTTGGCGATGTTGCGCGCCGCCAGCGCGACGGCGTAGCCCTCCCGCGACAGCAGCCGTGCGAGCGAGGCCGAGAGCCCATCCCCCGCGCCGATGATCAGGGCCTTGGGCATCGCTGCCTCCCTCACGCCGTCCGTGGCGCCGGCAGGATGACCGCGGCGCCGGCGATGCACAACGCCGCGCCGGCGACGGCCCTCAACCGCTCCATGCCCGGTGTCCAGGCCAGCGCGGCCAGGATGCAGACGCCGCCCGCCCGCAGCATGTCAGTCGATCGTCTCCAGCAACTCGCACAACGTCGCGCAGCGCGGCGCCAGGTCCTGCCACAGGATGTGCTCGAAGGGCGCATGCGCGCCCGCGCCCGTGCAGCCGAGCCCATCCAGTGTCGGCACGCCGAGCGCCGCGGTGAAGTTGCCGTCCGACCCGCCACCACGATGGTGCTTCGGCAGGTCGTAGCCGACCCGCGCCGCGATGCCGCGCGCCATGGCGTGCAGCGCCGTGACCTCGGGCGTCTCGACCATGGGTGGGCGGTTCATCCCGCCGGTGACCTCGATACGGATGCCGTCGGCGTCCTGCGCCATGCCAAGGATGAGGCGCTCGATGCGCTCGCCTTCCGCGATGGAGGTGACGCGGCAGTCGATCTCGCAGCCGGCTTCGGGCGGCACCACGTTCGGGCGCGTGCCGCCCCAGATCGGCGCGACATTGGTGGTGGTGCCGCCGGCCAGGTCGGTCAGCGCGTGGATTTCCAGGATCTTGCGTGCGAGCGCCACCACCGCGCTGCGCCCATCCTGCCAATTGCCGCCGGCATGCGCCGAGACCCCATGCGACGTCATCACGAAGCGCCCCACGCCCTTGCGCGCGGTGACGCAGGCGCCGCCCGCGCCGGCCGGTTCGGGGATCAGCACGGCGCGCGCGCCCTGCGCGGCGCGTTCGATCGGCGCGCGCGAGGTCGGGCTGCCCACTTCCTCATCCGGCGTGAGCAACAGGATGATCGGGCGCCTGGTCGGCACCTTCTGGCGCAGGATCTCGCGCACCGAATGGAAGGCGAAGAAGGACCCGGCCTTCATGTCGTAGATGCCCGGGCCGTGCGCCTTGGCGCCGTCGACGCGCCAGGGCATCGACGATGCCAGCGTGCCGTGGTCCCACACGGTATCGAGATGCCCCGCGACCACCACCGGCGCGCCGTGGCCGGGCGTGCGCGCGACCAGCGTGTCGCCGAAGCCGTCGCGGCCGGGGATGCGCTCGATCGCCGCGCCCACGGCGCGGAGCTCGGCTTCCGCGCGGCCGATCAGGCCGTTCACGGCCGCCGCGTCTGTGGTCGGCGTCTCGTGCTCGACCCAGCCGCGCAACTCGTCCAGCAGGCGTTCGGAGGTGCCGATATCGGTCCGCGGCATGGCTTGGTCCTTGGTGCGGGAAGAGACCCTTCGAGAATGCGCGAGGAGGCGCATTCCGTCGTGCGGCACCGGCCCGCTCCCCCGCCCGGCCACCCATCAAGGATACGTTCGTGGGTGGCCGATGCCGGCATTCCCGAACGGTCTCGGAGGCCCGGCTTCTGGCAGCCGGGTTTTCGCTTGTCCATCCCGGGCGAGGCCGGTAACGACCCTGCCGCAGCGCACAAAAGGGGACCGGATCGCCCATGCCCGAACTCTACTTCTTCGAGGACCTTTCCGTCGGCCTGACCGCGAAATTCTCCAAGACCATCACCGAGGCCGATATCGTGCTGTTCGCCGCGGTGACGGGCGACACCAACCCGATGCACCTCGATGCCGAATACGCAGCCACCACCATCTTCAAGGAGCGCATCGCGCACGGCATGCTGGCGGCCGGGCTGATCACCAAGGTGCTGGGCACGCAGCTGCCGGGGCCGGGCACCATCTACATGTCGCAGTCGCTGAAGTTCCGCGCACCCGTGAAGATCGGCGAGACGGTCACCGCGACCGTCGAGGTGATGGCGCTGCATCCCGACAAGCACCGCGCCACGTTGCGCACCGTCTGCACCGTGAAGGGCGAACCCGTGCTGGAAGGCGAGGCGTACGTGTCGGTGCCCTCGCGCGCCAGCCAGGCCCGCGCGGCGGCGGCGGAATAGGGCATGCGTCGCGTCTGCGTGTTCTGCGGTTCGGCGGCCGGCGCACGGCCGGAATACGCCCAGGCGGCCGAGGCGCTGGGCCGCGCCATCGCCGCACGCGGCCTGGGCCTGGTGTTCGGCGGTGGCGCCGTGGGGTTGATGGGCATCGTCTCGCGCGCGGCGGTCGCCGCGGGGGCCGAGGTGACCGGCATCATCCCGCATGGCCTGGTGATGCGCGAGGCCGGCAACCGCGACCTGCCGGACCTGCGCGTCGTCGCGTCCATGCACGAACGCAAGGCGATGATGGCCGACATGTCCGACGGCTTCGTGGTGCTGCCCGGCGGCTACGGCACGCTCGAGGAAGCGGTCGAGGCGCTGACCTGGCTGCAGCTCGGCATCCATCGCAAGGGCGTGGCCTTCGTCGATACGCTGGGCTTCTGGTCGCGCCAGATGGACATGCTGGACCACATGGTCGCGGAAGGGCTGCTGCGGGCCGACATGCGGCCGATGGCCATGCTGGCGCCGGATGGCGCGGCGGCGCTCGATGCGTTGGAGCGCTTCGCCGCCCCCGATGTCCCGCGCTGGCTGAGGCCGGGCGAGGCATGACCGCGGCGATCATCCAGGGCTGGACGGCGATCCCGCCCGCGGCGCGCGGCGCGACCCTCGCGCTCGGCAACCTGGACGGCGTGCACCTGGGCCATGCCGCGGTGCTGCGCGCCGCGCACGCCGCACGGCCCGACCTGCCGCTCGCCGCGCTGACCTTCGAACCGCATCCGCGCGAACACTTCCGCCCGGACGACCCACCCTTCCGCCTGACGCTGCTGCCGGCCAAGGCCGCCGCGCTGGCGGCCGCCGGCGCCGCGCATGTCTTCGCGCTGCCCTTCGACGAAACGCTCGCCGCCATGTCGGCGGAGGATTTCGTCGAGCAGGTGCTGCACCAGGGCCTCGGCGCGAAGCACCTGGCCTGCGGGCCGGACTTCGCCTTCGGTCACCGGCGCGGCGGCGACGTGGCGTTCCTCCAGCGCGAGGCGGAGGCGCGCGGCATGGGGCTGACCATCGTGCCGCCGGTGCATCACGGCAACGAGGCGGTGTCCTCCACGCGTATCCGCCGCCTGCTGCAGGATGGCTACCCCGACCGCGCGACCGAGAAGATCGGCCGGCCATGGGAGATCCGTGGCGAGGTGGTGCATGGCGACAAGCTCGGTCGTGTGCTCGGCTGGCCCACGGCGAACATGTGGCTCGGGCGGCACCTCGAACCCGCACGGGGCGTCTATGCCGTGACGGTGGCCCTGCCGGATGGGCGCGAGGCGAAGGGCGTGGCGAATGTCGGCCGCCGCCCGACGCTGGGCGGCGACCCGCAGACGCGGCTAGAGACCTACGTCTTCGATTTCGACGGCGACCTCTATGGCCAGGAGATCGGCGTGCGGCTGGTGCACTTCCTGCGTCCGGACGCGAAATTCGCCGGCCTCGAGGAACTGAAGGCGGCGATCGCCGAGGATGCCCGGCAGGCGCGCGCGGCGCTGGGCTGAACCTCCGCTACCCGCCGTTCAGCCCGCGCCCCGTCCAGGGATGCGTCGCCACCCAGTGCCGCGCGATGTCCACGCGCCGCGTGACCCAGACATCGCGCCGCCGCCCGATATGGTCGAGCAGCCGGGCCAGCCCCGCCGCGCGCGCCGGATGCCCGATCAGCCGCATGTGCAGGCCGATCGACATCATCTTCGGGCGGCCCTTCGCCCCTTCCTCGTAGAGCATGTCGAAGGCGTCGCGCACGAAGGCGAACCACTCATCGGAGGTGCCCATCCAGCCGGCATACTTGCCGTCGTTGTTCACCAGCGAATAGGGCACCACCAAATGGCCCTGGCCGGCCACCTCCACCCAGAAGGGCAGTTCCTCCCCGTAGTAGTCGCTGTCGTAGAGGAAGCCGCCGTGTTCCACGACCAGCCGGCGCGTGTTCTCCGACGGGCCGTAGCGGCAGTACCAGCCATCGGGGCGATGGCCGACGGTCTTCTCCAGGCTCGCGACGGCCTTGGCGATGTGGTCGCGTTCCTCGGCCTCGCTCAGTTCGAAGTGCTTCACCCAGCGCCAGCCATGCGAACACACGTCGTAGCCCGCAGCGCGGATGGCGGCGGCTGCTTCCGGGTTGCGTTCCAGCGCCATGGCGCAGCCGAACACCGTCATGGGCAGGCCGCGGTCCTGGAACAGGCGCAGCAGGCGCCACACGCCCACGCGCGATCCGTATTCGAACATGCCCTCGGCCGCCAGGTCGCGGCCGGACTTCACCTGGCTGCCGGCATGCGCCTCGGTCAGCCCGGCCTCGGTGCGGCCGTCGCCGAGTTCGAAGGAGGGTTCGGAGCCTTCCTCGTAGTTCATCACGAAATTCACCGCGACCTTGGCGCCGCCGGGCCAGTGCGGGTCGGGTGGGTTGGCGCCGTAGCCGATGAAATCGCGCTTCACCTGGTAGGTCATGGGGCGGCTCCGTTCAGGACAGGTGCAGTTCGAAGGGCGCCACGTCGAAAAACTCGTCATCCGCCGAGGTGCCGTCCTTCCACATGAAGATCGCGAAGCGCGCCACGCGGTCGAAGACGGTGGACGGGTGGTGCCAGACATCGGCGCCATAGGTCACGCCCTGGTCGGGCCGCGCCAGGAAGGCCCGCGCGCGCGTCATGTCCGGCCCGCCATCTGCCCCGTGCGGCGCCACCAGCACCAGCCAGCGCCCGGCCTCCATCGGGATGAAGGACTGCGATGAATACAGGTGGCGCTCCATGGTGGCCGAGCGCAGCGGCAGCGGCGTGGGTTCGCGCGTGCTGAAGGACAGGCTGGGCTTCGCCTGGTCGCGGCGGTTCGCCAGCATGGCGTCGATATAGGTGCGGCCAGGGGCGGTGGGGGCTTCCAGGACCTCGCCGAAGGGCGCGAAGGCCTCGGCGGTAAGCGGTTCGGTGGTGAGGCGCATGGTTTCCCTCCGGCGTGGCCAGGGCGACTTTGGATTCACGACGCCCGCTGCGATGATCGGCCGAGGTCGCGATGCCCGTCCAGGGGCTGGCCCCAGGGGAGGTGTGCATGAGGCTTCGGGACAAGGTCGTGGTGGTCACCGGCGGCGCCTCCGGCATCGGGCGCGCCATCGCCGTTCTGTTCGCGCGCGAGGGCGCGAAAATCGTGATCGGCGATGCGACGGAGACGCCGCTCGAAGGAGGCGCACCGACGCGCGACGTGATCGCCCAGGCCGGCGGCACCGTGCGCTTCGTCCGCTGTGACGTCGCCGCATGGGGCGATTTGGACGCGCTGGTCACCAGCGCGGTTGCCGAATTCGGGCGGCTCGACGTCATGGTGAACAACGCCGCCATCCGTGGCGACGGCAAGCCGTTGCTTGAAACCACCGAGCAGGACTGGGACCGCGTCATGGCGGTGAATGCGAAGGGCGTCTTCTTCGGCTGCAAGCGCGCGGTGCAGCAGTTCCTGGCGCAGCAACCCGTGGAGGACGTGCGCGGGCGGATCGTCAACATCTCATCCCAGCACGGCATGGTCGCGGCACCGGGGAAGATCGCGTACGGCACCGGCAAGGCGGCGGCGGCCTACATCACGAAGCAGGTCGCGGTGGATTATGCGAAGCAGGGCATCGTCTGCAACGCGGTGGCACCCGGGCGCATCCTGACCGGGCGGCCGGCGGGCGCGGGCACCGACGCGATGGAGTATTCCACCATGCGCACGCCGATGCCGCGGCTGGGGCGGCCGATGGATGTCGCCTCCGCCGCGCTGTTCCTCGCGAGCGACGAGGCGACGTTCCTGACCGGCCACAACCTGCTGGTGGATGGTGGGTGGATGGCGTTCTGACTACCGCAGCACGAAGTCCGCCATCACCTCCGGCTTGAAGGCCAGCCCGTGGCCGGGTGTCTCGGGCGCGGTGATCATCCCGTTCGCGATCGTCGGCAGGCTCACGAACACATCGTCCAGCAGCCCCATCTGCTCGGCCCAGATGCCGTTCGGGATCGATGCCAGCAGGTGCACGTTCAGTTCCGGGAACAGGTGTGGCGCGATGGTCACGCCGTTCGTATCGGCCAGCGTGGCGATCTTGCGCAGCTCGGTGAAGCCGCCGCGCATCGGGTCGGGCTGCAGGATGGGGATGCGCCCGCCCTCGAGCAGCGGCAGCAGGTCGGCGCGGCCGAAATGCGTCTCGCCACCGACCACGCGCATGTCGAGCATCTGCGCGCACCGCTGGTAGCCGGCGAAGTCGTCGGCCAGCACGGGCTCCTCCAGCCAGTAGATGTCGTGTTCCTCGAACTTGCGACCCATGGTGATGGCCACGTCGGCGGACCAGCCCATGTTCACGTCGATCATGATGTCGATGTCGGGGCCCAACGCCTCGCGCATGCGGCGCACATTGTCGGCATCGGTGCGCAGGTCCCCGACATGCGCGACCTGCATCTTGATGGCCTTGTAGCCCCGCGCGATGTAGTGCCGCGCCTTGGCGATCATCCCGTCGCCGCGCGCGCCGCGGAAGCAGCCGCTGCCATAGATCGGGATCTCGCTGCGGTAGTGCCCCCACAACCGATGCAGCGGCAGCCCCGCCGCCTTGCCCACGACATCCCACAGCGCGATGTCGATGGCCGATTGCGCCATCATCGCGACACCGCCGCGCCCACCGGTGAGCGTGGCACGCCACAGGTCCCGCCAGATCGCCTCCACCGCCGTCGCGTCGCGGCCGATGATGCGCGGCGCCATCGCCTCCGTGATGCAGGCGCCGATGGTCCGCTGCAGCGGCAGGTTGAGCAGATGCAGGTAGCCCATGCCGGTCAGGCCGCTGGCCGTCACCACCTCGACCACCACCAGGTCGCGCATGGACCCCAGCGCATGGCCGGCAAGCCAGGGGTCATCCACCCAGGGCAGTTGCAGCAGGGTGGTGCGCACCTCGCGGATGGTCAGGTCGGCCATGGCGTTCTCCTCGGTTGCACGAAGCCTGCGCGCGCGGCGGCGCAGCGGCAAGACCGTTGCAGGGCCGCGGGGCCGTTGCATGATCGCGTGGGCGTTGCACGGGCTGCGCCGCGCGGCTAGTCAACCCGCATGCGCGATGTCTCACGCCAGGCGGTGATCGACAGGCTGCGGAACGGCCCCGCGCCGGAGGTGGTGGTGATCGGCGCCGGCATCAACGGCGCGGCGGTGTTCCGCGAACTGGCCCTGAACGGCGTGCGCGTGCTGCTGGTCGATCGCGGGGACATCGCGGAGGGCGCGTCCTCAGCGCTGTCGCGCATGGTGCACGGCGGATTGCGCTATCTGGAGACCGCCGATTTCGCGCTGGTGCGCGAGGGTGCGACCGAACGCAACCGGCTGCTGCGCAATGCGCCGCACCTGGTGGGTCCGCTGCGCACGGTGGTGCCGCTGTACGACCGCTGGGGCGGCACGCTGGCCGCGATCGGGCGTTTCTTCCGCCGGCCGGTCGCGGCCTCGCGCCGCGGCGCCGTGCTGATCCGCATTGGGCTGACGCTGTACGACTGGCTGGGGCGGCGCGAACGCACCATGCCACGGCACCGGATGCTGCCCCGCGACGCCGCGCTGACGGCCATGCCGGGCCTGACGCGCAGCATCAGCGCGGCCGCGGAATACTGGGATGGCTGGGTCTCGCACCCCGAACGCATCAACCTGGAACTGGTGCTGGATGCGCTGCGCGACGCGCCGCAGGCCGAGGCGCTGACCTACGTCGCCGCCGAAGGTTTTTCCGCCGACGGCGTCATGCTGCGTGACACGACGACCGGCGAGACGCTGCGTGTCGCGCCGCGCATCGTGGTGAACGCCGCCGGCGCCTGGATCGACAGCGTCAATGCGCCGATGGGCATCAACCAGCGCATGATCGGCGGCACCAAGGGGTCGCACCTGGTCATCGACCATGACGGGCTGCGCGCCGCGCTCGGCGGTGCGATGCTGTATTTCGAGGCGCCGGACGGGCGCACCTGCATCGTGTTTCCCTTCCTCGGCAACGTCCTGCTCGGCACCACCGATATCCGTGTCGAGGACGCCGACGGCGTGCGCTGCGAGGAATCCGAAGTCGACTACCTGCTCGCCGTGTTGCGGGAAGTGCTGCCCGACATTGCGATCGGGCGCGAGCACATCCGCTTCCGCTACGCCGGCGTGCGCCCGCTGCCGCATGTCGATGCCGCAACACCCAGCCTGATCCCGCGCACGCACAGCCTGGTGGCGAGCGAGGCGACACCGCATCGCCCCTTCCCGGTGCTGTCGATGGTCAGCGGCAAATGGACCACCTTCCGCGCCTTCGGCGAACAGGCGGCGGATGAGGTGCTGCGCCGGCTCGGCCGTGCGCGCAGCATCGGCACGCAGTCGCGCGCCATCGGCGGCGGTGCGGGCTTCCCGGCCGACCGCGCGGCGTGGATCGCGACCGTGGCGCGCGAGACCGGCGTGGCGGAGCCGCGCATCGCCGCGTTGTTCGACCACTACGGCACGCGCGCCCGCGACGCGGCGCGCGCCATCGCCGCCGGCCCCGATGCGCCGCTTGCGGCATTGCCCGACCATTCGACGGCCGAGATCGCCTGGATCGGGCGCGAGGAGATCGTCACGAATCTTGCCGACGTGATCCTGCGCCGCACGCTCATCGCGCTGCGCGGCCAGGCCAGCGAGGACGCAGTGCGCGACGTGGCCGCCGCGCTGGCCGCCACGCTCGGCTGGACAGCTGAGCATCGGGCAGGCCAGGAAGCCGAGACACTCGCCTTGCTGCGCGACCGGCACGGCGCCGGTCAGAAGTTGAACGCGACGCCCCCCGTCTGCGTGATGTCGTAGCCGCCCATTCGCGCCGCGCGTGCCGCGAAGGCGGCGCCCCTTGCGAAGCCCAGCAACGCCTGCATCGGCGGGTCGAAGAAGTCGCGCCGCGCCATCACCAGGTCGAAGCGCTCGCGGACCAGCGGCACGAAGTCCAGGCCACGCGCCTGTGCCTCGGCACGGATGCCGAAGCCGGCTTCGGCGCGGCCATCGGCCACCGCGGCGGCGACCTCGTCCTCGGCCAAAGCGGGCTCCGGCAGGAAGGACAGGGCATCGAGCAGCAGCCCGGCCTCGTTCAGCAGATGCACCAGCAGGAGGTGGCTGCCCGCGCGGTTCTGCCGCCCCACCACGCGCAGCCGCGGCCGCGCGAGATCCGCGACCCCCGCCAACCCTAGCGGATTGCCCGGCGCCACCAGCAGCCCCTGTTCGCGCCATGCCCAGGTGATGCCGACATGCCCGCCCGGCCCGAGCACCTGGCGCACCGCCGGCGCGTTCCACGCACCGCTGTCGGGGTCGAGCAGATGCACCGCGGCCGCCACCGCCTGCCCGGCCGCCAGGACCTCGAGCCCCTCCAGGCTGCCGCCCGCGCGAATCGCCAGGCCGCAGCCGGATTGCCGCACCGCCCAGTCCAGCAGCGGGTCGTGGCTGCCCGCCAGCACCGGCGGTGGCGCCGCGCGATGCGGGGCATCGGCGCCAGCGGCGCGCGCCGCCAGCCAACGGTCCAGCAGCCCGCGCGGGAATACCCATTTCCCGCCGAGCAGGGCCGCCGGCACCTGGCGTGCCCGCGCCAGGTCATACAGCGCCCGCTCCGACAGCCGAAGCCAGGAAGCGGCTTCCTTGAGCGTGAGAACATCCGGCAGCATCCGGCAGATGGTGGCGGATGATGTGCCGGCGTCAAGGCGAAGCCACTTTGATGCGACCATCTGCCATGCGACCCTGCGCCAGGGAACAAGCGCGCGACATGAACCGGGCAGCGGACACGACCGAACAGCGCAGGGATCGGCGCTGATGCGCGCGCAGGACAGCATCCTGCCGCTGGATGCGCACGACATCGGTTTCGCCACCGGCGCGCTGCGCATCCTGTCAGGCGTCTCCATCACGATCGAACCCGGGGCGCCGACCATCATCCTCGGCCCGAACGGCGCCGGGAAATCAGTATTGTTGCGCCTGCTGCACGGGCTGCTGGCGCCAACAACCGGGCGTATCACCTGGGCCGGACAGGATGCGGCGCGGCGCCAGGCGATGGTGTTCCAGCGGCCGGTGCTGCTGCGGCGCTCGGCGCTGGCGAATGTGACGTATCCGCTGCGCCTGGCCGGCGTGGCGGC
>LNFM01005780.1_pt1 | contig 21003 bp, 18 predicted proteins | sample 596031 | NCBI WGS metagenome assembly LNFM01 (sample SAMN04254537, study PRJNA301005) | activated carbon metagenome | isolation source: dual media filters at the Ann Arbor, Michigan drinking water treatment plant | place: USA: Ann Arbor
TTGATGCGCGACTCTTTCGAGAGAGGTGAGTTTCCACCGAGTGAGTTCGGCGACAGCGTCGCCAACGTTTTCGTTTCAAAGTGGGTGTTGGGCGCACAACTCGGTTCAACCGAGCGCCGGCGTCTGTCCTCGTTTTTGATGGTGTGGGGCGGGGCGCCTCTTGATGAAGATGCCATTTCCCACCTGCCGCCGCCGATCTTTCGCGCCTTCGGACTGCCTACGCCGTTCGATTTCAAGAAGATCCAGTATGTGCCAGAGGCGAAGGATACAAGGCCGACGCCGAAAGGTGAGACGCCGGACGATGAGTCTGTCGACGACGAAAGCGTCGTCGCACTGCGCATCAAGCTGGACGAATGGGCCAATGGCGCTGAACTCGCTCAGGGCGACGCAAGGACCATTCGTCGCGGTCTAGGATTGTTACTCAAAGGGGCTGTGCAATGGGGTGCGTTGCGCCTTCGCGAGCAAGAGATCAACCCGAACTCCATCTACATTCCCAATGCGCGTGGCGGCGCGGGCGGAACTCAGCTCAAGGTTTGTGAAGACACCAAGGATGAGACCGGCGCGCTTCGATCAGGCATGCTTGCGGCGCATCGATTTGAGGTTAAGGGCAAGCACTGGGACTATCCCGGCGGCGACGAGGATTACGTGGCGGCGATGGCTATCGTCGATCGGCTCGCGTCTCAACTCATGCGTCAGACAGTCACCCGGGTGCAAACGGAGGTCGCTGCCCTTTCTCGCGGCCTAATCACTCAAGCGCGCATTGGCGGGCTGGCTCCGCCTGTGCGCGGCAAAGACCCTGACACTTTGCTAGCGGTGTTTGAGGAGGTTGGCGCCATTGAGACGGCAAACGAAGCGTGGCGCGCCGTAGTGGATCAAAGTCTAGGTCAGTTCATTGCCAGCAAGTCTGCGCGTGCTGGCCTTCAGTACGAACTATTTTCGAGGGCGGGCGCATTCCAGGGGACCGGCGCCGCGGTTCACGCCATCGATGGCGCAAGGATTGTTGCAGCGCTCGGCGACGAGGGAGAAGACGCACAAAGTCTCCCGTCAGACTATTCAAACTACCTCCGTCAAATCTCGCCGAACCGGCTTTGGAACCCAGTGTCCAAAGTGCTGAGCGATCTTGAGCAATTCAAGACGGACGTGAGTGAGTTGACCGAGCCCGGCTTTGATAAGCGCGCGTTCGTCGACGATCTGAAAGCTATTGCAGTGCTGTTGGGCCAGACTGGCACCTGGCAGCACACGTCGTGGCTGAAGGTCGCCGATGTCGAACAACAGATTCAAGACTTCCAGGCCTCGGGCGTGATGGAACTCATGGGGCGGTTGGAGCGTGTGTTGGATCATGCCGAACGCGAGAAATTGCCGACCTTGCTCAACGAAATGGGTCGCTTTGACTTTGCCTTGACCGACAAGCTCGTCACCTTCTTGAGATCGGCGAAGGAATTGGTGCGTATGGCGGTGAACGCGAATGCGCAGGCGACAAGCCTCGCCACGCAAGCCAAGCCAGATGCGATTGCGGCCGAAATATCGGATATGCTTTTGACGATCGAAACCAAGTTGTTTGAGGGTGCGCCATGAGTGGGACGCTGTTCGCGCGCGCGCGCGAACTCCGCGCTGACTTGGAGGCGCTCGCCGAATTCAGAGCAAGCGCCGGCGAAGCCGGCGAACTTTCGCAACTCAGAGACAGTCTGGGGCGAGAGGTAGATGCGTTGAAGCAGGCGCTGGCTGTGCGAGCGATCCTGGCCAAGGCAGGGTTACAGGTGGCCTTGCCGACGTCGCACGACGGCTTGCGCAAGCGGGCCCAGAGTTTGCGCGAACGTTTCGAAAAGGAACCACGAGCGGAGGCTTTGAAAAGGGGGCAGGTATGGCGCACATGCCTAGAGCAATCGGGAGAGACCGCTAAGACGATCGCAGGCGCGGTTCGCGAGCGATGGCGCGCACATGAGGCTGAGATCTTCACTGGTGATACGCCCTCGGCGGTTGACAGATTGTTGGCGCCGACCACGGCGAACAAGAATGCGCTGCGCCGCTACAAAGTGGCGTTCACTGAATTGCAGCAACTCTTTCGTGCGGCGCCACAATCCGAGGAGGACATCGCCGTCGCACGGCTCAAGGCGCGTGAGTTGGAGGAAATAGCGAAGGGCTTCGATTTCGATGTGCCCGAGGAGGTAAAGTCTTTCTTGGAGGCCGTGTTGAGCGGAGGCGCGCCGCTCGGGACTCTCACGCCTGCTGTTATCGATTGGCTCAAAGAAAACGATACCTATGAGCACTACCGAATTGTCGCCTTGAGGCAGGCATGAACGATGACGACCTCTTGGCGCGGGTGCTCGATGAGGTCGAGCAACGTGAATCGCGGCTGCTCAGTTGGGGGCTGGTGGACGGCTTTGTTCCCCGGGATGAACTCGTCGCGCTCATTGACGACATCTTGGACCGATGGGAGGAGGCGACAGCATTCAACACCGCGGAGGCGGTGATTGCTGCGCTTCGGGCCCGGGCGCTCCTGTTTGATGTTGGCGCCGAGGGTGGCGAATGGCGCTCGCGCATGGGTGAGACGGTTCGGCTGTGTTTTAGGCTGCGCCAACTTTTTCCTCAGCATCGCGGGCCAAATGGTTGGCGCACAGCGCCCACTCTTGTCGGCGACTTCCGCTTCCTGTGGCGCCGGCGCCGATATCCGCGCCGCGAGGTTGAGCTGGCGAGCGCATTGGCCGATATTTCAGCGGTCACAAGCGATGCGCACGTCCAGGGCGCATTGGGTATCTTCTTTCAGGGCTTGGGCACCCGTTACAAGCTGGCGCGCTTTCAGGTGGATGCGGCGAGCCGTATCTTGAGCGGTCTCGAAGGCAAACGGTCGTCCGCGACGCTGGTCAGCGCAGGCACCGGCAGCGGCAAGACGCTGGCGTTCTACATTCCCGCTTTGGCGCGGGTGGCCAAACATATCGTGCGCGACCCGGCCGCGACGCGCTGGGTCAAGGTTCTAGCCGTCTATCCGCGCAACGAACTGCTGAAGGACCAGTTTGCGGAAGTCTACACGCAGTCGCGCCGCCTCGACGGCTTCTTACAAACTGCCGGTCGGCGCAAGATCTTGATCGGCGCTTTCTTTGGGCCGACGCCGCGGGATGGTGCGGCGGCGGCCGATCCACGGAAGGGCTGGCGCCGAAGTGGCAATGGCCTGGTGTGCGAATATGTGCGCTGCCCCGGCGAGCCGTGTGCGGGCGACATGATCTGGGCAGACGCCGACCGCACGGCGGGCCGCGAGCGTCTTCAATGCGATCAGTGCGCCCGTGCAATCGAGAGCGACGAAGTCATACTAACGCGCGCGCGCCTTGGGCGAGAGAGCCCCGACATTCTGTTTACGACGACAGAGATGTTGAACCAGCGCCTTGGCGACAATCGCTTCCGCCACCTCTTTGGCGTCGGCGCTGGGCGCGACCAGGGCGTCGAGTTGATGCTGCTCGACGAGGTGCATACTTACGCGGGGGCCTCGGGCGCGCAGGTCGCCTATTTATTGCGCCGTTGGCGACGCATGCTTGGCTCGCCGGTGAGCTTTGTGGGGCTTTCGGCGACGTTGGCGGAAGGGCAACAATTCTTCGCGCGTTTGACCGGCCTGAGCGAGCAGGCGACGGCCGAGATAGCGCCAAGTCAATCGGAGCATTTGTCGGAAGGCGCTGAATACCTACTTGCCCTGCGCGGCGATCCCGTATCACGCGCCGCTCTGCTGTCGACGACGATCCAAACAGCCATGCTCATGTCGCGCATGCTCGACGCGCCGGCGTCGCAGCGCAGTCGCGGACTTTATGGCGAGCGCATCTTCCTCTTCACGGACGATATTGATGTCACCAATCGCATGTACTTCGCCATGCTCGACGCGGAGGGGCGTACGAGCAATGGTGCAATGGACATGGCTCGACATCCCAATGGGGGATTGGCGAGCCTTCGCGGTCCGTTGCCGAGCCAAAGCAGAAAGCTCCATGGTCAAGACTGGGAGCCGGCGGTCGCGATCGGTCACGCACTGCAGGCCCAAGATCGCAAGCGCATCGGGCGCGTGATGTCGCTCGACCCGGGCGTCGGCGGCGGCGATGACATTGTTGTAGCGACGGCCTCGCTCGAGGTTGGTTTCAACGACGTTCGCGTTGGCGGCGTCATTCAGCACAAGGCGCCGCGCGACGTCGCGCAATTCCTTCAACGCAAGGGGCGCGCAGGCCGTTCGCGGCGAATGCGTCCGTGGACTGTCGTCGTGCTCTCAGATTACGGGCGCGATCGGCTTGCCTATCAGGGCTATGATCTGCTGTTCGATCCGGAAGTGCGCCGGCGCTCCTTGCCGATCGCCAATCGCCACATCCAGCGCATGCAGGCGATCTACGCAACGATGGACTATCTCAGTCAGTTCGCCGCGCGCGCAGGCCAAGGAAGCACCTGGACCAATTTCGCAATGCCAGGGGGAGGCAACGTCCAGCGGGCGCGCCAAAGAGAGATGGCGCGTCGCATTCGCGACATTTTAACAACGGAGGCGGCGCGCGATCGCTATGCGCAGCACTTGGCTCGGGCGCTTCGCCTAAGCGCCGAGGAGATCAATCTCATTTTATGGGAGCAACCGCGCCCGCTCTTGATCGAGGCTCTGCCCACAGCTTTGCGCCGCTTGGAAAGCAATTGGTCAATGGACGGGCAAGAACAGACGGACTTCTGGACCTCTAATGCTCCATTGCCCGAGTTTGCACCCGCCAATCTCTTCAGCGATCTCAATCTTCCGGAAGTGACGGTGACGTTGCCGCCGCAGGGCGGCGCTGCGCGTGATCCAGTGCAGATGCCCATCGTGCAAGCAATGAAGGAATTTGCTCCAGGCAGGGTGTCGCGCCGTTACGGTCTCGCCAACGCCTTTGACCGCCACACTTTCCCCGTGGTGATTGATCGAAACCGCGTGCAATCGGTTGCGCTGGACGGGATCGTCGAAGGCGAGCAAGTCGGTGTGTGGTTGATCAACGCCGGGCAGGGTCCAGCGCCACTCCCGATTTGGCGCGCCCGCGCATTTCGCGTGCAGGCGCCAGCGGCGACCATTACCGACACCTCCAATGCTCAACTCAATTGGCGGAGCCAAATTGTTGCGCGTACTGCGGGGCTCCAATATCCGCCCCCGCGCGCCAGCGCTTGGTCGCCCCTTGTGCATGGGCTTCACTTCTTCACGCACCAGAGCGGCGAGCCCCTCGAAGTCCGGCGCATGGCTACTGGTAGCGAAGCTGACATTCGTTTTCAGGATGGGCGCAGCCAGGCAAAGACGTTTGTCTTCGAGCGCGACGGATCGCCCGCAGGCCTTGGGTTCAGCCTGATGGTCGACGGGCTATGTCTGCGACTTGTGCTTGAGACCCCGCTTTGGCAGCGTGTTGCTGGCTCGCCCGAACTCGCACGCACGCTACGAACCGCGCGTTTTCACGACGAGGCAGTTCGTGGTGCGCAGCTCACAACGATCGAAAATCCTTTCGCCCGCGGGTGGCTGGCGCAACTGATGATCGCAGCTCTGAGCAATGAAGCGATCGCCAAGCAGATCAGTCTCGTTGATGCGGGCGCCAATCTTAGGCAAGGGGGCGCGGACCTCGATCTCGCACAGACGCTCAACATACTATTCCAATCGCCCGTGATCGATGACGCCGGCGCGCAGGTCAATTTGCAGGACCGACTGCGCCAGGAGTTGAGCGCCTACATCGCCGATCCGCAGGTCGTCTCTGATCTGTTTCAGCTCGCAACGGTGCTCTCAGCGCCGATTGATACGAGTTGGGAGCCGTGGCTGCGAGAGCGCTTTGGGGCGACGGTCGGCGCAGCGGCGCTCTCGGCTATTGTTGCGCTCTGCCCGGATGTCGATGGTGAGGGCCTTGTCGTCGATATTGATCGCGGACCCCGCGACGAAGACGACGTTTTGGCAGGTGAGCATCTCGAGATTTGGATCACCGAAGCGTCTCCTGGCGGAAACGGTCACATCGAGCAGGCTCTGGAGCAATATGCCGAAGATCCCCGCCGTTTCTATAGAGTGATGAGCGCCGCATTAGGGGAAACCGAATTTGCAGCCAGCGATTTTCAACTGCGGCGTTTCCTCGATCGCGTCGAAACGCAAAGGGACGGCGCACTCGCGCGCGCCGCGCAGGATTTCCGTCAGGCGTATGGTTCAAGCGCGGCGTTCACAGCGCACGCACGCCTGCGCGCGCTTCTGGCCAATGAGGGACTTGCGCCATTTCATACGTTTATGACGGCTCTTGGAAATCGCGTGCTGCGGCCTGGCTCGAGTGCCGATAGCGATGGCTTTTTGCGCGGCGCGATGGCGCTCTGGGATCAGGAAGAAGCGCGTTTAGGCGTGGAAATCGAAGCGCGTACGATCGCATATCGCTTGAGTCGCAATGGCGATATCGATGCGGCGCTGGGAGCGGGCGGCGTCGATGCGCCGACCATCAACGTCGACCAGTGGCGATTGAGCGTCATTTATGGGTTGCTCTGGCCGCGGGGTGCGTCTGTGCGGCAGGGGGCGCTTGGGCTCTATTCACCTTTCGCCGCGCTGCCGGCGACCGAGGCGCTGCTTGCCCGCGCCGTGTTCGATGTCGAAGGAGAGATCGTCGATATCGCATCGGTGACCTGGCAGGAGGACAGCTTGGCGCGGCTCGCCGACGCCGGCGCCGTCACGCTGAGAGCGCCGGCTGATGCAACGGCCGCGATGGCGCAGGCGATCAACTTCTTCGCCACCAACCCGGTGCAGTCCGACTATTTGTCGGTCTATGCACGTGTGGAGGGACTAAGGCGCGAAGGTGATCAGCTCTTCGCAGACTTAAACATTGCGGAGGCGTTGCAATGATGTTTGCGACGCGACGCATTTTCAAAAGCGCGCTTACAAGCCAAGATGTTGTTCGCGAGTTGCTGCAGACGATGTTTGTCGGCGAGCTCTTAGCGCCGGGAGAAGAGCGCTGCTGGCTCGTTAGCCCTTGGATCAGCAATATCGCGCTGCTCGACAATCGCGCCGGCGGCTTTTCGATGGTCAATCCACAATGGGGCCAGCGCGAAGTGAGACTGGTCGAGGTCATTACTGATCTCATGGCGAGGGGCGCGAGGGTCGGCGTCGCCACCAGCCTCGATCCACACAATGAGGCGTTTCTAGACGCTCTCGATCAATCTGCGATGAGCACGGGGTTGAGCACTCAACTGAGTGTGGTTCGCCGGGAGACCCTCCACACCAAGGGCGTTCTACTGTCGCGCGGTTTGCTAACTGGCTCGATGAACCTGACCTATAGTGGCCTCGAACTAAATGACGAGATGGTCGCCTACGACACGACGCCTCGTACGCTGGCGCAGGCGCGGCTGAACCTTGAATCATATTTGGATCCGACGCTATGAGCATCGCGTTTGATCCACGGGACGAAGCGCTCCTGCAGAGTTTTTTCGCTTCGCCCAATGAGCTTTTGTGGACGGCGCTCGAGGACGGTTCGGCGCCGCCAGAACTGCACCGCCTCGTCGAGGCAATGCTCGCGCCGCTCAACGCATCAGCGCCTGGAATTCTCACGTTGCCATTTGTGCGCAACAATCGCGCTACCGGCTGGTATGCGGTCGCCTTCAATGGGGCGGGCGACAATGATGTGCTCACTACGATCAGGGCTTGGCTCGGCAACACCTACCTGGACGGGCTCGATGTGATGGCGCCGCAGGGCGCCGATCCGTTGGCCCGGGCGCTGCGCGATCGCTTCGGCGGTTTGGTCTGTCGCTTCTGGGGACCCGAGATAGACACGATCAGGGATCGCCTCGTCCAGTTTCAGGCGCTCGCAGTCGCGCGACCACCCGATGCAAGACGCCAGCGCCGACCGCTCGGCGTCATACGCGCCGCCTTTGACCGAGCGCTGCTCGCGCGAGACGAAACGAACGCGCAGGCGCTGTTAGCTGAGCTCAGAGCAGCTGGGCGATTGACGCAAGAAAATTTGCGTTTCCTTGAGGTGCGGTTGCAGGCGGGCCTTGGCCTTTGGCCTCAGCTCGCGCGTGAGCATTGGACGATCAAGACGCTGTCGGATTTGGCGCTGCCGCCGCAGACGATGAGCGACCTCGTCGAAGCGCTTTATCGGACGTTCGTTGATGCGCCGGAAGGGCGCGAGGATTTGGCTGAAGTGCTCGATGCCTTCAGCGCAAATGCGCTTCAATACCCGCGGCTCTTCTCCAGTCGCCACGGCGTGCGCACGCCCCGCGTTGTGAAGGCGTTCATGCTGCACGAGCGGCTTCAGGCGCTGCCCGATCGAGCGTTGCTTGAGCGGCTCGCGGGTTTGATGCCAGCTGAAGAGCAGCAGGGCTGGCTTGTGCGCACGCTTTTGGCCGAGCCGTTTGTTGAGGTAACAACACCTGAAACCAGCGCTGAGACCGCTCTCGAAGACGGCCTGTATGACCGCGCCTTTGAGATGCTGCTTGCGGCGCCGCCAAGCAAAAGTGTGTTCGCGAAGCTCTTGACCTCTGCGGTCCTAATCGATGATCGCGAGACGTTCGCGAGGATGCTCGCTGCAGTGGACGGCTGGCCCAGCGCGATCGTCACTACGTTGGCGCCTGCGCAGCTGGCCCGCCTGGACGCCATCCGAACCGCCCAAGGGCGCGACGGCACAATCGATTCTTGGAAAGCGTGGATCGATCACCTCGCGCGTGGCGCTGATCCGAGTGCGGCGTCATTGGCCCGATCGGAGCGCGCCATCACGTGGGCGAGCGATCCTGTGCTTGCGAGCCAGGTCGAAGCGCAGAGATTTGCGACAGCATTGGGCAATCTGGAAGGGGACGCCGCACGCGTCGCCATTGAGGCCATTCCTAGCCTCGCGAATGCTTTCGTGCCTGAAGGGGCGCAAAGCCCCAACGCGAAGCCAATCGCACAGACCTTGCTCGTCCTCATGGCGATGGAAGAGGGGTTGTCTCGCTCCGATCTCGAATTGGTTAGCTACTTTGTACATCGCCTGTTCGACTTGGGTCTGTCGCAAGCCGAGTATCTCTCGATGCTAGCCGATGTGAGCGAGATCCAAAGCCGCGTCGGCTCATTTATCTACTTGCCCTGGAGCATAGACCTTCTCGAACAACTCGCGGTGATGCCGGCGGCGAGCGAGCCGCAGCGCGAAGCGCGCTTGCGGCTCTTCATGCAAGTTGTGGGGCAGGCACGGAGCTTTGCACATCGGCTTGGGCCGCAAGATTGGCTGCCGCTTGAATATCTTTTGCCGGATCTGGGTCTGGGCGCTGACGCGCTTGATGGCTTGCGGCCGCAAACTGAAAGCGACGCGCCCGAGGCGCGGGCTGACCTATCTGGGAAAACGATCGGCATCTATACCTTGGCGCAAGCGGCAGGCGCGCGCGCAAAGACCGCCCTAGAAACACTGTTTCCGGGCGCTTCTGTTTCAGTGAATTCGGACCTCGTCTGCACCGATCAGTTGACGGCGCTAGCCGAAGGGGCAGACATTTTCGTGTTTGCTTGGAAGAGCGCCAGCCACCAGGCGCTCTACTGCATCAAGAACGCCGCGATGAAAGTCGAGCCTATTTATCCCCTGGGCAAAGGCACAGCGAGCATCGTGCGCGCGGTGCTCGATCAGGTGGGGTAGGGCTCACCCCGACTTGCGAACGTGTTGCTCATAGCCGCGGGCGCGTAGTTCGCACGCCGGGCAATCGTCACAGCCGTATCCCCACGCGTGGCGTTGGCTGCGGTCACCCCGGTAACAGGTGTGGGTGTGCTCGACGATGAGTTCAACGAGGGCCTCGCCCCCAAGATCCTGCGCCATGGACCAAGTTGCGGCCTTGTCGATCCACATGAGCGGGGTGTCTACGGCAAAGCGGCTCTCCATGCCGAGATTGAGTGCAAGCTGCATGGCTTTGATCGTGTCGTCCCTGCAATCGGGATAGCCGGAATAATCTGTCTCGCAGACGCCGGTCACAAGCCGGCGAAGCTGGCGGCGATAAGCAACAGCGCCGGCGAGCGTGAGGAACAGCAAGTTGCGACCGGGGACGAACGTGTTGGGGAGGCCGCGTTCGGTCATGGCGATTGCGGCATCGCTGGTGAGGGCGGTGTCGCTGATCGCCCTCAGGCCAACGGCGTCCACCAGATGATCGTCTCCGAGTTTTGCACCCCAACGCGGAAAGCGCTTGCGAATTTCCGCGAGAATGAGGGGCCTGCATTCAAGTTCGACGGCGTGACGTTGACCGTAGTCGAAGCCGATGGTCTCTACATGATCGAACCGATCGAGCGCCCAGGCGAGGCAGGTTGTGCTGTCTTGCCCGCCAGAGAAGAGCACAAGCGCGCGTTCGCTCATGCCGCGCGCTCCTCGCGACCCCAGTAAGTGCAGGACTCGTTCGCGGAGTCGCGCAGCACTTGAACTTTGTAGAGGCCAGGCAGAGTCGGCTCCAGACGGCGCCAAATCCAAGCGCTGAGATTTTCGAGCGTGGCAGGGCCGAGGTCGTTGATCTCGTCAAGCATGCGATGGTCGAGTGCGTCGTGGGCGTCCGCGAGCAGCCTCTCGAAAATTGTCGTGTCAACGATCATGCCGGAAGTTGGGTCCGGACGGCCTCGGATGGTAATCTCAGCACGATACGAGTGGCCATGAATGCGCGCGCTCGATTCAGCGTCCACTTCACGTCTAAGCGTGTGCGCCGCGTCAAAGCGGAATTGTTTGGTCAGTTCGAACATCACGGGATTCCCATCATTTTGTGGGTCTGAAGGCTTATACGCCAGCGTGGGTTCTGCAGGCAGTAATCGACGGCGGCCGCAGTCGCCGCGTGTCGTTCCGGTCCATCCATCGGCTGCAGCCAGAAATGGTCGAAGGCCAAACCCTCGAATTTTTCCGGCGGCGCCTCGCGTTGGGGGTATACAAGCTTCAGCTCATCACCCGATGTGAGTGTGAGCATTTCTTTGCCCTTGGGGCTCACGCAAATCCAATCAAGCCCCTCGGGCGCCGGCTGCGTGCCGTTGGTTTCGACGCCCAGCTCAAAGTGGCGCGCGCGCAGCGCCGCGATGAGCTCGTCGTCCACCTGCAGCAGGGGCTCGCCCCCAGTGAGCACGACGTAGCGTTCGCTCACGCCATTGCCCCAGGCGGCTGCGACGGCGTCAGCCAAATCCGCCGCCGATGCGAAGCGTCCACCGCCTTCGCCATCCATGCCGACGAAATCGGTGTCGCAGAAATTGCAGGCCGCGCTCGCGCGATCCCCTTCGCGGCCGTTCCAGAGATTGCAGCCGCTGAAGCGGCAGAACACAGCCGCGCGTCCGGCATGTGCGCCTTCGCCCTGCAGCGACTTGAATATCTCTTTGACGGCGTAGCTCATTACGCCGCTTCCTCTTTGGTCTTGCGCGCGCGATCAAGCAGCGGAGCGGGGGCGAGATTGCCTCTGCGCTTCCTTATGTCTGCCCGGACAATGCCGATCATGTGCTGGGCGAGCAGCATCACGTCACGATTGACGTTCTGGATCGCTTTCCAGTGGCGGGTGTCTGAATTGTCGAAGTCCCAGTGACCCGAGGTCCAGGCGGTGCGGTCGCGCAGGCACCCAAGGCCATAGGCGAATTCCTCACTGGTGCGCGCGCCGTCGAGGAGGGCGAGCACTTCCATCACATAGCCTAGCGCGGCAATGCCGGCGCCATGCACCAAGCGAGAGGTCTTTGGCGTGTGGCCAACCCACTCGTCTTTGAACACGCGCTGCACCGCCAGGAAAAATTCGCTGACCAGTTCAAAGCAGCGCTTATCGCCGTTCTTCTTGCGCATGAAATCGCGCATGACACCGTCATTGAGGCTTTGCATGATGACGCGCTGGATGGCGGTGTCCCTGATGATGCCATCAGGGTTGGTGTGCTGATAAATCATGCCTTTCAGCGATGACTTGGCGTCGTAGTTAAGGCGTGCGGTGAGCGCCGCTGCAAGCGAGCGATTGTCGAGGCGCTCTGGAAGCTCGGCAACACTTGGCAGCAATTCGTAGATGAGGCTCTTGGGGAGGGGCCTCGTGTTGTTGATCAGGATAAACTGACGACGCAGTTCTGTTTCATCGGCGCACACGAGGATGGAAACGAATGCCTCGAAATCCTTTTCCGGCAATTCCGCGAGCGCAGACAAGCGCTGCTGGCCGTCGACAACCAAACCTCGGGGACCATCGCTCAAATCGAACGCCAGCGTGGGGTGTGCTTCGCTGCCCTTGATCTCAACGCCGTCTGTAAACGCGACGACGATAGAGTTCGGAAGGACGGCGTCGTCTCTCTCGAGGTATGCACGGATCTCGCGGATGTGACCGGCGATCTGGTGACGTTGAAAGCCGGTGAGAGCTCCATCCTCATCCCGCGCAATGCGATCGATGCTCGCAAATTTGAGAATGTCGCTGGCCTTCGCCGCGATCGTGAAAACTGTGTTCGGCGCCCCTTGTCGTGCGCGGATGGCTGGATAGCTCAATCGTTTCATGTGCGTGAGTTTCCCTGATTGAGCCGTTGGATCGCGTCATAGACGACGGCAAGGTTGTGGATGCCGCGCCGTTTGTTGCGGTTGCTCGCCCGGAAAATGGCCACCTCGATGCCCGAAGAGCGGCAGATCGCACACGGGCAAGTTTTCCAGGGATTCTGCTCCAAAGTCTCGCGGTAGACCGTACGGAGGCGCTTGATTGACAGCGTCGGCACATCTTTGCGGCGGGTGCGTCCTTCTTCGATCACGCTCGCATAGTCGAGGAGGCGCTCAAGGGCGTCTTCGACGTCGGCTTTACCGGCGTCATACGCCCGGAGCGCCCCTAGGGCGGCCTGCTCAAGTTTGACCAGGTCGGCGCCGCTGAAATCGCCGCGCTTGATCAAGCGCATGAGTTTCGGATTCTCAAGCGCCTGCGGAACGCGCAGCGCGGTGAAGTATGTCAGGGCGCCATTTGTTTGAGGGGCGTAATAATTGTTGCGCGCATCCTTGAAGGCGCGAATCAGGGGCGATGTCGAGTCGACGCTGTAAATTTTATGCCGCTCGAAATCGGCCCAGTCGTCGATCTTGGTGAAGCCAAGAATGTGCAATTTTGTCTTAGCTGGAACAGCTGCGCGAATGGCGTCGAGGGCCTCGTGGATCTGCGCGGACTTCAAAGGCACCATGCCGCCAATCGCCAGATAGTCATAACCCATCTTGACGAGGCGCTTGCCTGCCTCAGCCATACTCGTAGGCGACCAGCCCTGGATGACGCCCATTGGCTTAAAACGCGCCTTCTGCTTGCGCGCGACCTTCAGAAAGCCGTCGGCATTTTCGAGCGTAATGTCGAAGCGTTCGCGGGCGTCGGCGGAGGCGCCGGCCATGCCTTTCAAGCCGCACTCGAAATCGAAGATGATGTGGTCGACCGAGCAGCCGAAATCGAAGCCGCACTCCTCATAGAAGTCGGCCATGTCTTCGACGCTAAAGGGAGGCTTGGGTTCCTTGGCGTAGGAGAACGCGCCGCAGTCCCCGTAGATCGGCATCTCGGCGAAGCGCGGTTTGTCCAAACGCAAGAACGCACGCGCACCAACGCGCCGAAAGCGCATCGACTGAGATTCGGTGTATTTGCCCTTGTGAAGATGGTCGCCCACAATCGCGCGTGAGACCAGGATTCCATCGTAAGGGGGACGATCCATGATCTCATGCGGGTAGAGATCGTCCCAGTACATCCGTCGACCAGGTCCGTTGACATCTTTGATGAAGTCATAGGCCGGATCGACCATGTCGAGGCTGTCTGCGAAAATGAACTTCATCGCTGCGGCCGCGAGAGGCTGCGATCAATTTGGAGCAGGTGGTCTGTGAGCTTGCCAATGTGGTTTGGCGTGCTCTGCACCTCGTTCCATTTCCAACCAAGATCTTCCCAGGCGCCCTCTGTCCACGCGCAGTGAGGCGCGATGCGGTGCAGCGACGCGCGAATTTCTGCGGCGACATTCGTGGTCGCCTCGGCGCGAAGCATGATGGGGTCCATAAGCGCACCCATCACCTTGATGCCAGCGGAGTGCATCAGTCGGCTCTTAGTCGGATCATGGCCCCATGCGCGCGGAAACGCCTTCCTGACCTCGCTCCAATAGTGAACCAACACGCGATACGCGTTGGACGGATCGTCGCCCGCGCCGCTTCGAAAATCCGCGAGTGCGCCAAACGGCGGCTTTAGATTGCGTTTGATCGATTCAATGAGGGCGCTGTCGACAACAACGCTCTTTGCATCGGGTCCATCCGACGCGCGGCGGATGAGCCCGTAGAACGGAGACTTAGGGTCCACGTTCAAGCTATTGCACAATTCCGCTGGCAGCTTTCGCGCCGCCAAGTCTCGGGGCAGAACGACCCCGACTTCGGGCAGGAGTTCATTGATCAACCGGCTGGGCAATGGTCGAGCCTTGTTGACCAAGATGAATTGTTCGCGCTGGGTCGCGATGTCGTTGGTGACAAACGCGACCACGGGCACTGGCAGGTCCTTGTTCTTGGTTTTCGACAACGCCAGCGAGCGCTGTTGGCCGTCGACGATCCAGGCTGCGCGCCTACCTTCCGGCCGGATGGGAATACGGAGTACCCCTGACTGGGCTATCTCGTGGGCGCCGTCCGGCGAGGGGCCGCGCGAAAGCTTGAACGTCGTCTCGGGCGACACGGCCAGGATGATGGCGTTCGGGAACAGGACGGCGCCGGCGTCGAGGAAGTTCACGATACCTTTGACGTGGCTTTGAATCTCGCCGCGTTGGAAGCCCTTCAAGACTGCTTTGTGGTCGCGTTCGACGCGACTGATATCGGCAATGCGCATGACATCGGCGCCGCGCACAAAGAATGCAAAAACATCGACATTGTCGCCTTGCTTGGTGCGAATCGCGCGCACAGCAAGTGTGGCATTGGCCGCAGGCGGCTTACCGCGAGGCGCGGCTGCGTTTTGCGCTTTGCTTGCGCGAGGCCCGCGCTTGGCCTTCGGCGAACGCTTCTTTGAAGAGCGTACTGCAGCGCGTTTGTTCGCAGGCGACATTGTGTTCATCCCTAAGAATTCGGAGCATGCGGCCAGCGCCAACGGAGGCGCCGATTTTGCGCATCAGGCGCACGATCTCATTGTCGTCCAAACGGAGCCGCTTGACGCGCCTGGGGCGGCTCATGCCCGCCAGGGCAAGTGCGGCGCTTTCAGCGTGAGACGAAAAACTCCCGCGTGGCGATTGAGCTAGAATGTTCTCAACGAAATGCCGCAGCGCGCGTTGCGCAAAGTCGCTCTCGGCGCCGGCGTAAGGGCTCTTGGCGCCGTTTAGACGCGTGTCGTATGGGATCCAAAACCGAGACAGTTCGGGCGCCTCGGCGCCGGGATCGTTGCGCGCGATGATGCGTAGCCGTTTCGGCGCGGCTGCGGCGACAGCGGCCAGATCATGACGCATCATGTGCAAGTATGGCGCAGACAGTGCGACGATAATGACATCGGCGTTGGCGCATCGCGCCAGCAGTCCGCGTCTGCCCGCAGTCAACGCCGTCCACCAGTCCGCGGCATCCGCGATCCCCGCGCGCGACACCACAGAGTCCTCGCCTTGCCGGCTCACCGTAATCGAATAGGAGGGGACTTTGTCATTGGCGGTGAGGATGCCGAGGCCGGCCGAGGCGATGAATAGGTCAGCATCACCCAGTCCCTGCGCGTGGCGCCACGCCCGCTTGGCCTCTTGAAACCCACGACCGAGATAGAGATCGCGTGCATGCAGTTCCGTTGGCGCGCGCCGGATCTTCGTCTGCCATTCTGTCAAAAACGCGGAAAGCGTGCGCCCCCTGATCGCGTGTGCAGCAACGCTAGGCGCGAGCGCCTTGCGGTTGGTGCAATTCGTGACAAGCGCCACTCGCATATTGTTGTGGGCCCCGTTAGGCGCGCCGCAGTTATTGCTCACGTCGCCATCTACGGAACGGCAATAACTGCTAAGGCGCGATGCCGCAACAATCTTGATAACTGCAACCGCGCGGCTGCGGCTGCTACGGCGCTATGCAATCGGGCGCCTGATTCCCAGTCTCAATTGGATGCACGATGGCGCAAAAGTAAATCGTTTCGAAAGGCGCAATTTGGCCGCTCGCGTGTCGATGATAGATTGCCCAGTAGCCGACCCCATTGGCGGGTCGTGGGCGGCGCGCGAGGGCTACAATTTACTCGGACCAAAGCCGCGACGAATAGCGTCGTGTCGCTGGCGCTTTGAGAACGGTCACATCGCGATCGTTGCCGTAGATGTCGGCTCGGAGCCAATCGAGCTCTGACTGGGGATCGTTGGTCATGAGCCACCAGGCTTTGACGCGCTTGCCTTCGCCGTCGTCCCAGCGATAGCCGCGTGCTTTCAGAGACGAACGTTGTTCGAATGCGGTGTCTTCGGCGCGCACGACCCAGAGCTGGCGTCTGGCGCATTCGAGTAGGGCGCTTAAGCCAAGTCTGCCTGAGGCGGGCAGGGGAAGCGTCAAAAGGAAGAGAGCTGCTTCAGCATCCGACAAAGCCCGATGCCCGTCGTGAAACCAGCCGCGTGACCACAGAAGATAGTCGAGCTTTGCCGAGCCGACGCCTTCGGCCTTCCAGTCGATCTCGGCGAACGAACAGGCCCAATGCTTCTCTTCGAACAGCGGCCAGTGCTTCTCCACCATCGGCCGGTCGAAGGCCGCGTTGTGCGCGAGAACGAGGTGGGCGGGCTCGATAAAGGCGCGGATGCGCTCTGGATCGATCAGTTGCCCTGCCACCATCTCATCGGTGATGCCGTGGATCTTGGCGCTCTCCGGTGGGATAGGGAAGGAAGGTTGTCGGAACGCATTAAGCGCGGCGTCTAGGTCGACGCGGACGATCGCGCCGGTGTCGCGCTCGTACTCGAACGGCAGCAGGGCCAGTTCGATGACTTCGTCAGTTTCTGGGTCGAGGCCCGTGGTCTCGGTGTCGACGAAAACGCCGCGCCGGGTTTCGCCGCTTGCGGCTTTGAGCGGCCAGTCGCGAGCCGGCGGCACGCGCCGCAGCAACCGGAAATCAGGTGCTTGCCTCGATCAGGCGCGCGGCGTCGGCGATGTCCATGGACCATCACAAGCGCGGCAAGTCGGTGAGCGCAACCCCGGGCGGACCATTCTGTCCATCCGCCTCCGCGTAGCGTCGCTGGGCAGAATGATCACCGGTAGGCGGCTGGATTTTGGCGATAGGCATCAGCGCATCGCGTCGAGCAGAACCAGTGCTGGTCGCCTGCGGCCTTGCGGTAAGCGGTCAGCGGCGCATGCATCTTACAGACGGGATCAATCCACATCGGATCAACAGCCGGCGCTGCGTCGATGGCGAACACTTTGAGTGGCGCTGAGACCGACCGAATTTGATGCTCACCGCGATCCTGGACCGCCACACCACTAGCCTTGGCCACATCCGCCATCTGCTGTGTCGTCAAGAGTTCTCCGGGGCCAGCCAACGCTGTTAGGCGGGCCGCTATGTTCACCGTGGCGCCAAACACGTCGCCGCCTCGACGCAAAACCGTCCCACAATGCACGCCGGTCCTGGTCAGGGGAAGTCGTGGCTCCTCCCGGCACTTGTTCAAGATCACGCCAAGCAATGCGAGAGCGGTAGCGCAGTCACCCAGCGCCAGCATCACCTCATCACCGATCCACTTCAACGGCGCCGTCTCACCCAGCGCGTCATGGACGATGTCTTCAAAAATCTGGAGCATCGCCAGCGCCCGCTCGTCACCATAGACGTCGGTTGACGCACTGAAGCCGGCGAGATCGATAAACACGATCGAAGCTTCGCCACGGATCGGTTGGCTCACGGAAATCCCTTACGAACTCGCATTGGAGCGCCGGCGGAACCGGATCCGATAAGGAATGAGAATGATCCCGGCGATCACGGATAGCAATGTCAGCCACGTCACCATGACAATGAGCGGATGATTGAAATCCTCGTGGTTTTGCCAATCCATGATGTGCAGCGCCCAGAGCGTATCGTAGACGCGCCACAGATCGGAACGGCGCGCGGTGACTGCCCCGGTATTCTGCGCGACGTAGACCGATAAGCCGCCGTCCCGGAATTGCACGCGCCAGGCGGGCAGCGCGCCGCGGTATTCGGTAGATTCCTCGGAAACGAGCGTCACGCTTGTGGGTTCGGAGCTCAGCGTGACATGCGCGCGTGCAACGGTGCTTGCTTGGGCGGCGCTGAGTGGCGAGAGGCGTTGAAGCGTCGCGGCGTCAAAGAGGATCGGCGGCGCACCGGCGAATTCCGCAATGATGACTTCGCCTATTGTGCGCCGCTCGATCGTCAGCTTGGTCGGCAATGCGTTTTGATCTCCGCGCAAGCTTGCAAGAGACGCCAAAGTTGCGGTGTCGATCGTCTGAGCCTCGGCCGGCCGGATCAGGGTCTCGCTGCGTATCTGCTCGATGGGGAAGAGCGTGAAGAAGAGCCCGCTGACGACCCAAAATACGATCTGAATGCCGACAAGCAGCGCCAGCCATTTGTGGACGAAGGATGCAAGGCGTGCGAGCGACATGAACAACTCCCCCAAGCGGAAACTCTAAGGCGTCGGCGGACCCGTCAAGCTGGTGGCTGCCGCGATAGCGCCTAGCGCAATCAGAAAAACGACAGCTTCGAGACTAAGCGTGAGTTTGAGCGCGCGCCGCCCGGGTTCGGGAGTTGCGCGCAATCGCGTCGTGACGCTCGTTTTGTTGTAGGCGCCGAGCGCCAGAGCGAAGCTCGCCGCGCCAAGCTTGGCCAGCAGCAATTTGCCGTAGAGGCTCGTTAGCAGCGGCGTCCATCCGCCGGAGAGAAGAAGTGCCAGCCAAAGTCCAAGCACGAAGAGGAGGGGAACGGCAGCGACCGCAAAGTTGGAGAAACGTGTCGCGCGCGCGGCGAGCGATGCGTCGTCAAGATTGTGCGTCGGCCAGAGCGTTATCGGCCCCGCGAGCCAGAAGGCAGCGATCAGCACATGCGAGGCTACGGCCCATGGCGCGAAGCCTGGAGAGTCCAGAGCTTGGCTGTGTCCGGTCAGACCAAAGGAGAGAGCCAGCGCAACCGCGCCGACCCCGGCGGCGCGCCTCGATCGCAGGCGCCACCCGCTTGCGAGCGCAACCGCGCCGACGACGATAGCTGTCGAACTGGGGCCCAGAGCCGGCCACGTCCATGAGAACGTCGCAGGATCGAATAGCGCGTCGCCGCCGCCCAATTGCACATTGGCGAGGCCCAGTCGAAGCGCCGCGAAGACGATCGCAACTAGACCTGCAAGCGTCGCACTGCGCATCACGCGCGCGTGGTCAGCACGTGCGACGATGCTTAAGCTTGCGTGGAGAGCAAGCCCTGCCGCCAGCAATGCCGATCCATAGAGCCCGAGCTTGATCCCAAACAGCGCGAGCGCAAGGGGATCGGCTTCCACTACCCAGCGACCGTGAAGCGGATGGCGCCCGGCATGACATGACCGTCGCTGGCCATCGTTCGCCAAGAGATCGTGTAGGCGCCCGGCGCCAGCGTAGGCAGCGGGATCGTGAACGACGCGGCCCGCGTACGTGGGGGCGTGTAATCGAGCGCGATCTCGCGTCCGGCTGCGTTGGCGAGCGTCACGTTGGCCAACCCCGTGGCGGCGGAGAATGTAACCGTGAAGCTCGCTGGCGGCGCAGACAGCGTGGCGTTTTCGGCGATGCTGGTTTCGCGCACGGCGGTGTGCGCGAGCGCCGGTGCAGTAGTAGCAATAGGCAGTGAGGCCGCGACAAGCGCCAGTAAGAGGCGTTTCATTTGGGTTCCTCCAGCGTGGCTCAATGCACCATGTAGCGGACGCGGCCGGTCATTGTGTGATTGTCGGCGCCGCTGGCGGTCCACGCGAACGTGTAATTGCCGGGCGCCAGGCGCGGCAGTGCAACGGTGGCCGTCGTTGCGGCTTCGCTTTCAGGAATGGTCACGGCGATCGGATCGCCGCCTCTTGGCGTGATGACGAGGCCGGTCAGGCGCATTGGATGTTCAAATGTGGCGTTGAACGTTTCCGGGGCGGCGCCCATCGCACCGTCTGCCGGATTGGTTTGAACGGCGCTTTGCACACCGTGGCCGCCGTGATCGTGCTGCGCCGCCGCAAGTGGCGCGCTTGCAAAGAGCGCAAGCACCGCGCCGAGCATGAGAGGAAGTTTGGACATGAATTTCTCCGTTGGGATTAGAAGAGCGCGCGCAAACCAATGACTGCTCGCGTGGATTGGGTGTCTTCGCCGAGGGCTTCGCGAATGTTGCGGGTTTCGCCGAGAGCGCTTGACCATTCGATTCCGACATAGGGTGCAAAGCGCCGGCTGATTTCGTATCGCAGGCGCAAACCGACTTCGGCGTCGGTGAAGCCCGCGCCGATGTCGAGGTCGGGGATATCCTGCGCTGCGAAATTGATTTCAGCGCTTGGCTGAAGGATGAGCCTTTGCGTGAGGCGAAGGTCGTACTCGGCTTCCGCCCGTGCAGTCACATCGCCTTCGGTCGAGGCAAACGCTGCTGCGCCGACTTCGAACCAATAGGGCGCAAGGCCCTGAACGCCGAGCACGAGATCGGTACGGTCTTCGCCCTCAAGATAGCTTTGGCGGACACCGGCTTGCAGATCGAAATAGGGTGTGACCGCGCGGCTATAGAGAAGCTGAAGTTCGGCGTCTTCGAGTTCATTCTCGAACGCGCCTTCTCCCTCAGACTTCCACCAGAAGCGATGAATGTCGCCGCCGTACCAGCCTTGCGCGTGCCAGGCATAAGTTTCGCTGTCATCGTCAAAGCCCGCCTCTAAGCGTTCGACGATAACGGCGTACGTGCGCATGCCGCCGTTCTCGGCGATCAATTGTTGCCGTGCCCGCGCCATCGCTGCGGCGTCAAAGTAAAGGTCGGCGGCGTTGGCCTGCGCATCGCTGGCAATGGATTGTGTTGGTTGCGGGGAGGGCGTGGCTTCGTGGCCGGCGTGTGGATCGGGTGCGGGCGTCTCAGTCTCATGTTGCGTGTGATCTTGCGCAGCGGCGGGCATCGCTGCGACCAGCACCAATTGCGCGACGAAAGCGGCGATCATTCTCATGATGCGACGCCATCGAGAGGACGTACGGTCACGACGTTGAACATGCCGGAGTGCATGTGCATCATCATGTG
>LNFM01025990.1_pt1 | contig 20998 bp, 31 predicted proteins | sample 596031 | NCBI WGS metagenome assembly LNFM01 (sample SAMN04254537, study PRJNA301005) | activated carbon metagenome | isolation source: dual media filters at the Ann Arbor, Michigan drinking water treatment plant | place: USA: Ann Arbor
GGGTCGAGCAGCCAGCGCGACCGCTGGAGCGCCGCCTGGCTGTGCCAGGGGTCGGACTTGGCACCGTCCTGATAGCCGGTGGTTTTGCTGCCGATGCAGGGCGTGCCGACCGCCGCACAGACGATCTCATGCCGCCCCGCGCCGTGCCGGGCGTACAAGTCCACTGCCAGCCGCGCCTTCGCCACCAGCCACCAGAGCAAATGCCCCGGCTGGTACGGCAGGAAGTCCGCCCGCAGGCCAAACTGCGCCGCATAGCTTTCCGTGTGCGCGGCGGGAAACACGTACTTGACCGGCAGACCCGTCTCGCGTTGGATCAGCGCCAGCGCGGCCACCTGCTGGATGGTCGCGTTCACTTCCCGGTTGCCATGATCGACCGCGATCACATAATCCTCTTTGGGCAGCAGGCGGCACTGCTCCAAAAAGCTCGGCGTGCCAATCGGCATGGGGATGCGGAGGATCGGCTTGCCGAAGACGCTGTAAAACTGCGCGTTGCTCTCGCTCACCACGCCGATAGCATCCGCCGCCGCCAACGCCTTCAGGTAATTATCCTCCAGGCTCCAATCGCGGTTGAGGAAGACCTCATCCATGTACGAGTCCGGGATGGCGACCACGAACGCCGCCGGGTGGACGCGCCGGATGTCGGCGATCAGTTGATCGTCGGCAAACAGGTTGACGAACAGCACATCGTACTGCGCCAGCTTCTCAGGCGGATCACCCGACCACCATTGCACCAAGTCGAGTTCCGGCATCAGGTGGTGCAGCAGGTGCGTGCCAATGTGCGCGCCCTCCGCCAGCGGCCCCTTGCTCATCGGGAACCGCGCTGACCAGACGATGCCCGCCTTCATGGGTGCCGCTCCAGTAGATCGAGCACGCGCTCCGCCGTGTATTCATACGTGAAATAATCCAGCAAATAATCGCGCCCGTCGCGGGTCTTTTCCAGCGCAGTATTGTAATAACGATATACTTCCGTCATGTGTTCATCCAGCACCGACCGGCTCGGCTCCGCCCACAGTGCGCCCTCGGCGTTGGCCGAGTAGTCATCAAACTGACACGCAGACATCGTGCGGACTGGCAGCGCATACCCCCACTGGTCAGCGTCCCACATGCCCAGCCATTGGGTGGCGATGGTCGGCAGACCACTCAGCACGGCCTCACGCGGCGGCAGACCGAAGCCCTCCGCCCGGCTGGGGAAGATGAAGGCGTGCGACCGCGCCAGCAGGCCGTGCCAGTCGTCCTCGCCCATCTGCCCGCGCACGATCTCGATCTGGTCATCGACCAGGCCGCTCAGCCAGTGCGGATTATCCCGGCACTTGACCAGCAACTTGTGGCGCGGGTCGCCCTTGAACAGCCGATTAAACGCCAACATGGCGAGTTCGGCCCCTTTCCGCATGTCGCCGAGCGAGTACGTCAGCCAGATGAATGGTTCGCCGTCTTTGGGGAATTGCCGCTCGATGTGGGGGATCGGCGCATAGTCTACGCCCAGGGGGATATAGTGGGTGGGGATGGTCACGCCAGCATCGCGGTACAGGTCGCACAAGTCGGGCGCGGGCAGGATCACCCGTTCATAGTAGGTATTGAGGCACTGCACCCACTCTGGCGAGGGGGCGGTCGATTCGGACATGGTGTAAGACCAGGCGCGGAGTTTGCCCGGCCACTGCTCGATCCGCCGCGGCGAACCGATGACCAGCGTCGGCGCGGTCGAGTCGGGGAACGGGAGCAGCTCGGCACCGGCGGCCAGCAGGGCGCGGGTGATGCCAATTTCCATCTTGCCATAACCCGTCGCCGGGTTCATCCCGCAGGTCGCCCAGACTGCCAACCGTGCCATGTGTCCTCCAGAGTCAAAAACAGGCGGAGCCGCGCCCCCGCCTGCGTGCTGCGTCGGCTGTGGACTAGCTGATGGTCGGGTTGGCCCAGGTGCCACCGCTGACCAGCAGACCGTTCGCGCCGTTGGTGCGATCCATCCCAACGCCGACCCCGAATTCAAATTCGAGGTTGACTTGTTTCACGGGATACTGAGCGTCGCCGCTCGGTTCGCTGATGACGAACACGCCGAAGCCCTGATCCGGGTGGACCCGGACGGCCAGCGGGTTGCGCTGATCCAGGTTGCCGTAGGACTTGAACATGCTGACATAGCCAGTCGGCACGCGGTTAAACGCACGGATCTCGATCAGACCATGCTTGCTCTGGAAGTAGCCGATCACGCCGCCGTACACCTGCGGCTGACCGCTGGCGTACAGTTGGTTCCCGCTGGTCTCGCCGCCGCGGTCGATGGTGGTCACCACCGGCGCGACAAACTGGACAAACTTGGTCAGAGCCGTGATGGTATCCGTGTCCGCCGTGCTGACGTGGGCGGTGAAGGGAGCCACATGTCCGTGCTCGGCCAGAGTCTGCGCCAGGTCATTGAAGACGTTAGCAAAGGTCTTGCTGGCCGCCGAGTTGAAGCCCAGAAAGTGGGTGTGCGTGCTGTCGAAGGATGCGCCGTCGTAGGCGGGCGGGGTGTAGGCAATGGTGCCGCCGCCCCGGACGAACGGGACATCATAACCGGCAGAGCCGATTTGATTTTCCGTATTGGTCATCAACCGGCGGAAGATCGCCTTCTCGAAGCGCCAGCGGTGTGTCCGCATGACCGTGTTAATGGTCGCGCGGATTTTGGCCTCACGGCTGTCACGGAAGTAACGCCAGGAGCCGCCCGCGCCGCGCCCGTAGGGCTTGAGGTCGATCATGTGGCCGATGGTGTCGCCCTGCACCGGGTCAACCTTGCTCAGGTCGGTGATCTCAGGCGCTTCAGTGACGGTGCCGCCGTCTTCGTATTCTATCATCATCTCTTCGGTGATGTGGAACAAATAGCCCCAGGTGTTGGTCATTTCCTGGTTGAATGCACCCACAGCCGCGCTCAGTCGATTGACGAACGCCTGGAATGTGGTGCCGTCTTTCATGGCCCATTCGGCCATCTTCGTGCCATCAACGCCCGCCGGTAGTGCCCGCTGGGCGATGGTCAGTGGTCCAAGGATCTCAGGCATGATCGCCTCCCTTACGAGTTACTGGTCGGGGCAGCGATGCCCGGCTCAACGAATACGATGCTGTCCGTCAGGGCATAACCCATCGGGGCCGTCCACGTACCAGCCCCGGTGGGGGCAGTGTGGGTGAGTTCGCCAGCGGTGCTGCTGACAAACAGGCGCGCGCCGGGGGTCAGGCCGCTGAAGCCGCCGACCGGACCGAACACGCAGATCTCGATCGCGTCCTGATCGGCTGCGGTGGTTTCGCCGGGTTCATTGACGGCGACCACGACAGCGCGGGCAGCCGCAGCCACCGCGCTCACGTTGGCATCAGCTTCCAGCCAATCGCCATCAGTGTCGAGGTAGGCCGCATCGCCCATGGCAATTGCGCCACCGGCCTTAACCAGGCGAGTGATCGACCCCTCCAGGGGGCGGACGTATTTAGCAGTAACAGCCATGATGGTGTTCCTCTCTGGCTAGAAGCCGAACAGGCTGCGCGAGTCGGCGATGAACTTCGGATCAGTGACCTTGTTCAGGTCGTCCGGGTTGCTGCCGGTGCTGACCACGTTGGGGCCAGCCGTGCGCGCCAGTGCGGCGGAAAGTGCTTTGAAGTGCGGGCGGGCCATGATCTCGGTGATCAGTCCCTTGGCGGAGTCGGCGTCGGCGCTGCCCAGTTCGGCGATCACCAACGGACGCAGCTCTTCCAGCTTGACCAGTTCGGCGACCACGGCCTCGACGGCGCGCTTGCGCTCACCATCGGCAGCCGCCTTGACCTGCGCCACCAGCGCGCGGATCTTGTCGGCGACGGTCGCACCGTTGAACTCGGCCACGATCTCGCCCAGGTTGGCGAGTTCGATCTCTTTGCCCTTGAGTTCGGCGATCAGCTTCTGGGCGTCGGCCAGCTTGCCCTCGGTCTCGGTGACCAGTCGCTTGGCTTCGTCGCGCTGCGTGGTCAGTTCGCTGACCAGCTTGTTGTCGTTATCAGACATGGGGGGTTCTCCCTCTTGAAGTTCGGATGTGAGGGTTCCCCAGTCGATCCGGGTGACCGAAGTCGATGCTCTCCAGCGTCATGTCTTCCAGGCCGAGAGTGCCGCGCACCCCGTAGACGCTGGTGCCGACCCGTGCATTGGTCGCTTTCGCCGTGCGAAAGTAATCCTTAGCGCGGGCTTCCGTCACGAGTGCCTTGCCCCAGGCGATGCCGTGCTCATCGAGGATCGCGCCGACCCAGCGCACGGCAGGCAATTCGTAACGGTGGGAGCGTTCTTCTGGTTTGACGTGGCCGAGGATGCCCTCCGGGCGCTTCGTGACAATCTCACTCACGACCCGGCGGACATCGGCGGCCTTCCAGGTGAACCCCTTGTCGCTTTTCGCACCCTCGTGGACCAGAGGGAGCGTCACAAACATGGGGTTGGGGTCGTTGGCCTTGATCGCATCCAGGTCAACGCCGTCCGCCAGCGGCACATCGGGGAAACCGCCCCGCATCTCGGAGATGTAAGTCGCCAGTACTTCCGCCATGCAGACCACCTCGGGCTCTCTTCGCAAGAGAGGCCGCGCCTCAAACAGTTATTCGGATTATAGCACAGGTTTATGCGGGATTATTTGACCAGCACCGCGCCGAGCATCTGCCGGGCAATCTTAAAATGCCACTCCGCTGGGGGAGCCGTCGGCAGGTCGCTCCGCACGTACACGTGGGAGCCGCTCTGCGTCTGCCCGACGATCTCGCCCCGGTGCTCCAGGCGCAGGCTGTCCACGTACACCACGCGGCGACCGGCATAAGAGGAGGGGAATAGGCGTGCGGTTTTCATGCCTCGATTATAGCACAGGGGAGCGGTCGGCGATGGTTAGAAATCAATATCATTAATCATACGCAGGAAGTTCCGGCGGTGCTCATTCCGGGCGGCCTCGGTGGCGAATTGCCCACCGCTCACCCGGTTACGGGCAGCGGCCTGCGCGGCCCGTTCGGCAGCCGAGGTCAGCTCATAGTAGCGCCCGTTGGCCGAGTCGGTCAGCCAGCGCACCTGTGCCTCCGTCAGCCGTACACTGCCGATCCGGGAAAGCTCCAGCAGCGCCTGCGCCTGATAGCGGTACTCGGTGTTATAGACGCTGATCGCCTGGGCGTTGGTCAGGGTGACGCCGTTGGCCCGCGCCGCCGACTGCATGGCCGCCACCAGATAATCGCGGGTATATTCCCGGCTCCGCGCCTCGACCACAAACGCCTTGGCCGTATCGCGCAGGTGTTGCGGGTCGATGAAATAGGCCCCGGTGTCAAAGTCAATGCCCAGCGGGTTGAGCAGCCGGTCCACGTTCGCCAGTTCCCGCAGTGCTCGCGCCAGCGGCCCATCACTTTGCTGGAGGAAGCGGCTCAGGCTGTCGAGTGTGTCGCCCGGTCGCCCCACGTCGCGCGGGATGATGCCGTTTAGGGTGCGGAGGCCCATCACCGGCGGGCGGGTCGCCATGCCGATGGCGGCACCGGAGCCGCTGGGCCGGTCGAACCACGGTTCGCCGAAGTGCTCCCCCAGCAATTGCCGGGTGAACAGGCGGGCATCGGCTGGGCTGATGTTGAGTTCTTGCTGGGCCGCCGCCAGTTCGGCGCGGAGTTGCGCGGTCACAGTCGCCGGGTCATCGGCCACCACAAAGCGGGTATGACACATATCATGGGGATGAAACGGCGGCACCGGGGCGCGGTCTTTGGGGTAGGGCGGGCGCACGCGGCTGCCGCCCATGTCGATGGTGGCGTGTTGCGGGCAGATCGGGCAGGACGGGTCACCATTGCCCGACCGCGCCACATCCATGCCGCTCGTGTAGGGGTTCATCTGCCCCGCCACATAATTGGCCTGGTTAAAGGCGCGGGCGATTTCCGTCCGCCCCAGTCGCATGGCCGAATAGGCCGCCCCATCCGGCATAAAGCGCCGCCCGTAAGGTTTCAGCGTCCTGATCCCCGCCTCGTTGGGGAACAGGTACGCCTCCAGGTCACGGCTGAGCGACAACGCCCCCCGCCCCTGCCGCAGCCCCTCGGCCAGCAGCGCGTCGATCTGCTGCCGGGTGTAGCTGTCCGTCCGCCAGATTCGGTCGCTCAGCCGATAGCCGTTCTCATCCGTCCAGCGGTGCGGCGGCACCCACCGGCGGCTGGGGTCGATCTGCGCCAGCGGGTTCGGCTCGAACACGTCCGATGGTTCCAACTCCGCCACCAGCAGATTCACCTTTGCCGCCGCGTACAGTTCCTCGACGATTGGTCGGCGACCGGCCCGCAGGCGGTCGAACACGTCGGCAGGGGCGTGGGCCTTCAGCCAGCGTTCGTGCTGGAGCACCGCCTCATAGACTGCGTAGCCCATCCACTTATTGAGGATGCGGGCATAGGGGCTGAGCGGGGTCACGCCGTCGGCGGCATAGGCCCGGCGGTTATCGGGGCCGGTGAAGACATCGCTGACGATCTGCACCACCGCGTCGCGGGCGTCCTGCTGCCGGTTGGCCGGGATGCTGCCGTCCAGCGCCGCGTAGCCGGTCAGCACGCCCCGCGCCTGATCCAGCGCCCGGCGGATGATCGTCTGGAAGTCCCGCTTGAACCCGGCCTGTGCCAGGATCAGCGGGCGATTGCTGCCGATGGCCTTCATTCGTAAGCCACGTCAAAGCGGTCGGCGGCATGGATGCCGTCATCAGACTGGAACACATAGCGCCAGGCCCCGCCCTCGCCCGGTGTGTAATCCCGGTAGAAGACCCCCGTGCCGGAGGTGGTCAGTTGATTGATGGCATAGGTGTCCTGCAAGGCCCAGTCATCGCCGACCGCCAGAAACACGGTCAAGGTCAGCGCCGCTGGGTTGTAGGCCACGCCAGCCAACGTGCGGCAGGTGCATTGCAGGCGTTTGGCCTGGTTGGGGAGAGTCTGCGCCATTAGAGTGCCTCCAGAGTGCCGGATCGTGCGTCAGTGGCGAGCAGTGTACCCGCGCGGGCGTTCACCGCGCTCAGCGTACCCGCGCGGGCGTCAACATCGGTCAGAGTCCCGCGCCCGTCGGTGATGATCGGCTGGTCGCCAACCGTGAGGATGATCGTGCTCGCCAGCGGGAAGGTCTCGGCAGCCGCGCCGACCACCAGCACCGTGCCTGCGCCGCTGTCCACAATCGGGAAGGTTTCACTGGCCGAGGCGACCACGTCGACCGTGCCCGCGCTGCTGTTGACAATCGGGAAGGTCTCGGCGTGGTCGAGCAGCGCGGGGGCCGTGCCGATCACGCCGTCAATGCTGCTCGCCAGCGGGAACGTCTCACTGGCCGAGGCCGTGACCAGCACCGTGCCGTCGGCTGCGTTGCTGATCGAGAAGGTTTCCGATGCGCTGGCGGTGACCAGCACCGCCCCTGCGCCGCTGTTGGCAATCGGGAAGGGCTCGGCATGGTCAATCTGCGCGGGGGCCGCCCCGACCACGCCCTCTATTGTGCTCGCCAGCGGGAAGGTCTCGCTGGTCGAGGCGACCACGTCCACCGTACCGGCTGCCGAGTTGCTGATTGGGAAGGTTTCACTGGCGGACGCGCTGACCAGCACCGTCCCGTCGGCGGAGTTGCTGATCGGGAAGGTTTCGCTGTGGTCGGCGGAGATCGGCGCGGAATCGATCACGCCGTCGATGCTGCTCGCCAGCGGGAAGGTCTCACTGGCCGAGGCGACCACGTCGACCGTCCCGGCTGCGCTGTTCGCAATCGAGAACGTTTCCGACGCGCTGGCTGTGACCAGCACTGTTCCGTCGGCTGAGTTGGCGATGGGGAACGTTTCCGAGGCCGACGCGCTGACCGTGACCGTCCCGTCGGCTGAGTTGGCTATCGGGAAGGTCTCGCTGGCCGACGCCGTGACCGTCACACCACCCGCTGCCGAGTTCGCTATCGGGAAGGTTTCGCTGGCGGAGGCGACCACGTCCACCGTGCCCGCACTGCTGTTGGCAATCGGGAACGTTTCCGAGGCCGACGCGCTGACCGTGACCGTACCCGCGCTGCTGTTCGCAATCGGGAAGGTTTCCGAGTGGCTGGCGTTGACTCCGGTGCTCAGGTTAGCGGCGCGGAAGGTGTCGAGGCGACCTGAGTTACTATTTGACCACGTACCAATGCCCGTGTTACCCGAGGCGAGCGAGCTATCCGTGATTGACGTCCACAGCACGCCATTTACATAGGCGCGGAGCGTGGTCCCTTCGACTTCCAGCCGGATGACATCATTGATGGCAAACCCGGTGGCCGAACTCGCCAGACTGGTGGCCGTGCCGCTGACGATGCGGTATAGCGCCCGGTTGCCTTGATCGCCATAAAAGATGTAGTAGTTGTTACTACTGCCGCGAACGACCGGGCCAATGTACGTATCGGAAGAACGCGCCACCACAGTCGCTTCTGCCCACTGGTCATTGGCAGGCGTAAAAGGCGTGTAGATGCTCGCGTTTTCGGCTGATGCGCCATTGCACCGGGCCGAATTGGAAAATACATCATAGGGGTTGGTGCCCCGGATCGCCGACCAATCCAAACCCAATGAGGCATTATCTGCGCGATTAAATAGATCGCGGTCGGTCATAGTTAGATGTCCATGCCCACGTACAAGGTACGATTCAGCCACTGGTCGCCCAGCAGCTTGAGCAGTTGCCGCACCGTGGTCGTGCCGGTCACGCCGCTAACGTCGAGGCCGGTCAGGGCCGCCACCTCACGCAGGCGCGCCTGCTCGGCATCGGGAATTTGATTCATGCGCGTGGTCAGCGTGATCCCGTTCTGGAACAGCCGCCGCCCGGTTTCGACGGAGTACACGTTGGCAAACTGGAAGACGCCCGCCATGCCGCGCAGCGCCTCCCGGTAGGTCATGCTGGTGGTGAACCAGTAAGCCGGGATGTTCCGGTTCCCCAGTGCCGTCCGCAACGCCGCCACCCCGGTCAGGTTGCTGTCGAGGTCTTCCGGGATCGCCAGCACATTCGGCAGCGCCGCCAGCGTCGTGTGCACATCCGCCGCCGCCTCGACCGCCGCCAGGTAGTGCCCCTCGTTGCCGAAGGGCATCATGGTCACGCTCTGCACCCCCGGCACCGTGCTGAAATGCTCGGCGGTCTGGGAGTTGGGTAACTCCAGGCCCGCCCGCACAGCGGGGACGGCTCGCGCCAGGTAGAGGCGTTGCATTAGCTGGTGCCGAAGGTCTTGCTGAAGGTGGTCACGGTCACGGTCTGGCCGCTGGTGATGCTGGTGTTATCCACCGTCATGTCCCCGCCGCCGCCCGTCGCCGTGACGGTGCCTTGTTCGTGGGTCGGCGTGCCGCCGCTTTGCTTCAAGCGATAGTGGCCCGCCGTGCCAGTGGCCGAGGCCGCCGCGCTCCAGGTGCCGTTCCGGGTCTTGACGCCCGCGCTGGCCGCCGTCAGCCAGTCGCTCGGCAGGGTGATCGAGCACAGCAGCGTGCCGGAGTCGGCGGTGGCCGGGGTGGCGGGCGGCGCACCGGTGCGGATTTCCAGCACGGGGGCCGTGCCGATGGCCGTCTCATACTGATCCGCAAGCGTGTTGCGGAGGGTGGTGCCGTGTTGTACGGTCATGGTTCGTTATCTCCTGGGCGGTCTAAGCGCCACGTACAGCGCCGCGGCGAACAGCAGCAGCGCCAGTCCACACAAATAGGGGTTACTCGGTTCGTAATTCATCCGGTTGATCGGCGGTGTTGTCGGCGGGCGGGTTCTGCGCCGCCAGCGCGTCGAATTCACGGTCAAAGCGGTCGCGCTCGGCCTGCACCTGCGCCGCCGACTCGGTCGCCGCCGCGACCACCTCTGCAGCCGGGTCTTCCACCAGCTCGAGCAGTGCCAGGTGCGTCTCGCGGCGCAGTAGACCGGCGTCATCAGCCGCCTTGATCTTCTGGACGCGCAGTTGCTCATCCTCCGCCATGATCGGCGGGTACACACAGCGCAGGTAGGTCTCGGTCGGCAGCGGCGTGGTCAGCCGCTTGACCGCCAGCCACACCCGCGCCAGTTGCCGCAGCGCGCCGCCGCTGGCCGTCCGCCGTCCGCCGACGTACCCGGCAAAGGCGGGCAAGGCCTTGCTGCTGGCAATCGCGCCGCCCCAGGCCCATTCGGGAATGCCGATATGTTCCAGCATCAGGTAGAACAGCTTTTTCAGCATGGCGGTGGAGTCGGCGCTGAAGCTGCCCGGCGCGGCGAATTTGAAATCAGCACCCTCGCCCAGCCACAGCATCGACAAGTCTTCAAAGTCCACCACGGCGACCGATTCGCCCGTGCGGCTGTCCGTCTCGGTGCGGGTGGAGTTGGTGGCGATGGCCCCGTCCACATCCTGCAAACCGTGCGCCACCGGGATCGGGCGGCCCATCACCTCCACGCCGTCCAGCGACTTGCTGATGACATCGTCGTAACGGGCAAAGAGTTTGTGCAGCGCCTCGTAGATCGGGTGGCCGTACAGTTCGTTGGACTCGCGGTCGTTGTGGAGCGGGATCACCGGCAGCAGCGGGGCGATCAGGTTGGGGTAGCGCAGGGGCGGCTGGGCGCGGCCATCCAGCTTGATGGCGATCACGCGCTCGGTCACGGTGTACTGGTCGGTCAGGGTCACGCTGGGGGTTCTGGTGGTGCTGCCGTCGGCGTTCTCGATGGTCTGCCCGGCCAGCTCGGTGGTGATGGTGTAGCCGGTCACCACCGAGGGATCGAGCGCCGCGGTCTGGACCGTGACCTGGTCAGGACTGACCAGCGAGAGAGTCGCGTCCGGGTTGACCACCAGATAGGCATCGCCCAGCCCGCTGGCATCCTTGCGCCAGGTCAGCAGCAGATCGTGGTTATCGGCCACGAACTCGGTCAGCAATTCGTCCAGTGCATCGTCGCCGGTCTCGTAGCTGATGCCCGTACCCAGCACCCACTCGGCGTCCAGTTCACAAATGCGTTTGGCGAACAGTCCGCCCAATTGATAGCCCGGTTCAAAGCCTCGGCGCAATCGGCTCCAGAACTTGTAATCGGGTCGTGTCTGGTCGAGCGTCGGCACGGCGCGGAGGGTCTGCACCGCGTAGGGGGAGGTGGCCCTGCCGATCAGCTCGCTGACAAGGCGCTTGGTCGGCGTGGGCGCGGCAGTGGTGATGAGGTCGGTCATCGGCGGCTCCGATCATTGCCGTACAGGCCGACCGCGCGCCCGACTCGCATCGGCGCGGCCTCGGCCTTGACCATCAACTCCGTAAGACACCAGACCAGCGCGTCCATCCGGTCGGGGGATTTTTCGCCGGGCACCCAGGTCGTCATCTGATCCTCCAATTCGGCGAAGGCACCGACATGGTGCACCAGCCCTTGCTCATACAATGCGCTGACCGGCTCGGCGCGGGTTTGTTTGCCCCGGCTGGCGTGCACCAGCTTGAACGGCGGCAGCCGGTCGCCCCGGTCGAGCACACTGCGGAGCGTCTGCTCGATCATCTCGCCGCCCTGGTTGGCCTCGGCGATGATGCGGTCGGCGTGATACTTGTGGAAACCGGCCAGCGCCTCCCGTGCCCACTCGGCGGGGGAGGCGTGCAGGCTCAGGTCATCCAGCACGTAACCCTGTCCATCCACGCCCAGCCCGGCCACTACGATGCCGGTCTCGGCAGCCCCCTCGGCACTGGAGGCCGACGGGTCAATGGCGACGGCGATCCGCACCAGCTCCGGCGGTTTGGTCACGCGCAGCGCCTCGATCTGCCCGCGCTTCCACAGTGCGCCCGGTGTATCGTCCAGGATTTCGGCCTCCAGTTCCTGCCGCCCCAGCCGGGTGCCGCCGTACTTGCGCTCTAGCAAGGTCACGAACAAGGGCGCCAGGTTTAGCCGGTTCTCCGCCGTGCTGCCCCGCGCCTGCACCACCGTGGGATCCGCCAGCAATTGGCGCACCAGCGCGGTCGGGCGCGGGGTGGTGGTGCCGATCCACTGCGGATGTAATCCCAACCGCAGGCCGAACATGGCTTGATCGAACGAGTCCGGATACCGCCACGCCGCCAACTCATCAAACCAGGCGGTATCGTGCTGCGGCCCGCGCAATTGGTCGGGCTTGTCGCCGGAGTAGGTGGTCGCCATGGCCCCGTTCGGCCAGGTCAGGCGTCGCTTGCTCGGCTCATACTTCGGCATGTTCCACGGCGGACTGATCGCCAGCAGGCCCGACTCGCCCTCGACCATGACATCCCGCACATCGGCAGCCGTCCGCCCCACCAGCGCGATCCGCCGCGCCTGCCCCGTCTCCACCCGCCAGCGCACCCACTCCGCCCCCGTGCGCGTCTTGCCGAAGCCACGCCCGGCCAGGATCAGCCAGCCGAACCAGTCGCCCGGCGGCGCGAGTTGTTTGTCCCGCGCCCAGAACGGCCAGTCGTACAGCAGCGCCTCGGCCTCGGCATTACTCAGCGTCTCCAGCAGGGGAGTAAGGCGAGCGAGCCGCTGTGCAAGCCGCTCTTTGGCGTCGGTGAGGTCCACTGCATCGGTCGGTTTCCCTTGCGCCAGTTGCCAGTGTTTCCACAGGTGGGTGAGGGCGGCCTGCGAGTCGTGCAGCTTGACCTTGACGCGCTCAGTGCCGTCCGCCTTGACCTCATGGTCGATCTCTTTGATGAGGCGCGTCAGCGGGTGGTCGATTAGTTCCGGGATGGACTTGCCTATGAAGCTGCCCATGTCGGCGCGGGCGTGCTCGGTCAGCCGATACAGCACCTCATCAGCCTGCATGGTCAGCGCCGCCATCCGCTCGCGGATCGTCTGCTGGACTTCATCATTTTTCAACAACCGCGATCCCTGGGAGTACGCGCTGCGCGCCGAATAACCCGCTTCAATCGCCGCGCGGGTCGCGTTCCATGAAAGCAGGTATTGATCCACAAATAGCTGGCGGCGAGCATCCAGCGCCATCACCATCACCGGGAATCAAAAAGCGCGGCTGCAAAATTGCAGGCCGCGCCGCGTCTCTCTGCCGATTATATCACGGGTTCTTAGTCGCCCTCGGCCAGCACTTCCGGCGGGAAAGCGATTACCTTGATTTCACCTGTCACGTTATTCACGTCGAGAAAGTGTGTATTCGGATCATCCAGCAGCATGTGATTTAATCCATGTCGCGTCCGCAGGTAGTTCCCGCTACGGATGTCTTCTTGCAAAAAGTGCGCGATCAATTGCTCAACCGTCACACCGTCATTAAAGTAGACACCGAGGAATTCAACCATCCGGCAGACCATATCCACGCTCATGAGCGACCGCTCACAGGCCCGCCCCACGCGGGAGATCAGTTCCTGCTGTTCTTTTGGTGTCATTCGCGCCTCATCCAGTCTCACATCGTCACCCATGCACCACCTCCATTAGCCCCTCGCGCATCATCTGCACACCACGCTTCGGTATTTGACAACCAAATACGCTGAATAAGTGCAAGCTCTTCGGTCACATAGCTATTTAGCAGAAACGCTTCCTGCAGTAGCTGATCGTGATGAGACCCACAGCGCAACTTGATCTGGTCAAATTGCTCTACCAGCCACTCTGGAAACCAGCGCGTGACAGCATTGACTATAAAGTCCGTGTCAAAGTTGTAATTATCCAGAACCACATGCGCCCAGTCGTAGCCAGGATCAACACCAGGGATGCGCCCTTCCCAGCGCGCATTAAACGCATTGATCGCCTCCCGACACGCTTCAAATGCCGCAAATGGTTGAGTGTTTATGTCGTCACCCATGCACCACCTCGATCAACTGCGCTTATCGACCCACGCACCATCCCGATAGACCAGAATTGTCCAGCCGGGATACCAGGGCGCGGGCGGATTTTCCATAATAACCGCCCATTCAAACGCGCCCTCTTGCACAAATGCTTGCGCCTGTTCGGGGGTCTCAAAACTGTGTTCTTCATTATGGCCGGGCGGGATCGTGCCAGGAACAGACACCAGATAGGTCAGGGTTCCCTCGGCCCGATGCCGGTCGCATAGTTCTTTGCCCATGCGCTGAGATACTTCATACGCTGCGTTTATAGGGTCGCCCATGCCCCACCTCCATCAGCCCCGATGGTAACACGCCGGACACTGCTCTGCACGGGCCAGGTCGGCAGGGGGAGCTGCTCGACCAGCACCGACTGGCGTGGTCGCCGTGCCCACCGCCGCGGCCCGAAGACCTGCCCGTCGAGCGTCGCCCAGCCGGACTGCACCCGGCTGATGAGCGAGACCGGCTGTACCGATTCACCCCGTGCGGGCAGCCACCCGTTGATCGACCGCTCGCGCACCCGCGCCGCAATCGCCCGCTCCCGCAGGATCGGCTCGCGTTCCGCCGCCCATAGCGCCCGCTCAAAGCTGCTCATCCGGGCGATAGCCCGCACCTCCGCGATCCCCCGCGCCAGGTTCGGCCAGTGCGTGGCGATGTCGTGCGTCATTGGACGGTCTCCAGCACCCGCGCGTCCAGGTGCGTCATGAAGTTGAGCGTGTAGGGCTGCGACAGACGGCGGTTTGCGATGGCGACGTAATCGGGGTTGAGTTCGCTGCCAACGAACCGCCGTCCTAGTTTTCGCGCAACCAGCGCAGTCGTGCCGCTACCCATGAACGGGTCAAGCACCACGCCGCCCGGCGGGCAACCTGCAAGGATCATGGGCGTAATCAGTTCGTCGGGATAGGTGGCAAAGTGCGCTTCCGGGTTCGGCTTCGTGGAGATAGTCCACACACTGCGCTTGTTTCGTTTGTCGTATGACTTCGAGAGACCACTGTGCGGCTGTAGCCCGGTGCCTGGATTATGATACTTGCCGTTTGTACGGTCACGAGTACCCCAATCCTGTGCGGGTTCCTTAATCGCCTCCGCGTCATAGTAGTAACGCGGCTCCTTCGCAAGCAGGAACACGTATTCATGCGCTTTCGTCGGGCGGTCGGTAACGCTTTCGGGCATCGGGTTTGGTTTGTGCCAGATGATGTCTGAACGCAGTATCCAGCCATCATCTTGGAGCGCAAAGGCTACTCGCCAAGGGATACCAAGTAGAGACTTAGGCGGAAGTGATGTACTCATTTTTTTATTTTTGCGTACATCGAATTTGGCTGTTACTCTTTTCCCATCAATCTGGCGAGCCGTTGTGCTGTCGTGTCTGCCAATTTCACCACTCGCGTAGCTATCCCCTAAGTTAATCCAGCACGTCCCCGTATCCTTCAGCACGCGCCGCACTTCCCGGAACAGTTCGGTCAACCGCGCAACGTAGGCTTGTGGCGTATCCTCTAAGCCGATTTGCCCGTCTACGCCGTAATCACGCAGGCCGAAGTAGGGCGGCGATGTCACCACGCAATCCACGCTCGCATCCGGCAACGCCGCCAGCAGCGCCAGCGCGTCGCAGCACTGGACGGTGTCGAGCGGCCATGCGCCGATCATCGGCGGGGCAGTGGGGGTGGTGGCGGGAAGAAACTTCATAAACTCCACCTTAGCACAGGTGGGCGAACGGATGCGCCACATTGGAATATTCAAACCCGCGCAGCCGCCAACCGCCTTTGACGCCCCGCCGCTCGACCACGCCGGAACGTTCCAGCGCCGTCAGCCAGCGTTGCGTCGTGCGCCGGGGAAGACCGGCCAGGTCGGCCAGCACCGGCCCGGTCACGGGCGCTCCTGCCGCCCGCAGCGTGTCGATTAAGGGGGAGTAGTCAGCCGGGCCGCGCATCTTTGTTCACCCTCAACTGACGCGCCAGCACCACCCACCGGCGGCCCTGCCCGTCGATCACCAGCATGTTGCCATTCTTGCCCCGGATGCACTTGCCATCCGGTCGGCGGACGGGGTCGCACTGCATCCCGCGCAGAGTCGGATCGGTCAGGCGGTCGCCTCGGTACGTGTAACGCATCATTCACCCCGCTAGAATGGAATTTCGTTCATGGTGTCAGGCGGGAGCGGTGGCGGCAGATCATAGCCATTCCGCTTGCCGATCAAGGTTTCCATGTACGCACTCAGGAACTTGAACACGCCCTCGCGCTGCGCGTGGGTCATGTCCGTCGAGGCCGCCAGGCGCAGCATCATCGCCGCGTGACGGTCAAACTGATCGCGCACCGCCAGCGCCTCCCGCATGACGCGGATCTGCCGGATGGCGTCGTCGCGTTCATCGGTCAGCAGCTTGATGTTGGCCTCGATGCCGCCCTCGACCGCTGGCGAATTCAGTGCTTTGTTGAGCATCTCGCGGATGGTTTCGGCGGCCTGCGAGCGCCCCTCAGCGCGGGCATCCAACCGCGTGCTCTCCAGCAGCCTGAGCGTGTTGGTGTAGGCGTTTTTAAGATGGATAAACCCGTCCAGCGCATACCGGAAATTGACACTTGGGAACAGGTCGGCCAAGTGATTACGCACCAGATCGGTGATGGTGTCATGCTCAGCCAGTTTGCCCGCCTCAAAAATCTCGGCTTCCTTCTTGTTGAATTTCGTCGTGACCATCATGACCTCCTTACGCCTCCACCGGCGCGTTTGATTGCCGATCCAATTCCACAATCCACTGCGCCGCCTGTTTGCGGAGCGCATCCCGCCGCCGCTCGACCCGCATAACCAGGTGTGACTTTCCTTGATCCCGCGCCACGCCCAGTTGAAAATCCGCCTCGATCAGACTCAGCGCCAGGTCGTGCAGCGCCTGCCGTTGCTCCGGGGAAAGGGTGGTCATGCACGCACCGCCTTCAGTACGGATGCCGTCGCCTGGGCGCGATCCGCCGCGGCCCAGTAGTGCGAGTTCCGATCACCCCCGGCGAGTCGGCGCAGCGCGGCGGCCTGCCGCTCAAACTGCGCGATGCTTTCCTCATAGACCTGCGCGGCGTAGCGGCTCGCCAGGTCGGGCGTCCAGGTCGAAACCATTACCGGGTGGATGCGCGGTGCGGTCGGCTGCTCCGGCGGCAGCGCCTGCTCCTCATGCACCCGCGCCGCCTCCAGCGAGAACAGCGTCGGCTGGCTAACCATTTCATCGATGATGATTAAATGGTTGGCCGGGTTGCCCCAGCGATGCGTCGCGGTCAGCATCTGGTTGCGGTAGACCTGCTCGGTGCGGAAGTCCGGGCGGATCTCCGGCAGACCCAGCAGCGCGAACAGGTGCGCCTCCTCTGGCAGACTGACCTGCTGGCGGGCGCTGGCCTCCCAGCGGTCGCGCTTGGCGTTCCACGTCCAGCCGCCGGGCGCATACCAGCACACGCCCTCGATGAACCGGAACGGCGCATGGGTCTGCACCAACCGCGTCATGATGAATTGATTGGCATCGCCCGGCCCGGTGCGGAGCCAGTACTGATACCCCCACGAGTGTGCGTCGGTCAGGAAGATTTCCCCGCGCCAGACCAGCCCGCGATACTTTGCGCCCCAGCGGGTGGTGCCGTTGGCCCCGTACTGCGCTTTGGCGATCACGCCGACCTCGACCAGATGATCGAGGAACGGCAGCAGGCCCGGCGCGGCGATGGCGACCAGTTCGCCATCCTTCACGTCCGGCTTGCCCCGGCGGATCGACCCGGCGATCTCCAGCCGGGTCGTGTACGGGCGGAGCAGTTCTGCCAGCGTGCGAATCTTGACGAGTGCCAGTGATCGGATCATGGTTACTTCGCCCCCATCCTGCCGACCAGCGGCACCGTTTGCAGCATATCGTCCCAGTCCAGCAGCCGCGCCGCTTCGGTCTCCAGTGCGGCCATCACCCAAACAGGATCGTAACCGTTGTCGAGCCAGTACACCGTCCCGGCGTGGCTTTCTCCATTGAGGAGAAAGTCGGCGGGCATGCTTTGGTCAATCCCCGGCAGCCGCGCCAGGTCCTCCATCAGCCACGCCGGGCCGACCACCATCACCGAGCAATGCCCGGCGGCGTTGGTGCACAGATTCCCAATGAAGCACTCAGCCATCGAATTGATCCTCCAGTTCATCCAGCCACGCCCGCAGGGTGGCAATCGCCCGGCGCGTCGGCCCCTGGTGATACGGTTCCGCCAGCGACTCGGCGGTGATGTTGCGGACCACCTGGAGCGCGTGTTGAGCAGAAGCCGGGATGAGGAACGCCGTAACCGGGGTCGGCTTGATCGCCTCGCGCAGTTGCGCCACCGTCCAGTCATTCGCCGCCGCCTGCTGGAGCCAGTGGGCCTGCTGCGCCGGTTCCATCGACGCCACGCGCTCCAGGTGGCCGAAGTGGGACTTTTCTGTACGTACAGAAAAGTCCACGCTGGCGCAGACGTACTTCCACTGATACATCGTCTTGACCTGCCGCCCAAAAATGGCGGCCACTTCCTGATAGGTTTCGCCGTACTGCCGCTCGCCGTAGGCCAGCGCATCGCCGATCAGCATCTGGATTTTGCCGTGCATCAGTGCCAGCATCTGCATGAGCTGCGTCCACTGCTCCAGCGGCGCACCCTCCTGCGCGATCAATCCCTTGCCCGTCAGCCGGAAAGCGCCGACCGTCACCGTGCCATCGTCGGCGATCACCAGCCCGCCGCCCTGACCACCCCCCAGGCCGCGCAGTTGACCCAGGATCGACTGATCCAGCGCCAGCGCGTTGCCCAGGATTTGCTGCCCGTCCAGCGGCGACGCGCCGCCCTTGACTCGTTGTCGGGCCATCACACCATCTCCAGTTGGATGGCGGGCAGGGCAGCCTGCACCCGATCCACCAGCGCCCAGGCGTCGGCAGCGGCTTGGCTGCCCATGTCATAGGCGTACACCGGCACGAACCCCGACGACGGGCCGAGGCTTTCATCCCAGGCGGTCGCCAGCGGGATGGGTGCCCACACTTTTGCGCCATAGCGGGCGCGGATTTGCGCCACGTTGTCTCGGTGTTCCTGCACGGCCTTGCGGTACATGGTCGGCAGGATGCCCGCCAGTTCGATCTCCGGCAGCCCGGCCTGCTGGCGGATCATGTTGGCGGTGCCCAGGTGGCTGAGCGCCGTCACCAGCCCATCCAGCGAAAGGAATTCTGGGCGGGTCGGGTAGATGACATAATCCGCCGCCACGTAAATCAGGATGTGCAGCAGGCTGGCCGCCGGGGCCGTGTCGATCACGCACACGTCAAACAGCGCCTGCACCTGGTTGAGCCGCTGGCGCAGCACCATGCCGTCCGGCGTCATAACGTAGGGGAGCGCCCTCGTTTCCAGGTTGCTCGGCACATAGTAGAGATTGGTCTTCGCCGGGATGGTCGCCCCCGGCAGTTGATACTTTTCTGGCGGGATGCCGCGCAGCACACTGGCCCAGTCGCCGCCCCGCGCCAGCAGCTCGAACAGGCCCGCCTCTTTGGCATAGCCAAAACTGGTGGCGATGTGCCCCTGCTCGTCAGTGTCGATCAGCAGCACACGGTAGCCGCGCTGCGCCAGACCAGCGGCGATAGTGGCGGAGACTTTGGTCTTGCCCACGCCACCTTTCTCATTCAGAAATGCCCATACTTTCATGCTATACTCTCCTCTGAAACCTTTCCGGGTTTTGCCAGCACCCGCCCCGCTCGACCACCGACGCGGGGCGGTGTGTTTATTGCAATAGAATCTCCTCGGCGGTATCCCGCACCACTTCCAGCGCCGGGCGGATCGCGTGGGTGTATTCCATCAGCGCCGTGTAGGCCGCCTGAAGCGATTGATACGCCGTGACCAGGTCGGGCTTCTTGATCTTCTTGAGGTCATTGACCACCACCGGCTTGACCTCCGGCAGGGGCGGCAGCTCATCCAGTTCGTAGCCGATCCGCACCAGCGCCGCCTTGTACTTCGACGCCGGAACGAAGTCCGCCGCCCCGCCAAAAATATCCATATCCATCAAGCACCTCCGCCGATCTGCTGATAATCAAAGTCACCAGCTTGACGGCTCCCAATAGTGCCGTCCTCGTGATAGATCGGCTCATAGGTCGTCAGCCACGTCCAGCGCCTGCCGCCCCGGTCAACGCCGGTGTTATGGATGATCGTCCTCAGTCCGCCGCCCGGCATTTGCTCATACCGTTCAACGCGCTGCGCCGTGATCTTCTCAATGATCGGAATGTCCATCGTGTCTACTCCTCCACCGGGTTCACCCGGCATCCCATTGCCATAAACCAATCCGCCGTCGCGTCGGTCGTCAGCATCGTCCAGACCCCGCCGTCCCGCCCGCGCACGTGCACCCACAGCAACCGACTCTCGACCTGCGCCAGTTCGATGTCCGCCGGGTCGAGCTGCTCCCGCCACACCTGCATCCGTTGGCAGCTTTCCACGAACCGCTCCTCCAGCAGCACCGACGGGTCAATCTTCACGGCCTCCGGCAGAGCAGGCATCAGTACCCCTCCGCCACGATCAGCGCCGTCACCCGCCGCTGCGAGCTATTCCGCGCAATGTTGAGCAGGTGCCGGTAGTGTCCCCCCATCACGCGGTCAATGTGATCCTGGTCGCGCCAACCGCCGATCCACCATCCACCGTCCTGTGAAGCCACCAGGTACAGCGGATCGAGGTCAATGTCGTAGGTCACTTTGGGGAACCACCCCGGCAGCGATGACTTAAAAATCCGCCAGTCCAAATCGGTTTCCGGGTCAAACACGGGTTGCGTAATGTTCATGAGTGCACCGCCGGGTCATATGCCGAGCCGAGCCACTGGCGGAGCTTCTGCTCCTGCGTCATTTCGTCGTAGGGTGTCTCGACCGCCACCCGGTCCCCATCCGCCAGCCGCGACCGCACAAACCCCGCCAGATTTCTCACGTCGGGGTACTTTTTGGGGTCGGATGTATCGGCGATCACCGCCTCGACCCGCGCCGCCCCATACTGGGCGATCAACTCACGGGCCACCCGCTCGGCAAACACGCCGCTGATCGCCGCGCTGACCGGCTCGGCGTCCTGGGTGCTGTCCAGTTCGGTGGTCACGTCGTGAGGTTGGTGGGGGAGGGGGGCCGCCGGAACCGGGGGAGGGGCCGTGCGGCGTGCGTGGCGCACCTCGCCGCCCTCCGGCTGGCGATCCATCGACTGATCCGGGGTTTCCCGACTATCCAAAATATCTGCAATGTTCTGTGCGATTGTCGCAGCAGCAGCACCGTCTACGCGCCCGCGGCTGCTTGCTGCTGGCATGGTCATTTCTTGCATGGAAGGATTGATCTGTGGAGTTACTGATGTGTACTGGTGCACTTTTGCACCAGCTTGCTCCACAAATGGGAGAGCCTGCTGCACAA
>LNFM01007058.1_pt1 | contig 20997 bp, 20 predicted proteins | sample 596031 | NCBI WGS metagenome assembly LNFM01 (sample SAMN04254537, study PRJNA301005) | activated carbon metagenome | isolation source: dual media filters at the Ann Arbor, Michigan drinking water treatment plant | place: USA: Ann Arbor
AATACCAGAACGCCATCGATGCGCTGCGGAATCGATTTAGCAATCTGGCTACGCTCGATGGAGATTTGCGTGTTCTGCCCGTCCGCTCGCAAGACCTGTTGGGCGGAGTTGTCGATCAGCGTGTTGTCATAGGGAAAGAACTGCGCTGCGCGGATGGCATCGCCCTGCACGCCCTCGCGCAGTGTCAACGTAATTGCTTTTTCTTCAGCGCTGAACGTCGCTTTCCACGGCGAAGGCTGAGGCAGCTTGCTGCGTGCTGCGTCAAATGTCGCATTGCCCGGCGATGAGGTGCCCCGCTCGGAAACAGGAAGCAAAAGCGAGACCGACGCTTCACCAGGTATGCAGATCTTTTCGCAGACGATATAGGCGATATCGGCGGCAAAACTTACTGTCATGCCTGACTTCACGTCGCGCGGAGGCGTGATGCGCGCCAGCAGGATCGCTTCGCCTTCGTAGCCGAAGCTCGCGACCGGACCGACCCGGATCAGCGACGGTGCCGGCCACTCAAGGTCCCCGGCCACGAACCCCTGCGGCAACTTCCATGTCACCTGCGTCGGCTCGCCGGAATCTCCGGGATTTCGCCAGTACGTGTGCCAATGCTCCTTCATCGACAGCTTGATGCCGACGGTGAAGGGCTCGCCCGGTGCAATCGAGGCGGGCTCGGCAAGCAGTTCCGCCTTCACCAGCCCGGCGGCGTCTTGCGCCGATGCGGATGAGGGCGTGAAGGCCGTCACGCCCAAGACCAGGATCAAGGCGAGGTAAAGACGTCGTACGAGCATGAGTTTCAACGCGTGAGCATCCGTATATCGGCGGATGACCGTAGCACTTGCCCGACGACGAACCGTGCAGTGCGGCAATCCACCCCTTCACAAGCGCGTGAGAAAGCCTGTTACTGTCGTATCTCCCTGCTCAACCAGGGCGACTTCCCGCGCCTTGTGTCGTCTGGAGGATCGTTGATCGAGATCAATGGTCGAACCTGGAACATCGATCCACTCAGGGTTTCCAAGAGGGTGGCCAAGCCAGATTTCATCCGGTCGACATAGGAGCGCGAAATGTACAAGAGTTTGCTTGCAGTGGCCGCGGCTGTGTCAATGACAGCAGCAAGTGCTCACGCACAAGTGCCGCTTAGTGCGTATGCCGACGCCAATGGATATATCGACGTTCAGAAACTCACGTGCGCACAGTTGGCTGGCACATTCCAGGAAGACGCTGATCTCTTGGTCGCCTGGTACAGCGGTTGGTACAATGGACTTGCGAAAAAGCACCTTGCAAAGCCAGATAGAGCCAAGAGGCTCGAGCACGAGATCATCGTCCACTGCAAGGCCAATCCCGGCATACGCGTCATTTGATGCCATCGCCGTCGTCTTCAAGGATGAGAGGATGAGACTTGGCATCAAGATGGCGCAATGAGCCTTCCATCTTGACCGCCTAGGGTCGGCGCTGATGATCGATATCAGAGCCCTCCTGATCGCCTCGGTTCTGTTCGCAACCAATGCCCTCGTCCAGGCTCAGGATCTCGACAACGGCCGGACCGAGTTTCTGTCAAAATGCGCGGAGTGCCACGGTGCGGATGGCAAGGGTGCGGGCCCGATGACCGGAAAACTGAAACGCAAGCCCGCCGATTTGACGGCCCTCGCCAGGAATAACAACGGTGTCTTTTCCGCCACTGCAATAGCAGCGATAGTGGATGGCCGAGGCGCAGTCCAGCATCGCAGGCTCGAAATGCCAATTTGGGGTTGTCGACATGGACCCCCGTCGGGTCGGCAAAGCAAAGGCTACCAACCTAAGCCGATTGATTCGTTGCTGGATATGCCTTGCGACCCTGAGGAGGTTACAAAAAAGCGAATTTTGGAGATCGTCGAATATCTGCGTCGAATTCAGGAGAAATAGTAACGCCTACGAGGCCGCCGCGCCGACAGCCGGCTTCCGCGCCGGCGGAGTCCAGCGAAAAGCGGCGCCGAACCTGTTCCACACATTGATCGAGGCAATTGCGGACGTGAGATAGGCGAGTTCCTTCTCGGAGAATTCGGAACTCGCCTGCGCATAGACTTCATCGCTGACGCCCTCGCTAAGCAAGGTCAGTGCTTCCGTCCATGCCAGCGCCGCCCGTTCGCGCTGCGAGAACTGCGGCGCCTCGCGCCAGACCACCACGAGGTTGAGCTTGTCGGCGGACACGCCGAGCTTTTCGCCCTCCATGATGTGAAACTGCACGCAGAAGGCACAGCCGTTGATCTGCGACGCCCGCAGCTTGATCAATTCGAGCAGTTGTTTGTCCATCCCCGCCTTGGCCGCGACCTGACCGAGCGCCAGCACGGCACCGTAGGCGTCGGGCGTCAGCGACATGAAATCCTTGTACTCGCTGCGGGCATGCGTCATTTTTCTCTCGCCTTTTGTTGTCGGTTCTCCCGATCATTATATGAGGCCTTTGCACCCCGTCCATGGGCGGGTGTGGCAAGTGAAATTCCGGCAAGTTTGTCGGAAAATTCCGGTTCCCGCGGCGTCATGGCTTTTGGCGCTGGCCGCCCGTGCCGCTAGAATGCCGGCATGAAACAGCCCGATTCCAGAATTGGCCCGACTCGCCGCGCGCTGCTGCAGGCCGGCATCGGCGCCGGCGCCCTGCTCGCCACCCCGTTCGCCGCGTTTGCCGCCCCTCCCGGCTTCGACCAGTGGCGCGATAATTTTCGCGCCCGCGCGCTCGCCAAGGGCATTTCGGATGCGACCTGGACCCGGGTGATGGGCCGCATCGAGCCAGACATGAACGTATTCCGGCAGATGCAGAAGCAGCCGGAATTCCACGAACAGATCTGGCAATACATCAATCGCCGCGCCTCGGACTGGCGCATCATCAACGGCCGCGAAGCCCTGAAGAAAAACGAGGCGCTGTTCGCCCGGATCGAGCGGGATTTCGGCGTCGAGCGCGGCACGCTGCTGGCGCTGTGGGGCGTCGAATCGGCCTATGGCGATCCGCTGGTGCAGCAGAATCATATGCGGCCGATCTTTCCGGCGCTTGCAGCCCTTGCCTGGAACGAGCCGCGCCGCCGCACCTATTGGGAAACCGAACTGATCAATGCGCTGAAAATCGTCGACCGCGGCTGGGGGACGCCGGAGGAAATGCGCGGCTCCTGGGCCGGCGCGATGGGGCATACGCAGTGGATGCCGGAAGTCTGGCTCAATGTCGGCATGGACTACGACACCAGCGCGCGCTATCTGCTCAACCGCGGCAAGTATCACCGCGGCGAACATTGGGGCTATGAGGTCAATGCATCAGGTGCAGCCTCGGGCGGCAACCGAACCTATGCGGCGTGGACCAGCGCCGGCGTGACGCGCGCCGACGGCAAGCCGTTTCCGCAGCCGAACGCATCCGCACAGATGTGGGTGCCGGTCGCCGGCGGTCCGGCGTTTCTGTTGGGGCCGAACTTCTATTCGGTGAAGAGCTACAATCCCTCGATGAACTACGCGCTGGCGATCTGCCATCTCGGCGATCGTATCCTCGGCGCGCCGCCGTTCATCCGCCCCTTCCCCGGCTCCGAACGCGCGCTGACGCTCGCCGAAGTGCAGGAGGTGCAGACGCGATTGACAAAGGCCGGCTTCGACACCGGCGGCACCGACGGCCGCGTCGGCAACGACACCATGAAGGCCGTGAAGGATTACCAGACCAAGATGGGGCTGCTGCCCGCGGACGGCTATGGCGGGTTGAAGGTGCTGGCGCGGTTGAGGCAGGGAAACTAGTTCCCCGTAACGAGTTAGCAATTTGACACCGTCATTCCGGGATGGTCCGAAGGACCAGACCCGGAATCTCGAGGTTCCGGGTTCGATGCTTTGCATCGCCCCGGAATGACGAGTGGAGAAACCGATCGCTACGCCGGCCGCACCACGCCGCCCGCGTTTATGCCACCATCGATGACAAGCTCGGTCCCGGTCACGTAACGCGAAGCATCGGACGCCAGATACAACACGCCCTGCGCGATCTCGATGGCCTCCCCGGCACGACCCAACGGCGTCGCCATCTTCGCGCGCTCCTCGGGATCGATCGGCGCGTTCTGTCCGGCGCCTGCGGCTTCCGTCGGGATCTTGCCCCAGATCGGCGTATCGATGATGCCGGGGTGCACCGAGTTGACGCGGATGCCGTCGCCGAACGTCGCGCATTCCATCGCGATCGCTTTCGCAAACAGCCGCACGCCACCCTTGGTCGCGCAATAGCCGGACAGGCTCGCCGAGCCGCGCAGGCCCGCCAGCGACGACATCATGATGACGGAGCCGCCGCCGGTCTTGCGCATCGCCGGCAGGCCATGCTTCACCGACAGGAACACGCCATCGAGATTGATCGCGGTCTGCCGCCGCCAGTCCGCCAGCGACATCTGGGTGATCGACGGCACCGCAATGCCGATGCCGGCGTTCGAGACCAGCACGTCCAGCCTGCCATAGCGCTTCATGATTTCAGCCACGACCTCGATCCAGCGCGCTTCGCTGGTCACGTCGTGATGCCAGAAGCTCGCCTCGCCACCCGCCTTCTTGATCCGCGCGACGACTTCAGGCCCCTTCAAATCATCGACATCGGTGACCGCGACCGAAGCGCCTTCGCGCGCCAGCAATTCGCAAACCGCCTCGCCAATGCCGGACGCGCCGCCGGTCACCAAAGCGACCTTGCCCTGAACCTGCCCTGCCATTTTCGCCTCCCGTTTGTTGTTTTTCGTTGTCGGATTATCTTATCACGGCCGGTCCCGGATCCGGTACCGCGACGTCGACCACGCGCAGTTGCACACGTTCCGTCCCCTGAAAGCGGTCGACCGCGAGCGAGCCGGCCACGTGCAGCCGCTGGCCCCGGTTTTGCGCGAGCGCCTGGCCGAGCTTCTGTCCCACCGAGCGAAACGCAATGCCGTTGACGATGGCGCCGTCGCCGGACTTGAAGCGCACGCGCAGATGCGCCTGGCCTACTTCGTCGGCGTAAACGAGTTGATGCGCCGGCAGCGCGATCACGGGCTCGGGGTTGCCGGCGCCGAACGGCCCAGCGCGGTTCAGCGTGTTGGCGAACTCCACGGTTACGCTGCGCGCACTGACGGCGCCGTCGATGAACAGCTCGTTCTCGTGGCGCGAATTGGCGACGTCCTCGGCCAGTGCGCTTTCCATGAAGGCGCGAAATTCCGCAAGCTTCTCCTTGCGCAGCGTCACCCCGGCCGCCATGGCGTGGCCGCCGCCCTTCATCAAGATCCGCTCCTTCACCGCCTGCCGCACGGCTTTTCCGAGATCGACGCCCGAGATCGAGCGGCCCGAGCCGGTGCCGATGCCGCCCGGCTCCAGCGCGATCGCAAACGCTGGCCGCGCAAATTTCTCCTTTAGCCGCGAGGCAACCAGCCCGACGATGCCGGGGTGCCAGCCTTCGGCGGCGGTGACGATGACGGCGCCCTTGTCCTCGAGCCCGAGCGACGCCAGCGCCTCGGCCTCCGCCTGCGCTTCCGCCGCCTGCTCGATGACGCGGCGCTCGCTGTTCAGCCGGTCGAGTTCGGCCGCGATCCGCGCGGCTTCCGAGACGTCGCCCTCGAGCAGCAGCCGCACGCCCAGATCGGCGCGGCCGATGCGGCCGCCGGCGTTGATGCGCGGCCCCAACATGAAGCCGAGATGCCAGGCTTCGGGCGGGCCGTTCAGCCGAGCCACATCCATCAGCGCGGTATGCCCGACATGGTCGCGGCGGCGCATCGCGATCAGTCCCTTGGCGACGAAAGCTCGATTTAGTCCGGTCAGGGGCGCGACATCGGCGACGGTCCCCAGCGCCACATGGTGCAACATGCCGAGCAGGTCCGGCTCCGGCCGTTCGGCGGTCCAGAAGCCGCGGCTGCGCAACTCGCGATTCACCGCGACCAGCGTGATCAGCACCAGTCCGACGGCGGCGAGATGGCCGAGGCCGGAGAGATCGTCGGCGCGGTTCGGATTCACCAGCGCATCGACCTCGGGCAGTTCATCGCCGGTCTGGTGATGGTCGATGACGACCACCGACATGCCGAGCTTGCGCGCTTCCGCGAGCGGCTCGAGGCTGGTGGTGCCGCAATCCACGGTGACGAGCAGCGTCGCGCCCTTGGCCGCAAGACCGCGCACCGCCTCGACGTTGGGTCCGTAGCCTTCGAAGATGCGGTCGGGGATGTGGATCAGCGGATCGAGCCCGCAATGGCGTAGATGCCAGGCGAGCAGCGCCGCCGAGGTGGCGCCGTCGACGTCGTAATCGCCGAAGATCGCGACCTTTTCGCCACGCGCCGCCGCATCGGCGATTCGCCGCGCCGCCGTCTCCATCTGCGTCACGGTGTGGGGATCGGGCATCAGCTTGCGGATGGTCGGATCGAGGTAATCCTGCACTTCATCGATCGCAACATCGCGGCCCGCCAGCACCCGCGCCAGCATCTCCGGCAACCGGTAGCGCTGCGTGATCGCCAGCGCCCGCGCCGCGCCCCGTGCATCGAGCCGGTCGCGCCACAACTTGCCCGTCGCCGAACGCGTGACGCCGAGAAAGGCCTGCGGAAGTTCAACGGGGAACGCGGATGCGGGAAGCGTCATGATGCCTTCGAGAGATAGGGACAAAGCCGCCGGTCGGCAAACCGGGGCGATGGCGTGGAGCGGTTGCGCGCGATTCGCTGCGGCGAGGCTGGCACATCCTGGCCACGCCGGCTTTGACCCTATGCCGACAAATTCGACTTGCACAAACAAGATGCAACTTGTCCCCGCAATACTACCTGCGCGACAAGGGAAATAAACCAATCGTTAGCCATGATCCGCGACAAAGGTACCAACATGCTCTCGTTGAGTCCCGTCGGTCCACAGAAGGTCGACAACAGCACAAAGACTGAGGAATTTTCGCCAATGTCCGCCGCGCTTGACCGTTTTCGAACTGCAACGATTGCAAAACAATCCAGGAATTCAGCTAGCGCCGAGGATGAATCCGACGTCTCCACGCTGATCGCGAGGTTGACCGCCGAGGTCAATCAGGTCGCCTGCGAGAAGACCAAATCGATCCAGAAGATCACCAACCAGATGAAGATGCTGGCGCTGAATGCGCTGATCGAAAGTTCGCGCGCCGGCGCGCAGGGCGCGGGTTTTGCCGTGGTGGCGCAGGAGGTGCGTAACGTCGGCCAGCAGGTCGAGACCATCGCCCGCGAGCTCGAAAGCCAGCTCACGAACCGGACCGGCAACCTGATGACCTCGATCGCGCAGATGGCTGACCGGTCGCGCGGCGAGCGCATGACCGACCTGTCGCTGAACGCCATCGAACTGATCGACCGCAACCTTTATGAGCGGACCTGCGACGTGCGCTGGTGGGCGACCGACTCCGCCGTCGTCGACTGCGCGGCGACGCCGGATGCTACAGCGGCAGCCCATGTGTCGGAACGGCTCGCGGTTATTCTCGGCGCCTATACGGTCTATCTCGATCTCTGGCTCTGCGATCTCAACGGCAATGTCGTGGCCAGCGGCCGCTCGGACCGCTTCAACGTCGTCGGCCAGAACGTCGCGTCGACCAAATGGTTTCGCGCCGCGCGCGACCTGCGGTCCGGCGACGACTACACCGCCGCCGACGTCGAATGCCAGCCATTGCTCGGCAACGCCCAGGTCGCGACCTATTGCGCCAGCGTCCGCGCTGGCGGCAAGGCGAATGGCAAGGCAACGGGCGTGCTCGCGATCCATTTCGACTGGGAACCGCAGGCCCGCGCCATCGTGCAGGGCGTGCGCGTCGGCGCTGCCGACAAGGCCCGCGTGCTGCTGGTCGATTCCAATTTCCGGGTGATCGCGGCGTCCGACGGCCAGGGCCTGCTCACCGAACGGATCTCGCTCCAGCTCGAAGGCAGGCGCTCCGGCTTCTATCAGGATCGCTCCGGCATGCTGACCGCGTTCCACGCCACGCCGGGCTACGAGACCTACAAGGGGCTGGGCTGGTACGGCGTGATCCAGGCCGGTGTGGGATAGAAGCTCACGAAGTTCAGCACCCCAGCCGGTCGGCGATGCCGCCAAAATCCCTGGCGACGATGTCCCAATCGCCGTTGGCCTCAAGATCGTATTTCTGGTGCGGACCGTATTCGGTCGGCCGCGCCACAAAGGCGGTCTTCAGGCCATTCTGCTGCGCGGCTTTCAGGTCGCCGTTGTGGGCGGCGACCATCATCACCTGTTCCGGCGGCAGGCAGAGCAGCTTCGCTGCGCCGAGATACGTTTCCGGATCGGGCTTGTAGTGCTCGAACAGTTCCGCCGACATGATGAGGTCCCACGGCAGGCCTGCGAACTTCGCCATGTTGGTCAGCAGCGCGACGTTGCCGTTGGAGAGCGGCGAGATGATGTATTTCTTCTTCAGCCGGGTCAGGCCCGGCACGCTGTCCGGCCACGGATGCAGGCGGTGCCAGCCCAGCGTGAGGTGGTGCAGATCGGCCTCGCTCAGCCCCTTGATCGAAAACTCCGCGACCAGCTTTTCCAGCGAGCGCCGGTGCAGCGTATCCAGGATCTGGTAGCCGCGCTCGGGATGCTTGCGCACCTCGTCCATCGAGGCCATGTAGACGCCGCGCCAGCCATCGACCAGCGCGGTCCAGTCGGCGTTGATGCCCGACGTCTCCGACCATCTGGTGAAATCGTTGATGAGGCTGGTGCGCCAGTCGACGACGGTGCCGAACACGTCGAACACCAGAGCTTTTACGGCTGATACGTCGGACATTGCGAGCGCCTCCCTCCTTATTATTCTTGCTTTGTCATTCCGGGGCGATGCGAAGCATCGAACCCGGAACCTCGAGATTCCGGGTTCGCTTCGCGCCCCGGAATGACGGCCAGCCTCAATCCAGATGAAACTTCTCGAGCTGCCGGTGCTCGGCCTTGATGTAGCGCACCGTACCGGTGACCGAGCGCATCACCACCGTCTCGGTCTCGATGACGTCCTTGCGGAACTTGACGCCCGTGAGCAGCGAACCTGTGGTGACGCCGGTGGCGGCGAACAGGCAGTCGCCGCGCACCATGTCCTCGATGCCGTAGATCATCTTGGGGTCGGTCACGCCCATCTTGAGGGCCCGGGCGCGCTTTTCCTCGCTGTCGAGAATCAGCCGGCACTGCATCTGGCCGCCGATGCAGCGCAGCGCCGCCGCCGCGAGCACGCCCTCGGGCGCGCCGCCGGTGCCGATATACATGTCGACGGCGGTGTTGTCGGGGTCGGCGCAATGGATCACGCCGGCGACGTCACCATCGGTGATCAGCCGCACCGCGGCGCCGGTCGAGCGGATGCTGGCGATGATGTCGGCATGACGCGGACGGTCCAGCACCAGCACCGTGATCGCGGAAGCGTCGACGCCCTTGGCTTTCGCCAACCGCTTGACGTTGTCGGCCGGCGATGCGTCGAGTTCGACCACGCCCTTCTTGTAGCCCGGACCGACCGCGAGCTTCTCCATGTAAACGTCGGGCGCATGCAGCAGCGTGCCGCCATCGGCCATCGCCATGGTCGCGATCGCGCCCGGCATGTTCTTGGCGCACAGCGTGGTGCCTTCGAGCGGGTCGACCGCGATATCGACCTGCGGTCCGGCGTTGAGCCCGACCTTCTCGCCGATGAACAGCATCGGCGCCTCGTCGCGTTCGCCCTCGCCGATCACGATGGTGCCTTCGATCGGCAGCTTGTTGAGTTCGCGGCGCATCGCATCGACGGCGGCCTGGTCGGCCGCCTTTTCCTGTCCATGGCCGCGCAACCGCGCCGCGGACACCGCCGCGCGCTCCGTGACCCGAACGATCTCCAGTGTGAGGATGCGCTCTAGCAGCAACTGCGGCGGAACGGAAATATGGGTCGACATCGGGTCACTCCTTCAAAAAACTGCGCAGACCAATGCGGCCCGCAATCATTCGCTCGGTGCGTGATCCCTTTCGGATCCCGCGCTAGTTCTTTTCGATCCGTATCACCTGCGGCCGGCCGCTGATCACCTTGTCGCGCTGCACCGCCTCCAGGGCGCGATAGACCGCGTCCTCGGACGTTGCATAGGTAATCAGGATAACCGGAACCGGTGACGCCTTCTTCGTGGCGCCGTTGGCATCGACACCTTCGGGGTGGCGCTGCACGATCGACTCCAGCGAGATCTTCTGTTCGGCAAGGCGCGTGGCGATGGTGGCGGCAGTGCCGGCAAGGTCGCGCGCCATCAGGCGGATGTAATAGCCGCCCTCGTGACGTTCCATCGGCGCCTTGGTGGTCGATTGCAGCCGGTCGACGGGACGGCCGAACGGCTTTGCGCGGATGCCGCGCGCCACGTCGGCGATGTCGGCAACCACGGCGGACGCGGTCGCAGCCCCGCCGGCGCCGGGCCCCACCAGCGTGATCGGCGGAATGCCCTCGCCGTCGATGGTCACGGCGTTGGTCACGCCCATCACCTGCGCGATCGAAGACGATTTCGGCACCATGGTCGGGTGCACGCGCTGCTCGATGCCCTTGGCAGTGCGCACCGCCACCCCGAGCAGCTTGACGCGGTAGCCGAGTTCCTCGGCCGCGCGCAGGTCTTCCGGCGCAATCGAGGAGATGCCTTCGACATAGACCGCGCTCTGCGCCACCTTGGTGCCGAAGGCGAGGCTGGCAAGGATCGCAAGCTTCTGCGCGGTATCGTGGCCATCGACGTCGAACGACGGATTGGCCTCGGCATAGCCGAGCCGCTGCGCATCCTTCAGGCATTCGGCAAACGACAGACCCTCCTGCTCCATCCGGGTCAGGATGTAGTTGCAGGTGCCATTGAGGATGCCGTAGACGCGATTAATATCGGTTCCAGCCAGCCCCTCGCGCAAGGTCTTGATGACCGGTATGGCAGCCCCGACCGCCGCCTCGTAGTTCAGCGCGCCGCCATGGGCTTCGGCGGCCTTCGCCAGCCGCACGCCATGCTTGGCGATCAGCGCCTTGTTGGCGGTCACCACCGACTTGCCGGATTTCAGTGCGGCCTCGATCGCCGACAGCGCCGGCTCGCCGGAGCCGCCCATCAGTTCGACGAAGCAATCGACGCGCGGATCGGTTGCCAGCGCCAGCGGGCTCTTGACCCAGTCGATGCCGCGCAGATCGACCGAACGCTTCTTTGCCTTCGAACGCGCAGTGACGGCCACCACGCGAACGCCGCGCCCGCAGCGCGCCGACAGCGTCCGCGCCTGTTCGGCGACCAGGCGGACGACTTCGGCGCCAACGGTGCCGAGGCCCGCAATGCCCACTCCCAGGGGTGCGACCATGACTAAAACAACCTGCTAGAGACGCTGTGCAAAGGCATGATCCGATCCGAAAACCGCAAAGACATTCCCGGGATCATGCCTAGCGCCGATTGGCGAGAGGAACCACGTTGTGCAATGTTTCGATGCCGCTTTCAAGGAAGCGGCGCACGCCGCGCGCGGCCTGGCGGATACGTTGCTCGTTTTCCACCATGGCGATGCGGACATAGCCCTCGCCATGCTCGCCAAAGGCGACGCCGGGCGACACCACCACGCCGGATTTTTCCACCAGCAGGGTTGCGAACTGCATGCTGCCGACACCCTCGAAGGCTTTCGGCAGCGGCGCCCAGGCGAACATCGAGGCCTGTGGCGGTGGGATTTCCCAGCCGGCCCGGCCGAAGGATTCCACCAGCGCGTCGCGGCGCTTGCGGTAAGTGTCGCGCATTTCCTTGATGCAATCATCCGGTCCGTTCAGCGCGGCGGTGGCGGCGACCTGGACCGGCGTGAAAGCACCATAGTCGAGATAGGACTTCACCCGCGCCAAAGCGGCGATGATCCGCTCGTTGCCGACGGCAAATCCCATGCGCCAGCCGGCCATCGAGAACGTCTTCGACATCGAGGTGAACTCGACGGTGACGTCGATGGCGCCCGGGACCTGCAGCACCGAGGGCGGCGGGTTCTTTTCGTCGAAATAGACCTCGGCATAGGCCAGGTCCGACAGGATGAAGATCTCGTGCTTCTTCGCGAACGCCACCAGGTCCTTGTAAAAATCGAGCTCGGCGACGTAAGCGGTCGGGTTGGAGGGATAGCAGACCACGAGCGCCAGCGGCTTCGGGATCGAATGGATGATCGCGCGTTCGACTGCCTCGAAAAACTGCGGCGTCGGTTCCGACGGCACCGAGCGGATCACGCCGCCCGCCATCAGGAAGCCGAACGCGTGAATCGGGTAGCTGGGATTGGGGCACAGCACGACGTCGCCCGGCGCGGTGATCGCCTGCGCCACGTTGGCAAAGCCCTCCTTCGAGCCGAGGGTGGCGACGACCTGGGTGTCCGGATTGAGCTTCACGCCGAACCGCCGCGCATAATAGGCCGCTTGCGCCTTGCGCAGGCCGTTGATGCCGCGCGAGGCCGAATAGCGATCGGTCCGCGGCTTGCCCAGCGTCTCCTTCAGTTTCTCGATCACATGGGGCGGTGTCGGCAGGTCCGGATTGCCCATGCCCATGTCGATGATGTCGGCCCCGGCATTGCGCGCCGCCGCCTTGGCCTGGTTGACCTTCTCGAACACGTAAGGCGGCAGACGGCGGATGCGGTAAAAATCTTCCATGGAACCCTGCTCCGGACAACCGGCAGGACAGAATCGCAAGACCTTCACGCGGTGAAACCGAATTCTCGGATTTCGGTCAAAAGTCGCGCCCAATCAATGATTTAGGGCGAATTCAGGCGCAAGATCCCAAGTTCTGGGCCCGCAATGTTGTTGAATTTGATTTCTTGTAGCACGGGAGCCCGGCAGCGCCAGCTTCTATAGTGTTTTCAAGTTAAAGGCCGCGTCCCCGGCACCGGTCCGGGCCGACCGGAACCCTCAAAGTCACTTCTTGGCCGGCTTTGCCGGGGTAGCCTGGCTTGAGGCGGTCGCCTGCCGGTCCCGGGCGGCGGTCAGTTCTGCCTGGATTTTGGACAGCTCCGCAGGCTTGATCGCCTCCTCTTCACGGTTCGGCGGCAGATCGTGGATAGGCAGATAGGATCCGGCGTCCCTCGGGCGCTCAGGGGCGCCCGCCGGCACGCCGACCCCAGGCATGTCGGCGATCTGGGTCGAGCAGCCGCCAACCGCCAGTACCGCTGCGAACAGCGCGGCAACCGACCGCAGCCTTATCGTTCGATCTTCCGGCATCCGTCCGGGAATCCCCTGCTACTCATGTACACTCTACAGGTAATCTCGATCGCGTGGAGGCGCTGGTACAGCCCTTGCAACGCTTAATCGTCCCGCTCTTTGATTTCGCTTCTTGCCGTTCAAACCATTGTCGCCCGAAGCGATTAAAGCCAGATCAGCAAATCCAACCGGTGCGGCTGCAATGTGTCGAAACACGGAAACGTTATCGCAGTGCAACAGGGTTAACCGCAACCGTTGCAACGACAATCCGCGCGGTGACGAACCCCGAATGAACCTATAGTGTCTCTGCAATGAGCGACGTCAACACCGAAACCTCCAGCACCCAGGGCTCCAAGAGCTTCAACGCCGAAGCCTTCGCCATGAACATCGCCAGGGCTATGGAGACCAGCGGCCAGGCGCTCGCGGCTTACCTCAAGCCGCGCGAGGCCGGCGAGGTGATGGACAAACCGCCCAGCGAAATCGGTGAAGTCATCAAGACGTTCTCCCAGGTCGCCGAATACTGGCTCTCCGACAGCCAGCGCGCTGCGGACCTGCAGACCAAACTGGGCAAGGCCTATCTAGACCTCTGGGGTTCGGCCGCGCGCCGCATGGCCGGCGAACAGGCGGGGCCTGCGATCGAGCCCTCGCCGCGCGACAAGCGCTTCAAGGATCCCGAGTGGAAGACAAACCAGTTCTTCGACTTCGTGCTGCAGCTCTATCTGCTGACCACGCAATGGGCCGAAACGCTGGTGAAGAACGCCGACGGCCTCGATCCGCATACGCGCAAGAAGGCCGAGTTCTACGTCCAGCAGATCTCCAACGCGATCGCGCCGTCGAATTTCGTCTTCACCAATCCGGAAGTGCTGCGCGAGACGCTGGCGTCCAATGGCGACAACCTCGTGCGCGGCATGAAGATGCTGGCCGAAGACATCGAGGCCGGCCACGGCACGTTGCGCATCCGCCAGTCCGACCCGGCCAATCTCGTCGTCGGCGTCAACATGGCGACGACGCCCGGCAAGGTGATCTACCAGAACGAGCTGATGCAGCTGATCCAGTACACGCCGACCACGGAGACGGTGCTGCGCACGCCGCTCCTGATCGTGCCGCCGTGGATCAACAAGTTCTACATTCTCGATCTCAAGCCGGAAAAATCCTACATCAAGTGGTGCGTCGACCAGGGCATCACCGTGTTCGTGATCTCCTGGGTCAATCCGGACAAGGAACTCGGCAAGAAGACGTTCGACGACTACATGAAGCAAGGACCGCTCACCGCGATGGACATCATCGAGAAGGTGACGGGCGAGATGAAGGTTCATACCGCCGGCTACTGCGTCGGCGGCACCCTGCTCGCCTCGACGCTGGCGTGGCTTGCCGAGAAGCGGCGGCAGCGCGTCACGTCGGCCACGTTCTTTGCGGCGCAGGTCGACTTCACCCATGCCGGCGATCTCCTGGTGTTCGTCGACGAGGACCAGATCTCGGCACTCGAACGCGACATGAAGGCTTCCGGCGTGCTCGAAGGCAGCAGGATGGCGATGGCCTTCAACATGCTGCGCTCCAACGACTTGATCTGGTCCTATGTCGTCAGCAACTACCTGAAGGGACAACCGCCCTCCTCGTTCGATTTGCTGCACTGGAATTCCGACGCCACGCGGATGCCGGCGGCCAACCATTCCTACTACTTGCGCAACTGCTATCTGGAAAACCGGCTGACCGAAGGCAGCATGGTGCTGGACAACACGCTGCTCGATCTGTCGAAGGTCAAGGTGCCCGTCTACAATCTGGCGACGCGCGAGGATCACATCGCACCGGCGGATTCGGTGCTCTACGGCTCGCAGTTCTTCGGCGGCCCGGTGAAATACGTCCTGTCGGGTTCCGGTCACATCGCCGGCGTGGTCAATCCGCCGGCGGCGGGCAAGTATCAGTACTGGACCAACGACAACATCAGGGACGTCAAGCTCGCCGACTGGCTGAAGACCGCCACGGAGCACAAGGGTTCCTGGTGGCCCGACTGGCTGCAATGGCTGGAGAATCTCGATCCCGAGCGCGTGCCCGCGCGCCCCGTCGGCACCGCCGAGTTGCCGCCGATCGAGGATGCGCCCGGCAGCTACGTCAAGGTCCGCGCGTAGCGACAGAGCGTCCGCGCATGGCGCCGGTTCGCGTTGTCCGGTATGATCAGCCGTCCCGCGCCGGGATTCGAAATCGTTCGAGGGGGAACCAATGACGCGCGAACTGTTCTGGCTGACGCTGACCGTGATTCTGACCGGGCTGCTCTGGGTCCCTTACATCATCAATCGCTGTCAGGTGCGCGGCCTCTCCGGCGCCATGGCGAACCCCTCCCGCGCCGACAAGCCGCAAGCCGAGTGGGCCAACCGGCTGATGTTCGCGCACGACAACGCGATCGAGAATTTGATCATCTTCGCGCCGCTGGTGCTGATCCTCAACGATCTCGACTATTCCACCAAATGGACCGTGATGGCCTGCGCCGTATACTTCTGGTCGCGCGTTGCCCATCTGATCGTCTACACGCTGGGCCTGCCGGTGTTCCGCACGCTGGCCTTCACCGTCGGCTTCCTGGCGCAGGCGGTACTCGCGCTGGCGATCTTCGGGCTGATGTGAGGCGCGTAGCTCAGGCGCCCTTGCGCGCGACGACAAACAGCATCGGTGCCGTCTTGTCATCGAACCCTCTGACTTCGCCGCTCTCGATCGACAGCGAATTCCATTGGCCGGCTTCGGCATAGGTGGTACGCAGCCAGTCCGGCGAGGGATAATTGTAGTAGCGGTTGAGCGCATCGCGGCCGTCGCCGTCGCCGGTCTTGTAGCTGGCGAAGAAGGCGCCTGCCGGTTTCATTGCGCGCCAGATCAGCCGCAGGATGCCAGCGAGTTCGTCGCGGGGAACGTGAAGCAAGCAGGCGTTGGCCCAGACGCCGTCATAGGCCTCGACTTCATCGAGTTCATGAAACAGCAGCGTCTCGACGGTGCGGCCGAGACGCTTTGATGCGACAGCAGCCATTTCCGGCGAGCCATCGGTCGCGCGAACATCGAACCCCCGCGCCAGCATGTCCGCGGTGTCACTACCGGCGCCGCATCCGAGTTCGAGGATAGAGGCACGCGGCGGAAGCAGCGCGAGGAACGCGGTAAGCCGCGCCTGGCGAGAGGTGATCTCGCGCCCGGCATAGGCTTCCGCGTTGCCGCGGTAGAATTGCAGCGTCGCTTGGTCCACGGGCACTCCCCTTAAGAAATGCCGCTACTTGTCGGCCAGACCCAGCATCAGCCGCATGTTCTGCACCGCCGCGCCGGACGCCCCCTTGCCGAGATTGTCGAGCCGCGCGACCAGCACCGCCTGGCGATGCTTGTCGCTGGCAAAAACGTAAAGCTCGAGCATGTTGGTCTCGTTGAGCGCCTCGGGCTCGAGTTTCCCACCCTTGGCCGCCGCGTTTTCGGGCGGCATCACCGAGACGTACTTGCCCCCCGCATAGCGCTTCTCAAGCGCGGCGTGCAGGTCGGCCCCGCCGGGTTTACCCGTCAGCGTGTCGAGATGCAGCGGCACCGAGACCAGCATGCCCTGCCGATAATTGCCGACCGACGGCACGAAGATCGGGCGCCGCGTCAGTTTCGAATAGAGTTGCGTCTCCGGCAGATGCTTGTGCTCGAAGCCGAGGCCGTACAATTCGAAGGCCGGCGCGCTGCCGTCCTCGAAACTTGCGATCATCGACTTGCCGCCGCCCGAATAGCCGCTCACCGCGTTGATGGTGACGGGATAGTCCGGAGGCAGCAGCCCGGCATCGACCAGCGGCCGAAGCAGCGCAATGCCGCCGGTCGGATAGCAGCCGGGATTGGAGACTTTTCGCGCAGCCCGGATCTTGTCGGCCTGATCGGGCGTCAGTTCCGGAAAGCCGTACGTCCAGTCGCTGGCGACCCGGAACGCCGTTGATGCGTCAAGCACCTTCGGCCCGGAAGCGCCCATGCTGTCGATCAGCGCCACGGTTTCCTTGGCGGCATCGTCCGGCAGGCAGAGGATGACGAGGTCGACCTCGCTCAGGAGCGCCCGCTTGGCGGCGGGATCCTTGCGCTTGTCTTCGGCAATGCTCTTCACGACGACGTCGTTCTGCAGCCGCAGGCGCTCCTGGATGCCGAGCCCCGTCGTTCCGGAGGCGCCGTCGACGAACACGGCAGGTTTGGTCGAGCCGCCCACGGTTTCGGGCTGATGGCTATCGGTGAGGGTCATGGCACGCTCCCTTCGAGCTGGTTGGTTTCATTGGCGAAGGCTTGCGGCCGCGCCTCTCTCATCAAATGCGCAATATGCTGCGCGCCGGCGCCGGCCTGCGAGGCAAGCGATCCCGCAATAGAGACATAGTCCGGTTCGGATTTATGTTGATTCAGCTTGAAGCTGCCTTCGACCTCTTCAACCGTCATCTCAAGACCCACGATCGCCTTCTTCATCGCTTCCAGCCGCCCGGACGTCATCTTCGAGGACAACCATGGCTTCTTCGGCAACAGCCTGTCCTCGAACTTGGCGCTGAGCGCTTCGATCTGCTCGGCGAGTTCATCCTCGGACATCACCCGCACCGGACCGGACAGGTGCACCACCTGGTAGAGCCAGGTCGGCACCTGGTCCGGCGAAACGTACCAGTCGGGGGACACATAGGCATCCGCGCCGTTGACGGCCAGCAACCAGGACGCCGTTCCATCAGCCAGTTTTACCAGCGGATTGTGACGCGCGACATGAAACGCGGCGCGCGGCGTGCCGTCATTGGCCGAGGTCAGATAGAACGGCAGCGGCGAGGCGACCGGCTTTTTGCCGTCCCACGCGCAGGCGACGGCAAAGCCGCGGGCTTCAGCGAACGCGAGGCTCGCAGCGCGGTCGGACTTGAACGGAGGTGGCGTATACATCTCAAACTCCTGCTTGACGTAGGAGCCGCCAGTTCAGACCGCGTTTCTGGGAAAAGGAAGAAGCCGCGGGACCAGATCCGGCGGCAGGGGCGACAATCTCAGACGCAGACGTCCGCCCATACCGCGATGATGCGGCGGCGGCGAACGATGAACATGGTCGAGGCGATAGTCATGGGCGCGGCTATAAGGCCGCGCCTGCTTTTCGTCAAGGGACACCCGTCATTCCGGGATGGTCCGAAGGACCAGACCCGGAATCTCGAGATTCTCAGGTGCGCAATTGCGCACCATAGTTTGATGCTTACGCATCGCTCCGGAATGACACTTCCTGTCAAATCACCGGATTCCAATGCGCCGGGATCAGCCGGTAACCATTGCCGTCCTTCTCGACGAAGCCGTTGGCCGGGAACGGATAGTGGAAGCCCTGGACGCGCATCTTGTCGGCAACCAGCATGTCGTAGACCCGGCGGCGGGTCTTTTCCGCCAGCACCGGATCCTGATCGAACATCAAGTGCCAGCCGGGGTTGGTGACGAACAGTGCCGGGTGGTTGGTGACGTCGGACTGGATGAAGAGCTTGTCGGAGCCCGACGACAGAACATAGGAAGTGTGGCCCGGCGTGTGGCCGATGGTTTCCACCGCCAGCAATCCCGGCGCGACTTCCTTGCCCCATTCATAGGGCGTCGCCTTCTTGTTCAGCCCGGCCTCGAAGACGCGGCGGGCGTTCTTGAACACGGTCTGCATCCGGCCCTCGGGCGCCCGGCTCATCTCGCCGTCATCCATGAAGTACTTCCATTCCGTCGCGGGAACGAGCACTTCGGCATTGGGGAATGCGGAGGTGTTCTCGGCGGTCAAAAGGCCGTTGATGTGATCGCCATGGAAGTGCGAGATCACCACCATGTCGACCGCCTTCGGATCGAGGCCCGCGGCCACCATGTTGGCAGCGAACTGGCCGACATTGCCCTTGCTCGAAGCGAACGCAGCGGGGCCGTTACCGGTGTCGACCACAACCAGCTTTCCACCGGTGTTGATCACCAGCGGTGCGAACTGGACCGACATCTTGTCCTTCGGCATGAACGCCTTTTCCAGCGCCGCGTTGACTTCGTCCTTCTTTGCGTTGAGCACCAACGTGTCGGGCAGCGCGAAGTTGTTGACGCCATCAGAGATGACCGTCACCTGGGCATCACCGACCTTGTAGCGATAGAAACTCGGCGCCTGCTTTTCCGCCACCGGGGCGGCAGCCCTGGCGGGCGCATTGGTCAGGAGGGGCGAAGCGGCCAGCGCAGCGGCGCCGGCGAGTGCGTGACGTCGTGACAATTCCATAAGATGATCTCCGAGTGAGACGATGAGTTGGGCGGCAGGGATCTCCCGCCTCCCTGGTGAGCCGTTGGCCAGGCTACCGCTGATTCCACCGCGTCTTACGGCAGTGCTGCGACGTTAGCGCGACGCGAGAGCCAATGCCGTTTAGTCCGTCGATGGTATCCACCGAGCTAACACCCTGGACGTCGGCTTATTCCGGCCTGCCCTACGCCGACCGCCACAGCCATTCGGCGATCTTCGCCATCACGTCGCCGGACAGCAGCAGGACGCCCGACCACACCAGCGCCGAGACAAAGTTTGCGATCTGGAATTGCCAGTACGACATCTCGAAAATGCCGGCGGCGAGCGGCACCGAGGCGCGCAGCGGCCCGAAGAACCGGCCGATGAAAATCGAGGGCACGCCCCATTTCTGAACGAAAGCCTCGCCGCGCGGCAGGATCTCCGGATAGCGCGACAGCGGCCACATCTCGGCGACGTGTTCCTTGTATTTGTAGCCGAACCAGTACGAGACCCAATCGCCCAGCGCCGCGCCCAGGCCGCCGGCCAACCAGACCGGCCAAAAATTGATGCCGCTGACGCCGACCAGCGCGCCGATAGCGACCAGCGCGCCCCAGGCCGGAACCAGCAGCGAGATGAAGGCGAGCGATTCGCAGAACGCCAGCACCAGCACGATCGGAGCGGCCCAGGCCTGATTGTCGCGCACGAAATCAGCCAGGGCGCGCACGTAGTCTTCCATGTCCTGAAACGCCTCCGCCCCGTTTCCGCCGACGAACCCCTTTTAAGGTTCCAAACCCCGAGAAAGAGGTACGCCAGCCGATTGAGTGACTTCAAGTCAATTCCGCGCGAAGGGAACTTTTTCAACCGTGACAATAAGATAGGGAACAAAAAATGCCCCAAAGCGGCGTGCGGGGGGCACACCGGGGGCACAATTCATTCTAGAACTGGCGCTGCTCTACTGGAATCGCGGCGCCGTAGCACTCCCGGTATACTACGCCCCTACCAATGAAGCGCGAAAAGAAAATCACACTCGGGGAAATGCGAGCGGGCAACGGCCCTACCCGGCTGGTCGTCTACTGCAATTAGGTCCGGCTGCGGAGCCTGCTGGACGCCGGCAACTACAATGATTTGAGCGCCAACGGGGGCAGCATTTACAAATCGTTAAAGATTCGGGAGCGACTAATAGTCGGCGACATCTTTGTCCCCGGATCTAGGTCGTTTCCCATGCCGTACAGTCGCCGAACCGAAATCGGTTTGAATGCCGTCTTCGCGGCAGCCGTGGTGGTGTTGCTGATGTACGTTTTGATAGGCCCGCCAGCAGCGTGACCCGGGGGGCCTCGATCTACATCAGGTGGGTATCAACGGCCGGTCAATTGGTGACCACCACGGCGAATTGCAAAGTAGCCAACGCCACACCCGCGGTGCCGATAAGCCAGTACGCAACTTCCCCCTTAGTCGTTTTTATCATTTGTCCCTCCGCTTCTTCAATTGGCTAAGCCGTCGACACATCGTTAACTGCTGCCATGCGCCGCAGTTCCCTCCGTGCCACGCCCATCCAGAGCGCTTGTTTATTAGTGAGAAAGATTGGCAATAACATGGGAGACCCGTCAGCACAGGTGTCCTAAAAATACCGCCGCCGGAGGGATCACATCCTCGGTCATGCCGCCACCGAGAACTTCAAGTAGCCCAGCACGACGCCGTATGACCGCCCTTCGGGCGATGATTCAATTGATTGAGGCGCTGACGGAATGGGAGAAGT
>LNFM01005784.1_pt1 | contig 20993 bp, 16 predicted proteins | sample 596031 | NCBI WGS metagenome assembly LNFM01 (sample SAMN04254537, study PRJNA301005) | activated carbon metagenome | isolation source: dual media filters at the Ann Arbor, Michigan drinking water treatment plant | place: USA: Ann Arbor
GCCGCCTGGTCAAGGACGCCGGCGCCACCATGGACGAGATCGTGGCCAGCGTGCAGCGCGTCTCCGACATCATCGGCGAGATCAGTGCCGCGGCAGGGGAGCAGAGCGGCGGCATCGGCAAGGTCAGCGGTGCCGTCTCGCAACTCGACCAGATGACGCAGCAGAACGCCGCCCTGGTGGAAGAGTCCGCCGCCGCCGCCGAGAGCCTGCGCGAGCAGGCCCAGACGCTCAGCCAGGTGGTGACCCGCTTCGAGCTGGGCAGCACTGCGGTCTCGCCCACTCTCGCACCGGTCGTAGCGCCGCGGAAGCCCGCACCCGCGCCCCGATCCATGCAGGCGCGGGCCGCCACGACGGCCCCATCGCCAAAGAGCGCCGTCCCCGCACCCAGTCCTGCACCGGCACGTCCTGCGGTTGCTGCCAGCGCCGCCACAAGCGTCGGTGCCAGCGAGGGCGACTGGGAGACCTTCTAGCACCGGCCCCTCCAGCGGACGCCGCGGCACCGGCCCGGCCGGTCCGCTGGGGCCACTCCCTGGAGAGGGAAGCGGAAAAGCCGCTACGGGGTGGGACTACACCGCGCCGGCGCGCCGCAGCGTTTCCAGCACCGGCCGGCGCAGCACGTCGCGCAGGCCCCACCAGCCGGCGCCCAGGGCCAGCAGGGCTCCGGCAGCACCGCCGAAGAGCGGCACCCAGGGCGACGGGTTCCAGTCGAACTGGAAGGCGTAGCGCGCCAGCGCCCAGCCCACGCCCAGCGCCGCCACCGAGGCCAGCGTGCCGGCCAGTGCGCCCACGCCCAGCAGTTCGGCGCGCTGCACCTGCCCGAGCAGCTTGCCGCTGGCCCCCATGGCCCGCATGATGGCGAATTCGCGTGCGCGCGCCTCGCGCGTTGCCGTCACCGCGGCGAACAGCACCACCAGCCCCGCGGCCAGCGTGAAGCCGAAGAGGAACTCCACCGCACGGATGACCTGGTCCAGCACGCGCTGCACCTGGCCGATGGAGGCCGAGACGTCGACGTTGGTGATGTTCGGGAAGTCGCGGCTGAGCCGGTTGTCGAAGCCCGCAGTGGCCGGGGCCTTGAAGGCGCTGATGTAGGTGATGGGCAGGTCGGTGAGCTGCGACACCGGGAAGAGCACGAAGAAGTTGACGCGCATCGAACGCCAGTCGACCTTGCGCAGGCTGGTGATGCGGCCCTCCTTCTGCTGGCCGGCGATGTCGAAGCGCAGCGTGTCGCCCAGCTTCAGGCCCAGCGTCTGCGCCAGCCCGTCTTCCACCGACAGGCCGTCGGCCTCCTCGGGCGTCCAGCGGCCGCCGCTCAGGCTGTTGTGGCTCGGCATCTTCGCGTCGTGGCTGAGGTTGAACTCGCGGTCGACCAGGCGCTGCGCGCGGTCGTCCTCGAAGTCCTCGGGCTTGACCGCGCGGCCGTTGATGGCCACCAGGCGGCCGCGGATCATGGGGTACCAGTCGTAGCGCGTCACGCCGGCCTGCGTGATGACCCGGCGGAAGGCCTCGCCCTGCTCGGGCTGCAGGTTGATGACGAAGCGGTCGGGCGCGTCGGGCGGCGTGGCCTGGCGCCAGCTGGCGATCAGGTCGGTGCGCAGCAGCACCAGCAGCACCAGGGCCAGCAGGCCCACGGCCAGCGCCGAGACCTGCAGCACCGCAAAGCCCGGCCGCGCGGCGATCTGCCGTGTGGCCAGCACCAGCCAGCGCGGCGCGCGCGACTCGGGCACGGCGCGCTGCAGCAGCTTCACCGCCACCCAGGCCAGCAGCGCGAACACCACCACCGCCACGGCGAAGCCGCCCACGGCGATGGCCCCCAGCTTGGCGTCCGACGACACCGCCATCAGCAGCGCCGCGAAGCCGCCGATGCCCGCACCCAGCACCAGCAGCGACGAGGTCTTCAGCGAACCGACGTCGCGGCGGATGACGCGCAGCGGCGGCACGCGCGCCAGCTGCAGCACAGGCGGCAGCCCGAAGCCCAGCAGCAGCGTCATGCCCACGCCCATGCCGAACAGCGCCGGCATCGGGCCGGGTGCCGGCAGCGCCGCCTGCACCAGCCCCGAGAGCAGCCAGACGAAGACGAAGTGCACCGCCCAGCCGATGGCCACGCCGGCGGCGCTGGCCGCCACGCCCACGAGGCCGAACTCGATGGCATAGGCGCCGGCGATGCGGCCCTGCGACAGCCCCAGCACGCGCAGCATGGCGCAGTCGTCCAGGTGCCGCGAAGCGAAATCGCGCGCCGCGATGCCCACCGCCACGGCCGCCAGCAGCGCGGCCAGCAGCGCCACCAGGTTGAGGAACTTCTCGGCGCGGTCCAGCGTCTGCCGCATCTCGGGGCGACCGCTTTCCAGAGACTCGACGCGCACGCCGCGCCAGGGCACCTTGGCGATCTGCTGCTCGGCCCAGCGCACGAACTCGCGCACGCCCACCTGTCGCTCGTCGCGCGAAGCCACCGCCAGGCGGTAGGTGATGCGGCTGGCCGGCTGCACCAGCGCGGTGGCGGCCAGGTCGGCCTCGGCCAGCATCACCCGCGGCGCGAAGCTCATGAAGCCGGCACCGCGGTCGGGCTCGATGACGATGATGCGGGCGATGCGCAGTGCGGCGTCGCCCAGCAGCAGCGGGTCGCCCACCTTCAGCTGCAGCGCGTCGAGCAGTGCGGCGTCGACCCACACGGTCCCGGGCTCGGGTCCGGCGTTGCGCAGCTCCAGCGCGGCATCGGGCCCGGGCTTGAGCTGCATCTGGCCGCGCAGCGGGTAGTTGGCCGACACCGCCTTCACCGACACCAGGCGCGAGGCCCCGCCCTTGTCGTCGGGTGCGCGGCCCATGCTGGGGAAGGTCGTGCTGGTCGACGCCGCCAGGCCCAGCGACCGCGCCTTGTCGAGCATCTCGGGCGTGGCGGGCTTGTCGCTGCTGATGACGGCGTCGCCACCGATGAGCTGCCGGGCATCGCGGGCCAGGCCGGCGTTGAGACGGTCAGCGAAGAACCCGACGGCGGTCAGCGCCGCCACGGCCAGCATCACGGCCACCGCCAGCAGCCGAAGTTCGCCGGCGCGGAAGTCGCGCAGCGTCTGGCGCCAGGCCAGCAAGGCAGCCGAAGGGGTACGGATGGACGGCCGCGGAGCAGTTGCATTCATGCCGGCACGGTACCGCAATCGCCACGCCCCTGCGGCCGTGGTGCCTGAGACGCCGTTCGAACGACCCGACCGACCGGACGGCACGCGGAGTTTCTGAACCCTGCGTGCAATCGCGCTGAAGCCCGGGGCCACCTCCAGGTGATCCAATGCCGTCATGAACACCGCCACGCCCCTGCCCTCGATCTTCATCTCTCATGGGTCGCCGATGACGGCGCTGGAGCCACGCGAGGCGGGCGCCTTCATGCGGCGCCTGGGGCCGGCCATCGACGCCGCCTTCGGGCGGCCCCAGGCCGTGGTGGCGCTCTCGGCGCACAGCCTGGCGCGCGAACCGGTGCTGCTGGCCGCGCCGCGGCACGAGGCGGTGTACGACTTCGGTGGCTTTCCCGACGAGCTGTACACGCTGCGCTACGACGCGCCCGGCGCTCCGGCGCTGGCGCCGCGCGTGCAATCGCTGCTGGCGGACGCGGGGCTGCCCGTGCACCACGTCGAGCAGGGCGGGCTGGACCACGGCATCTGGACGCCGCTGCGCTACATGTATCCCGACGCCGACGTGCCGGTGTTGCCGCTGGCCTTTCCGCCCGACTGGAGCCCTGCGCAACTGATGGCGCTGGGCCGGGCGCTGGCACCGCTGGCCGCCGAGGGCGTGCTGGTGATGGGCAGCGGCAGCCTCACGCACAACCTGCGCATGGTCTTCGGCGGCGGCACGCGGCCCGACGTGGCCGCGCCCGAGATCCCGCAGAGCGCGGAGTTCCGGGCCTGGGTGCACGCGCGTGCGGCCGCGGCCGACGTGCCGGCGCTGCAGGACTACCGGCGCGCGGCGCCACACGCCGTGCTGATGCACCCGACCGACGAGCACTGGCTGCCCTGGTACCCGGCCCATGGCGCCGGTGGCGGCGAGTGGCCCGGCGTGCGCCTGCACGACAGCCTGACCTTCGGCTGCCTGGCGATGGACGCCTATGCCTTCGGCGCGCAGGCGCCCCGGCTGGCGCAGGCCCTGCAAGGCAGCGTCACGGCGTCGCACTGAGCCTCCCGGCCGCGACCGCGCCCGGCCCGATGTGCCCAGCCGCACAGGGGCCGGCCGGGGGCTGGCAGACTGCCGGTCGTTGCCGGGGTCATCCGACGTCGGACCAAGGAGCTCGTGTCATGGTCATCGCCATCTGGATCCTCACCGTGCTGGGCCTGGGCCTGTGGTCCCTGGTGGCCTGGGGCCTGCACGCCCTGCTGGGCCTGGACGGGCAAGCCCTGCTCGGCGACCTGAAGCCCTTGATCGCGCAGATTCCCTACGGCGCCGTGATCGAGCAGTGGGTGCCCGGCTGGCAAGGCCTGCTGGAAGCCACGCTGGCCCTGGCACAGACGCTGCTGGGCTGGCTCGGCAGTGCCGGGCCGGTGCTGGTGTGGCTGCTGTGGGGCATCGGCGCGGCGGTGCTGCTGGCCATCGCGGCCGTGTTGACGCTCATCGTGGTCATCGCGCGGCGCGCCACGGCGCCGGCGCGCCCGGCCGCAGCCTAGAGAGGCATCGGGTCCGGCCCGCGTCCAGCAGTCCCGTCAGGCGGCTTCGGCAAAGGCGTCGTCGAGCAGCCGCGCCCAGCGCGCCTTGTCGGCCGCCGGCACGAAGCTGGCTTCGAAGCTGTTCATCGCCAGCCGGTACGCGTGTGCCGCGCCCAGTTGCGGCAGCGCCGCGAAGGTCTCCAGGAAGTTCTGGTTCAGGTAGCCGCCGAAGTAGGCCGGGTCGTCGCTGTTGATGGTGGCGCACAGGCCGGCATCCAGCAATGCCGGCAGGTTGTGCTGCGACATGCTGGCAAAGACGCAGAGCTTGACGTTGGACAGCGGGCACACCGTCAGCGGCATGCGCTCGCGCGCCAGGCGCTGCACCAGGGCCGGGCTGTCGACGCAGCGCACGCCGTGGTCGATGCGCTCGACCTTCAGCACGTCGAGCGCACTCTCGATGTAGGCCGGCGGGCCTTCTTCGCCGGCATGGGCCACGAGGTGCAGGCCCAGCTCGCGGCAGCGCGCGAAGACCCGTGCGAACTTCTCGGGCGGGTGGCCGCGCTCGCTGCTGTCCAGGCCCACGCCGATGAAGTGCTCGCGGAAAGGCAGGGCCTGTTCCAGGGTGGCGAAGGCGGCCTCCTCGCTGAGATGGCGCAGAAAGCACAGGATGAGCCGGGCGCTGATGCCGAACTCGGCGTGCGCGCGCCGGCAGGCGTGGGCCAGGCCGACGATCACGGTCTGCATGGGCACACCGCGGTCGGTGTGCGTCTGCGGGTCGAAGAACAGCTCGGTGTGCACGACGTTGTCGGCCGCGGCGCGCTCGAAGTAGGCCCAGGCCATGTCGAAGAAGTCCGCCTCCTTCAGCAGCACGCTCGCGCCGGCGTAGTAGATGTCCAGAAAGCTCTGCAGGTCGGTGAAGGCGTAGGCTGCGCGCAAGGCCTCGACGCTGGCGTACGGCAGCGCCACGCCATTGCGCTCGGCCAGACGGAAGATCAGCTCCGGCTCGAGCGAGCCTTCGATGTGGATGTGCAGCTCGGCCTTGGGCATGGCCGCCAGCAGGGCGGGCAGTCGGTCTCGGGGAATGTCGGGCAGGGCGGTCATGTCGGCTCCAGGGCGCACGCGGGCTCCAGGCCTGCACTGTAGCCCCGGCGCAGCCCGGGACGCCGTCGGCCGCCTGGTCGCCCGGCTAGGGATGCCCCCAGGCCCAGTTCGGAAACCCACCCTTGTTCGCGCGATGCCCTCGCACCGCGCCGAATCACACTGACGTCGCCTGGAAGCAACACGAGAGACACCACCATGCGCGTCAACACGCCGGTCACGCAACGCGAGTTCACCTTTCCCCCGGGGGACACCCTGGTCTCGACGACGGACCTGAAGGGCCGCATCACCTACTGCAACCCGGCCTTCGTGCGGGTCAGCGGGTTCGAGCACAGCGACTTGCTCGGCCAGCCGCACAACCTGATCCGTCATCCCGACATGCCCGAGGAGGCCTTCCGCGACATGTGGGAAACGATCGCCGGGGGCCAGCCGTGGTCGGCGATGGTGAAGAACCGGCGCAAGGACGGCGACCACTACTGGGTGGTGGCCAACGTCACGCCGCTGATGGAGCGCGGCCAGCCGGTGGGCTACATGTCGGTGCGCACCGAGCCGTCCCGCGCGCAGATCGAGGCCGCCAGCACGCTCTACGCCACCATGAAGAAGGAAGCCTCGGAAGGCCGCCTGGTGCACCGGCTGCGCGGCGGCCTGCTCGAGATCGACACGCCTGCGGCACGCCTGCTGCGCGCCTTCACGCCCGGCCCCGGCGGCCGCTGGATGGGTGCCGCCGCCATCGTTGCCGGAGGCAGCGTGGCCGCGGGCTGGTCGGTATCGCAGGCGGGCCCCGGTGCCGCGCTGGGCGTGGCGGCGGCCTGCGCGGCGATGGCCGCAGGCTGCGGGTGGCTCGCCTGGCGGCGGATCGAGGCGGGATACCAGTCGCTGCTGACCGCCGCCAACCGCATGGCGGGCGCCGACCTCACCGCCTCGCTGGAAGGGCAGCGCGGCGGCACCGCCGGCCGCGTTGAACGCGCGCTGAACCAGACCTGCGTCAACGTCCGGTCGGTGGTGCGGGACGCCCGCATCGAGACCGAACGCATGCGTGCCGGCTCGCGCGAGATCGCCGCCGGCAACCAGGACCTGTCGTCGCGCACGGAGTCGCAGGCCAGCAGCCTGGAAGAGACCGCGTCGTCGATGGAACAGATCACCGGCACCGTGCGACAGAGCGCCGCTTCGGCCCAGCGTGCCTCGGAGCTCGCGCTGCAGGCACGGCAGGTGACGCGTACCAGTTCCCAGGCGGTGGACGCCGTGACGCAGTCGATGCAGGCCATCCACGAAGCGTCGGGCAAGATCGGCGAGATCATCCAGACCATCGACGGCATCGCCTTCCAGACCAACATCCTGGCGCTGAACGCGGCCGTGGAAGCCGCCCGCGCCGGCGAGCAGGGCAAGGGCTTCGCCGTGGTGGCCAGCGAGGTGCGGTCGCTGGCACAGAGGTCGTCGGCGGCAGCCCGTGAAATCAAGACCTTGATCCAGAACTCGGCCGAGAAAGTCGAGGCCGGCACACGCGAGACGTCGGCCGCGCAGGCCAGCATGGCCAGCGCGGTGCAGACGGTCGACCAGGTCGGCACGCTGATCGACGAAATCACCAACGGCGCCAACGAACAGCTCACGGGCATATCGCAGATCAACGAAGCGGTGGCCCAGATGGACACCATCACGCAGCAGAACGCAGCCATGGTGGAACAGCTGGCTTCGTCGGCGGCCAACCTGCAGCAGCAGGCCGACACGGTGGCCGAGTCGGTGCGGGTGTTCCGACTGGGGCAGGACGGCACTCGATCGACGCCAGATGCTGTCGCCCTGCGCAAGGCGGCGCGCCAGGCGTCGTCAGCCCAATGAGCGTGCGGGCCACGGCAGGGATCGGGCCATGGCACACCGGTCGGCCCGGCGGCTAGCATTTCTCGCCACTCCCATCGCCACGGCAGCCCGACCCAGGTCGGGCCCGATCGCGGGCCGATGTACTTAGGATGCTCCTCCAAGCTGGCTGGCGTGCTGCCGGCTGGAACGACGGACAGCGGCACCCGGATGCCGCTGCCGACCCCCAACGAGGAGATCCCATGACACGTCTGAAGCTCGCCAGCACCCTGGCCGTGCTGTGCTGCCTGAGTGCAGCGGCCATCGCGCAGCAGGCCGCCTCGGCCCCGCCGGCGGCCGCGCCTGCACCGGCGCCTGCTGCCGCACCGGCCGCTGCGCCGGCCGGCGAGGTGTCCGAAGGCAAGGTGGCCTGGTACGGCCGCAAGTTCGCCGGCCACAAGACCGCCAGCGGCCAGGCCTTCGATCCCGGCGCGCTGACGATGGCGCACAAGACGCTGCCCTTCGGCACGCGCGTGCGGGTCACCAACCCGAAGAACAACAAGAGCGTGGTCGTGCGCGTCAACGACCGCGGCCCGACGCAGCCCGACCGCGTCGGCGACCTGTCCCAGGCCGCCGCGGCGCGCCTGGGCATGCTGCGCTCGGGCGTCATCGACGCCAAGCTGGAAGCGGTGGCCTCCCCGGCCCCGCGCAAGGCGAAGAAGGCCTGACGAGCGCCCCGGGGGCGGCCGCGGCCGGCACCCCGACGGGGCGGCCGGCGCTCAGCCGCCCAGTTGCTCCAGCCGCTTCCTGGCGTCGTCGCGCGAGGTCTTCGAGCCCTTGCCGGCGCTGACAAAGCGGCCGAGCGCGGCACGGGCCAGATCGGCCTGGCCCAGCGCCTGGTGCGCGATGCCGACCCGGTAGTCGATGGGCAGCGCCGCGGCACCCTTCATCCGGGCCGCCTGCTCGTACAGCTTCAGGGCCTGCGCGTGGGCACCGGCCTCGGCGTTGACGCGGCCCAGCCCGTAGGGGCCCTGCGGGTCGTCGGGGCGCTCGCGCACCAGGCGCTCGAACACGGGCCGGGCCTTCTCGGCCTGGCCGTCGTTGACGAATCCGAAGCCGGCCTGCACGACCCAGCTGCGCGCCTCGCCGGCCAGCGCCGTGTCACTCGATGTGGTGCTGTTCCCCAGCAGCTGCAGCACGCTGTCGAAGCGGCGCTCCTGCAACGCGATGCGGGCCTGCAACACGCGAACCTGCTCCGGCGTGGCCGCGGCGCGCGCGGTCTCGGCCGCCTTGGTGCTGCTGCCGCCGAGGAATCCCGGTGCGAGCAGGTAGAACTCCATCATGGCGCTGCGCGCGGCGAACCACTGCGGCTCCAGCCGCAGGGCCTCGGCCAGCGAGTCGCGGATGCGGCCGACGCTGCCGGCCACCTTCAGCATGCCTTCGGACGCGGCCTGGATGCCGGTCACCACGCCCAGCGCGTAGTGGCAGGCAGCGGCCTGCGCCTGCCGCTGCACGCAGACCTCGGCCCTGTCGATGGCCGCCTTGCGGCGCGCCGCGTCGTCGCTCTGCAGCGCAGCCACGGCGACGGCCAGCACGGCCTGCGCATCATCCGGGCGCGATGCCAGACGTTGCTGGCCGAGACGGTCGAGCTCGGCATGCTGGCCGGCGGCGTACAGCGCATCGAGGGCGGCCTCCTTGAAATAGGACGCCTGGACAGGGGGCGCCAGGAGGATTCCGGCCATCAGGGCGACGGCGGCAAGGTGTCGGTGCGGGGTCATGCGTGCGCAGCTCGGATGAGGAAGCTCCATCATCGGCCCCCCGCGCCAGCCCGCCCACCGGCTTGCGACGAACTGCAGACCCCGCCGCCCGGACGGCGCTTCGGCCAGACCCGGCGGCGGCGCGCAGGGGGCGCTGTTAACCTTCCGGCATGAGTTCTCCCACGCGGCCCGGGGCCGCTTCCGGCGCGGCCGGCCCTTCCCCCGGTACGCGGCCGGCGATGTCGCACGGGCTGGCGGCAGGTGCCCTGGCGCTGCTGCTGGGGCTGCAGCCGATCACCACCGACATCTACCTGCCCGCCCTGCCCGCGCTCACGCAGGACCTCGGCGCGTCGATGAGCTCGGCGCAGCTCACGATGTCGGCGCTGCTGCTGTCCTTCGGCCTCGCGCAGCTGGTCTGGGGCCCGGTGGCCGACCGCATCGGCCGCCGACCGGTGCTCATCACCGGCCTGCTGCTGTACACGGTGGCCAGCATCGGCAGCGCGCTGGCGGCCAGCATCGAGCTGTTGATCGTCTGGCGCATGCTGCAAGGGGCCTGCATGGCCGCGGCAGTGGTGTGTGCGCGCGCCCTGGTGCGCGACCTGTATGAACCGCACGAGGGCGCACACGTGATGTCGCTGGCCTTGTCGGGCCTGGCGGTCATCGCCATCGTCGGCCCGCCGCTGGGCGGCCTGGTGGCGGCGCTGTGGGGCTGGCGCGCCGCGCTGGCCCTGGTGGCGGTGTGCGGCGGCCTCACGCTGGCCTTCGTGGCCTGGCGGCTGCCGGAATCCCTGGCCACAAAGAACCCGAAGGCGACGCAGCTCGGCCCGCTCCTCGGCGCGTGGGCCGGCATCGCGCGGCATCCGACCTTCCTGGCCTGGACGCTGCTGATCAGCTGCACCTACGGCGGTCTGTTCACGCTGCTGGCGGCGTCTTCCTTCGTCTACATCGAGGTGCTGGGGCTCAGCCCCACGATGTACGGCCTGGTGATGGCCGTCGGCTCGCTGAGCTACCTGGTGTCGACCTTCATGTGCCGGCGCTGGATCGCGCGCGTCGGCATGGTGCGCACGGTGGCGCGCGGCGCCTGGTTCACGCTGGCCGGCGGGCTGTCGATCGCCGCCCTGGCCTTCGCCGGCGTGCAGTCGGTGTGGGCGGTGCTGGTGCCGCAGGCGCTGTATGCCTTCGGCCACGGCATGCACCAGCCCGTGGGCCAGGCCGCAGCGGTCGGGCCCTTTCCCCAGGCCGCCGGCGCGGCATCGGCGCTGGCCGGTTTCGTGCTGGCCCTGATCGCCTTCGGCATCGGCCTGTGGCTCGGGCAGGCGCTGGACGGCACGGTGCGCCCGCTGGCCTACGGCATGGCCTTCTGGGCGGTGCTGACCTGCGCCGCGGCGTGGACCCTGGTGCCGCGGGCGCAGCGCCTGGCCGCCGGTGCGGTGGCGGGCCCGGCATGAGTGCCGCCCTGACCCCGGCGCTGCGGGCCCTGTGCCTGGCCGGCCCCACCGCGGCGGGCAAGACGGCCGTGGCGCTGGCCTTCGCGCGCACGATGGAAGCCACGCGGCCGGTGGAGATCGTCAGCGTCGACTCGGCCCTGGTCTACCGGGGCATGGACATCGGCACGGCCAAGCCCAACGCCGCGGAACGCGCCGCGGTGCCGCACCACCTGATCGACATCCTCGAGCCCACCGAGGCCTACTCGGCCGCACGCTTCGTGGCCGATGCGCGACGGCTCATCGCCGACATCCAGGCGCGCGGCCGGCTGCCGCTGCTGGTGGGCGGCACCATGCTGTACTTCAAGGCGCTGCGCGAGGGACTGGACGCGCTGCCCGCGGCCGACGCCGAGGTGCGCGCCGCCATCGACGCGCGTGCCGCCGCGCTGGGCTGGCCGGCGCTGCATGCCGAGCTGGCCGCCGTCGATCCCGTGACCGCCGCACGCCTGGCCCCGGCCGACGCGCAGCGCATCCAGCGCGCGCTGGAGGTCTGGCAGCTCAGCGGCCGGGCGCTGTCCGACTGGCACCAGGGCGCCGGCCGCGCGCTGCCGGCCCAGGTGCTGCCGCTGGTGGCGCTGGAGCCCGACTCGCGCGGCTGGCTGCACGCGCGCATCGCCGAGCGCTTCGACGCGATGCTGGCGGCCGGGCTCGTCGACGAGGTGCGCGGGCTGCGCGCACGCGGTGATCTGCACGATGAGCTGCCGGCCATGCGCTGCGTGGGCTACCGCCAGACCTGGTCCGCACTGGACGCCGGCGACCTGGCGCCACTGCGCAATGCCGGCATCGCCGCCACCCGCCAGCTGGCCAAGCGCCAGCTCACCTGGCTGCGCGGCATGCAGCGCACGGCGGTGGCCTGCGACGCGCCCGACGCCCTGCCGCGCGCCCTGGCCGCGTTGCGCGACGCGGCGAAGGACGTCTGACCATGCTGACGCTGGAACACCTGGGCAAGTCCTTCGGCGACACGCCGGTCTTCAACGACGTGTCGCTGACGCTGGCGCGCGGCGAGTTCGTCGCGCTGATCGGCGAGTCGGGGGTCGGCAAGTCGACGCTGCTGAACTGCATCGCCGGACTGGACCAGCCCGACCGCGGCCGCGTCGTCGTCGGTGGCCAGGCGCTCGACACCCTGGACGAAGACGCACGGGCACGCCTGCGCCGCGCCCACCTGGGCTTCGTCTTCCAGGCCTTCCACGTGCTGCCGCACCTGAGCGTGGCCGAGAACGTGGCGCTGCCCCTGCTGCTGCTGGGCCGGCCCGACGCCGCGCGCGTCGACGCCGTGCTGGCGGCCGTGGGCCTGCAGGCGCTGGCGCAGCGGCTGCCCGCGCAGCTGTCGGGGGGACAGCTGCAGCGCGTGGCGATCGCGCGCGCCGTGGTGCACGCGCCGGGGCTGATCCTGGCCGACGAGCCCACGGGCAACCTCGACCCGAAGACCGCCGACCTCGTGCTGGGCGTGCTGGCCACCCAGGTGCGGCAGGCCGGCGCCGCGTGCCTGCTGGTGACGCACTCGCTGGCGGCGGCGCGCCTGGCCGATCGGGTGCTGCGGCTCACCGCGAACGGCGTCGAGCCTTTCGACGCCGGGTGAACGCGGGGGAGTCGCCGCGATCGCGTGAAGGTGTCAGGCCGGCGAAGACCGCAGGCCGTAGGCCTGGCCGCTGATCCAGACGTACTCGCCGCGCAGGATGGCGTCGCCCTTCTCGCCGGCGAAGGTGAAGCCAAGCACGGCCACGCTGTCGCCGACCTTGATCTCGGGCGCCTTCCAGGCCTGCATGCGCGTCAGCGGCGCCAGCTCGACCTGCCAGCGGCGGTCCTTGCGGTTGGGCAGCTGCGCCGACTTGAGCAACGCCGCACCGTCGACGGCCGCCGACTGCGGCGGCACCGAACGCTGTGCCAGGTCGGCCGGCAGCTTGAGTTCGGCGGGCAGCTCGATCGTCATCTCGACATGCGGGTTGCGCCAGGCCACCTGCGTGGCCCGCCCTTCGAGGTAGACCGGCCGGGCCTGGTCGAAGCTGCTCCAGCCGTGGTGGGCCGCAGCGCTGCCCAGCCACAGGCCCAGCGGTGCGCCCAGGATCAGCTGGCGACGGCGCAAGCCGCGGTCCGTGGACAGGGCGGGAAAGGTCGAACGGTGGTTCATAGAGGCCTCACGCATAGGCAATCCAGCGACCGCAGATGATGATCCCCAGCCAAAGCCCCAGCGACACGAGGGTCTGCGCCCGCGCCCAGCCGTCCAGCTGCTGCAGGCCGCCACGGGCGTGGAAGATCGCCGCGTTGGTGCCGACCACCATCAGCAGGCCCATCTTGACCAGGAACCAGCGGTTGGCCAGCAGCTCCAGGGGCTGGCTGCCGAACATCAGCAGGCCGGCCAGCGCGGCCAGCACGAAGCCACCGACCGACAGCGTCAGCGACAGCCGTGCCAGGGCCGGCACCGGCAACTCGGGTGCGGCGCCCCACACGCGCAGCTCCAGCAGCACCAGGCTGCCCAGCAGCAGCGCGATGCCCACGATGTGCACCACCTCCAGCGCCGGGTAGGCCCAGGGGTGCGAGGCCAGGCCGGCCAGGGGGCTGCGGAAGGCGGTGTCGACCATGCGGCGACGATAGCGCGGCGGCACCGGCCGGCAAGGTCGTCGAGCGTCGCGCGCCCGAAGGACAGGGCCGCACCGCACAATGGCCGTGCCCGTGTCCACGCTGCTCCGACTCCTTCCCCTGACCCTGCGCGAATGGCGCCACCACCCCTGGCGCCACGGCGTGGCCGGGCTGGCGGTGGCGCTGGGCGTGGCGCTGGCCTTTTCGGTGCACCTCATCAACAGTTCGGCACTGGCCGAGTTCTCGTCGGCGGTGCGATCGGCCAACGGCGAACCCGACCTGGTGCTGCGCGGCCAGCGCGAAGGCTTCGACGAGCGCGTGCTCGACCGCGCCGCCGCCGACCCCGCGGTGGCGCTGGCCAGCCCGGTGATCGAGGTCGACACCTACGCCCGCGCGCCCGACGGGGCTCGGCTGGCGATGCGCGTGATCGGCGTCGACGCGCTGGCGGTGGCACCGCTGGCGCCCGACCTGCTGCCACGCCCCGGCCCTGGCGCCGAGCGGCTGGCCTTCCTCGACCCGGGCGCGGCCTTCCTCAACGGCGCGGCACGCAGCAGGCTGGGGCTGGCCGACGGCGCGCGCATCGAACTGCAATCGGGCCTGGCCTGGCAGGCGCTGACCGTGTCCGGCGCCGTCCCGGTGGGGGGCGCTCCGCTGCTGGTGATGGACATCGCTGGCGCGCAGTCGAACTTCGGCCTGCTGGGCCGGCTGACGCGCATCGACCTGCGCCTGCAGCCCGGCGCCGACCGCGACGCCCTGATCGCCCGCCTGGCCCTGCCCGCCGGCGTGGTGGCCGCACGCGCCGACGACGCCGAGCAGCGGGTGTCCAACCTGTCGCGCGCCTACCGCGTGAACCTCACCGTGCTGGCGCTGGTGGCCTTGTTCGTGGGCGCCTTCCTGGTGTTCTCGGTGGTCTCGCTGTCGGTGGCGCAGCGCACGCCGGCCTTCGCCCTGCTGGGCGTGCTGGGGCTGACGGCCGGTGAACGCCGCAGCATGGTGCTGACCGAATGTGCGCTGCTGGGCGCCGTGGGCAGCGCGCTGGGCCTGGCGATGGGCACCGGCCTGGCGGTGGCGGCACTGCGCTGGCTGGCCGGCGACCTGGGCGGCGGCTACTTCCCCGGCATCACGCCGCAGGTGCAGTTCAGCCCGCTGGCGGCCGTCGTGTTCGGCGCGCTGGGCACGGCCTCGGCCGTCATCGGCGGCTGGGTACCGGCCCGGCAGGCCGAGCAGATGGTGCCGGCCCTGGCACTGAAGGGCCTGGGCACGCCGGGCGGCAGTTCGCCGCCGGCCTGGCCCGGGCTGGCCCTGTTGGGGGCCGGCGTGGCCCTGGCCTTCGCGCCCACGGTGGCCGGGCTGCCGCTGGCGGCCTACGGGTCGGTGGCGGCGCTGCTGTTCGGCGGCGTGGCCCTGGTGCCGGCCGTCGTGCACGCGCTGCTGGCTGCGCTGCCGGTGCCGCGCGGCGCGCTGGCGCTGCTGGCCTGGCGGCGCGCCGGTTTCCAGCGGCGCACGGCGACGGCGGCGGTGGCCGGCGTGGTGGCCAGCCTGGCGCTGTCGGTGGCGCTCACCGTGATGGTGGCCAGCTTCCGCACCGGCGTGGCAGCCTGGCTGGACAGCGTGCTGCCGGCCGACATCTACGCGCGCAGCGCCAACAGCTCGGGCGCCGGCGAGCAGGCCTGGCTCGACGCCAGGCTGGTGCAGGCGGTGGCCGCGCTGCCGGGCGTCGAGCGCGTGCAGGCCTCGCGCGTGCGCTCGCTGCAGCTGGCCGCCGACCAGCCTGCCGTGGCCCTGGTGGCACGCCCGCTGGACGACCCCGCGCAGGCCCTGCCGCTGGTGGCGCCGCCGCTGCCGCTGGCTGCCGGCGAGATCGGCGTCTACGTCAGCGAGGCCGTGGTCGCGCTGTACGGCGTACAGGCGGGACAGACGATGACGCTGCCGCTGGGCAGCGCCGCCGGCAGCGTGCCCGTGACGGTCCGCGTGCTGGGCGTGTGGCGGGACTTCGCCCGGCAGTTCGGCGCCATCGCCATCGACCAACCGGTCTACCAGCGCCTCACCGGCGACGAGCGCCTGAACGACCTGGCCCTGTGGCTGCGGCCCGGCGCCGACCGCGCGGCAGTGCAGACCGGCCTGCGCGGCCTGGTGCCCGATCCCTCGATGATCGAGTTCGCCGACAGCGCCGAGCTGCGCAAGCTGTCGCTGCGCATCTTCGACCGCAGTTTCGCCGTCACCTACTACCTGCAGGCGGTGGCGGTGGCCATCGGTCTGATCGGCATCGCCGCCAGCCTGTCGGCCCAGGTGCTGGCGCGGCGCAAGGAGTTCGGCCTGCTGTCGCACCTGGGCCTCACGCGCGGCCAGGTGCTGGCCATCGTGGCCGGCGAGGGCGCCGCGTGGATGGCCGCGGGCACGCTGATCGGCCTGCTGCTGGGGGTGGCCGTGAGCATGGTGCTGGTGTTCGTCGTCAACCCGCAGAGCTTCCACTGGACGATGGACCTGGTGCTGCCCTGGGCGCGCCTGGCACTGCTGGGCGGCGCGGTGCTGGCCGCCGGCGTGGCCACGGCGGCCCTCAGCGCGCGCGGGGCGACGGCGCGCGCCGCCGTGCTGTCGGTGAAGGAGGACTGGTGAACCCGCGGCGCCGTGCCCTGCTGCTCGCGGGCCTGGTGTCGGCCGGCGGCGCCAACGCTGCCGTACCCGGCGACGACCCCGTGCGCCGCGGCCGCGCCCTGGTGTTCCCGCGCGACCACGGCGCGCACCTGGGTGCGTCCATCGAGTGGTGGTACGCCACGGGCTGGCTGGGCACCGAGACCGATCCGCGCTGGGGCTTCCAGGTCACCTTCTTCCGCAGCCGCACGGGCCTGGCGGCCGGCCACCCCAGCCGCTTCGCCGCGCAGCACCTGCTCTTCGCGCACGCCGCCGTCACCGACCTGCGCACGAAGACGCACCGCCACCTGCAGCGCATCGCGCGCTGGTCGGGGCGCGACGACGCCGCGGGCGGGCGCGCCTCCACGGCGCAGTCCGACGTGCACCTGGGCCCCTGGCGGCTGTGGCGCGAGGACGGCGCGGCGGGATCGGCTTCGGCCGACGGGTCCACCGTGCGCGCCGTCATCACCACGCCGGGCACCGCCGGCGAGTTCGAGCTCGACCTGCACCTGCAGCGCACGCAGCCCGTGCTGCTGCAGGGCGACGCCGGCTTCTCGCGCAAGGGGCCGCAGGAGGCGCAGGCCAGCCACTACTACAGCGAGCCGCAGATGGCGGCACGCGCGCGGGTGGTGGCGGGCGGCGCCACGCACGAGGCCGGCGGCCGCGGCTGGCTGGACCACGAGTGGAGCGACGCGCTGATGGACCCCCAGGCGGTGGGCTGGGACTGGATCGGCATCAATCTCTTCGACGGCACCGCGCTGACCGCCTTCCAGCTGCGCCGCGCCGACGGCAGCGTGCTGTGGGCGGGCGGCAGCCAGCGCGCCGCGGGCGCCGCACCACGCGCCTTCGCTCCGGCGGAGGTGCGCTTCACCGCCCTGCGACACTGGACCAGCCCTGCCACCGGCACGCGCTTCCCCGTGGCCTGGGCGGTGGAGACCCCGCTGGGCCGCCACGAGGTGCACGCACTGCTGGACGCGCAGGAACTCGACAGCCGCGCCAGCGCCGGCACGCTGTACTGGGAAGGCCTGTCCGAGCTGCGCGACCCGCAGGGCCGGCGCGTGGGCCTGGGCTATCTCGAGCTGACCGGCTACGGCCAGAAGCTCAGGCTGAGCTGAGCCCGCGCTACAGCGGGCCGGCCGCCTGGTTGTCGCCCACCGACGGCCCCGGCGTGCGTTCGCGCACCTGGTCGATGGGGGCGGCACGCACGCAGTTGCCGCCGGCCTGGCGCGAGGCCTCCAGCGCCGCCTCGGCATCCTGCATCAGCACGGTCAGGTGCGTGTGCGCAGGGCGCAGCGTGGCCACGCCGATGCTGACGGTGGCCCGCAGCAGGTAGTCCTGCCAGGTGACTTCGAGCTGTTCGACGCGTTCACGGATGCGCTCGGCGGCGTCCAGCGCACCGGTGGCATCGGCGTGGGCGAGGAACACCACCAGCTGCGAATGCCCGTAGCGTGCCAGCGCATCGGCGCCGCGCAGCGTCTTGCCGACCAGTTCGGCCAGTTCGCGCACCAGGGCGTCGCCGGCACCGTTGCCGCGCACTTCCACGAGGCGGCGGAAGCGGTCGATGTCGATGATGAGGATGCCCGCGCCGTTGCCGTAGCGGCGGGCGCGTGCCCATTCCCGATCGGCCAGGGCCATGAAGTGGGCGCGGTTGGCCACGCCGGTCAGCGTGTCCAGCGTGTCCAGGCGGGCCAGCAGGTCCTGCGCCCTTTCCAGCTGGCGCGCCATCTTCAGCAGCAGCGCGGCCAGCGGCAACACCATCACCAGCATGCCCAGCGCCGCGGCCAGCGGCAGCGCGACGCGCCCCAGCGGGGCAAAGAGCTCGGCCAGGGCCAGCGCCATGACGGCCGACGCCCCGGCCGCCAGGATGGCCAGCAGCGTGCCGCCCGACCAGGGCCCCAGGCGGGTGAACCACGAGACGGCCCGCGGCGACCGCGAGGCCGCCACACCCTCGGGTGCAGGGGATTGCGAAGGCTTGTCGATGAACATCGGACGACATTCGACCACATCCCCGGCACCGCTGCTCACCCCCTGAATGCGCGGACCGTGAAGCACGGCCCATCTCAGGGCACTGGAAAACCCCGAGGCAGCACGGGACACGCAGCTTCGGCCGCCTTGCGCGACATCAAGACCCGGCCGCCCGGGTGGGCCGATGCTTGCCGCATGAACGCTCCCCACACCGACCCCACCCTCGCCCCGCACACCGCCAGGAGGCTGCTCGACACCATCGACGGCGCCGTCGACCAGGTGCTCGACACGGTCACCGGCGACATCGTCCTGGGCATCCCGCTCGGCGTGGGCAAGCCCAACCCCTTCGTCAACGCGCTCTACCGGCGCATCAAGGCCAATCCGGCCCGGCGCCTGCGCATCGTCACCGCGCTGTCGCTCGAGAAGCCGGTCGGCCACAGCGACCTGGAACGCCACTTCCTGGAGCCGCTGGTCGAGCGCGTGTTCCAGGACTACCCCGATCTCGACTACGTGAAGGACGTGCGGGCCGGGCGGCTGCCGCCGAACATCGAGGTGCGCGAGTTCTTCATGAAGACCGGCGACTACCTGGGCAATGCCGAGGCACAGCGCGCGTACATCAGCACCAACTACACCTTCGTCGCGCGCGACATGGCGCTGCAGGGCATGAACGTCATCGCTCAGGCGGTGGCGGCCCGGGGCGAGGGCGACGCGCTGCGGCTCTCGTTGTCCAGCAACCCCGACGTGACCTACGAGGTGGTGGAGGCGCTGCGCTCGGCGGGCCGACCGGTGCTGGCCATCGCGGTGGTCAACCGCAAGATGCCCTTCATGCCCAACACTGCCGAGGTCTCGCCCGACTTCTTCGATCTGGTGGTGACCGACCCGGCCGGCACGCACACCGTCTTCGCCCCGCCGAACGCCAAGGTGACGCTGGCCGACTACGCCATCGGCCTGCACGCGGCCAGCCTGGTGGCCGACGGCGGCACGCTGCAGATCGGCATCGGGTCGCTGGGCGACGCCATCGCGCAGGCGCTGATCGTGCGCGATCGCCACGGCACCGAGTACCGCCGCATGCTGGAGACACTGGCGCACGGCGACCTGCAGGGACGCGATCTCGGCCGGTTCGACCAGGGCCTGTACGGCTGCTCCGAGATGTTCGTCAACGGCTTCCTGAAGCTCATCGAGGCCGGCATCGTGCGGCGCGAGGTGTTCGGCGACACGGTGCTGCAGCAGCTCATCAACGACGGCCGCATCCCCGACGAGACGGTCACGCCGGCCATGCTGCAGACGCTGCTCGACGCCGGCCGCATCCACAGCCCGCTGCGCAGCGACGATGTCGACTTCCTGCGCCGCTTCGGCATCCTGCGCAGCGACGTGGGCTGGCGCGACGGCCGGCTCGTGCGCGGCGACGAGGCCTGCGGCGCGGACCTGCACGACGCCGCGGCGCAGGACTGCATCGCCGCCAGCATGCTGGGCACCCGCCTGGCCGGCGGCATCTTCATGACCGGGGGCTTCTTCCTGGGGCCCGGTGACTTCTACGAACGCCTGCGCAGCATGCCGCCACAGGATCTGGCGAAGATCGACATGACGCGCATCGACTTCATCAACCAGCTCTACGGCCGGCTGCCGGGCGAGATGGAGCTCAAGCGGGCCCAGCGCCGCCGGGCTCGCTTCATGAACACGACGATGGTCGTCACACTGCTCGGCGCCGCCGCCAGCGACGCCCTGGAGTCGGGCCAGGTGGTCAGCGGCGTGGGCGGCCAGTACAACTTCGTGGCCATGGCCCACGCGCTGCCCGACGCCCGCCTGGTGATGATGCTGCGCGCCACGCACGACAACCGCGACGGCCTGAAGAGCAGCATCGTCTGGAGCTACGGCCACGTGACCATCCCGAGGCACCTGCGCGACATCGTCGTCACCGAGTACGGCGTGGCCGACCTGCGCGGGCAAAGCGACGGCGAGTGCGTGCAGCGGCTGATCGCCATCGCCGACTCGCGCTTCCAGGACGAACTGGTGCGCGAAGCCCGGGCCCACGGCAAGCTCGACCCGCGCTGGGAGCTGCCCGAGGCCTTCCGCCACAACCTGCCGCAGACGCTGGAAGCCACGCTGCAGCCCTGGAGCGACGCCGGGCTGCTGCCCGACTTCCCCTTCGGCACCGACCTGACCGACGACGAACTGCACATCGTCCGCGCGCTGAAGAAGCTCAAGCACGCCACCCAGCACCCCGCCGAGCTGGTCAGCCTGGCCGTGCACGCGCTGCTGGCAGGCAAGGAGGCGCCGCGCGCCTACCTCGAGCGGCTGGGCCTGGCCGATGCGCACGGCTTCAAGGACCTCTTCGTGCGGCGGCTGTTCGCGGGCAACCTGTAGTTGCGCTGACGCGCATCGGGCGGGCCATCGGGCGCACCGGGGCCGGGCCGGGCGGCCCGCCTCCTACACTCCGGGCATGTCCGTGTCCGTACCGTCGTCCGCCGTCCCTGCCCGCCCGCAGACCCCCGAAGCCGAACCGGCGAAGAACGTCCGTTCGCTCAGCGGTCTGCTGCCCTTCATCCGGCCCTACCGGACGCGCGTGGCGCTGGCGGTGTTCTTCCTGGTGATGGCCGCCGTCAGCACGCTGCTGTTCCCCGTGGCGCTGAAGGTGCTGATCGACCAGGGGCTGGTGGCTACCGACCCCGGCGAGCGCGTGATGGCGCTGCGCGAGCACTTCCTGGCGCTCTTCGGCGTCGGCGCGGCGCTCGGCGTGTTCTCGGCGGCACGCTTCTACATGGTCAGCTGGCTGGGCGAGCGCATCACGGCCGACCTGCGCAACGCCGTCTACGCCCACGTCGTCCGGCAGAGCCCGGAGTTCTTCGAGACCACGCAGACCGGCGAGGTGCTGAGCCGCCTGACCACCGACACCACGCTGGTGCAGACCGTCGTCGGCTCGTCGCTGAGCATGGGCCTGCGCAACACCGTGATGGGCATCGGCGCCCTGGGCATGCTGGTGGTCACCAACCCCTGGGTGATGACGCAGGTGCTGGGCATCCTGGTGCTGGTGGTGCTGCCGAGCCTCTATTTCGGCCGCCGCGTGCGCAAGCTCAGCC
>LNFM01006281.1_pt1 | contig 20991 bp, 19 predicted proteins | sample 596031 | NCBI WGS metagenome assembly LNFM01 (sample SAMN04254537, study PRJNA301005) | activated carbon metagenome | isolation source: dual media filters at the Ann Arbor, Michigan drinking water treatment plant | place: USA: Ann Arbor
GGGGCGGGCGTTTCGCCGCTGGGCCGGATGCCATCATGCAGGCGATCAACGCCTCCATCGGCTTCGACCAGCGGCTCTACGCGCAGGATATCGCAGGCAGCCGTGCCCATGCGGCGATGCTGGCCGCCACGGGTATCCTGACCAATAAGGACGCCGAAGCGATCGGGAAAGGCCTTCTCACGGTCTTGTCAGAGATCGAGGCCGGAAACTTCCCGTTCCGGGTGGAATTGGAAGACATCCACATGAACGTGGAGGCCCGGCTGAAGGAGATCATCGGCGAACCCGCGGGCCGCCTGCACACCGCCCGCAGCCGAAATGATCAGGTCGCCGTCGATTTCCGGCTTTGGGTGCGCGACCAGTGCGACGCCGCGATCACCGGGCTTGATGCTCTGATGCGCGCGTTTCTTGCGCAGGCCGAGGCGGGAGCCGATTGGGTGATGCCCGGCTTCACCCACCTGCAAACCGCGCAACCGGTGACTTGGGGCCACCACATGCTGGCCTATGTCGAGATGTTCGCCCGCGACCGCTCGCGTTTTGTCGATGCCCGTCGCCGCATGAACGAATGCCCGCTTGGTGCCGCCGCCCTTGCCGGCACCTCTTTCCCGATCGACCGGCAGATGACCGCCGCGGCGCTTGGCTTTGACCGGCCCACCGCGAACAGCCTCGATTCAGTTTCCGACCGCGATTTCGCGCTGGAATTCCTCGCCGCCTCCAGCATCACGGCGATGCACCTGTCCCGCTTTGCCGAGGAACTGGTGATCTGGTCCTCGGCCCAGTTCCGCTTCGTGCGCCTGTCGGACCGCTGGACCACCGGATCCAGCATCATGCCGCAGAAAAAGAACCCCGACGCGGCCGAACTTCTGCGCGCCAAGCTGGGCCGCATCCTTGGTGCGACCGTGGCGCTTTTCACCATCATGAAGGGCCTTGCGCTGACCTATTCCAAGGACATGCAAGAGGACAAGGAACAGGTCTTCGACGCCGCCGACACGCTGATGCTTGGCCTTGCCGCGATGACCGGAATGGTCGCTGACATGACGGCGAACCGCGACACCCTGAAGACCGCCGCCGCCTCGGGCTTTTCCACCGCGACCGACCTTGCCGATTGGCTGGTGCGCGAACTTGGCCTGCCGTTCCGCGAGGCGCACCATGTCACCGGCACGCTGGTGGCGATGGCCGAAAAGGCCGGCGTCGATCTGCCCGACCTGACGCTGGCCCAGATGCAGACCGTCCATCCCGGCATCCGCGCCGACGTGTTCGATGTGCTGGGCGTTGAAAACTCCGTCCGCAGCCGCACATCCTTTGGCGGCACCGCCCCTGATCAAGTCCGCGCGCAGATTGCCCGCTGGCGTGACGTCCTCGCCTGACACTGCCCCGTTCCCTTTCGGAGCCTCGATGATGAAACCCGCAGCCCTTCTCGCCCTCGCACTCCTTGCCGCCTGCACCGACCCGCGCCTCAAAGCCGGGATTTCCATCGGTGCCAATGGCGCCACCATCTCGCCGTCGCTGTCGGGCGGCCTTGGTGGCGGCCGCATCAGCTATTCGCCATGAGGGCCAGCCCGATGAAACATATGCTTGCCGCAGCCCTTCTTGCCCTCGCCGCCTGCGGTGCCGACGGCGCGCCGGAACCGCCCGCGAAATCGGGCGTGGCAATCACCGGTGAGACGCAGGCCGGCGTGGTGATCGAATGACGCCGCTACGCATGGTCTACCTCGCGCTCGCGGTCTGGGGCGCGGTGCATCCGATGTACTGGTTCGTCACCTATATGAACGAGACCGGCACCGGCCTTTCCGGCCTGATCGACGCCTGGTATGTCAACGCCTCGACCACCGGCCTCACCTGGGATCTGACCATCGCGGCCATCACGCTGACCGTCTGGATTATCGCCGAGACCACCGCCCGCAAGGCATGGGCGAACCTGATAGCCATCCCCGCCACCTTCTGCATCGGCGTCAGTTGCGGTCTGCCGCTCTACCTCTTCCTGCGGTCGCGCCCAAAGGGGTGAATTGCGCGGCGCGTTTCGTCTGTTATACGCGCCGGGGGTTTAACCGAAGGATCGGGGCCATGGACCACTTCCTCTACCGCAACGGCATCCTCCACGCCGAGGACGTGGCGATCCCCGATATCGCCGCCACTGTCGGCACGCCCTTCTACGTCTATTCCACCGCCACCCTGACCCGGCACTACAACCTCTTTACCGAGGCGCTCAGCCCGCTGCCGCACATGGTGTGCTTTGCCATCAAGTCGCTGTCGAACATTGCCGTCCTCAAGACGCTCGGCAATCTCGGCGCGGGGATGGATGTCGTTTCGGGCGGCGAATACCGCAGGGCCAAGGCTGCCGGCGTTCCCGGCGACCGCATCGTGTTTTCCGGCGTCGGCAAGACGCGCGAGGAGATGCGCCTGGCCCTGACCGGCGGCATCCGCCAGTTCAACGTCGAAAGCGAGCCGGAGCTTCGCGCCCTGTCCGAGGTTGCCACCAGCCTCGGCCTGACCGCGCCGATCACCATCCGCGTCAACCCCGACGTCGACGCCAAGACCCACGAGAAGATCGCGACCGGCAAGAAGGAAAACAAGTTCGGCATCCCGATTGCCCGCGCCTCGGAAGTCTACGCCGAAGCCGCGCGTCTACCCGGCCTGCAGATCATCGGCATCGACGTTCACATCGGCAGCCAGCTGACCGATCTGGAGCCGTTCGAACAGGCTTATCTCAAGGTCGCCGACCTCACCCGCCAGCTTCGTGCCGAAGGTCACACCATCAGCCGCCTCGATCTGGGCGGCGGCCTCGGCATCCCCTACGAACGCTCGAACTCTGCCCCGCCCCTGCCCACCGACTACGGCGCCCTGATCAAGCGCACCGTCGGTGACCTTGGCTGCGAGATCGAGATCGAACCCGGCCGCCTCATTTCCGGCAACGCGGGCCTCCTCGTCGCCTCGGTGATCTACCTCAAGGAAGGCGAGGGCCGCGATTTCCTGATTCTCGACGCGGCGATGAACGATCTTGTGCGCCCGTCGATGTATGGCGCGCACCATGACATCGTACCGGTGATCGAAGCCGGCCCCGGCACCGAAGCGCAAGCCTTCGACGTGGTCGGCCCGGTCTGCGAAACCGGCGACACCTTCGCCAAGGCCCGCCCGCTTGCCCCCCTGCACGAAGGCGACCTCGTCGCGTTCCGCTCGGCAGGCGCTTACGGCGCGGTTATGGCCTCGGAATACAACACCAGGCCGCTCATTCCCGAGGTTCTGGTCCACGGGGATCACTTCGCCGTCATTCGGGCGCGTCCGACCTTTGACGAAATCCTCAACCGCGATACCATCCCAGAGTGGTTGTGACACCCCGTCACCCCCGAAGGCAGGTGTAATGGCCAGACGTGGCACCCAGGCTCCGCTGAAATCCCTCGTCTGGCCGATGCGGCTGACGCTTGTCGGGCTATGGGCGGAACGTCTGGCGCGGGCGTTCTGGCCGCTCTGGTCGCTGCTTCTGGCCACTGTCGCGGCACTGACCTTCGGCGTGCAGGACCTCGGCCCGCTTGTCTGGGTGCAGATCGCCGGTGCCGTTATCGCGCTCGCCGCCCTCGCCCTTCTTTTTCTTGGCCTCCGCCGCTTTCACCGCCCGACCGAGGTTGACGCGCTGTCGCGGCTTGATGTCACCATGCCCGGTCGCCCCATCGCGGCCCTGACTGATACGCAAGCCATCGGCACCGACGATCCCGCCTCGCTCGCTGTCTGGCAGGCCCACAAGGACCGCATGGCCAAGCGCGCCGCCGCAGCGCAGCCTGTCCGCCCCAACCTGCGCCTGTCGTCGCGCGACCCGTTCTCGCTCCGCTACGTTGCCCTGACCGCCTTTGTCATGGCCGTCCTTTTCGGCTCGTTCTGGCGCGTCACCTCGGTCGCGGGCCTTGCGCCCGGTGCCGCCGAAGCAATGCCCTCCGGCCCGACATGGGAAGGCTGGGCGCAGCCGCCCGCCTACACTGGCAAGCCGTCGCTTTACCTCAACGACATCACGGCGCCGTCGCTTGAACTGCCCACTGGCACGCGGGTGCAACTGCGCCTTTACGGTGCCGAGGGCAGCCTGACCGTCGAACAGACCATCGCCGCCGCCGCGCCGCCCCCAGCGCCTGAGACCCTCGAACCGGCCGCCGCCGTGCCGGACGGGATGCAGGGCGTCCACGACCTGACGGTCGCGCAATCCGGCCGCCTTGCCATTGAAGGCCCCTCGGGCCGCGAATGGCAGATCACCGCCCGTCCCGACCTTGGCCCGACCATCGCCGTCACCGGTGAAATGGGCCGCGAGGCGGATGGCCGCTTCAAGCAGGGCTTCACCGCCACTGACGATTATGGCGTCGTCGCCGGGCGCGTCACCATCAGCCTTGATCTTGCATCGATCGACCGCCGCCACGGCCTGACCGTCGAGCCGGAGCCGGTCGAGGCCGTCACCCTCGACCTGCCAATGCCAATGACCGGCAAGCGCGACGATATGTCGGAAACCCTGATCGACGACCTTTCGAAACACGTCTTCGCGAACCTGCCCGTCACCATGGTCTTTGCCGCCGTCGACGCCGCCGGACAGGAAGGCCAGTCCGCGCCCTACGCCGTCACCCTGCCCGGCAAGCGCTTCTTCGACCCGCTCGCCGCCGCGCTGATCGAAATGCGCCGCGACATCCTGTGGAACCGCGTCAACGCCCCCCGCGCCGCGCAGATCTTGAAGGCCGTGACCAACAAGCCCGAAGGCTTCATCCGCCACGACCGCGCCTTCCTGCGCCTGCGCGTCCTGATGCGCACTCTGGATGCCCAAAAGGCCGCCCTCACCACCGAACAGCGCGACTCCATCGCCGAAGAACTCTGGCAGATTTCCCTGATGGTAGAAGAGGGCAACCTGCACTCCGCCCTCGAACGGCTGCAACGCGCGCAGGACCGGCTGGATGAGGCGATCCGCAACGGCGCCTCGCCCGAGGAAATCGAGCAGCTCATGCGCGAAATGCAGCAGGCGCTGAACGAATACACCCGCGAACTGGCCGAAGAAGCCCAGCGCAACCCCGGCGACCAGCAGCAGCAAGGCATGATGCAGGGCCAGATGATGTCGGCCGACCAGCTGCAACAGATGATGGACGAACTTCAGCGTCTGATGGAAGAAGGCAAGACCGCCGAAGCCGCCGAACTGATGGAACAGCTGCGCCAGCTGATGGAAAACATGCAGGTGGTGCAGGGACAGGGCGGCCAAGGCCAAGGTCAGGGCGGCCCCGGCCAGCAGGCGATGCGCGATCTTGGCGACACCCTGCGCGACCAGCAGGATCTGTCTGACGACGCCTACCGCGACATGCAGGAAGGCGAAGGCGGCCAGCAGCCCGGCGAGGAACAGCAGGGCGAAAACGGCGACCAGCCGGGGCAGGACCAACCCGGTCAGGGCGAGAATGGCCAGCCCGGCGAAGGTGAAGGCCAGGCCCAGAACGAAGGCAGCCTGACCGACCGCCAGCGCGAACTGCGCCAGCGCCTGAACCAGTTGCAGAACGGCCAGCTTCCCGGCGACGGCACCGAACAAGGCGAAGCCGGTCGCCAAAATCTCGATGACGCCGCCCGCGCGATGGAAGAGGCCGAGGATGCGTTGCGCGAAGGCGATCTTGACGGCGCGCTCGACCGTCAGGCCGACGCCCTGCAATCACTGCGCGACGGCATGCGCGACTTTGGCGAGGCACTGGCCGAAGAACAGCGCGAAAACCGCGACGGCCAGGGTGGCGAGGAATTTGGCCGCGCCGACCCGAACGGCCGCGACCCGCTTGGCCGCGAGGCGGGTGACGATTCGGCCCGCATCGGCTCGGATCGGAACATGGTGCAGAACGACCCGAACCAACGCGCGCAGGAACTGCTGGACGAGATCCGCCGCCGCTCGGGCGAACTGACGCGACCGGGTGAAGAGCTTGATTACCTCAAGCGCCTGCTCGAGATGTTCTGACCGAACCGGGCCATTTACCGCGCCACCGCCGCAGCACCGCTGGCGCGCGCCCGCGTCCCGTCCTAGGCTTGTCGCACCATGACCCTGCACCCAGCGCCCCGTATCGCCGCCCTTGATCTTGCCCGCACGCTTGCCGTCATCGGCATGGTGATCTTCCATTTCGTCTTTGACTTGCAGATGTTTGGCCACATCGCGCCCGGCACCACGCAGGAACCGTTCTGGTATTACTTCGCCCGCCTTGTCGCCGGCAGTTTCCTGTTCCTCGCCGGTGTCAGCCTCTGGCTGGCGCATGGGCAGGGGGTGCGCTGGCCCGCCTTCTGGCGGCGGTTTGCAATGGTGGCCGGTGCCGCATTGCTGGTATCCATCGCCAGCATCTGGGTCACGCCCGGCGGCTTCATCTGGTTCGGCATCCTGCACGCCATCGCCGCCAGCAGCCTGATCGGCCTCGCCTTCCTGCGCCTGCCCACACCCGTCACGCTCGCCGCCGCCGCAGTGGCCTTCGCCGCGCCATGGTTCGCCATCAGCCCCGCCTTCGACGGCCTCGGTCTGATCTGGCTTGGTCTTGCGGAAACCCGGCCCTTCATGGCCGACTATGTCCCGCTTCTGCCATGGCTTGCGCCGTTTCTGGCGGGCCTCGCGCTTGGCCGCATCGGCAGCCGGACCGGCCTCTGGCAGCGCCTGACGCAAAGCCCCAGCCCAGCCTTCCGCCGGCTGACCTTTCCCGGACGCCACAGCCTGATCATCTATCTTTTGCACCAGCCGATCCTGGTGGCCTGCTTCGCCGCCCTCGCCTGGCTGTCACGATAAAAAACGGGTCCCGCACCGAAGCACGAGACCCTTTGGCAGCTAAAATAATCTTCGGCGAAATGCCGTTCAATCGTGAGACCCCGCAACGGGGCGATTCTCTAAACGTGGTCACTCGCTACTCCTTTAGTATAGGATACTATCCCAGCGATTGGTCCCCCTCCACGTGTAGACAAGCCGTTTCCATATCGCGGCACGGTCTCAACCTGAGGCTGTATTGCGCGCCAAAGCCGCGCCCTTTCCCTTTGCCGCCCAGTGCGCTAATCCCTTTCCCGGGCTGCTTTCGGGAACCACGCAATGAAATTCACGCTTTCCTGGCTTCGGGATCATCTCGAAACCTCCGCCACCACCGACGAGATCACCGAGGCGCTGACCGACCTCGGCCTTGAAGTCGAGGGCGTCGAAGACCCGGCCCGCGTGCTTGGTGCCTTCCGCATCTGCCGCGTGATCGAAGCGGTGCAGCACCCCAATGCCGACCGGCTGCGCCTCTGCCGCGTTGAAACCTACCCCGATGGCCCCGGTGGCCGGATGGAAGAGGTGCAGGTCGTCTGCGGCGCCCCGAATGCCCGCACCGGCCTTGTCGGTGTGTTCGCCCCGGTCGGCACCCACGTTCCCGGCACCGGAGTCGACCTCAAGCCCGGCAACATTCGCGGCGTCGATTCGAACGGCATGCTCTGCTCGGAACGCGAGTTGATGCTGTCGGACAACCATGACGGCATCATCGACCTGCCCGCCACCGCCCCGCTTGGCGCCCGCTTCATCGACTGGCGCGGGCTGAATGACCCGATGGTGGAAATCAAGGTCACCCCGAACCGCCCCGACGCGCTTGGCGTGCGCGGCATCGCCCGCGACCTTGCCGCGCGCGGCGTCGGCACGCTGAAGCCGCTGGTGGTGGCACCGGTGCCGGGCCAATTCCCCTCGCCCATCGCCGTCCGCATTGATGAGGAACTCAAGGCCAAGGGCTGCCCCCATTTCGCCGGCCGCCTGATCCGCGGTGTCAGGAACGGCCCCTCGCCTGACTGGCTGGCCGCCCGCCTGAAGGCCATCGGCCTGCGCCCGATCTCGGCCTTGGTCGATATCACCAACTATTTCACCTTCGGTCTGAACCGCCCGCTGCACGTCTTTGACGCCGCCAAGGTGAAGGGCGACCTCCGCATCCATGCCGCAGCGGGTGGTGAGACCCTTCTCGCGCTTGACGGCAAGACCTACACCCTCGCGCCCGGCCAGATGGTCATTTCCGACGACCACGGCCCGGAATCGCTTGCCGGCATCATGGGCGGCGAAGCGTCCGGCTGCACGCCCGAGACGACGGATGTTTTCCTCGAAAGTGCCTGGTGGGACCCGATCACCATCGCCGCCACCGGCCGCGCGCTGAAAATCAACTCCGACGCCCGCTACCGTTTCGAACGCGGCGTCGACCCCGCCTTCACCCTGCCGGGACTGGAGGCTGCGACCCGCATGATCCTTGATCTCTGCGGCGGCGAGGCTTCGGAAATCGTGCAGGACGGCGCGCCAATCAGCACCACCCGTGCCTACCGCCTGAACCCCGCCCGCCTGATCAGCCTCGTCGGGATGGACATCCCCGAACAGACCCAGCGCGCTACGCTGGAGGCGCTCGGCTTCACTCTTGACGGCAACATGGCGGCGCCGCCCACCTGGCGCCCCGACATTCTGGGCGAGGCTGATCTGGTGGAAGAGGTTGCCCGCATCGCCTCGCTCACCAAACTCAAAGGCGCGCCCCTCGCTCGTAGCTTGCCCGGCGTGCCAAAGCCGATCCTGACGCCGCTGCAGGTGCGCGAACGCACGACCCGCCGCACGCTGGCGGCCCTTGGCTACAACGAATGCGTCACCTACAGCTTCATCGACGAAAGCTCCGCCCGGCTGTTTGGTGGCGGCGCCGATGCGGTGCGCATCGACAACCCGATCTCGTCGGAAATGTCGCATCTGCGGCCCGACCTGCTGCCCGGCCTTCTGCAAGCCGCCGCCCGCAATCAGGCGCGCGGCTTCATGGATCTTGGCCTCTTTGAAATCGGCCCTGCCTTCCACGGCGGCGAACCGGGCGACCAGCACCTGCAAGCCGCTGGCCTTCTCATCGGGCAGGCCGCCCGCCGCGATCCGCACGGCTCGCGCCGCATGGCCGATGTCTATGACGCCAAGGCCGATGCCGAAGCCGTCCTTGCCGCCTTGGGCGCGCCCGCCCGCAGCCAGATCACCCGGTCGGCGGCCGCATGGTTCCATCCCGGCCGGTCCGGCGTGATCGGGCTTGGCCCGAACGTCATGGCGACCTTCGGCGAGGTGCATCCGCGCATCCTACAACAGATGGATGTCAAAGGCCCCGCCGTCGCCTTCACCATCCTCATCGCCAACGTGCCTTACCCCAAGGTGAAAACCCCGACCCGCCCGGCCCTGACCATCTCGGACCTTCAGGCCGTGGACCGCGACTTCGCCTTTACCGTCGACGCAAAGGTCGAGGCGCTGACCGCCGTCAACGCCGCCCTTGGTGCCGACAAGGCGCTGATCGAAAGCGTCCGCGTCTTCGACCAGTTCACCGGTGAAAAAGCCGAAGCCCAGATGGGCGCGGGCAAGAAATCCATCGCGCTGACTGTCCGCCTGCAACCAAGGGACAAGACCCTGACCGAAGCCGAAATCGAGGCGGTCTCCGCCAAAATCGTGGAAAAGGTCACCAAGGCCACCGGCGGCACCCTGCGCGGCTGACATGAAAAGGGGGGCAGGTTGTGCCTGCCCCCAACATCATGAAATCAACTGTGGAAAACCTCAGAAGCCGTAGACGAGAGCCACACCAAGCTTGTTGTCGGTCTCGATCGGACGGCTGTCATTGTATTCGGTCAGATAGCTGACCCGGGTCGAAAACGCGTCCGTCATCTTGAAATTCACGCCAAGGTCGTTGTTCACCCGCAGCGCGGTGTCCGACTTGAGAACGTCGGTATCGTTGGTCATGAAGATGTTTTCGTTGAACGCATAGTAGAACCGCGACGAGGCGATATAGCCCGTCTCGGTCGTGCTCGAAAGGTCGCCGTACTCCAGATAGCTGACCCCGATGCCGGCCTGCACGCGCCATGTCATCTGGTCGTTGTTGATGATCCGGTAGCCCGGACCGACACCCAGGAAGGCATCGCGGCGCACCGCATCGCCCGGAATGGCGGCCTCTTCAGCCAGCCCGTCCTTTTCAATCCGCCCGAGGACGAACCCATAAAGGCTGTCGTTGAAGTAAAGGTTCGCGTCATAGACCGCGAACACGTCTTCGGTGGTCGAGGTGCCGTCGTCGTCCGTGAATTCGATCGCCGTGCCGATGGTCTGCACGAAGTTGCCTTGGGCATAGCGCAGCCGCGCACCCAGCGTGAATTCCTGGCTTTCGTTGTTGCCGGTCTGGCCCGAGTAGGCCAGCGAGGCCGACCCCGACAGGCCCGGCTGGAACTCCGGGTTGCCAAAGCGGCTTTCGTCCTCTGACCGCTCGAAATCGTCCTGGACGCGCTCTTCGATATCGTCCAGCCGGTCATCCAGCGTGTTGATCCCGGTCAGTTCCGTCTGCGCCGAGGCAGCCCCGGCCAGCAGCAGACCAAAGGCCGACGCGGTCGCGAGCAGGGTAGCTTTTTGCATGACTCTTCCTTTCACCAATGACGGCGCAACCCATGGTCGCTGCGCCAATTCCTTGGTCCCGATCTATTGCGGGCGGCGGTCAAACTGAAATTCGGAATACTTGAGGCTGTGGCAAGCATTACTCATGGAACTTTTTGCCGGTTACCGAAATGAGACTAAACTATTGATAACGCTCAATAGAGTGTCGCTCTCCTTGAACTGTGGCCATGCCGGTGCGGCTTGAAGCGCGCAATCCCGCAGGCCATTCGCCTGATTCCGGCTCGCGCGAACTGGCAAGCAGTGTTTTTCGCGCAACGGTCCAAAGTCCCTGATCCAGACTCGTGCGCCAGATCGCCCAGACACCTTGCGCAACCCGTGGCGCGTCCGGCACCACCGACAATTTGCCCGCCGCCACCGAAGCCCTGCACAGCGCCAGCGGCAGATAGGCGGCCAACCCCCGCGCCCGCAGGAACGGCACTGCCGGGCAGGCGCTGTCCAGCGTAAGGACCGGTGCAGCCAGTTCGCCCACCTCGACGTGTCGGGCCATGAAGTCAGGCCCCCAGTCGATCAGCGCATAGCGCCCCGGCATGTCGTCAAGGCACGGCTCCGCCCAGGGCGCCACCAGCACCAGCTCGTCGTCGGTGATCTTTTCGGCGTCCAGACCCGCACCCGCAACCGGCCCATGCGTCAGGCAGACCTGCATGTCCCCCTCCGAGATCGACCGCGCCAGCACCTCCACCGTCGCCGTCTCACAGCGCAGCGACAGGTCAGTGCGTGCATCCAGAAGGCGGGCCAGCCAGCGAAAGCCGATGCGCGGCCACAGCGCCGCCTCAGCCCCGACGACAAGCGTCCGCCCGCTGTCTTCGGCCCGCGCGATATCCTGCCGCGCCCGCTCCCACGTCTGCAGCAGGGCCAGCGCATGCGACTGGAACGCCCGCCCGCCCGGCGTCAGTTCAGTGCCGGTCTTGGCGCGCACGAACAGGGGCTGGCCCAGCATGTCCTCCAACCGCTGCACCCGCAGGCTGACAGCCGATTGCGTGACATGTAGCCGCTCCGACGCCGCAATGAACGACCCGGTTTCGCTGACCGCCAGAAAGGTTTTCAGAAGGGCAATGTCCAAGCCTGCCTCCGGTTCGGCCAGCGACCCCCGGCTTGCCGTAAGCAGTCAACGCGCGCTTGGCAGGCGGGGTTCCGCAATCCGGTCCGGCCGCACGCCTTACTTCCGGGGCGGCGTCCGCCAGGTCCGGAACCACGCCCCGACCCTGCCAAAGAAGCCCCGCGCCTGCTTGCGCGCCTCATCCGCCCGGTGTTCTGCCGAATCCCAGACCGCTCCCGCATCGGTCAGCACCGGATCGACCATCCGCTCACGGAATTGCAGCCACATCCTGCGCAGCATGATCAGGATAAAGGCAAGAAACGCCAGAATGACGATGTTGACCCACGGGATCAGCGTCACATCCGGCCCTGCAACAGGTGTGATCCTGACCGCATTCGGAAACGCCGAAAAAAGCGGGATGCGCCAGCCGTAATGCGTAATCGCCACCCATTGCGGACTGGCCGAGGTCGACCGCAGGTTGGCCGCTTCGGCTTGCAGCGTGGCGCTGTCCCACTTGAAATACGGCGGCCAGAACCAGCCGGTATCCTCGTTGCGGTAGACCATCACGTCGCCATCTTCGTACGCCGCATCGATGAAGCGGATATCCCGGCTGGTGCTGGTCTCGGCCCCTGTCCCGGTGTCCTCGATCGAATAGAAGATCCAGTTGCCGCCGATCTGGGTGATCCGGTTCGAGGTGTCGCTGATCCGCACGATATCGCGCTGCGGCAGCGTGTAATGCAGGAACAACCCGACGATCAGGACCGCAAGGATTCGAAGCCCCCATTTGATCTTGGTCCACATGGTCATTCCTTTCAGTCCCAGTTCACGAAGTAGATGGTGGCGACAAAGCCGATCGTCGGTATGATATAGATAAGCCACAGAAGCCGCTTTTTCAGCCCCTTCTCGTAGTCCACCATCCCCGCCTCGATGAAGGCGCTGCGCTCAACCGCCGGCGCACCCTCGCGCGCAGGGTCGGTATCCCATTCCTTTTCCAGCTTTTCCCGCCTGACCGACCGCGAATAGATCGCCGTCAGGAAATAGGCGATGGTCAGCCCGATATAGAGAATGAACGCCAGCCGCAGCCATCCGAAGATCATCTTCGCCCCCTGTCCCGGCCCACCGCGCCCCACGGCCCCACGATATCACGCGCGGGCTTCGGCCCGGCACTCATCTGAGGCCGCTGCGCCTCGTCCATCGCAGGCTCCGGCCCAAACAGCGCCGTCCGCGCGCCTTCCCTGTCCACCTGATACTCCCGCGCCAGGAAATCAGCCACATAAGTCTTCTTGCGCTCGCTCCACTTGGCGTAGCTGGCGTAGAACAGCTCCTTGTGGACGATATACATCTGCCGCACATCCATCGGCGCCAGCTCCGCCAGAAGCATGTTGACCAGATCGCGGTCCCGCCCCGCCTTTGCCCTCAGCGTATAGAAATAGGCCGGATGCTCCGAGGTGATCTTCGGCCACGGCCCGCCCCCCTCGACCCAACGGAGCAGCGCCGCGAGGCCCAGAAACTCCTCCGGCAGAGACGAGCCGAGCCGATACGCCACCTTCCGCAACTCCGTCCGCCGCGCGTCGCCAACCTCGATGCCCAGCGCATCCGCCGCCTCGACCAGCACGAAATCCATCTTCTGGCGCAAGACAGCGGCCGCATCCATGCCGCGCGCCTGTACGATCGGCTCCACCAGATTGTTGCGGTCCAGCCAATCGGCCACCTGATTGCGCAACGTCAGGTCCATCACCTGCGCAATCGGCACCTCGCCCAAGCTTTTCCACGGCAGCGTCGAGATCGCCCCCGGAAACCGCACGTCGCGAAAGATGTAGACCCCGCCGAAATGGCTGGTCCAGAAATTCGGCTGCTGGAACGTCATCGCCGGCAGGCTGATCGGCACCCGCGTCACGTCGCCGGTCTTTTTCGCAAGCCCGATCATCTCGGCAATCAGCACATCGTCGCGCCACCCGTCCGGCTCCGCCCGGAACCGCGTGATCAACGCCGCGAGCTTGCCCGCATCCGCCACATGCCCCCCGATGGTATCCGCCTCCACCGTGATCTGCCGGATGTCGAACAGCTTTTGCGGCGTGTCGACCGCATAGACCGAATTCTGCAACTCCCCACACACCGCATCCCGCGCGGTCAGCGCAAACAACTGCGCCTCGTTCGTCTCGATGAACTGCTGGAGTATCCCTCGGCTGGTGGAGAACTTGATGTTCAAAAGCGGCGCATCCTTCTGCGCCGTCGTCAGCAAAATGAACTGCCGGTTCGCCCCGTTGGGATTGAGGTAGAGGTCGTCGCCCAACTCGTCGCCAATCTCCGGCGAATAGCCCGACTGGTCGATGTGGAAATCGGTGAGAGCGGTGGTCTTGCCGGTAAGGTGCTTGAGCGCCCGGTTGTAGCGTTCGATGAGGGCCGGCGAGGAGACCTCGATCAGGTTGCCGAACATAAGGCCGCGTTGGATGAGGCGTTTCATTCGTCTCTTTTCCTCATGAGCAACGGCAACTTCGTTGAGCCGAACGTCCCAACCATACCGTGCTCAAGCCAATGCGCTTGCTTGCGCAGTCTACGTCGTTTGTTCGCGATTAGGGGGATCACAAAATCCTTGTTGAAATCTGGCAATACTTTCCCGGCAATGCGGGAGGCCTGCGTGTTCCAATTCATCCAGTCACGAACCCCTTGGGCAGCATCGATTTTCTTAGATGTTCCAGAAAGATGCCGATTCAGTTGACCAACAAACGCCACTTCTTCGCCGAACGGGTAGTATGAGTTTCCGACAGACTCGTGCATGATATAGCCGCATTTCGCTGACGCATCAATTTTTGAAAGGCTGCGGACGACTTCTGGAAAAGCGTAGTGACTCGCAGCGTCGTTTCGCAACATTCGAGCAATAGAGTATCCTGGCATAGATTCAATTGTCGAAAAAAGATGGAGATATTTCCTTGCAAAGATCCTCAAAGCGTCATCTTTAATAAGCTTGCCTCCGCCAATGCGATCAATAAGTTTAGAAAATTCAAACAGTTTTGCCGACCAAACTCTTAATAGACTGTTGATTTGAATGGTCGCGATCACGTTGACATTTTCATCACGAGTCGGTTCCCAGTTGGCAAGGACGACCAAGCGCGAATAGGTAGTAATGTCATTTTGAGCCAGACAGATTAATGCGAAGAAGGCCTTCTGTTCATCCGGCATCTCTCCTAGCTCAGTCCAACTAATTTCGAGCTCCGTAAGGTATTCAATAGCAGTGGGATTGACACTCACCCCTTCCCCTCCAGATACCGCCGCTTCGCCTCTTCCGTCCGCCCAAAGTCCCGCACCATCGCGGCAATAGCCACCTCGTCCGATTTGTCCGCATAGCGGAACTCGCTGTCCGCGTAGCGGTTCACTTCCTGGATCACCATCTCCACCGTGATCGGCGTCATCAGCCCCCGGATCATCGCCAGCTTCTCGTCATAGGGCTTGAAGAGGAACAGGTCCGGCTCCGCCATCCATTCATCCGGCAGTTCAAAGTCCATCGCCCGCACCTTGACGGCGTCGGTGATGTTCTTGATCGCACGGCCCGTGAACCGCTCATCCGCAGCTTGGATCGCCTTCAGATACGCCCCGATCTTCGCGATGGTATCCAACGGCCCGATCTCGCCCGCCACCCGCTCCCACACCGTCACCAGCCCCGCCTCATGCGGCCGCGAATGACCTTCGAAGCTGGCCGCGACTGCCTTCCTGATCTCCTGCGCCGCGAACAACTCGTGGTCGCCGACCGGAATGGAATGGTTCTTCCCCAACAGAAGGCTCAGGATATCAATGTAATCCTCGCGGCTTTGCGGCCCATCGACCAGGAACCGCGCCCCGGCCCGCTGGCGCAGCGCGTCGTCCACATTCTCCGGAAAGTTCGAGAACATCCCGAAGGTGCAGTTCCCCCGCACCACCGTTCCCGCCCCCGCGAAGGCTTGCATGAAGACCGCCGTCACCTCCTGCTGCCCCGCGCTCGACTGCCGATCCCCCCGTTTCCCCGCCACCTGATCGATGTCGTCGATGGTCCCGAACCCGATCACCGTCGGGTCCAACACGCTGTCGATGAAGGCCTTGGCGTTCTGGCCCGACTTGCCCTGATAGCTGTCGATCTGGTCGATGGAAAAGTTCTGATAGCGGAACGGATACCCCGCCACCTTGCAGTAATCATTCAGCAATCCCGCCATCATCTGAATGAGCGTGGTCTTCCCCGTCCCCGGCTTGCCGTCCCCCATGAAGGTGAAGATGAACCCGCCAAGCTCCGCAAACGGGTTCAGCCGCCGCTCGAAGTCATAGGCCATCAGCATCTTCGCCAGCCGCAGGCTTTGGTATTTCGCGATATGGTTGCCCACCACCTCATGCGGCTTCTTGAAGGTCATGGCGATCATGCCACCCTTCGCCGCCTTCGCCGGCTTGAACCCCGCGATGGTCAGCCCATCCGCCTCGACCTTCCACGAAGCCCCCGTAAAGACCGACACCCGCGCGCCGTTCTCCGCCCGGATCTGCACCTTCTTCATCAAGGCCTCGGCAAATGCCGACACCACCGCCACCAGCTTCACATCATCCGTCGCCAGCGCGCCGATGTCCTGATCCAGCTCCCACAGCGCCCCTTGCAACGCCAGCGGAGCATTGTCGGTCAGCACCTCCTCCACTTCGCCCAGCTCTACGGTCAAGGACCCCACATGCGGCGCGATCAGATAGGCCAACGCATTGCCGAAGGTGAACAGCACCACCAAGGCCTCACCGGCCAGCAATTCCCCGAACTCCCCCCGCCGCGGCTCCGGCACCCGGCCCTCAAGGTTTGCCCGCTTCAACTCCGCCAGTCCCGACTGCGCCGAAAACGTCTCCCCCATCGCCAGCGCAATCGCCAAACTGCGGCGCACCGCGTTCAAGACCGCCGCCTGCACTGGCGAGAGCAGCCCGTCGCTCAGGCCCTCCACCCGCTCGGCCAGCCGCACGCCACCCGGCCGCGCCGTTGATCGCGCCGCCATCCCCGGCACGGTGGACCGGAAGGTTGGCCGCGCCCCGATGCCCGGAGACCGCTCCGCCACCACCGCCGCCACCAAGGGCTTCGCCAGCCGCGGCGCATGATCAAAACCGACAACCATCGCCAGCGCCGCCTCGTATTGCGCCCGGATCGTCTCTTCCTTCAGCTCCATCGTATCGCGCGTGCTCACCGGCCAACCCTTTCATCTGTCCACAAATATCCCGGGGGTCCGGGGGCTGGCCCCCGGCTAGCGCGTCGGGATGATCCGCCCGCCGGCCCCGACCACGAACTTCCGCAAGTCCCTGAACCCCGCCGGGTTCTGCTCCACCATCACCTGAAAGGGCCGCTCCGGCACGATGATCATCCGCTCGCTCCGGGTCGTTCCGGTCTCGGCACCGCTCACCGGATCAAGCTTGTAGATCTGCCGCAGCGTGCTGGAAAACCAGCCGTCCTTCACCTCTTCCTCGCGCTCCGACACCAGATCTTCCAAGGTCCAGACCAGCGCCCAATCCTCGCCCTCCGGCGCCTTGGCATTCTCCAGCACCTTCGAGATCGGCCCCGATTGCAGGGTGAAACTGGCCGAATACATCGGCCCGAGGATCACCCGCCGCAACCGCACCGGAAAGAGATCGCCGAAATCCTTGTCAAAGCCACTGGCGATGGTCAAAAGCTTCAACCCGCCGATCGACTGCGCCACCAACGCCGCCTGCACCTGCGGCCAGCGGTATTCGTCGTTCGGCAGCGGGCGCTTGCCGGCATCCTCCACATCCATCAGATAGACGACGGGCAGGTTGATCTGGGCATCCCAGACCGCCCAGTGCAGCAGGTAATGCCGCCGTTCGCCGCGGTTCTCGATCCATTGCGCGTCCGGGTCGTTGCGCGCCCAGAAGATGCCGCCCGCCTGCAACGCCTCGAAATAATAGCGCTGGCTCAGCGCGAATTGCAGCGCCGTGGGGATTGTCAGGTCGCCCACGATCTGCCGCACCATCCGGTCCTTCAACTCGGCTTCCGACGGCATCCCCGCCAGATGCTTCTCGGCCTGGCTTGCATCCAGTGCCATCGTCATCAGCTCCTGCGCCACCGGAAACCCGCTTTCGTGCCGGTCGATGGTCAGTCGCGGTGCGCTCTCCCCGCGCCCGGTCATCAGGTATTTGTGGCTGAGCGCGCGAAACGTCGTGGCGACCGCCGTCAGATAGCGCCCCAGAACCCGCGTCTCGGTGCGCGTAAACCGCCCCTCGGTCTCAAGTTCCGCCGCGACACGGGCCAGATGCCCGGTAATCCGGTCGAATTTGGCGAAATAGCGCCGCGCGACCAGCGTATCGTAAAGCTCGTGATGGTCCGATACGAGGACGTCCTTGATGGGCACGTCAGGCATTCAGCCACCTCCCGATGCGACCGGGCACGGACATCAGGTCCGACCGCAGCACTGCCAGTTGCGCCGTAACCACCCCAACCATCCGTTGCGGTGTGACCCGGTGCAGCGCGAACAGCACAAAGCGACCGTCGATCCAGATCATGTTCAGAACCGCCGGAAAGAAGAACCTGAACGCAAACCAGATCCAGAGCGGTCCAAGGATGACTGCGCCGAGCGCCATGCCAAAGTTACCCAGAGAGAGCCAAAGCGCCATAAATACAGCCGTTGCCGGCACGATGAACGCCACAGCCACCCCTTGCACAAGCAACAGGCCAAGCAGAAGTGCGAAGTAGCCAACAAAGTAAGGCACGCGAGGTTCCCCTAATCAGCCAGACCCAAGCCCGACCCGGACACCGTTGGGGTGACGGCGCCGTTATCCGCCATAGGCGTTCTTGTCGTGCTTCTCGACAATCGCCGAGAACCGCCGGGCAAAGCGTTCGTCCGCCTTCGCCTTCTGCTCCAGGATCTGCCGTGCGAACACCATGTGCCCCTCATGCGCTTCCAGCATGTCGGCCATCTTGTCGTTCGTCGCCGCGCCAATCGCCGCCATCGCGGTCTGGGCTTCCTGATCGGTCTTGACCCCGATCTCGTTGATCCGGTGCGCCACGTCCTGCTGCTGGGCGGTCTTCAACGACGAGGTTAGTGCGTCATACAACACCACCCGCTGCTTGGTGTCCGTCTGCAACTTGTTGATCAGCACCAGTTGCGTCGCCGCCTGGTTCTGCAACGAATCGACCCAGGTCTTGCCCTTCTCGATATAGCGCTCCAGCGTCTGGGACTTCGCCAGCTTCACCTGCTCGTCCTGCACCAGCGCGTTGTATTTCGCGTTGAGGTTTGCCAGTTCCGTTTCCAGCTTGGTCCGCGCCGCCGCGTCCTGCTCGACGCTGATCTTGTTTTCCAACTCGATGATCTTCGGGTCCAGCGCGGTCACTTCCGCCCGCACCGCCTCCAGCGCGCCGACGGTCTCTTCCCGGTCCGTCAGGGTCGAGGCGAGGTTGCTTTCCACCCGCCCCTTCTGGGTGTTCAGCAGGTCAAGCTGGCCCTGCAACAGCCGCACGATCACGTCCGACTTGGAAATCAGATCCTGCAACTTGTCATCGACCGAGGCCGCCCGCATCCGCTCCTGCCGCATCGATTCGGCCTTGGCGGAAGAGAAGATGCCGATGAAACTTTCCATTCCGGTCTTCGACCGCATCTCGGCAAACTCCGCCGAAAAGCCCGCCGTCACGTCATCAAGCCCCATGATCAGTTCCGCGATATTCGCGTTCATCAGATCGGTGTGCTTGTTCACGTCTTCCAGCGTGGCGTTTTCCACGTCCAGCGCGACGCCTTGGTCAAGCTTTGACCTTGCTGCCTCGATCCGCCCGGTGATCGCAGAAATCTTTGCCTGCGCCTCCGCAACCTGAGCCTGGCTTTCCTTGATCTGCGTCTCGAAATCAGCCATCCGATCCTCCGTTTACTCTGCCTGCATCACATATGGATGTTACGGGCAATTACATCACTCGGCCGCAAGAAATTCTGGCGCCCGTCCCAAGACAGTCTTGCCGCTTTTACCACAGCCGCCAAGCCCCGTTTGCGCTATGGGCAACCGCGCATCAAACCGGAATGTTGTCGATCAGCCGGACCCCGTCGATCCAGGCCGCGGCCAGCATCCGGCGCGGGCGGCTGGGGTCGTCGGACGGCATCAGCGTCTCGGCATCGCGCAGCTCGATATATTCGACCCGCTCGAACCCCACCTCGCGCATCGCTTCCGCCGCCTCGCGGATCGCCATGCGGTCGGCGTGACCGGCGCGGATGTCATCGGCGGCCCGGGTGATCGCGGCATAAAGCACCGGCGCCTTTGCCCGCCCCTCAGCCCGTCCGGATCGCGGATCGTCTCGCAGCCGACCACCGTCACCGGCACATTCAGATCGCGCACCAGCCGCAACACCACCTGCAACTGCTGCCAGTCCTTCTGCCCGAAATAGCCCTTGTCGGCGAGGCTCATGCCAAAAAGCTTGGTCACCACCGTCGCCACCCCGTCGAAATGACCGGGCCGCATGTAGCCTTCCAGCGGCTGCGCCACGCCAGCCATGCTCACCGTCGTGATGAAACCGTCAGGGTAGACCTCCTCCACCGGCGGGGCAAAGATCACGTCCACCGGCACCGTAGCCAGAAGCGCCGCATCGGCCTCCTCGCTGCGCGGGTACTTCTTCAGATCCTCGGGGTTGTTGAACTGCTTTGGGTTGACGAAGATCGTCGTCACCACCCGGTCGCATTCCACCCGCGCCCGCCGCGCCAGCGACAGATGCCCCTCGTGCAGCGCCCCCATCGTCGGCACCACGCCCACCGTTTCGCCCGCCGCCTTCCAGCCGCGCGACAAGGCGCGCAGCTCGGCAACCGTCCGGATGATCGGCGTCATTTCTTCACCGGAACCACATCGGGAAACCCATGTTCCGCCGCCGGAAACGCGCCAGACCGCACATCGGCCGCATAGGCCGCAATCGCCTCGTCGGCCACCTTGCCCAATTCGGCATAGCGCTTGACGAACTTCGGCCGGAAATCGGTGAACAGCCCCAGCATGTCATCCACCACCAGCACCTGCCCGTCGCAGGCCTTGCCCGCCCCGATCCCGATGGTCGGTATCGTCAGTGCCGCCGTGATCCGCCCCGCCAATCCCTCCGGCACCTTTTCCAGCACCACCGAAAACGCCCCTGCCGCCTCGATCGCCTTTGCGTCCGCCATCACCTTGTCGGCCTCGCCGTCACGGCCCACCACCTTGTAGCCGCCCAGCGTGTTCACCGCCTGCGGCGTCAGGCCGACATGCGCCATCACCGGCACCCCCCGCGCCGTCAGGAAGGCAATCGTCTCGGCCATATGCACCCCGCCCTCCAGCTTCACCGCCGGGGCGCCGGTTTCCGCCATCAGCCGCGCGGCATTGCGATACGCCTGTGCCGGGCTTTCCTCGTAACTGCCGAACGGCATGTCGATCACCGGCATCGCCTTCGTGCAACCCCGCACCACCGCGCGGCCATGCAGGATCATCATCTCCAGCGTCACACCCAGCGTCGAGGGAAACCCGTGGATCACCATCCCCACCGAATCCCCGACCAGCGCCACATCGCAATGCGCATCGACCAGCCGCGCCACCGGCGTCGAATAGGCCGTCAGCA
>LNFM01009409.1_pt1 | contig 20987 bp, 20 predicted proteins | sample 596031 | NCBI WGS metagenome assembly LNFM01 (sample SAMN04254537, study PRJNA301005) | activated carbon metagenome | isolation source: dual media filters at the Ann Arbor, Michigan drinking water treatment plant | place: USA: Ann Arbor
GGCATGGTGATGGCGGCGACCGCGGCACTGCGCAGCAATCCCTTCGCCGACCGCGAGGAGATCAAGGAGCGGCTGGGCGGCAACATCTGCCGTTGCACCGGCTACCAGAAGATCTTCGACGCTGTCGAACTGGCGCGCGATGTGCAGAACGGCCGGCTGCCGGCGACCATGCTGGACGGCATCGACGCCGAGCAGGGCGATTATATCGGCAAGAATGTCAGCCGCATCGATGCCCCGAGCAAGGTGTCGGGCAAGCTCAAATACGCCGGTGACATGCTGATGCCGGACATGTTGCACGTCCACGTGCTGCGCTCGCCGCATGCGCACGCGAGAATCCTGTCAATCGATACGTCCGCCGCGCAGGCCATGGAAGGCGTCGAGGGGGTCATCACGTCGGCCGATGTGCCGGGCGAGGACGGGTTCGGCGTCTTTGTGCACGACCAGCCGGTGATGGCGCGCGACAAGGTGCGTTATGTCGGCGAGGCGGTGGCCGCGGTGGCGGCGGAAGATCCGCTGATCGCGCGCCGCGCCGCTGCGGCGATCAAGGTGGTGTATGAGCCGCTGCCGGCCGTATTCAGCGCCGAGGACGCGCTGCGGCCGGGTGCTCCGGTCGTGCACGCCTATGCGCCGGACAATATAACCAAGCATATTCCGATCCGGGTCGGCGACGTGGAAGCGGGGCTTGCGGAATCCGACCTGGTCATTGAAGAAAACTACGAGACGCAGGCGATCGAGCACGCCTATCTCGAGCCCGAGGCCGGTCTCGCCTATGTCGATCACGACGGCGTCGTCGTGGTGATTTCGCCGAGCCAGAACATCACCCATCACCGCCACATGCTGGCGAAGATCATCGCCAAGCCCATCGCCAAGGTGCGCTTCATCATGTCGCCGGTCGGCGGCGGCTTCGGCGGCAAGGAAGACATGATCTACCAGGGCATGCTGGCTTTGCTGGCGATGAAGACCGGCCGCCCTGTGCGCCTCGTCTTCACCCGCGAGGAGTCGATCGCCAGCACCGCCAAGCGCCACCCGTCGAAGACCACCTTGCGCATGGGTTTGATGCGCGACGGCAGGATTCGCGCGGTGGCCTTCAGGATGATCGCCGATGGCGGCGCTTACGGTCTGTCCACCGAGGGCGTCATGCGCAAGGCCGCGATCCTTGGCGCCGGGCCGTACGTCATTCCGAACCTGCAGATGGACACCATCGGCGTCTACACCAACAACACGCCGTCGGGTGCCTTCCGCTCGTTTGGCGCCCTGCAGACCCAGTTCGCGACCGAGAGCCATCTCGACATCGCCTGCGAGCGTCTCGGCCTCGATCCGTTTGAAATCCGGCGTATCAACATGATGCGCGATGGCGCCACAACCCACACCAAGCAGAAGCTCAAATCCGTCAGTATCGGCCGCGTCCTCGACGCCGCGGAAAAGGCGAGCGGTTGGGAGAAGGGCGTTTCCGGTCAACGCAATGGCCGCGGCGATCTGAACGGCGAGGGCCTGCGGCCCGCCGTGGCGCTGGGCGCGCGATTTGTCGGCGATACCAAGCAGGAAGCGGCGGAGTAACCCCGATGGCCCGTATGCGCGGACGAGGAATGGCGGCCTGCTGGTACGGCATCGCGCGCACGGCGACGGTCGACCGTGCCGCCGCCTGGGCCGAGATCGACGATGGCGGCTCGGCCAAGATCGTCACCGGTGTCACCGAGATCGGCGAAGGCATTCTCACCGTGCTGGCGCAGATCGCCGCCCATGAAATGGGCCTCAAGCCCGAGGACGTCGTGATCGGCGACAACGACACGGCGCGCGCGCCGGAGGCGGCGCATGCCGGCGCAACCCGGCAGACCTACATGATCGGCAATGTGGTGGCGCTGGCCTCGCGCGAGGCGCGCGGCAAGCTCGTCGAGGTGTTGGCGAAGATGTGGGAGGTTGAGCCTTCCACCATCCGCACCGGCAATGGCTTCGTGTGGGCGGAGAACACAAATCACAAGATTACCATGGGCAAGGCGGTCGAGTGCTGCAAGCAGCGCGGCGTCGTGCCGGTGGGCTCCGCGACATTCGGCACCGATACCACGGGACTCGACGGTACCGATGGCGCCGGCCGGCCCTGGCAGGCTTATGTGTTCGGCTGTCAGGTCGCCGAGGTCGAGGTCGATACGGTCACCGGCGAGGTCCAGGTGCTGGGCATGTGGGCCGCTCATGACGTCGGCCGTGCCGTCAATCCGAAAGGCGTCGAGGGGCAGATCGAAGGCGGCATCGTCCAGGCGATCGGTCAGGCGCTCATGGAAGATTATGAGCTGAGCAACGGCCACACGACCACACCCGGTTTCGCAAAGTACATCCTGCCGACGTCGCTCGATGTCCCGATGATGAACTCGATCATTGTCGAGGATCCCGATCCGATCGGACCGCTCGGCGTCAAGGGCATCGGCGAGCCGGCGATGGTGCCGACCATTCCAGCCATCATGAACGCGATCTACGACGCCGTCGGCGTGCGCATCACGTCGCTGCCGGCGACGCCGGAAAAGGTGCTGATGGCGATCCGCGAAAAGCAGCAGCGCGAAAACCAGATGGCGGTTCAGGCCGCCGAGTAAGCGAGTACGAGATGGCTGTGGTTGAAGGCGCGGCACAGGCAGGGGTCAGGACGACGCCGTTCGCGGCCGATCTCGCCGACATCCGTCGTCTTGCCCACCTGCTGCCCGGCGCGCTGCCGGTGGCGGTCAACGGTATCCGGGTTGCCGCCAGCGTCCGTCCCCACCGTGTCGTCATCGAAGGCGGTGACGACCGACCGGTTACCATGCCCCGCACGGCGTTTCAGGTGGTCTATCCTGACAGTACGGTGATGATCGACGCCGGACTGGACCGGGAAACCCACGACTCGTTTTCGACCCCCGACAAGCGCGAGCCCTATTACCCCGCAGCCTTTGCCCAGTTGCAGCGCGCCCTCGATGCCGCGCGCATGATCGTCCTGACGCATTTTCATGCCGACCACGTCGCCGGCGTGACACGCGCCGCCAATTTTTCTGCACTGGCCGCCAAGACCGTCATCAGCGTTGCCACCGCGCAATGCCTGCTGAACACGCCGCACAAACCGCATCTGACCATGACGGCGGACCAGATCAATCAGTTCATCATCTTCGATTACGGTCAGTATTACCCGGTGGCGCCTGGCATCGTGCTGATGAAGGCGCCGGGCCACAGCGCCGACCACCAGATGGTCTACATCGCGCTCGCCTCCGGCCGCGAGATTCTGCACAGCGTCGATGTCGGCTGGGTTCTGGAGAATATTGCGCAAATCAAGGGCAAGGCCGCGCCGTGGGTGAAGGAAGACGTGCCTGCGGTGATTGGTCAGTTGCGCTGGCTCAACGGCGTGTTGAACAATGAAAAGAATGTGACGCTGCTGGTTACGCACGACGACGAACACTTCGCAGCTTTGGTGAAAGACGGAACGATCGGAGGCGACCTGACGATCTGACGGCAAGCGATACTCAGAACAGAAAAATCGATAGGGAGAAAACGATGAAAAAAGCACTTCTCGGCGGCGCATTGGTGTTGTCGGCACTCGCACTGCTCGCGCCGGCGCCGTTACAGGCGCAGGGCTTCCCGACTAAGAACATTGTCATGATCGTGCCATTCCCGCCGGGCGGGCCAAGTGACACGGTCGCCCGCATCATGGCCGAGGGCATGACCAAATACATCGGTCAGAACGTGCTGATTGAGAATGTCGGCGGCGCTGGCGGCACCGTCGGCGCGACCCGGGCCGCGGAAGCGGCGGCCGACGGCTACACCTTGCTGGCCGGCAGCATGGGCACAATGATCGCAGCCCCGACATTTTATCCGAACCTGAAATATGACGCGACCAAGGACTTCGAACCGCTGGGCATGACCGCGGACATGCCGGCTGCCGTCGCGGTCAAGACCGACCTTCCGGTCAACAACGTCCAGGAATTCGTCGCCTATGTGAAGAAACACGGCGCTAACGTGAAGCAAGCGCATGGCGGTGTCGGCGCGTCGTCGCACATGGCTTGCCTGCTGTTCAACAAGATTTTCGATCTGAAGCCGACGCTGGTGGCCTATCGCGGCACCGGCCCGGCGATGAACGATCTTCTCGGTGGCCATATCGACTATTACTGCGAGCAGGTGGTGAATATCGCGCCCAATGCCGTCGGCAAGAAGGTCAAGGCGCTGGTCGTCTCCACCGACGAGCGGCTGGCGGTGATGCCGGACGTTCCGGGCGCCAAGGAAGCCGGCGCGCCCGACTATCAGCTCAACGTCTGGAACGCGATCTACGCGCCGAAGGGCACGCCGAAGGCTGCGCTCGACAAGCTCAATGACGCGCTTAACAAGGCGCTCGACGATCCGGAGACTGCCAAGAAGCTCGGCAATCTCGGCGCCACAGTGCCGAAGAAGGACCAGCGCGGGCCCGAATTCCTGCGCAAGTCACTCGCCGAGGACATCCCGCGTTGGGCGCCGATCCTGAAGGAAGCGTCAGCCGAGAAGAAGTAGAAGCCCCCTTACCCATCCTCCGCTCGTCCCCGCGCAAGCGGGGACCCAGGGTCGCATTTCCAAGGTTTCGATCTTGGCCTTGGATTCCCGCTTTCGCGGGAATGAGCGGAGCGTCGTATTGAACAATGAAAGCTTGATTTTCCATGACAACAAAGCCGTTACGCGTCGCCGTTCTCGGGATTGGCTGGTGGTCGGATGTGCTGGCCGATGCCTGCCAGCGCTCCAGCCTGTTCGACATCGCAACCTGTTATACCCGCTCGCCGGACAAACGCGCCGCCTTCGCCGAGAAGTACAAATGCGCGCAGGCCGACAGTTACGAGGCGATTCTGGCCGATCCCTCGATCGAGGCGATCATCAACACCACGCCCAACAACGTGCATCTTGAGACGACGCGGCAGGCGGCCGAAGCCGGCAAGCACGTCTTCCTCGACAAGCCGATCGCCAATACGGTCGCCGAAGGCATGGAAATTGCCCGGGTCTGCGAACAGGCCGGTGTGGTGCTGGCGCTCGGCTATCAGCGCCGCCGCGAGACGCATTTCCGCTGGATCAAAAACGAGATCGACGCCGGTCGCTTCGGCAAACTGGTGCAGGCCGAAGGCAATATCAGCCGCGACCGGCTCGGCAAGATCGACCTGTCATCCTGGCGCTACCAGGCCTCAGGCATGCCGGGCGGCGTCATGTTGCAGATCGGCATCCATTATGTCGACGTGCTGGAATTCCTGATGGGGCCGGTCAAGCGCGTGTCCGGCATGTCGAACCGGCTGGTACTGCCGGGCGACAATCCGGATGTCGCCAACCTCATTCTTGAGCACGAGAACGGCGCGATTTCGAACCTGACCGCGTCCTACGCGTCGGCGTCCGAGTATTACATGATGAACATCTACGGCAAGGAAGCCACCGCCTATTACGACCTGTTCAACGGCCTGCGCCACCTCAAGCGCGGCGAGACCAAGGCGACGCCGGTGAAGACCGAAGCCAACGACGCCATCCGCGAAGAGCTCGACGAATTCGTCGAATGCGTCCGCAACGGGACCAAGCCGGAAACCGGCGGCGTCTGGGCTTCGCGCAATCTGGCGGTGATCAAGGCCGGCGTCCGCAGCGCCAGGGAAGGCCGGGCGATCGATGTGGCCGAGATACTAAAGAGCGGGGAATAGTGTGCCGCGCATCGATGTCGGTCACATCACGCTGAACTATGAGGAGCGGGGCGAGGGCCCCGCCTTTCTGTTCATTCCCGGTCTGGTCGGGCTTTTAAACGCGTGGGAATTCCAGATGGCGGAATTCTCCAAGCGCTACCGATGCATTGCCTTTGACCACCGCGGCACCGGCGACAGCGACAAGCCCAAGGACTCCTACTCGACGCAGGCCATCGCCGGGGACGCGGTGGCGCTGCTGGATGCGCTCGGCATCGACAAGGCCCATGTCGCCGGTACCTCGACCGGCGGCTGCGTATTGCAGAACCTGGCAATAGACTATCCAGACCGGCTGAACGCCTGCGTGTTCTCGAACACCTGGGTCAAGGCCGACGAATACATCACCCGCGTGCAAATGACCCGCAAGCGGATTGCGCTGGCCTATGGCCCGGAAGAATACGTCAAGGTGTCGTCGCTGTTCACCAACGGCGCCATGCAGTTCCGCTACGACCTCGACAAGGTGATGGAGCTGGAGGCCCGCGCGCTCAAGACCGTCGCGCCGGTCGAGGTGCTGGCGGGGCGCCTAGACATGACCATGGTGCATGACCGCACAGCGGACCTGCACCGCGTGAGAAATCCCTCGCTGATCGTCGGCACCCGCGACGATTCCACCGTGCCATTCTATCAGTCCGAGGACTTGCACAATGCGATCGCCGGCTCAAAGCTTGTGATCGTCGAGGAGGGCGGCCACTATTCGTACCGCCGCCATTGGCAGGAGTGGAATCCGATCGTGGACGCCTTCCTGCGCGACCATGAAGGCAAGGTATGATGCTCGACCCGAACAAGCCCGATCCGCGCGCCGAGGCTCGCGCCCGCGCCCGCATTATCGCCAAGGCCGGCGGTCTGTCCGCGGCAATGGCCAATGGCAGCCTGCCCAAGCTGATCGACTGTACGTTGTCGGAGGCTCTGGTGCTCGGCCTCCTGAAACAGGGCGTCGCCAAGTACTTCGCTATCTTCGGCCACGGCTCGACCGATCTTGGCGACGTGCTGCGCGTCTACGAGGAGGAGGGCGTTACCCGCACCGTCAACTGCCGCAACGAGGTGGAGATGGCACATGCCGCGACCGCGCTGCGCTGGCAATACGGCGAAGGCTGCGCGGTGGTGACTTCGATCGGTCCCGGCGCCTTGCAGGCCATGGCCGGCTCGCTGGCGGCGGCCTCGAACGGCGTCGGCGTCTATCATATCTACGGCGACGAGACGAGAGGAGCAAAGCCTGTTTGGCCGCATGACGGCGGCAATGGGCCAGTCCTATGTGCTGCACACGCCGGAAGCGATCCGTGACGCGTTGCGGCGCGGTGCGCTGTGCGTGAACCATCCGTACCGGGCCGGGCCGTTCTTCCTGTTGCTGCCGCTGAACACCCAGCCGGCGCGGCTGACGCTCAACCTGGCGGCGCTTCCCGCGACGCCGGAATTGCCAAAGTTGGCGCCCGCCGATGACAGTTCGCTTGACCAAGCGGCGGCGCTGATCGGCAAGGCGAGCCGGATCGCGATCAAGGCCGGCGGCGGCACGCGCGGCCATGACGCCGCGGTGCGGCGGCTGGCCGAAGCGTCTGGCGCCGCGGTCGTGCTGTCGCCGGGCTCGACCGGCGTGCTGCCCGACACGCATCCGCAGAACATGCATGTCGGCGGCTCGAAGGGCTCGATCAGCGGCAACTACGCCATGGCCGAGGCCGACCTCCTGATCGTGATCGGCTCGCGCGCCGTCTGCCAGGCCGACTGCTCGGGCATCGGTTACAAGAAGGCGCAGGCGGTCATCAACATCAATGGCGATCTGGCCGACGCGCTGCACTACAACAAGACGGTGGCGCTCACCGGCGACATCTCCGTCGTGGCCGAGCGGCTGGCGCAAAAACTGAGCCCGCCCAAGGCCGGCGACTGGCTGGCGGCCTGCGCGGCGAAGAAACAGGAATGGGCCGACTACAAGCAGGCGCGCTATTCATGCCCGCCGCTCGCCGATGCGGTCTGGGGCCGTCCGGTGCTGCCGCAGCCGGCCGCGATCAAGATTGTCGCCGACTTCGCCAAGTCCGTCGGCGCCGCCAAGTTCTTCGACGCCGGCGACGTGCAGGCCAACGGCTTCCAGATCGTCGAGGACGACCGGACCGGCGACACCTATACCGAGACCGGTGCGTCCTACATGGGCTTCGCCGCCAGCGCGCTGCTTGCCTCCGCGGTGGCCGAGACGCCGCGCTACGGCATCGCCTTCTCCGGCGACGGCTCGTTCATGATGAACCCGCAGATCCTGATCGACGCGGTCGAGCACGGTGTGCGCGGCATGCTGGTGATCTTCGACAACCGCCGCATGGCGGCGATCACGGGATTGCAGCACGCGCAGTACAACACCGAGTTCAAGACCAATGACGCGGTTGCGGTCGATTACCGGCAACTGGCGGCGGCGGTGACCGGCGTCAAGGCGGTGTTCGGTGGCGATGATGCCGATGCGCTGCGCGCCGCGCTGAAAGAGGCGCGCGCTTATGACGGCTTCTCGGTCGTGCATGTGCCGGTCTACAGCGGTCCGGACGAGCGCGGCGGTCTGGGTGCCTGGGGGCAGTGGAACGTCGGCAACTGGTGCGAGGACGTTCAGGGCGAGTGGGTAAGGCAGGATCTCTAGCTTCGCAAGCTGCAGCAACGCTCGTCCCCGCTTGCGCGGGAATGAGCGGAGATTGGCTACGCCTCACCCAATCGCCACCATCGCGCCGCGCCGGGCCGAGGCGGTCACCGCCTCCAGCACCGCGACGTTGTTGACGATCTCGTCCGGCGGGATGACGAACTTGTCGCCGGCCGCGACGGCATCGGCAAAGGCCTCCAGTACCGCGCGCTCCTTGTCGACCGGCTCGAACGCGATGCGCTCGGTCTTGCCGGTCAGGTCGGAGACGAACAGCTCGGTTTCGCCGCGCACTTCCAGCGCGCCCTCGGCGCCGAACACATGGAGCCGGTACAGCGGGCTCGCCGCGTGGAGGGTGCCGAGATAGCCGGTGACGCCGCCGTCAAAGCGCAGCAGAGCTGAGGTGGTGTCGTCGACGTCGATCTCGTGCTGCAGCTTCTCGCTGAACGAAAACACCGTCGTCACCCGGCCGGCGATCGCCACCATGCTGTCGACCATGTGCACGCCGCGCGCCGTCATGGAGCCGCCCGGGCTTTCGACCTGGTTGGAGCGCCAGTTGCCCGGCGCGGTCTGATAACTCGGTGGGCCGGAGAACTGTCCTTCGAGATGCCGCAGCCGGCCGATTTCGCCGGCCGCAATCCGCCGCCGCATCTCGACATAGGCCGGCGCATGGCGGCGGTTGAAGCCGACCTGCAGCGTGATGCCCGCCGCCGCGCAGGCGGCGATGGCGGTGTGAGCGTCGGCCACCGTCAGGGTGAAGGGCTTTTCGACGAACACGTGCTTGCCGGCCTTGGCGGCGGCGACGATCTCGGCAGCGTGCTGCGAATGCGGCGTCGCCAGCACCACGGCGTCAATGGCCGGATCGGCAAGCACTGCGGCGTAATCGGCGGTCAGGGCGAGGCCGAAGCGCTCGGCAAGGGGACGCTTGGCGGCCGGGTCGCGGGTCACGGCCGCGACAAAGCCGATTGTGGCGCTTTTGCCCTGCACCGACGCGATCAGCTTGGTGCCCCACTGGCCCGCGCCGCAAATGGCCGCCCGCAACATATTAATTCTCCGCCTGAAACGTCCGATGGAACCTGGGAGGTTCCCGCCGCGTTGATATTGCAGGTTCGCGGCGCTCAGGAAAGCGCGCGCCATCAGGAGGTTTCATGTCATGACTGAAAAACCGAAACAGCACGCTGAAGAAGAACGCACCCGGATCAAGAAAGAAGAAGACGAGGTGACCCTCAATTCGGATGAAAGCTTCCCGGCCAGCGACGCGCCCTCGTTCAATCCCGGCGTCACCGGCGCTGCGGACGTCGAGAAAAAAAAGAAAACTCACTAGGCTTTTAACTAGAAGCGCATTTTCAGCAACTTCTCCGCATTGCCACACAAGAGCTTGCGCTGGTCCTCCGGCGCAAGCTCCAGCTTTTTGACCGCCTCGATCGTCTTGCCGATCGGCCCGAGCGGGGTATCGGTAGCGAACACCACCTTGTCGGCGCCGAAGAATTCCAGTCCGCAACGCAGCGCATGGGCACCGCCGCCGAACATGGCGGTGTCGCCGTAGAAGTCATGTAAATAGTCCATGTGCGGACGCTTCAGCGACGGCAGAATTTGCGAATAGTCCTCATCGGACGTGCGCTGGCCGAGCACTTCAAGGCCCGCGCCGACGCGGCCGTCGTAATAGGGGATCATGCCGCCGAGATGGTGGGTGATGATCTTCAGGCTCGGATGGCGGTCGAAGAGGCCGCTGAACACCAGCCGCACCATGGCGACCGAGGTCTCGTAAGGCCAGTGGAAGCACCACCACATTTCGAAGCGTGACTTCTTCTCCGACGGATAATCCGGCATTGCCGCGGTGCCGACCGGGTGCAGCCAGATCGCTGCGTCGAGTTCGGCGATGGCGGCGAAGAACGGTGCGAACTTCGGATCGTCCAGCGGCTCGCCGGCGACGTTGGTGTAGACCAGCACACCGGCGGCGCCGAGGTCCCTGACCGCGCGGCGCGCTTCCCCAATCGAGCCTTCGATATCGGTCAGGCACAGTGCCGCGGCGAAGGTCGGAAAGCGCTCCGGGTGCTTGCGGCACAGCTCGGCCATGGCGTCGTTGGCGATGCGCGCCAGGCCGATGCCGACGTCGGGCGTGGCGATATCCTCGATCGCCGGATTGGGCAGCGAGATCACCTGGCGGTAGTCGCCGAACGCATCCATTTCCTTGAAGCGTGCGTCGAGGTCAAACAGCTTGGTGATGCCGCGCAGCCGCTTGCCGATGTTGGTGAGGTTGGGCGCCACGCGCGTCATCTCCTGGAAATAGCGGTCCGGGAAGATGTGGCAGTAGATGTCGATGATCGGGCTCATGCCTGCTGGTCCCTGGTCCGTGCCTCTTTCAGGTGCGCAACGACCTTGGCCCGCAACTCCGCCTGTTGTTGCGGACTCCAGGTGCGAAAGCCTTCGCCGGATTTGAAGCCGAGCTTGCCGTCGGCCACCAGCTTTTCCAGATAGGGCGAGGGGCCGGGCCGGCTGTCGATGTCGTCCAGCACAGTCTGGTGGATGGCCAGCGTCAGGTCGGTGCCGACCATGTCGGCATTCTCCAGCGGCCCGAGCACGGCGAGCCGCCGCCCGAACGCCGCCTTGATGACACTATCGACGGTCTCGGCGTCGCAGATGCCGTTTTCCACCAGCGCGATCGCCTCCCGCCACAGCGCATGCTGCAACCGGTTGCCGATGAAGCCAGGCACGTCCTTCTTCACATGCGCCGGCTCTTTGCCGGCGTCGGCATGCAGCTTCATGGTGAAGTCGATAGCCTCAGGGCTGGTCCATTCGGTCTGGATCACTTCCACCAGCGGCACCAGGAACGGCGGATTCCACCAGTGGGTGCCGAGCGCGCGCTCGCGCCGCTTCAGCCCCTGCATGATCGACGTGATCGGAATGACCGAGGTGTTGCTGGCGAGGATCGTGTCGGGGCGGACGTGACGCTCGATCTCGGCGAACAGCTTCTGCTTCAGCGGCAGATCCTCCAGCACCGCCTCGACCACATAATCGGCCTCGCGCAGCGCCAGCGCCATGTCGCCTTGCAGCGTCACGCGCTCGACCGCGCGTTCGTCGTCGCCGAGATCCTTCAGGTTGGTGAGAATGCGCGCTTTCGCCGTCGCCAGCGTATCGGCGACGGAGTCGTAGAGCGTGACGTCATGACCGGCCAGCGCGAACACCTGGGCGATGCCGTGGCCCATAAACCCGGCGCCGATGACGGTGATTTTGGCCTTGCTCATCCGATCACTCCCGTGTCCCGGACGCGGCGCGTTGCGCCCGGGACAATCAGCTACCCCGCCGTATATCCGCCATCCGCATAGAGAATGTGCCCGGTGTAGAAATCCGATGCCTTGGAGGCGAGGAACAGCAGCGGGCCGGCGAGGTCTTCCGGTTCGCCAAGACGGCCTTTCGGCACGCGGGCGAGGAAGCCCTTGCGCACGGTCTGGGCGCGTTCGGTGTCCTCATACATCCAGGCGGTGAGGGGCGAGCGAAACACCGTCGGTCCCAGCGCATTGACGGTGATGCCGGTCTCGCCCCATTCGCAGCCCAGCGCCTTGGTGATGCCATCGACGGCGGACTTCGACGCGCAATAGGCGGTGTAGCCGGCCGGATGGCCGAGCAGGCCGCGCGCGGAGGAGGTGAGGATCACCTTGCCGCCTTTGCCCTGCGCCAGCATCTGCTTGCCGGCGGCGCGCGCCATCAGCCAGGACTGGGTGACGTTGGCGTCCATCACGTCGAGGAAGTCATCGGGCTTCTGGTCGACGATCTTGGCCACCTTGTTGAGCCCGGACGCCACGACCAGAATGTCGAGCTGGCCGAAGGCATCGACCGCGGCCTTGACGATCCTGTCGCAGTTTTCCTCCGACGACGGCCGCAGGGCGATGACGGCGGCCTTGGCGCCGAGCGCTTCGCACTCGGCCGCGACTTTCTTGAGTTCGTCGGCCTTGCTCGCCGCCAGCACGACGTTGGCGCCCGCACCGGCCAGCACCTTGGCCGACAATGAGCCGAACGCACCGGACGCGCCGGTGACGATGGCGGTCTTGCCCTTGATGTCGAACAGGCTGTGCGGGTTCTTCAGGAAGGCGTCGGACATGTGTTTCCCCTCGGTCATTCTTTTCTTCACCTCTCCCCGCGGGCGGGGAGAGGGAGAAGATCACTTCGGCGGCATCGCCACCGCGACGACGATCGAGCACACCTCGTTGCCGCGGTTGATGATCTCCCGCGTCTCGTTCGGTTCGATGACGCAGCTGTCGTTGGCCTTGAGCACCGTCTCCTTGCCGCCGACGATCACGGTCAGTTCGCCGCTGAGGACGAAGTAGACCTTTTCCGGCGGCGAGGCGTCGGGCCCGGCGCCGCCACCGGGGAGGAAGTGCGAATAGCCGAACACCAGGCCTTTGGTGCCGCCGGCCTCGGCGCCGAACAGGCGCAGCGAGGTGTAGCCGCGGTGGTTGGGCGCCTCGTAGGGCTTGGCGTCCTTGAAGCGTTTGACGTGCATCAGAACGCCTCCCCCGGCTCGATGCGGTACTTGCCCGTCGGGTCGGTAATGGCGACGAGGCGGATGATGCAGCCGTCGCCGCGGTCCCAGTTCCACGGGAAAAACGCGAAGGTGCAGCGCTTGCCGGTTACCTTGTCGAGGTCACCGCCGACATTCTCGATGCCGAGGATTCCGTTGGTGAACAGCTTGCGGTGCACCGGCTCCCATTCCGGGTGATCGTCCTTCCAGTCGCGGCCGCCGGACCATTCCTTGTACTCGGCCTGCAGATGCGGATGCAGCGGGCCGTTTCGGTGCGGACCGATGGCGGTGGCCAGCGGGTGATCGTTGGCCTGGGTATCGTGGCCGACAACCTTGACCTGCTTCTCGACGAACCAGTCGCCAGCCGACTTCACGAAGCCCGGGCACTTGCAGAAATAGTCTTCCGAGTCTTCGTACTGCTTGTGCCAGCCGGTGTTGATGATGACGACATCGCGCGGGCGCACCACCTTGCCGGCGGCCTTTTCCAGATCGTCATAGGTGATCGGTTCCCACATCTTCTTGGGCAGCGACACCACGATGCCCGTGCCGAAGAAGTGCGGCAGCGGCACCTCGTCGATGAACGGCGTGCCCTGCACGACGTGCGCCGGCGCGTCGATATGGGTGGTGTTGTGCATCGACGTGGTGATGCGTTGCGACAGCACGCCGGACTTCGCCATGTAATGGATGCGCTCGATCTGCACGTCCTGGAAATAGGGCCAGTTCGGCGACTGATAGCCGAAGCGGTGCGACAGGTTGACGAACTCAAGCCCCATCGAGTTGTTGTCGTTTTCCTCGAACGTCACGCCGCGAATTGTCTTGGCCACGGCATCCTCCCTGATTGCGGCGCCTTGCGGCCCCTGTTGTTGGACTTCAGATGCCGCGACGTCAGGCGGCGGCTTTCATGCGGGTCTCCAGCAGGCGTTTGGTCGCGAGCAGCCGCTCCGCAATCAACGTGTGCCGATCGGTGAAGCGCTGGCTCGGTACCGGCACCGAAATTGCGACGGAATTGCCGAGGGGATCCTGCAGCGCGACGCCGACGGCACAAATGCCGAGGGCGTGTTCCTCGCGGTCAAAGGCAATGCCGGTGCGGCGCACGACCTTGAGGTCGGCAATCAGGGCGTCGAAACGTGTCAGCGAATTCGGCGTGCGGGACTCATAGTTGCGGCCGATCAGGGCTTCGATGGCCGGATCGGACAACTGCGCCAAGTAAGCCTTGCCGTTGGCCGTGCAGTGGAGCGGGAAGGTTTCGCCGACCGCCGATGCGGTGCGCAAGCGCTGCGAGCCGATCACCTGGTCGATGAAGACCAGATGGTCCTTCTTCACCGTCGACAGATCGACGGTCTCCTGCAACTCTTCGGACAGCCGTTCCAGAAACGGCCGGGCGAGCGACACGAAATCGCTGCGCACCGAGGCCGCCAGCCGCAGGATCGTCGGGCCGAGGCGGACGCGTCCGTTCGGCGTCGCCGCGATGACGAGCTTTTCGGTTTCCAGTGCGGCGACGATGCGCTGCACCGTGGAGCGTGCGAGGTTCACCCGCTGCGCGATCTGGCCGAGGCTCAGCCCGGCATTCTCGTCTTCCAGCGCACGCAGGATGGTCGCCGCGCGGGCAATCACCTGCACCTGGCTCTTGTCGTTGGTGACGTGGCGGCTCACGGACGCTTCCACCTGACGCTCCTGCCCTGATCGTTGCCCGGGCGATCTTTTGCCGCCTTGCATGGTGGGTTAGGTTAGCCCAATATCCGATACAGTCAAAATATAAAAAAAAGCGGCCGTCAGTGCCGCTAACCGAGAGGGAGCGGCCCGCATGGTGCAGAAGATCGCGCTCGAAGAGCATTTCCTGTCGCCCGGACTGATCGACTACTGGCGACCGACCATGACCGAGGTGCCGGCCGCGGTGACGGAGAACCTGTTCAGTCGGCTGACGGATTTCAGCGATCTGCGGCTGGAGACCATGGACAAAGCCGGCATCGCCAAAATGGTGCTGTCGATCTCCGGTCCCGGCGTGCAGGCTGAACGCGACCCGGCTACCGCGACGCGCAAGGCGGCTGAGTCGAACGATTTTCTTGCCACTGAGATTCAGAAGCGCCCGGACCGCTATGCCGGCTTTGCCCATATCGCGGTGCAGGATCCGAAAGCGGCCGCTGACGAACTGGAGCGTTGCGTCAAACAGCTCGGCCTACGAGGCGCCATGATCAACGGCCACACCAACGGCCAGTATCTCGACGACCCCGCGCTTTATCCGTTCTGGGAACGCGCCGAAGCGCTCGGCGCGCTGGTCTATATCCATCCGACCGATCCGGTGGTGCCGGCGCCGGTGCTGGCCGGCGTGCCGGCGTTGCGCCGGGCCACCTGGGAGTGGGGCTTCGAGACCGGCTCGCACGCGCTGCGGCTGGTGTTCAGCGGTCTGTTCGAACGTTTCCCGAAAGCGCGTGTCGGACTCGGCCACATGGGCGAGACGCTGCCCTACCTGCTGTGGCGCTTCGACAGCCGCGCCAAGCTTTACAATGTCACGCTCGCAAAGCCGCCGTCGCAATACATCAAGGACAACATCGTCGTGACGGTGTCCGGCGTGTTCGCGGCCGAGCCGCTACGCTGCGCCGTCGATGCACTCGGTCGCGACCGGGTGATGTTCGCCGCCGACTATCCCTTCGAGGACGCGCTCGAAGCTGGGCATTTCATGGACACGGTGCCGGTCGAGGACTCCTTGCGCGCTGATGTCGCCTACAACAATGCGGCGAAGCTGTTGGGGCTTTAGGCGGCAAAGGACGCGAGGCGCCGTGCCGACGAGAGCCAGGGTGGGCTTCGCTGCGCTCAGCCCACCCTACGGACGCCGTCACTGCGATAACGTCATCGGCCGGTTCAACACCTTGCGCGCGAACTTGTGCGGCTCCATCGGCTTGGCCAGGAAATAACCCTGGATCAGGTCGAAGCCCAGTTCGCGTGCAGCGATAAAGTCCGGCCTGGATTCGACGCCTTCGGCCACGGTGCGGGCGCCAAAGTTGTCCGCCAGTTCGAGAATGCTGCGGCAGGCAGAGCGCTTCAGCCGGTCGTCGCCGCAGCCGGTGACAAAGCTGCGGTTGACCTTGATCTCGACGAACGGAAAATCCGTCAGCTCCATCAGCGCCGGCCATTCGGGCCCGAGTTCTCCGACCGATATCCCGATATTGTGGAAGCGCAGCAGCCGCGCCACCTTCTTGGCCAGCGGCAAATTCTGCGTCAGCTCGGGACCGTTGAACTCGATCAGCAGGCCCTCGAAGGCCGGATGCGTCGGCATGCGCCGGGTCAGGTTCTCGATCGCATGCGGTGCCTGGAAGAACGCAACCGGAAGGTTGACGGCGATCTCGACGTGGCCGTATTCGCCGACGAAATAGTGCCAGTCCTCGATGGCGCGGCCCATCACGAAGTCCGATAGCGCGGCGAAATGCGGGTCCGCCTCGTCCGGCAGGAACTCGGACGCCGTCAGCGTGCCCCAGGTTGGATGCCGAAGCCGCACCAGAGCCTCGGCGCCCATCAGCGTCATCGACCGGGCCTCTATTTTCGGCTGGTACCAGAGGTCGAGCCAATTGGCATGCAGCGCCTCGCCGACATCGACCGGCGGGTTCGGCGGCGTCTCCTCCGGCAGCAGCGGTAGCACGCGGCTGCGCAGCTCGCGGTCGCTGAACGGCGTCGGCAGCAGCGGCAGCATGCCGAGGCCGAGCTGTTCTCCGACGCCGACGATCGCGGTCACCATGGGCGATCCGTCGGGACCGAACACCAGGACCTTGCCGCCGAAGTTCGACTGCGCCAGGCGCTCGAGAATTTCATTGGCGGCGATGCCGCCGCCGGACAAGCCCAGCACAATCAGATCCGGACGCTCCAGTCCGACCACAGCGCGCAGGCCGTCCGGCTGTTCGCATTCGCAGGTGATGAAACCCAGTTCTTCCAGGGCCTCGCGGAGGAAGTTCCGGATATGCACCTTGCCGTCGGCCACGCAGGCGCGAGCGGCGACCTTGCGGCGGCCGAAGCCGGTGACGGCGTCGTGCGGTCCGCTCGAATATCTCGTCTCCATGTCGCGCTCCTCCATCTGAAAGACCGCGGCACTCTGAACGATAGCGGAGGCCCGAAACGTCAACCGTATGACGCATACACAGCCAATTGTCGGCTTAATGCTAACCCGGCCAAGGGTAATCAAATTGAGCGGAGTTTTCCCGGGAGGTCTTGCTTAAAAGCGTAGCAATAATTCCAACGGTGCTCCGTCGTCATGCCCGGCCTTGTGCCGGGCATCCACGTCTCGACTTCATAAAGGCAATAAAGACGTGGATGGCCGGGACAAGCCCGGCCATGACGAATCTGATTCACCCTTCAACTGATCGAGTCCGCCCGCTATGCCGAGATCACGCGCACGGGCTTGCCGTCGAGCCAGGTGCGGATGTTCTCGACGATGTCGGGGAAGTACTTGCGGTAGTTCTGTTCGCTGACATAGCCGAGGTGCGGCGTGATCACGACATTGTCGAGCTTGCGGTACGGGTGGTCGAGCGGCAGCGGCTCGACCTCGAAAACGTCGAGACCGGCGCCGCCGATATTCTTCTCTTTCAACGCCTGCAACAGCGCCGTCTCGTCGACGATCGGCGCACGCGCCGTGTTGATGAGATACGCGTCCTTCTTCATCCGGCCGATGTCGGTGCCGGTGATCAGGCCGCGGGACCGGTCGCTCAGCACCAAGTGGATGGAGACGAAATCCGCCTGCGCGAACAGGTCCTCGCGGCTGGCATAGTCGACGCCTGCCTCCTTGGCCCGTTCCGGTGTCAGGTTCTGGCTCCAGGCGATCACCTTCATGCCGAAGGCCTGGCCGACTTTGGCAACACGCTGGCCGAGCTTGCCCAGGCCGACAATACCGAGCGTCATGCCTTCGAGGTCGCGGCCGAGCGTGACCTGCCACGGCTCGCCGGCCTTCATCCGGGCATTTTCGAAGCCGATGCGGCGGGTCAGTTCCAGCATCAGTCCGAACACGATGCCGGTGGTCGGGCTGCCGACCGCGCCGGTGCCGCTGACGGTGACGCCGCGCTCGTTGGCGGCCTTGATGTCGAAGGCGTTGTTCTTGGCGCCGGTGGTGATCAGCAGCTTCAAGTCGGGCAGGGCCTCGATGACCCGGCGCGGAAACGGCGTGCGCTCGCGCATGCCGACCACAATGGCGAAGCCCTGCAAGGCCTTGATGGCCTCGGCTTCGCTGGCAAACGGCTTGTCGAACACCTTGATCTCGACGTCCTTGGTGATGCTGGACCAGTCGGCATAGGACAGCGCGACGTTCTGGTAGTCGTCGAGAATGGCGGCGCGAAGCATCGATGAATCCTCAATGTGGCGGCCGGAACTCGTCCGGGCGGCGCCACCTTAGGCATCGAAGACGGAAAGAAAAGGGGGGTATCAGGCCTGCGGCGGCTGGCCGTATTTGGCCCGGCAGGCGGGGCCGGGGCCGCGCATGTAATGCCGCTCGGGACGGTAGGGCCGCGTCAGATCGCGGGTTATCTCATGCCAGATTGCGGTGAGCGCGCGGGCAAGGCCAGCAAAGGGCCTCGGAAACGACGACGTGGAACCCGACAGGACTGCGATGGCGCGGCCCATGACCCATCTCCCTGACAGCGGGCACTGAGCGCCCGACCATACTAGGTCGCCTCGCTGGGCGACCCGGTTCATGTCAGGGCATCATGGGCTGAGCCGGTTAAGGTCGGTTTAGGTCAAGGGATTCGGGTGAATTAAATTCAAAGTCAGCCTTTCCAGTTCATTACCCGCGGAACCCGGGTGACTGGAAATGCGCGGCGATCAGGAGCGGGCGTCGTGCCGCTGTTTGGCGCGCTGCAATGGCAATGTCGATGTTGCGACATGGCCGCACTCGCCACATTCGACGGAGCGGACGGCCGTATCCCGGAGCTCGGGGTGGAGGGCAATAAAGGCAATGTTGATCGGTTCACCGCAGCGACGACAGACTGTATCCGCCGGGAAACTTAAAATCATGAAAATCGCCAATAGATGAGGAAGCTCTATTGGGTCAACGCCAGCGAATACTATTAGTTGCGTCATTGAATTATATATTAATTACTGGCGTCATGACGCTATCAAGTAAATCATCTGCAATAACAGGGGCGCTACTGTCGCCTCAACGGCGGGAAGGCCTGTCTTGCCCTTCCTTCGTCCGCTCGCTACATCAACCGCGAATTCCCCGACACAACCGAGGGCGGCGTGCCTGACACGCGGATGTGGATTCGGGCCGATTTCGAAAGTTCGAGGGCTCAATGAACGGTCGCCAATTCATCTACCACATGCAGGGACTGACCAAGTCCTATCCGGCCGGCAAGAAGGTGCTGGATAACGTCCATTTGTCGTTCTATCCGGACGCCAAGATCGGCGTGCTGGGCGTCAACGGCTCGGGCAAGTCAACGCTGCTGCGGATCATGGCCGGCATCGACACCGAATTCACCGGCGAGGGCTGGGTCGCCGAGGGCGCCCGGGTCGGCTACCTCGAGCAGGAACCGCAGCTCGACGAGACGAAGTCGGTCCGCGAGAACGTAATGGAAGGCGTCGCGCCGAAGAAGGCGATCCTCGACCGCTACAACGAACTCGCCATGAACTATTCCGACGAGACCGCCGACGAGATGGCGAAGCTCCAGGACGAGATCGACTCCAAGAACCTCTGGGACCTCGACAGCCAGGTCGATCTGGCGATGGACGCGCTGCGTTGCCCGCCCGACGATGCCGATGTCTCAAAGCTGTCCGGCGGCGAGAAGCGCCGCGTCGCGCTGTGCAAGCTGCTGCTCGACCAGCCCGAACTGCTGCTGCTCGACGAACCGACCAACCATCTGGACGCCGAAAGCGTCAACTGGCTCGAGGGTCATCTGCGCAATTATCCCGGCGCGATCCTGATCGTGACCCACGATCGCTACTTCCTCGACAACGTCACCGGCTGGATTCTCGAACTCGATCACGGCCGCGGCATTCCTTACGAGGGTAACTACACGTCCTGGCTGGCGCAGAAGCAGAAGCGCCTCGAGCAGGAAGGCCGCGAGGACGAGTCCCGCCGCCGCACGCTGGAGCGCGAGACGCAGTGGATCCAGTCGTCGCCCAAGGCGCGCCAGGCCAAGTCCAAGGCGCGCTACGAGCGCTACGATGAGCTGCTCAAGATTGCCAACGCCAAGGTCAACACCGTGGCGCAGATCACCATTCCGGTGGCCGAGCGCCTCGGCGACAACGTCGTCAACTTCGAGCATCTGAACAAGGGCTTCGGCGACAACCTGCTGATCGAGGACCTGACTTTCAAGCTGCCGCCCGGCGGCATCGTCGGTGTCATCGGCCCGAACGGCGCCGGCAAGACGACGCTGTTCCGCATGATCACCGGTCAGGACAAGCCCGACGGCGGCACCATCAAGGTGGGCGAGTCGGTACAGCTCGGTTATGTCGATCAGTCGCGCGACCAGCTCGACGGCAAGAAGACCATCTGGGAGGAAATCTCGGAAGGCAACGACCTGATCATGGTCGGCAAGAAAGAGATGAACTCGCGCGCTTACGTGTCGCTGTTCAATTTCAAGGGCGCCGACCAGCAGAAGAAGGTCGGCACGCTGTCAGGCGGTGAGCGCAACCGCGTGCATCTCGCCAAAATGCTGCGCAAGGGCGCCAACCTGCTGCTGCTCGACGAACCGACCAACGATCTCGACGTCGACACGTTGCGCGCGCTGGAAGAGGCGCTGGAGGATTTCGCCGGCTGCGCCGTGATCATCAGCCATGACCGCTGGTTCCTCGATCGCATCGCGACGCACATCCTGGCCTTCGAAGGCGACAGCCATGTCGAATGGTTCGAGGGCAACTTCCAAGACTACGAGAAGGACAAGATGCGCCGGCTCGGCCAGGACAGCATCATCCCGCACCGGCTGAAGTACAAGAAGTTTTCACGCTAGAAAACGCGTGCATATTCTTGTTCAACCGAAGCCGAGAGGCTCGTTCTGGAGCATTTGCGCCACATCCCCGTTGCGGTGGACGGGCTTCGCGACGGCATGCGCGAGGTCTAGGGCAGGCTCGGCATTCTTGAAAGTCAGTACGCGAGTTTGTCGACCCGCATGGATAGGCTCGACGCGCGTGTCGAGCGCATCGCGCAGCGGCTTGAATTGATCGAAGCCTGACGCAGCAACCGACGCGCCGCAATGCAAATTAAATGCTG